>Ga0265336_10000102_pt1 | contig 64995 bp, 51 predicted proteins | sample 42119metaG_FD_193583 | JGI IMG/M metagenome (GOLD analysis project Ga0265336, IMG submission 193583) | Rhizosphere microbial communities from Carex aquatilis grown in University of Washington, Seatle, WA, United States - 4-21-19 metaG | ecosystem: Host-associated > Plants > Roots > Rhizosphere...
GAAAAACGACGGTCGACGACTCGACTCGTCGAGGGTTCAGAATGACAATGATCTGTCAGTGTTCCATCAGAAGGACATGAACAAGAGTTTATGAGATGGTTTCTAGATAGAAGCTATCTTAAAAATGATTTTGCGCTGACCCTTCTCCCGAAGGTCGCGAAGCGATCCCTTTGGGAGATGGCTTCACCCTGAGTAAGCGATCCTCGACGAGTCGAGTCGTCGACCGCTCGAAGAGCGGGAGAGCGCATCGTCCACGACCCTACGGTCGTAGACCCGTAGGGAAGGATAACGTGACATGTTTTTGAGATAGCTTCTAGAAACAAAATCACAAAGGAGATGACCTGATAAAGACAAATTCTTTCCGGTTTCCGCTCTAGTACGTAATTTTTAACGTAACGACTGAGTTCTTTGTTGTTTTGACTTTCACGGTATGCCCTTCAAATGCAACCGGTGTGCAGTCTTCTTCCAAGAAATTCGAAGCAACAACCTTCGAAGGTATTTGTGGGAGCCATAGAACGGCTTCTGAGTCCAGACCCAATGTCTCGTACCATTGGACGATCCATGAGTCGGAATCTTCCGCTTTCTTCAATACCGTGAGAATAAGATTCTGCGGTCCGAGTTGGAGAAGCGACCCGGACGAAGGAAGTTTCCCTTTATGACTGTCCGTTGTGACGACGATCAGAGGATTGTTGTACTCGTAGCCGGCTGCTTCGGTATTCGCTTCCTTCCATGTGCCCGGATGTGGATACAAACTATACTCAATTGAATGCTTCCCGCGGTCAGCGGTCGGGTCCGGCCATAGTGGAGAACGGAGGAGCGATAATCGCATTGTCTGACCTTTAATGTCGTAACCATATTTTGAACGGTTCAACAGACTCACGCCATAACCGTGACCGGAAACATCTGCCCAGCGTTCCGCCGGGACCTCCACTCTGGCTTTCTCCCAATTATTTTGCATCAGGGTCGATCGTTGAATCGTTCCATACGGAATTTCAAAGGTCGCAACCGTATCTGTCGTGGATATTGGAAACGCTACCTTCAGCATGGTGTGTTCTTCCCACCAATCCACGTCGGTCTTGAAATCTATTCGATCTAATCCATTGTAAAGAATGATGTCTTGCGTAAAGAATGAACTGGGAAAATCCGGCGTAGGATAATCGCGCCGGAAGCTCGGACCGAGACAGTCGTGTTCCACCCGGATCACCGCACGCACCGGCCCGTGTTCGACGACTTCAATCCGGCGAAGTTTTTGCGGATATTCTTTTCCGGTCAGACCAAGATTCCATGCATCCCATCGTGCCGGTTTGTCTTCAAGCAATTGCAGCTTGTTGCCGCTGCCGGAAAGGAATTCTCGTCCGGTAGCCTTGTCAACAATGCTCGTGACCCAGCCGGAATCCCGCCCTATCGAAACGCGGAAATACTGGTTCTCGATCGCAAAAGAGGAGTCCGCAGGCAGGCTCGTCATCGGCATCGGAGTCTGCTTTCGCAATTCGTATGTTTTAAACCCGAATGAAGGGATCTTCTCGGCAATAAAGAGTACGTCTCTCTCCAATAATCCGGTTCCAACCATCTGCGATGGAACCTCCTTGCCGTTCGTCTGAAAGACTGCATACTGGCTCGTATCTCCCTCGGGGAGATGGATGGTCGCGAGGTCGGATCTCTCCCACGAAAGCTGGTTGAAGACTACTACCGGCGTTCCTTTTGTAATCTTCGAAGTGCCGATATTGGACGCGATCATCGCGAGAGACTTTTGCAGCTCAAATTCTCCGCTTTTCTTTGCGGCTTTGTGCCGCTCGCTCGCGTCGATGTAGTTCTCACGAATGCCCGACCCGGGAAGGATATCGTGGAATTGGTTGAAGAGAACATTCTTCCATGCTTCATTCAACAGCGCATGGTTATAGTTTTTTCCGTACATGGTCGCAATGGTCGAGAATTTTTCAGCCGACGTCAGGAGGGCTTCATTTTGGCGATTGTATTCTTTCATGTTCGCCTGAGTTGTGAACGTTCCCTGATGGTACTCGAGATAGAGTTCATCTTTCCACACCGGAATCTCTTCCGGATTTTGTTTCTTCAGCCAAGTGATGTACTGAGCCGCCGTGCAGTATTCAATCGTCGGGTAAATATCGAGGTGCTTCAGATGTTCGATGCGGTCGAGCATTTCGTTTGTCGGCCCGCCGCCATGATCACCCACTCCAAAAAGGACCATCATTCTGGTGAAACCGGTATTTGCGTCGAACTGCCGCATCCAGTCGGCGAGCTGAAAAGGATCTTCAATCTCGTTCACATAGTCATAGTGGAAGTACGTAAGGATGCGCGAGCCGTCTTTTCCTTCCCACCAAAATACTCTGTAGGGAAAAATATTCGTGTCGTTCCATCCCAACTTCTGCGTGATGAACGCGTCGATGCCGGCATTCAGGTAAAACTCCGGCATGTTCCAGTTGTAGCCGAACGAATCGGGGTTCCATCCGATCTTGACATCTGCCCCCAGCTCTTTCCGGAAATATTTCTTTGAAATAAGAAGATGGTGCATCCACGATTCGCCGCTCGGCAAATTGCAGTCGGGTTCAACCCACATTCCGCCGACCACTTCCCACCTGCCGTCTTTCACCCGCTGCGCAATTCTGTTGAAGACATCAGGATATTTCTCTTTCATCCAATCGTAATACTCCGCCGCGCTTTGGCTAAACGAAAAATCGGGACGCGCGTCCATCATGTTCAGGACGGAAGTAAATGTATTCTTGCACACTTCAACTGTCTCTTTGTCGCGCCAGAGCCAGGCGGCGTCGATATGGGCGTTAGCGTCGAAACTAAGGGTAAACCGTTTGGCATACCCGGCAACGGGCTTCAGTTGTGAACGGACATCGTTCAATGAAGCGGAAAACTTATCCATCGAAGACGCGCGAAGAGCATCGACATCAACACGGGCCGTCTGGTCCTGAAGCAGTCTATTGAGCTTTTCTTTCTCCCCTTTGTCGATCTTCGATCTGTCGATTCCAAAATCCTGAACCTTCTTGTCATACGGACTTATCTGCTTCGTGTCCGTGCTTAAAAGTCTTTGGCCGACGCGAATGCTCATCGAAAAATCTCTTATGGCCTGACGAAGTGTATCGGTACTCGCCATCTCAATTTCCGCCCGACGCAGCCTGATCGTCCCCCACGTCGTGATCGCGCGGATAGCAACAAGAAATCGGTCACCCGGCTTTGCGTCTTGCGACAAGACAAAAGCGCCGTCCCCTGGAAAATATCCTTTGCTCGTCTCATTGATCCACATATACCCGTATTCGTCTGCCGACACAAGGAGCCGCACCGTTCCCCCGACTTTCTTCCCCAGGATGGCCTCGGGGAGCACAATTTCCCCGCGTAACCAGCATGAATCAGAATGAACCCCTTGAGCGGTCTTCATCGTTTGCCATTGCGAATCGTCGAAGCTTTTTTTTGTCGGGTCTCCGCCGACCTCTCCGTTCTTGAGGTTGGAACTCATCTTCCAGTCATTTATTTGGAATGTCGCAAGTGAATCAAGGGCACTCGCAATTCTATCGACGTTCGTCTGTCCCATCAGGATGAACGGAAAGATCATTGCTGCAAATAACGTGTATAGGTTTTTCATAAAGGCTCCTTTGTTATCAAGATTTTACAAAAACCAGAATCACAAGGTCGGTCGCGATCGGCAGGACTACTTTTTTGTGGATTGATCCATCATCACGGTGATGAGGATAACAAATCCCACGACGACCTGCTGCACATACGAATTGATGTCGAGAAGATTTAACCCATTCCGCAGTACGCCGATGAGGACCGCTCCGAGCAGTGTGCCGACGATGGTGCCACGCCCTCCGGAAAGACTTGTTCCGCCTACGACAACGGCGGCGATCACGTCCAGCTCATACATCAACCCTGCGTTCGGCTGTCCCGAGTTCACTCGCGAAGCGAGGAGAATTCCGCTCAACGCTGTCAGCACTCCGCAAATAATATATACGCCCATGAGGATTCGATTCGTATTGATCCCTGCAAGCCGCGCGGCCTCTTTGTTGCCGCCGACAGCGTAGACATAGCGTCCGAACCGGGTCCATTCCAAAACGACGTAGGATACGGCGAAAACTACGATCATAATAATGGTTGGAATGGGAATTCCGAAGACCCGTGCGCCGGCGATCAGGGCAAACTGCTGTGGAAGTTCCCAGATCGGTCTCCCGTCTGTGAAGATGTACGCCGCGCCGCGGAAGATGGTCATTAATGCAAGAGTTGCAATAAACGGCGTGATCGAGTACCTCGTCACACATATTCCGGCGAAGGCCCCCGACAGTGCGCCGGCCAACAATCCGGCAGCGATGGCCAACGGAAGGGCAACGTAGACCGGGAGCGGCAGTTTTGCAATGCTCGCAGTGATGACGCCCGTGAAGGCAACCAGTGCGCCAACCGACAAATCTATTCCGGACGTGAGGATGACGAACGTCATGCCGGCCGCGATGATAGCCGTGATCGACAGCTGCAGGGAAACGTTCAGAATGTTCTCAGCTGTGAAAAAATAGGGTGAGAGTTGAGAGAAAAGAATAAGTTCCGCAGTCAGCGTTATGCCGATGCCGAATTGCGCCGGCAGCTTCGAAATCAAATTTGCGCGCAGGTCAGACTTCACGATGCACCTCTGCCGGCGTAAGCATTGCGAGCGCCATTATTTTTTCCTGTGTCGCCTCATCGTGCTGCAACTCGCCGGTGATGCATCCGTCATGCATGACAATGATTCTGCTGCAGACCCCCAGAAGCTCGACGAGATCGGAGGAGATCATAACGATACCGACTCCTTCGCTGGCGAGTTTCCCTATCAACGTGTAAATCTCGTGCTTCGCGCCGACGTCGATTCCGGCGGTCGGCTCGTCAAAAATCAGCACTTTCGATTTTGTCATCAACCACCGCGCGAGGATCACTTTTTGCCTGTTGCCGCCGCTGAGATTCTCAACCGGCTCATGCCCGCGCGGCGTCTTGATATGAAGCCGTTCTATCAATAACTCAGTTTGCGTCGATTCCTTCAGAGCATCAATGAATGCGCCTCGCATCAGAGCGGCGAGGCTTGAGAGAGAGATGTTTTCGACAACATTCATTTCCGGGATAAGCCCGAGGCGGTTCCGATCTTCTGTCAGGAGCCCAATGCCGAGGTCTATCGCCTCGCGTGGAGAACGCGGGTTGATTTCTACTCCTTGAAGAAACATCTTGCCCAACTCTTTTGCGTCGGCTCCAAAGATTACGCGGGCCAGCTCGGTGCGCCCCGCCCCCACCAATCCTGCAAAACCGAGAATTTCTCCGCGGTGCAATGAAAAATTTATGCCGTTAAGGATCCTCGAATTGAGATCCTCTACACGAAGCAATTCCTCACCGCGCATCAACCGGATGCGAGGATACTCGTCGTCTAACTCTCGACCTACCATCCATCGGATGAGGCTCTTCCTATCGGCGTCTGCTATCGCACAGGTGCGAACAACTTTGCCATCGCGAAGCACTGTGACGCGGTCTCCAATCTGAAAAATTTCCTCCAACCGGTGTGAAATGTAGATGACACCGACCCCGTCCGATGTCAGCTTCCGTATCATCGAATAAAGATTGATGATTTCCTTCTCGGTAAGCGCCGCCGAGGGTTCGTCAAGTGCGAGGATGCTCACTTTTTGAGAGATCGCTTTGGCAATCTCAACAACCTGCTGCTGGGCGATGCTTAATGACCGTACCGGAAGCGCTGTATCAAGCTCCTCACCCAGCTGCGCCAGCCGAACCCGTGCGTCCCTGTCCATCCTCGCGTAATCGATGAACGGAGACGGCTTTCGTAACGGCTCCTTGCCGAGAAATATGTTTTCAGCGACCGAGAGTTCGGGCACGAGCTTGAAGTCCTGGTAAATTATTCCTATGCCGTAATTCAGCGCGTCGGATGGAGAATGGATCTCGGCTTCCTTTTCGTCGATGAAGATTTTTCCTTCCTCGGGTGAAAGCGCGCCTGAAAGGATCTTCATAAGAGTCGATTTGCCCGCGCCGTTCTCGCCGACAAGGCAATGGACTTCCCCGGCGTTCAATTCAAATCCAACGTCGTCCAGCGCTCGAACGCCGGGATACGATTTGGAAATCCCGCTCAATCGCAAAAGTGTGGGCATACTTACGGCGATGGTGTCTTCTGCAAAGCTTCTTTGTCGACAATACCGACTTCAACGGCGTAGCGCTTTTGGACCGCCGCTCCTGAGAAGTACTGTTTGATGGTGGATATCGTTGCCGCGCCTATTTTCTTCGGATACTGAATAACATCGGCCTTTAAAGGAGAGTCTTTGAGGATGGCGTCAACGGCCGGAGGTGTGGCATCGTAACCTACGATGACGATGTTCATTCTTTTGAACGCAAGAACAGCGTCCAGCGCACCCAGAGCGGACTCGTCGTTGATCCCAAATATCCCGTTGATGTCCGGGTGAGCCTGAAGAACGTCGGATGCCGCTTCCAGCGACCTGTCGCGGACTCCGTCCCCGTTCACGTCTGAAACCAGTTTGATGCCGGGATATTTACCGAGCGCGCTCTTAAGACCTGCAACGCGGTCGAGGACGGAGGTGAGGATCGGCTGGTCGATAATGGCAACTTTTCCGCTTCCTTTCAGGAGCTTTGCGAGATATTCGCCAGCCCGCCTCCCTCCCAGCTCGTTGTCGGATGCAATATGACTCACAACGATCCCGTCAAGCGCCGCGATGTCCGCAGTAAAGACCGGGATCTTTGCATCGTTCGCTTTCTTAATGCCGCTGCCGACCCCCTTTGAGTCGACCGGACACACGATAATCGCATCCACTTTTCGTGAGACAAAATCTTCTATCTGCGCGATCTGTTTCCCAATATCGAATTCGGCAGCAGTCACGATCAATTGGTAATCGTCCTTCGCAGCCTCTGTTCGAAGCCCTTCCTCGAGATCTTTATAGAACATGTGTCCGCGCGTCAAAAGCGTCACCCCGATCACCTTTGTATGTTTCTGCTCCTCCGCCTTTTTCCCGCAGGATGAACTTCCGAGGACGCAGCAAACGACAATGAGTACTACCACCGCACTTTTTCTCATAATTGAATTTGTCTCTCTTCTTTTCAGTATGAAAGATATGTCAAAACGAAGGATCCGTCAATTGGACAATGTACCGTCCATTATGGTGGAAGAATGTAAATAAAGCGTTATAGAAATTCAAGACCGTTCTCCCGCCACAATCTTTGCCGTTGCAATTGCAGGAACGTATTTTTACATTCTCACGACTCAATGTACTCACGTAATCAAATAAACATCTTCACCCGCTGCAAGAATCGGACAATATTTCCACCGGAGAGACCTCATGAGCAAAAGCAAAATCAAAAGGATCGCAATCAACACCGGCGGCGGAGACGCCCCCGGGCTTAACGCCGTCATTCGCGCGGTCGCAGTGTCGGCCGAGAAACGAGGCTGGGAAGTTTACGGCATCCGCGACGGCTACAATGGATTATTTCTTCCGGAACGATACCCAGAGGGAGGACTGATACATCTCACGCACGACAGGGTTCGGGGCATTACTCATCTCGGCGGCACCGTCCTGGGAACGACGAACAAGGGGAACCCGCTTAAATATCCGACAAAGGGAAAGGACGGCAAGTGGTTTGAACGGGACCGTTCAGATGAAATCATGAAGGCATTTAAAAAGAACAAGATCGACGCGCTGATCGCGGTTGGAGGGGACGGCTCACTCTCTATCGCGAATGAATTTGAGAAAAAGGGATTACGCGTTATCGGCGTTCCTAAAACGATCGACAACGATCTCGACAAGACGGTCATCACCTTCGGATTCGATACGGCAGTCTCCTTTGCGACCGAATGCATTGACCGGCTTCATTCAACGGCGCAGGCACATCAAAGAGTGATGGTCGTCGAAGTGATGGGACGTTACGCCGGCTGGATCGCTTTGAACAGCGGAATATCGGGCACGGCCGATGTCATCCTCATTCCGGAAATCCCGTATGATATCTCCAAGATCGCAGAAAAAGTGAGGGAACGCGACAGGGAACACCGGTATTTCTCGATCGTCGTCGTCGCCGAAGGGGCAATGCCGCTCGGGGGAAAAACTTCCGTCATCGGGAAAGAACTGGGACGGGCAGAGCGTCTGGGCGGAATCGGCGAAACCGTCGCACATCAGATACAGGAAATTACCGGAAAGGAAACGCGCGTTGTTGTGCTGGGCCATTTGCTCCGAGGAGGAACTCCGACGACGTTCGACCGGCTCATCTCGCTTCGTTTCGGAGCCGCTGCGGTGCGCGCATTGGAGGAAGGGAAATCGGGGGTTATGGTCGCGCTCGACCCGCCAACAGTGCGGTATGTTCCCCTCGTCGAAGCAACGAATCGAATGAAGACGGTTCCTCTCGACTGCGATACAATTCTCACTGGACGAGATCTGGGAGTTTGTTTCGGGGATTGAAAAATCGAAGGCAAGGGGGCGTTCTACAAAGGTCGGCGTTTTGCCGGCCTTTGCGCTTTTATAAAGCACAAAAGAGAACGAATCGTAAAAATGCAAATTGAAAATATAAAGTGTATCCGACGGGAACAATCCCGCCACAGTATCGTCTATATACCCGAACGATGAGCCAAAGCAAGGTTTACCATTATTAATCTCTTAAGGAGTGTATCATGAAAAAAACGATACTCTCTCTTGCGATTCTGGTGTGTGCTCCGCTTTTCACAAATGCATGCGCGATCGCGGGAGACAAGAAGGAAACTGTGGAGGTGGTCAGCAGCACAGACCATCAACGGGGAGGTTGGCTCGGAGTTTCGATCCAGGATATTACGTCGAAGCTGGCAAAGAAAAAGAACCTGAAAGATGAAAACGGTGTGTATGTGAACGACGTCCTCGACGACAGCCCGGCAGATTCCGCGGGCGTGAAAGAAGGAGACGTTATCGTTGAATTCAACGGCAAAACGATTGACGATGCGGGCGATCTTCTGCGCGCGGTTCATACATCGAAACCGGGTGTCAAAACCACGATCGTCGTTATCCGGGACAACGATAAGAAATCGCTCGCGATTTCTGTCGGCAAACCCCGGCGCAGCAATCACGCCTCGGCATTTGCATTTGCTCCTCCAATGCCTCCGTCCCCACACATGGCCCTCTTCGGATCCGCGACACGATGGGGACTGCACCTCTCCGAACTGAATGAACAACTCGGCGAATATTTTGGCGCGCCGAACGGCAGAGGGCTGCTTGTCGAACGTGTAGAAAGGAAGAGCGCCGGAGCAAAAGCCGGCTTCAAGGCGGGAGACGTCATTACAAAAATCAACAAGAGCTCAATAGAAGAGTTGCGGGACCTTTCGGATGCAGTTGAAGATACGAAGGAAGGCGACAAAGTACAGGTTGAAGTTCTGCGCAAAGGCTCGAATACCACGCTGACCGTTGAGATCGAGGATTCAGACGATCCTCCATCATCGTTCAATTTTCATTTTGAGAATGTCCCGGACCTTGAAGGATTTCGCCCAGAAGGGATCCAACTCAGAATTCCATCCTTGGAATCCATACCCGATATGCGCAACCTGAAAATGCAGATCAACCATTTCAGAGAAACAATGACGCACGTGACCGTATAGAACGTCGAACATCCCCGATAAAGGCGGCAATTCTTCTGCCGCCTTTATTCTATTACCCTCCCTTGATGAGGTAAAGCCGATACTTCCAACCCCTCTAGCTCATGCTGAGCATATTGTTTCCTATTTTTTTATTTTGTATTTTTTCATGCATTCCTGAAAACGGCTGTGCCATTCCTCTTTAATTGACGGCAGATTCAAGGTTGAAAGTAATAAGTTCGAGCTCAAGATTCTCCAGTATTACGGCTGCTGTATTGATATGTTCGGCGACATTGGCGTGCAGGCCGTTAGACGGTCCGGATGGAATCACTGACAGTCTATCAACTCAAACGGATTCGACCCACTCGGCGGAGCCCTTTCCGCAGAACCCTGACGGAAAGCCGCTCTGGCATTCGATGGTGACGAACGTTCCAGGCGATTGGGTAAAGTGGTACCACATAACGTTTCGCAGCGACAAGATCGTCGAATATTCAGCGATTGCCGCGATGACGGGCATTCTGATGGCCACCGACAATCAGACGTACCAAACGCAGAAGAAGTGGGACAAAGAATCGTCAACGGTCAGTTCGGTAAGCAATTTCATTACTGACTTCGGACAAGGAGACGCTCAGGCAGCGCTCGCCAGCGCTTACCTCCTTTACGGGCTGACATTCGACGACAATCGATCTTTGCGGACTGGAACTGAAATTGTCCAGGCGATCCTCTCCGGAGGAATTGTTGTGCAGTTGATAAAACATGTCACCGGGAGAGAAAGTCCGTTTGTTTCAACAGCTCCCGGCGGGGTCTGGCGGTTCTTTCCAAACCAATTTGATTATGCCAAGAAGGTCCCTCATTATGATGCATTCCCGACGGGACATCTTTGCACGTCGATCTCTACGGTGGTGGTCATCGCAGAAAATTATCCGCAGATAACATGGATTCGACCTGTCGGTTACGTCATTGTCGGCGCGATCGGGGTGACCATGGTGAATATTGGAATTCATTGGTACAGCGATTATCCGCTCGGGTTGGTGATCGGCTATACTTTCGGTATGATCGCGGCGCACCCTGAGGGTTATGACCTCGCGAATTTTGGGAAGGATGATTCTCACGCACTTTGTGTGCAGCCGATCCTTCTTCCGGGAGGAGCCGGTATTAGAATGAGTCTCAACCTAAACTAGAAACGATTCATGCGCTCAAGCAGACACTCTTTCCTCCGGCGATTCGTTCTGTTGTCTATGACAGGAATGACATTGGGCGGAACGATTGCGAACGGCAGCAACTTACCGTCAAGAACTGTTGAATCAATCGTGCTCGATTCAACAGTCGATGTTAAGGGGACCGACCCCATCCAAGAAACCGAGTTCTTTGATGATCGGCCTGATCATTACCAATACTCATCCCTCACGGATAATGTAACGCATGAGGAAACCAGTTCTCCGCTGAAATGGTACAGCATGATTACCAACATCCCGCGCGACTGGTCGTCCTTTGTAAAAAATACTTTTCGCAGCGAAAATATCCCGACAATAGCGGGGGTCGCGGGCCTTACCGGCATCCTGTATCTTGAAGACAATAGAACCTACCGCGACATGGATATGTATGCGAATAAATATCCTCATCTCCGTACATGGAACACTGGTTTTGTTGATCTTGGGGACGGAAGGTATGAATTTGGATTTATCGGGGTGATGGCAGCATACGGGTTCGCTGCATCTGATTCGCGCACGGTTCGCACCGCCAGCCAGATGTCGGAAGCGATTCTTGCCACGGGTGTCGTCGTACAGCTGTTGAAACATATTTCTGGGAGGGAAAGTCCGATTGCAGCGACAAGTCAGCGCGGAGTGATACGTCCGTTTCCGAGCATTTCCGTCTATCAGCACAATCAGCCGAGATACTACTCTTTTCCATCCGGTCATATCGCCACGACAGCCGCATCGCTTGCGGTGTTGAATGCAAATTTTTCAGATGTCGAATGGATGCGCCCCCTGAGCTATTTAACGTTGGGAGCCGTTGGCGCCAGCCTGGTGAGCAAAGGCATGCATTGGTACAGCGATCTGCCGCTGGGAATTGCGTTAGGATATTCTTTTGGATCCATTGCGGCCCGACCCGAAATTCCAGAACTCGGGGCGGACAATCGAGTCGGCCTGAAATCGTATGAACTCAGTCTAGCACCCGAATTCTCGTCCGGCGCCGCCGGTCTAAACATATCCCTTCATTTCTGACCCCCCATCACCGTGGTGCTTCGCCGAGGTCATTCTAGTTTTTTCCCACAAGATACCGCTTAATTTTTTGTGTCGTCGTTTTTTCGAACTCCTGCTCGCGGATCTTGAATGTTTTTATCTGCTTGAACGCCGGCAATTCCAGATTCGTCTTTTTCACTTCGTTTGCTATCACCTCGTGAATCAGCTCAGGAGTGATCCTGACGCCGTTCGATTCAGAGAGTTCTATAAATGCCTCGGCATCCACGACGATCTGCGCCGCAATTATTTCATCCAGCTTCACATCCTCCTCACCGTAGACGTATGACTCAAGGACGAACGGGCTGCGATTGAGAACGTCTTCAACCTCTTCAGGATACACGTTCTTGCCGCTCTTCGAGATGATGACGTTCTTCTTTCTGCCGCAAATGTGAAGAAATCCATCCTCGTCTATCCGGCCGAGATCTCCCGTCTTAAACCATCCTTCTTCAAACGCATCCTTTGTCGCCGAGTCATTTTTGTAATAGCCGATCATCACGTTCGCACCCTTCGCCCACACCTCGCCGACCCCCTCACTGTCGGGCTGATGTATCAGCAGTTCGACGGACGCCAGCGGCAATCCGGCTGCATCGTCTTTAAACTCTTCCAGCCGGTTCAATGCGAGTAGAGGCGAGGCCTCGGTGAGCCCGTATCCCTGGACAAAATTGAAGCCGAATTCCCGGAGCCCCCGGGCAACAACCGGGTCCTGCGCCGCGCCGCCGGCAACAAAGCATCGGATAGAGCCGCCAAAGCGCCGATGAATTTCCTTGAACACGAGCTTCTTGAAGCTTTTCCAGCCGACCCGTTCGACAACATCGCTTACTTTGATGAGCGGACCAATAATGAACGATGTCACTTTCTTTTCATTGATCGTCCTGTAAATTCGCTTGAACATTTTATCAAAGAGGAGCGGCACACCCAGGAGCATCGTCGCCTTCACTGCTTGCAGGTCTTCGACGACCGTTTTCAATGAGCGTGCATAATGCGCCGACGCGCCGGCGTAGAGAGGACAGAGGAATCCGCATGTGCATTCGTACGTATGATGCATCGGAAGCACGGAGAGGAACCTGTCCTCCGGATAGATAAAGAACATCTCTACCATTGCAGCAAGGTTCGAAGCAATATTTTTCTGGCTCAGCATCACGCCTTTCGCCCTTCCCAGTGACCCGGACGTAAAAATGATCTCGGATTCTTTGCCGGGGTCGATCTTCGGCATGTTCTCTATACTGCACCCGGGACTCGCCTCGATGAGTTCCCTCATAGAATAGAATCCGTCTTTCGCCGCAGACATATCCATGCCGATATAGTGCTTCAGATTTTTCAGCGACGCCTGCCGCTCACGGAAAAGGGAGTCGAATGCATCGGAAAAGACAATTGCGGACACATCCGCTTCGTGGATGATATTGAGCACTTCGTTGATCGGCAGGTTCCGGTCGATAGGGACGATAACATAATTGAAACACATTGCAGAGAGATACGAGATCCCCCATTGGACGCGATTCTCGCCAATAACGGCAATGTGGCTCCGTTCTTTCAGTCCGAGGCTCTTAAGCGCGACACCAAATTTAAGAATATTCTTGAGAAGTGAACGGTAGGTCACTTTGGAAATCGGTGTTTCTTTCAGGTCTTCAAGCGCGATCTTATCCCCGTACCGTGCAGCCGACTTGATGATCATATCTTGCACGGACGTAATATCGGGTACGTGATAAAGCTTGTAATTCTTTTTCATTGTGATATTGTCTAAAAGAATGCGGTTTTCGTGAGTTAGAACGCATGACAGGATGATAATGGAAGGGAGACATACGCATTGCTGTAGCATCGATGAAGTGCAACATCCCTTGCATAGAAACCACTCAAATATACTAAAACTTCCCCTTTTAATCTTACAACTTTCTTTTTATCTTGTTTCTGCCATATTCCCTCAGATATAATCGTTCCCTTCGCTCGAGGTGTGTGGATGCCTCCGCGTGTCACGGTTTACCAGAGGGATGCGAAGTACATAATAGTATGCCAAGCTTCGTGAGAAAATCAGAATGCCGCTGCCTTCCACAAAGTCGGCCGGCGCTGGATACCGGCGATAATGCCGATGAGAATTTTCCAATAAAGGGGCAAACGTATGGTCATAGACTCTAATTCGCTCTCGCCGCGTGAGGCATACAGCCTCCTCGTCAGTACGGTTGTCCCCCGCCCGATCGCGTTTATCACCTCGATGAATGCTTCGGGTACTGTGAACGCTGCGCCGTACAGCTTCTTCAATGCGGTCGCATCGTCTCCTCCCCTCATCATTTTTTCTGCCGGACGAAAAGACGGTTCAATGAAGCATACGGCAGAAAATATTCTGCGGAGCAAGGAGTTCGCTATCAACATCGTTACCGAACATTTACTCGACGCGATGCACCTCTCGGCGGCCGATCTGCCGTCCGAGATCTCAGAGATAGAAAAAAGCAACCTCACCCCTGCGCCATGCGTGAGCATTCATACCCCGAGGATCGCGGAATCGACGGTGAGTTTTGAATGCGTCTTGTATCGACACTTCGAACTCGGAAACGAACCTGTCGACCTCATCGTCGGTGAGATTCTGCAATTTCACGTAAAAGACGAATTGTATTCTGCCGGGGCCATCGATCACAAAAATCTGAAGCCCATCGCCAGGATGGGGGGAAAATACTATGCAACGATAGATAATTTTTTCGAAATGGACAGCAGCCATTTCAAGAAGAATAGGCCGGGAAATCCGAAGGGATCAGACGCCGGTGGATAGCGTACACACGACGCTCCGAAGCCTGGATGTGCAGGGAGGATAGACTATGCTTTAACCGGAGGAAATCCCCTGAGGAGTAAATCGAATATTCAGTAACGAAGATTTGTGTCCGAGAAAACCTTTCGGAATGAAGGTGTTTCCCCGATTCGACTGCCCGCAAAAGAAGGTAAGATTCTGGTCATTACTTTAGGTCAGTCGAAAGCTCATATCGTAGTATTCTGTTGTGGCCGGTATCGCTGATATAGACTATTTTATTGAAGTACGTCATGCCATATGGATGAAGAAGCGCATTTGCAGATTTTGACGGGCCAAATGATTCATGAAGCAGGCCGCCGGTCAAGTCGAATTTCATGAGGCTGTCGAGCGAACTGTCGAGCACATAAATATTGCTCCGGTCGTCGACCATAACGGCTTGCGGCGTTCTGAAGATGTTGGAAAGCATGGCCGGCAATTTCCCTGACGGATATCTTGCCGGATCGAGGCTGAGTTTAGAGTTCCAGCTCGGTGCAAAGAGTTCGCTGCCGGGATTGAACGAGATCCACTTTACTTTGAAGGCATTCAACGGATCGATCTGGGTAAGAATAAAATCAGACCCGTACTGCCTCGTCGGCAAGGTCGTTATATTGCTGATCCGGTTGATCGCGATAAATCCGGTACCGGTCGGTACGAGACTCGGCACGAGATCTATAAAATCGCTCGAGTACTCGGCGTCGCTGCTGTTAAAATGCAGAACCAGATTATCCGGATCGACCAAACTTGAATTATTGTTTCCAGAGCGGGTCACGTAATAACTGTTGTCGGGCAGGATGGCAACGCCGGTATAGACTCTGCCGGAAATCAATGTACCGGTGACGGGATCTCGAGTGATTTGTTCTTGAAGGCTCTCGTGGTGCACGATTTGAACGGGAGCTGCCGTGATATCATGGTCGTAATTGAACAGGCGGATCTTCGCAATCGCTGCGACCGTGATGACCTTCCCACTGACGGTCGTATCGTACTCGCATGCAATGATCAGATTAAACCTTCTGTCCTCTGTTATACCAATCGGCTGTTTGACGTGTTGAGAATATCCGAGAATCGTTCCTGCAATGCTCACCATCACTATTCTGTCATTGTTCGGTTCAGTTACATATAAGATGTCATCAAAACCTATCTTTATGTCTTTCGGACTGTTGAAAAATGCCCATGCCGGCTGTATCTGAATATAGTTCGTATCGCTTACGACCTGTGTGCCGGCTTTCGGCAAAGCAGACAAATCGATGACGCTCGACTTTTCGTTGCAGGCCGAGAGGAGCATCGACAGCGCCATGATGAGCGGTGCAGTTTTCAATCTACAATCCCAGGCTTAGTGAAAACCTATGAACATCGCCAAGACGTTCGTAGGGTGTAAATGAATAGTCGAAAGATACCAACGCGATCCTCGCATCAATGCGTGCTCCCACGCCGACCGAATAACTTTCTTCGTCAACGTTGACCTTATACCCTGCCCGCAGAAAAAATGCCTCTGCATAGGAATATTCGCCGCCAAAAGAAATGTTCTCAGAATTGTCCGCAGGGTGATTCAATTGAATGGATGCAGTCAGTCTGTTCACATCGTACTGGTACGGTTCAAACGCAAATCCAATCCTGAATATCGTCGGCGGTGAGAAACTCTGAAACGTTGATACCGAAGTTCCATCGACGAGCGTGGCGGTTCCGGACGGAGTCAGCTGCCCCCCGAGGTTCGTCACCGAAACTGCAAATCGAGTTGTTCCAAGCCCTGTCCAATAATATGTTCCGAGATCTATCAACACGCCCCCCATTCTCACGTCCGCGAGAGTTTCGTCTATATATTTCACGCTGACGCCGAAGCTGAACTTGTCCGTCATCCGGCGCGCGTACGTTACGCCGAACGCGAGGTCACCGTACTTAAAATACGCGCCCGTCCCGAAGGGCTGGAATTCCGTCGTGACGGGCATTTCGTCTGACTGGAGGGAGATCACCGATATGCCGAGGGTATTTTGATCGTCGAGATGGTACACACCTCCCATAAAATCATGCTGCAATCCGATGAACCATGTTGAATGTGATATCGCTATTTCGTTTTTATCGAATTCCGATATTCCTGCCGGATTATAGAATAGTGCATACGCATCATTGTCGACTGCGACGTAACTTTCACCCATGGCGTTCGCCCTCCCCCCAACTCCGATCTTCAGGAAATCAGCGGCAGTTATCCCAACTCGCTGAGATCCGAGCACTGGGAGCAGTTGCGCGCTTCCTGAACGGGCTGCAAAAAGAAGTACTATGGCAATCAGGGACGCTTTTCTCATCATGAATCGTTCAATAGTCAAAACTTTAATCGGCGTACGGCAACTCCTATCCGGACGTACCACTCGGTTCCTCTTTTCTTTTACAGCTTCAACGAAATGCCGACTTTAATATTTCTCGGCGGCAAATATCGCGACTGGTCCAGCGGATAAGCATCAATCGGTGCTGTGAGCTCCGGATAACGCGGATCGTTCCATGAGGGGGGCACGTGGTCGCCCAGCTGGTATGCGCGTCCGGTAACAGGGTTAATGATGTCGGAATTGAGGTTGTTGAAAAGGTTCTTTATTTCGACCATAAATGTCAGCTCTGAGCCGCCGAGTGTAAAATTCTTCTCAAAGTTGAAATCAACCCAGAACCAATCGTCGCCAATCGCGCCATATTGGTTATTTGTGTTCACGGCATAGAGCGGCTCACCGTCCTGAGCATACGTGCCGGCAAAATAATAGGGTGTATATCTTCTTCCGCTTTCGAAGAACACCCTGAAGTATGCTTGATACCCGTCAAGAATCCCTTTCCCAAATCCAAACGTCCCGTTGTCTTTTTCATCAATGAGCGTGATGTTCGCAGAGAACTGAAGCGGGCGATCCCACGCAACATATGTTTCGTTCAGAATCTCCTGGACAACTCCTTCAACGGCCAGAATCCCCTGATCCTCGGAGCTGGATTTTCCCGTCGTAACAGAATAAGAGCCGTTAATCGAAGTTCTAAGCCAATCGCTAACTCTTTTCTTGTACTCGACCTCAATTCCCCGCGATCGCGCGTAATCGGAGTTGACGTATGTTATAAAGCTCCGTCCGATCAAAGCCGCAGAATTGATCTGTGCTTGTTGTGTCTGGATGTAATCGAATATGTCCTTATAGTACGCGGTCACGGTCAGTACATCATCGGGAGTAAACTGGTTTCGAATTCCTATTTCGTAACTGACCGTCGTTTCCGGATTCAGGTCTGGATTGCCGAAAGCCTGGTAGGTTGACATTGCCGTGCTCGGCGCAAGCTTTGCGTAGACAAACTGAGGCCTCGGCCATTTTGAGAACTGTCCGTAATTCAAAAACAGAGTCTGATCGTCGGATACCGGATGTGAAACACCGAGACGAGGGCTGAGGCGTCCCTTCCAACGCCTGCCGAAGAGGTCGTAGGTGTCCCGATAATAATCGTTGCGAATAGCCTGTGGTATTGTTATGACCTGAGGATTATTCACTGCATCGTCAACGTATTTGCCGGGAAACCAGTAATCGAATCGCAGGCCGAGATTCAGAATCATTCCGTTGGTGGTGATATTGTCCTCTGCGTATGCTGAACCGGTCGCCGGGAACACATGGTACACATCGCTGTTAAGCCCCATGACGCCGATCCAGGGTTCATAGATGTCGACCAACTGCATTTCCTCGAAGTTCAGGTCGAACCCCGCCTTGAACTTGTTCTGCTCGGTGAAAAAATTCGTCAGGTCAAATTTTATTTCATTGTTGGTGAAAAAGTGATCGTGCCACGTGCTCGCGTTGCCGAGATCGTAGAAGCCGTCGCCTGGAATTATCCCGATCGTATCTCGTCCGGTGTTGTAATACTGCGGGGGAAGCGAGACGGCATCGACCGGCTGCTGATATTGGGTCCAGTACAGGCCGTTCGCATCGGCACGGAGATGCGTAAAGAATTGAGCAAGCTTCAAATCGTAAAAGGCGTTCGTGCTGAGCGTTTGGGTAATGTCAATGGACTGCGCAATACTGTTGTGCGTATAGACATCCGCGTTCCCAAGAATATTCTGGAATTGATACTGGTACCCCGGCGTGGGTTCCACGTATTCCAAAGTAGTCTGCAGCTCTTGCGTGTTTTCGTTTATTGTAACGTTCTGATTGTACGAGTAGGTGAACTTGAAAGTCTGACTGGGCTTGTAAGTGATTTTACCTAGTCCGTACCAGTCGTTAGAAAGCCGCGGCGCAAATCTCGTCCCGTAAAAGATCGATGAATTTAATCTATCCGGCGGATCGATCTTGTATGTAACCACCTGCCCGTTCTGATAACGCTGGGCCCAGAGAATCTGTCCGTCGGAGAATGATCCCGCGAAACTTCCGAATACCGTAACTTCTCCGGGAATATTCACGCCGATAGCACGGAGCAGATATTTGGTTATTGGCTCCGGGCCTCCTACGTTGACCTGAAAGTCGTTCGTATTGAAGTCGGAGGGGGAATTTTTATTGAGTCCCCAATTATCGGTCTTGGATTGAAGAAAAAGTTCGTATTGGCTGCTGCCTTCTTTGGTTTTTGCATTAATGATTCCGCTCGTCGCCTGTCCGTACTCTGCGTTATAGCCGCCAGTGATGACATCCATCCCGCTGAGGGAGTTCGAACTTAATTGCAGACCGAAGCCCGTCCCTGCCAGCGGATCTTGTATGTTAATGCCGTCCAGTAGGTAGGCGTTTTCGTAAGATCTCCCGCCCCGGATATGAATCTCGTTGTCCGTGGCGACGACGCCGATCTGCTGTGAAACCACATCTTTGATATCCTGCACTCCGGAAACTTTTATATCCTTGTCAGAAACGTTGTTGACACTTTGAGTCTCGGCGCGATCCATCATCGGCTTATCTCCAACAATCACGACTTCCTGCCCAAGGGATAGAACAGATTCCTCTAATTTTGTATTGACGATGGTCACCTCTCCGTCCTTAACGACCACTCCTGCATGCTCCACCTCTTTGAAACCTATGAGCCGGAACGTAACGGTGTACGATCCGGCCCCGACGTTTTTGATCTCAAATAGTCCGTCGATGTTCGTGGTGGCGCCATAATAGGTGCCCTGTATGAGAACGTTAACACCGACAAGCCCTTCGTTCGTTGCTACGTCGCTGACTTTGCCTTTTATGGTCCCCCGCACCTGTGCGACCGCCGTGCACATTGGGGCGCAAACGAAGGCGACAACAAGGAGTTTCAAAATTTTCTTTGCAATCGGCGACATTTCCTAGAAGGCTCCAAAATCTTTGAAAACTTTGTAAATCAACTGATATGCCCTGGTGTTGGTCTGCGTTGTGGAGTTTCCGTTAAAGCGGTACAGCGGCACAGCCAGAACGAATGCCGATCTATCACCGCTCATGACTCCGAGAATCGGCTGACGGTTGTCGACACCATACGGCTGCATATTGTAGATCACCGTCGCGCCGAATGTCGGATAGATGGCGCGCAGATTTGCAACCACTTTCCCGCCGTCCGTCGCGTTTGACTGGAAGCTGTCGCGAATGAGGATGGGATAAATAGTGGAGTCGATGAGGCTCACAGGAAGCACTGTAGTTCCCGATTTTACGAACCCTGTCGAAGTAATCGGGCTGGATGAGAGGGAATCGGTCAGGATGGTCCCCGTCAGGCTGTCGATAGCATCGGTGAAATCGCTGATCTCCCGGTTGATGTCTAAACCGGAAGAATATGAAGAAGGCACCGAAAAAGTCATAAAGAACTTTCCACCGGCGTTCCTCCTAAAATTCCTGACGGCGGATTGGGCGATATCGAAGTCCTGCTCATCGGAGGAATACCAAAAAACATATTTGTAGAGCTTCAACGTCTCGTAAAAGGTCGGAACGATATACGGTTGCACCAGATTTCCTTTCTTCGGATAATTCGAACCGGTTTTAATATCCCACAAATCGAACTGTCCATGGGCAAGCGAGTCAAAAAATCTTGAATAATACTTCGTCGATTGATCCTGTACTCCATAATCATTGATGATCAAGACGCTCCCCCTTGGTTTCTTAACAAACCATGTGTGGGTGGTATCGGGCATCCGTATGACACGGCTGAACGCACCGGCAACATCTTCAACTTTCATGTAAAAAATGTTGTTTGCATTCAGTTTCATGTTCGGCAAACGGACAGGGAGTGGTGATTGCGAAAGCGCAGGATACGTATTTGGATAGACATCGCATGTCACCGTTGAAATACCCGTACCGCCTGACGCTTCCGACAATCTCCCTTCCAGCGTGACAAAATTAGCTTGTGCAGGAAGCTGAACCCAACTCTGAGCGGAAGTGTCATTCAGGGCGATGAAGTAGCTGATGATCGTATTGTTGCCATCGACGTCAGCTCCCTGCCATCCGAACGAAACAACCGTAAAAGTGGTGTCCGGAATATCTAGGCGCGTAACATACGGCGGTCCGTTCATAACGAATGCGACGCTCGGCGGCGAATTCGTTATCGGGAATTTTATCGAGGCAGGCTGCTGGTCTACCGACATTCCCAGCGCCGCGAACGCAACCGTATCCCCTTCTTTCAAAGGCCTCTTGAACGAATCGTCAATTCCCGCGACGCTGAATGTGTAGGTAGTGTCTTTTTGGTACAACGGAAGAAAGAATGTGCTGTCATCTTTCGTTGTGAACGTCCATATCTTCTGGGCCACAGGGATGGATCGATCGCCCAGCGATATGAGGTATCCGATCACAAGGCCGTGTGGATCGCTTGCCCACCACTTGACTTCAAGAAGGCTCGACTGCGGATTGAAACTCGCCGACTGAACGGAATCGCGGTACGGGAACGCGGTGATGAATGTCTTCGGCGGGCTGTTTTCAGCGTTGGTAGGAGTAAATTGTTTTGTGCAGCTTGAAAGTAGAAGAGCCAAGGAAAAGACAATGAGGCAGACGAAAAATGGCGATCTCGTAAACCACGGGCGCCGATCCTGCAACGCGGTAGAGACACGCAGAGGCGCGCGAAGGACCAAGCGCAATTCGCACTTTTGTGCCCATTTTACCTGGTCCCTCGTTTCCAATCCAAACGCCATTTTTCCGCCGACAAGTGTTAGATCATCGTATGATTTTCCATCGCCCAGAAGTCACCTCTTGTTCGGCGACTATTTCAGCAGGAGCATTTTCTTCACGTCGCTGAATGTCCCGGCATTCAATCTGTAGAAATAAATACCGCTCGCCAGCTTTGAAGCATCAAAGGTGGCTATATACGTACCGGCATTTTGGAACTGGTTTCCGAGCGTCGCGACTTCCTGGCCAAGAATGTTGTAGATCTTCAATGAGACGTACCCCGACTTGGCAATCGAGTATTCAATTTTCGTGCTCGGGTTGAACGGGTTCGGATAGTTCTGCGACAGCGAGAACGAACCCGGAACGCGCGTAACGATTTGCCTCACTCCGTCGAGTTCTCCAACAAAATCGCTATTTGTTCTTGGTTCTAATTTGTACTCGCTATTTTTGTACTTGATGATGCCGGTGAGGCTTTTTAAAAAGGCATTCTTCGGCATGATGTGGAAGCCCCACGTTGTGTCGTGCGGATCAACGCTATACAGATTGCTCCCATCGTCATCGACACGGCATTGACCTGAACCGTCATCGACCATGTACTCCCTGAAGCTTCCGTTGGCCCCGGTGATGCTGTAGGTAGGACCATCGGGATCGTTGTCGACAACGTGAACGCTGTCGAAGTGCACGAGGACTCCTTGCCACCTCCGTGCGAGTGAATCTCCGTTGGCCCGTTGTCCTATATCCGCCGTCTTAATTTTCACCGACGGGTACAATTGCTGGCCCGATTGCACTACGTTGAAGGAATTCACAGAGATCTCGGCCTGGCCGGCATACATAGAGACGACGCCGGTCACCGAAACACTTTGACCCTTGACGAGTTTATCGGCCGAAGTATCATACAGCATCACTCCACTCCACGGAGCAGCCGCATCCTGGATGAATGCATACGGTGTCTTGATCGACTGGTTTTCATGATCAGTCTCAGCCGGGAAGTCCGACGTGTCTGCCTGAATTATGCCTTTCACGGTGACCGACAAATCTACTGCTCCGCTGTTGCCATCGCTGAATGGAGTGTACTCAATATCCTTGATACTGTACCCCGCTGACCTGACATAATAGAATAACGCTGTCCTCGATGAGTCGGGATAACTGGATCGAGATGCCAGCGTGCTGTCTTGCCACGCTGAGTAGAAGTACTTTACGAACGCCCCGTCGGCCTGGGGAGGGATCGTCGCAACGTACGTGTTCGAAGTATCCGCCGTCATCTTGAGGCGAACATAGGCACCCTTGTTTACGGAATAATAGACGGCAACGGAATCAACCGCTGTAGAGAGCGCATTGGGGTTCGCATTGATTGCCGTAACTCTAATATGGACGGCATCACTCGCGGTAGGTATGGACGGCGATCGCCGCGTCGGAAATCCGGTCGCAGTAAGACTCGGAGTGTAAGCTCCTATCTTCACATCCCCGGGATACAAGGGAATGATTTCGTACCCGTACGATATATAGGACGCAAGAATTCCCCTGATGTAATCGATTCTTGAACCCGGAGCCGGCGCAACCCATTTCGGCGTTACTCCGTAAGACCTCCCCGTGAAATATTCTGATGGATCGTATAAACTAACGGTATTTCCGAGAGAGTCTTCAACTGTGATAGTCCACTGCCCGCTGCTGCTGTTTTGCGTACGGCTTTTCACGATGAGATTCCGCAGAATAACGTATGAGTTCTTGTACTTTGTTCCGGGAGAAAAATGAGATGTTCCGCCTGCCGATTTATCGCCGGTGACAAGGTCGCTGACCTTCACCTCGACCGGTGCGGGTCTTTTCCCTCCCGCATCAAGAATGTTGATCGGGATGGGTGTCACCGAGCCGCTCCCTATAGGTTCCAATTCAAAATTTCCCCATACATCCGTCCCGAATTTTGTTAGGATGCCGGTTACCTGTATCTCGTACCCGCTGTCTATGCTTCCGAATCCGGCACTTAAGACAGCCGCAGAAGTATCGAGGGTGTAAACGTTCATTCCACCCCACGCCGCGCTGTCAGGGTTTTGTATATAAAAAGAAAAATGAGCCCCGACGTTACGGATTACCCGCGTGTCCGCGGTCAAGACTCCGGTAACGGTTATGGTGTCACCCAAGTAAAGGCCGTTTGTCAAACTTGCCCGCGGTACCTTGCCTGCGGCCAAAAGTGAATCAGCGACCCTCAACGAATCCGGCGGAAGATAATTAACACTGTCGAGCGGAACGACAGGATAGCTTTGTGCAAAAACGCATGTCGCCGCCACCAGAAGAAACAAACCTGCGTACATGACATTTATCAACGCTCTTTTCATTTCAATCCTCCTTGTGTTTTCGCAGAACACTTTCTGTGGTCTGCGTCATCGTACATTTATTTTATTATTAAGAATTTCCCTCGTTTGATCTCTCCGGTGCTCGCATTTTTCACGGTGAATAAATAAAGTCCTGTTGCGATCGCCTGGTCTGCGCTGGTGATCAGATCCCATGCGTGCAAGCCGCCGGGCATGCGCTGAGAGTTGTCCGAATCATAGTGCTGGAACCACTGTATGCCGGATCCGTTATAGGATGCAGCATCATGCTCAAGCGTCGCCACAACGTCGCCCGCGATCGTATATATCCTGATCTCGCATTTTGCGGGAAGATTGTAAAAATATATTTTCCTTTCCCGCTCGCCCACGCCATCCCAGGTTGCTCTGGTATAATAAGGATTCGGAAAAACTCCAATGGCGAGGGAATCGCCAGCTGCCGCAGACGGGCCGGGAAAAACTTTATCCGTTGCCCGGATGGAAGATTGGCTAGGTGTCCCAGAAGCCGGGTCTCCTTTGTCGTATGCCTCAACTCCGAATAAATACTGCCATCCGTCCAAAAGGAACGGAACGTTGTACTTATAGACATATTGAGACGGGTCGCCCGGAAACTGTTTTGGCGAAGTTAACTTCATCGGCATTCCCGCATCGAGACCGATCGAATCGACCAGGTCGAAATCGGCAATTTCTTGATAAGGATTTTGAACACCCTGGAAATCATATCCGGGGACCGACTTGTAGATCCTGTAGCCCTCAAAGTTCTTCCGGTTCAGAAGCGGATCGATGACATTTTCCGGTGTGTCGTCCCAATAGATAGTCGCTTGCGCATTTCCCGGTTCCACGTGCACGTGCGGCGGGGGAAGGATGTTCGGGAAAATATAACGGGTGATCGCTCCGTTCCCGTCCAGATCTTCTCCCGGGTCGAGAATGCCGTTGCCGTTTTTGTCCTCACCGTTGTAAGTACGCTGGGCCCAGGTCGCATTATCGTACAGCGTCTTCCTCGACGCTACAACATTATTCTGGTAATCGGTAGGAATACCCGTATCGAATTTAGGCGCACATACGATCGCGAACGTCACCGTAACTGTCGCGCCCGGGAGCATCTCTGCCGGCCCGACGGAAAGAAGGGCGTACCTGTTTCCAGGCGTACCCAGATAACTTGCATTCTTCGGATTAGTGTAGTAATCAAACGGCAAAGAAGTTTCCAGTTTCTCAAATTGTAAAGCATCTGACGTCCCCGGCGTCAAAAGATTTGGATCACCCGTTGACTGATGGTACTGCCACGCGGAAAAATGGGTATACCGGTTGATCGAATCAAGGTACGCCGGCTGGGACTTGATCACTGAGTTGAGAGGATCAACACCGAGAAGTTTGATCGAGACATAATTATCGGTCGGCAGGTCGGTTGACTTGTGATCCGCATCGAACGCGTATGCCAAACGGAGCGAATCGACATAACCAATCCCAGTTCCGCTGTAGAAGGATGTTCCTTCCGTCGGGAGTCGATGGTTCGTATTCCTAACTGCGAAATCGTCGACGAACCCAACGAACAACGAATCGATTGGAGTCGCACCCGTGTTGGTCAGCCTGAAAGTCAAGATCACAAAAAAATTAGCTATCGGATACTCCCATGCATATGTCTCCTCGTGAACGGAAACGTTGAGAGGAATATGGCCGACGATCACCTGATTCGTTCCCGGATCGACCGTGTTAGAGTCGGTGAATTCTGCAATGTAATCCTGATGGCTCACACCAGCTGGGGAATAGTAGCGAGAATTGAGAAGTGAGCTGCGCTGTGTCAGCCCGCTGTCCAGGGGCTGCGTGAATTCAGATGGGCTGCTGTAATAATCCGTGGTTACGGTGCTAACAAAAGGCCCCTGCCCATTCCGGTAGCCGCCGACCCATAACCCACCATTGAAAAGGTGTTCTATCCGCGAACGCACGGGAGAAAAAGGATACTCGCAAGATGGCTGCGCCGGCCAGAATGACGCGTTAAACTGATTACCTATGCTGCCAAAACTCGTTATGGCTAAACCGATGTTGCCTATATTGGTATAGCTGTTATCAGAAGTAGTCTGAGCGAATCCCAGTTCTGGACAAAGAAGAAGCGGCAGAAACAATGCTACGATGATATTTCGAAGGGACGGCGTATGCAAGTGGTACCAAAAAGTAAGGGTGAATCCTTCCGTAAGAAGATTTTTTTTGAAGAACGGTGAGCTCTCCGAAACAACTATATCGCGTTGGAATATACGCGCATATTGAAAAAGAATCAAGGCAGGAATAATTAATTAACAAAAGAGCAATACTGCGGTAACAGCCTCAGTGGTAAATAACGAGCTTCTCTCCAACCCTTATGTCGGCAGCCAAAGCATTCCAGCGCTGAATATCGTCAATCGAAACACCGAATTTTTTTGATATCTCCCATAAGGTATCGCCCGTCCGGACGCGGTAGTAATCGATATTTTCTGAGGTGAGCACAATCTTAAGTTTTTTTCCGGAAAGAACTCGGGACGTCGAGAGCCGATTCCATTTTTTTATGTCTGAGATCGAAACGTTGTACATACCTGCAATTTTTTCCAGCGTTTCGCCTCTCCTGACCCTGTGGCGTATCGTTTTCTGCTTTACGGGGGAGGCTTTTACGGGATCTTGTTTTTGTGCCGGCACCTGTTCCACAGACGCGCCCGCCGAGGGCTCAACGTAAACTTCAAGCGGCTGTCCGGCATAAATTCTGCTCCGCCGAATCTTATTCCAACTCTTCAGGTCGGCAATGGCGACATTATAGTCACCGGCTATTTTCTCAAGCGTCTCGCCTCTCTTGACAACGTGCTTGACCCAGTGGTTCCGGTCATCAACCTGTTCTCCACCGCTGATACTCGCCGAGAGTGTTGCCGGATGACCGCTTTTCAATGAGTTCTTCTGTTCGAAATTCATCGAAACGATTTTTGAATACTGGTCCAGTTTTTCCGCGGGGACCCATACATTGATCGTTTGACCGATCTGGATCGACCGTCCGTACGGAATATTATTCCAATTCCTCAAGTCGCTCGCCCGAACGTCAAACCACTCCGCGATATGCCCGAGAGTGTCCTTCTTTCTTACGACATAGGCGATCTTATCCCGGCCGGCCGGCACAAGCTTCTCACGGCGGCGGATACGGGGAGCAGCCGGCCTTGATTTCTGAACCGGCTCTTGTTCCTGTTGAATAACAGGCTCAGCTGCGGCCTGCGCATTCGCCGCCAGCAGTCTCTTTTTCGATATCGGGATGATGAGATAATTCCCGATCTTCAGCCGGCTTCTCTTTGAAAGCTTATTCACTTCAAGCAGAACCGACGTCGCAATACCGTACTTTCTTGCAATTCCCCCAGGAGTGTCCCCGCGGCGAATCTTGTGTTCCGCCCATTGACGTTTCTGATCGTCGGGAATGAGGGCATACTTTTTTGAAAAAGCGTCTATTGACCCGGCAGGGATCCTTAGCTTGTAGCCGCGATAATTTGGAGGAGTACACCACTGAATCAACTCGGGATTCAATTCTCTCAGCGTTTCCGCAGTCGTACCTGCGCAATCGGCCAGCACATCCAGGTCGACGCAGTCGTCAACGGTCACATATTCATACGCGAGGCTGTCAGCCCGTGATATGCCCTTGAAACCGTACGCCTCCGGATTCATTGCCATCAACGACACGGCGATGAACTGCGGCACATAATTCCGTGTTTCGCGCGGCAGGTATCGGCGCATGGACCAATAATCGTTCGTATGGCTTCTTCGGATTCCCCGGTTGATCCTTCCGCCCCCGGAATTGTACGCCGCTATCGCGAGAGCCCAGTCTCCGTATTGATCGTGTAGGTCTTTGAGGTAACGGGCAGCCGCGCGCGTTGCCTTCTCATAATCCCGCCTTTCGTCGTACCAGTAGTTTCCCTTCAGGCCGTACAACGCTCCTGTCCCTTTCATGAATTGCCACATGCCAACAGCTTTTGCCCATGACCTCGCGGATGGATTAAGGCCGCTCTCCATCATTGCAAGATACCGCATTTCTTGGGGCACTCCCTCCTCCGTAAAAATCCGTCCGATGGCGGGGAAATATTTTCCTGACAGATAGAGCCATCGCTCAAAATGGTCTCGGCCTTTGTCGATGAAGAACATGATGTTCCTTTCGACAAGATCGTTCATTTTCATCGGTATAGTGGTTTCAGGAATGGGGACATTCGGTATTTTGATTTTTGAGATGTCGATGTTCTCAATGTCGAGGTTCAATTTCTCGCGCAATGCAAATATCGAGCTCTGCGGGCCAAGTTCGTCGATGCTCGCAATATACTTTTCGTAGTCTTCAACGACGCTCCGGCTCAGGTCATTATATTCCTGGTTGTTCTCGATGTCAGGATAGTAACTGATCTCGTTGAGAATACCGATGGCCTGCTCAAATTCATCAGCAGAGAGAACAGAATCTCCCATTGTCTGCGCCTGGAGAGCGGAGAGGTAATGCTGCCTTGCCGATTCCAACCGCACAGCAATGACCTTTTCGTCCCCTTCATCGGCTGAATCCGAAAGTGCGATGCCGGAAGAGTCTATTCCGCTTTTGAGGATCTTTGACTCTGCGCCAGTCGATAACAAAGTCGATGAATTGGTATCCTTAGTGATAGAACCGGCGTCTACAAGATTGGGGTCAGGTATTGACGGCTTTATTATAGAGGCAAGGAGGGATGGATTGGATGTGACCTTCCGATCATGCGGTTGAGCCTGCAGGAGCGTCCAGTTTGAGCCCAAACTGGCGAATAAACTTATGAAAAACAGCGGTAACCAATATACACGTTTGGGCATTACTCCTCAAAGTCGTTAAATATTAATCCTATCTACATAGAAATATAACAATCAATGAAATAAAGTCAAGGGAAAATTTGAACGGATTACTGGAAGTGATTGAAATTTCAGATTAAGCGGGCTATTTGCAGGATAACAGGGTTCAAAACTATCCGAGTTCCGTCAGGACTACTCCGAAAAGTGTGACAATGGCCCCGGCGGCAAAATGTCGACTAATGAGTTGATGCAGGAAGTAATATGAGAGAACGATCGTGACAATCGGTTGGGCGTTTGCGAATATTGCTACTTTCGTCGTCTCCAGCTTTCCGATCGCATAATACCATAAGAAGTACGAAATCACAGAAGTCCCCAGACCAAGATAGAGAATTCCTTCCCAATGGGATATTGTCAGCGTGGAGAGTTCAAAGCGGCTCACGCCGTAAATTCCTAAGGGAAGGAAGAGTATCATCCCGCCTATCATCGAAAGCGAGGCAACATGAAAGGCGCCATATTTAACGACCATCGGCTTTCCCTGGATTGTATACAACGACCAGGCGATTACGGCGACGAACATGACGACGTTACCGTAGGTATAGTCCGAAGAAAGGCTCACGCCATGTTCGAATATTATTACCGCTACACCGCAAAATGCGATGACAACCCCGGCTATTTTTTGCTTTGTCAGGTTTTCTCCTAACATGAGATGAGAGAAGACCAATACAAGCACCGGTGTGGTCGCATAGAGCAAAGCTGCGTTTGCCGCGGTTGTATACTTGATCCCATACAGGAATAAGAACTGATTCAATGGAATAACGATGAACGCCAGCCACAGCATCTTCCCGTAGTCTTCCCTTTGTATCTTGATCTTTTTTTCTCTGATAACAAATACGATGAGCAGGGCGGCGCTCGAGACGCATGTTCTCAGGAACGTAAGGGTGACCGGATCCACGTCTGAGACGACGGCTTTTGCGACGAGATGCGTTCCGCTTGCGAGCAGAACCTGGATGACAATGAGAATATAGATCATATGGACCGCAATTTTTGATCCAAGAATATACAGAAGGCTTGCGGTTTTTTCAACAGCTTTCGTGGGACCGAACCCTTCCGAAGGGTCCCTGGTGCAATCCATTTTTCTATTTTGCAATTTGAGATCCCATTGGGTATATTTTGCAATACCCAAACTCCTAACACACGACCTCAATGAAGACAAAACCGACTCTGTATCTTCTGGACGGAATGGCGCTCGCCTATCGCTCGTACTTTGCCTTTATCAGGAACCCATTGATAAACTCAAAAGGAGAGAACACAAGCGCAGTATTCGGTTTTGTGAATTATCTGAACAAGATCCTCGACGAGAAAAAGCCTGATTACATCGCAGTGGTTTTCGACACCATTGAACCGACCTTCCGGCATAAGGCATATCCTGAATACAAAGCAACACGGCAAAAAATGCCGGAAGACATGTCCGCGATGATGGACACACTGAAAGCAGTCGTCCGCGCGTTCAACGTCCCGGTGGTCGAACTTCCGGGCTTCGAAGCGGATGATGTGATCGGCACGCTCGCCAAGCGGGCGGAAAAAGAAAAAGTGGAGACGTTTCTTGTCACCAGCGACAAAGATTTCATGCAGCTGGTGTCGCCAGCCGTGAAATTGTATCGCCCGGGGAAAGGGGGAAATGACGACGAGATCGTCGGCGAGGCGGGCGTCATGGATAAGTTTGGCGTGCCGCCTGACCAGGTCATCGAGATCCTTGGACTGATCGGCGATCAATCGGATAACGTGCCGGGCGTCGCGGGTGTCGGCCCCAAAACAGCAGAGCCGTTGATAAAGAAATACGGAACCATCGAGAATCTTCTGGCCCACATCGACGAGATCCCGCAAAAAGGACTGCAGGAAAAGCTGAGGTCCGGCAAAGAAATGGCGCTGCTGTCAAAAAAATTGGTCACGATCGATATTAACGCTCCTGTCGCGATCGACTTCCATATGCTGAAGTCGACGGAAAAGAATATTCCGGCGCTCCATGCGTTATATTTGCAGCTTGAGTTCCGCAGTCTTGCCCGCCGCCTGCACGAAGGCGAGCCCGAGCCCCTTGCCGATGTCAGCGTTGAGCCGCAGTCGGCGGCGTCCCGCGATATTACGACATCCATGCATGAATACATCATCGTCGATTCCGATGCCAAATATTTGCGTTTTCTCTCCGAACTCAAGAAGGCCAAAGAATTTGTTTTTGACACTGAGACGACGTCGACCGATGCTCTGCAGGCCCAGATTGTGGGGGTATCGTTCTGTTTCGAGGCGAGCAAGGCATACTACGTCCCGGTGGAAGTTGTGAAAGAGGAACAGATGGGCACTGCGTCGCTGTTCGAACCCGCTTCAGCGGCGGAAAAGCGCCCAAAGGAAAAATTATTTCCGCTCAAGAAGATCATCGCCGACCTCAAGCCGATCTTCGAAAACGAGAAAGTGAAAAAGTACGGCCAAAACGTTAAGTACGACATGCTTGTCTTTTCGCGAAAGGGCATCTGGACAAAAGGGATCGGGTTCGATACGATGGTTGCGAGTTACGTTCTCCGCTCCGAAGGACAACACAACCTCGACGCTCTGGCGATGGAACATCTGAACTACAAGATGGTGTCATTCGACGACCTGACAGGTACTGGTAAAGAGAGAAAGGACATCCGGGAGATATCCGCCTCCGAGGTCGGAAATTATTCGGCCGAGGATGCAGATATCACCTTCCAGCTTGCCCAGATTCTGCACGACAAACTCGCGGCCCAAGGGATGAAATCGCTCTGCAATGACGTAGAATTCCCCTTGATTGGAGTTCTGGCGGACATGGAATTTACGGGCATCAATATTGATGTCCCTTTCCTCTCCGGAATGTCGAAAGATCTGGAGCGTCAGCTCGATAATCTGGTCGCGGGCATCTATGCCGACGCGGGCGAAAAATTCAACATCAACTCCACCCAGCAGCTCTCAGTGATCCTCTTCGACAAACTCAAACTGGCTCCTGTCAGGAAAACGAAGACCGGCTTCTCCACCGACGTGGCGGTACTGGAAGCGCTGCGGAAAAAACATCCGATCGTCGAAAGGATGCTGGACTACCGTCAACTTTCGAAGCTGAAATCGACGTACGTCGACGCACTGCCGAAGCTTATCCACGCGTCAACGGGCCGCGTCCACACCTCGTTCAATCAGACCGTCGCGGCAACGGGAAGACTTTCAAGCAGCGATCCGAACCTACAGAACATTCCGATCCGTTCGGACATCGGCAGGGAAATTCGGCGCGCCTTCATTCCGGGCGGGAAAGAGATGGAGATCATGTCGGCGGATTATTCACAGATAGAGCTGCGGATTATGGCGCACATCTCGGGCGACGAAGGTTTGCTCGAAGCGTTTTCGCTAGGCGAAGATATTCACTCCACCACGGCAGCCAAAGTCTTCGGCGTTCCCCTAAAGGATGTTACCCGTGACATGCGAAGGAAAGCGAAGGAAGTAAATTTCGGAATTATGTACGGCATCGGCCCGTTCGGTCTGGCGTCGCGACTGGAGATCACTCAAACGGAAGCAAAAGAAATCATCTCCAAGTATTTCGAACGCTTCCCCAAGGTCAATCGGTACATCGCCGAAACGATCGCGAAGGTGAGGCATGACGGATTTGTCGCAACACTGCTCGACCGCCGCCGTTATCTCCCCGAAATTCACAGCAAGAACGCAAACCTCCGGTCCAACGCAGAGCGTCAGGCCATCAACATGCCGATCCAGGGAACTGCCGCCGACATGATCAAGCTCGCGATGATCAGGATTCACGAAAGCCTCAAAACAAAAAACCTGCAGAGTAAAATGCTGCTGCAGGTCCATGATGAATTGGTCTTCGAAGTTATCAAAAAAGAGGAGGCCGCAGTGCACAAACTCGTCGAAGACAATATGAAGAACGCGTTGAAACTGAATGTCCCGATCGAGGTTGAGATCGGCGTCGGCTCAAATTGGCTGGAGGCTCACTGAGAGGTTTTTTTCTCTCTGCTAAACCTCAGTTCACCGCTACGCTTTCCATCTTCTCAGCAGCATCGTCCCTCCAACAAGAATCAGAACCAGCGGCCAATATGAAGCGATCGATCTCCAGACATCTCTGCTGTACCAGTACCCAAGATGGGTCAGCATCAGCGCCGCACCGAGCCCGAGGAAGATCAATGACGGAATGAGCAGATGCCAGTCCTTGACGTTGAAAACAAATAACATGAAGAACGCGACGCCGACGATAATGATGAATGCGGGAAAGTAGATCGAAAATGACCCGTGAATGAAGCCCCCCTTCCGCAGGAAGAAGAGAATCCCTGTCAGGAAGCATAACGTGCCGAAGAACACTTTGCTCCTGTCGTTGCTCACGAACGAGCGAAGAACCACCGCTGCCCCGTAGATGAGAAGTCCGAGCCACACAAGAGACCACCCGCCGATATGAATGATGCTCATTTGGTTCAACAAGAGCGCAACGCCCAAAAGGACGAGGACCAAACCGATGATCGGAAACCGATTGAAAGTATGCTGTTCCATGATTTTTCCTTGTCAATAAATTCTTATAAGGTGGGCTGATTTTCGTACGGTACGAGAAGCACGAGCGTAATGTAGAGCACGATGCCCGCCCCGAAAGAAGCCAAACACAAGATGATGTAGAGGAGTCTGAACAACGTTGAATCGATGGAGAAATATTTTGCCAGCCCGCCGCAAACGCCTCCCAGTTTCTTATCTGTCCTAGATCGTCTGAACGTGCGATACTGCGCCGGCGGAGGCGGTGTTTCCGTCTGAGCATCTGCCGGCTGGTCAGCCGCAGGGGCCCGTTCCGCCTGGCGATAATAAATGATCGCCATCCCAAGCAAAATCAGCAGGATCGGAAAGACGAAACTCCAGGAAATGTCCCACATGTGAAGAAATGAAAACATTCCCAGGTTCGAAAAGAGGATGATCGCACCTCCGACAATCAGAGCGATTCCGAATAGCTTTCTCGCGTTCGTGGATCGCGATTCGGCTGGCGGCGCATCCGCATCGCCCAGGTTCATCACACGTTTCGGCATAATGATCGCACATGCGATGTAGAGCACGAGTCCCGAGCCACCGAAAAATGCCAACAAGACAAAGAGCACGCGCATGATCACCGGGTCGACGTCAAAATATTCAGCAAGGCCGCCGCACACCCCGGCAATGATTTTGTTTGTCCGCGACTTGAATAATCGTTTCGGTTCCATAAGTACCTCAGCCATCAATAAATAAAGACTGCAATGTTCCGACCTCACATAATCTTACGAAGTTTTCTTCGTAATGTTACAGGATCGCAAATAACGGTTTTCCGCTACAATTCATCCGAAAAGGATACCATTTGCCCCTCGAATTGTCAAGGACCAGGACGGAGCAAAAAAAAAGCCCCATTCTCTCGATGAGGCTCTGACAAGACCATTGGGCGGCGGACTAGACCTCCATAATTTCTTTTTCTTTCATTGCGAGCAGATTGTCGACCTCCTTGATATGGTGGTCGGTGTATTTCTGCACTTCCAATTCTCCGCGCTTGCGGTCATCCTCGGAAAAGTGTTCGTCCTTCTCCGCCTTTTTCAGGTGTTCGTTCGTGTCCCTACGGATGTTGCGAATCGCGACCTTTCCTTCTTCGCCGAATTTTTTTACAAGTTTGACCAGCTCTTTGCGGCGTTCTTCATTGAGAGGAGGAATCGGAACTCGGACAACCGTCCCGTCGGTGCCCGGGTTGAGACCGAGGTTGGCGGCAAGTATTGCCTTCTCGATCGGCACAAGCATTCCCTTATCCCAGGGAGTTATCGTGATGAGATGGACATCCGGCACGCTCACGCTGCCGACCTGGGTCAGCGGCGTCATCGTTCCGTAATAATCTACTTTCACCGAATCGAGAAGCGCGGTCGTCGCTTTCCCTGTCCTTATTTTCGTCAACTCTCCCCGCACAACATCGACGGCCTTGTGCATACGGGCCTCGCCGTCCTTTAAGATTTGTTTTAACATAGCCTCACCCAACGATGTTATTGGATTAGTTTATGGCAGCCACGCTGTCGTTCACTGCGGTTCCAACTTTCTCGCCCAGAATCAGCCGGCGGAGGTTGGAGGGAATGTTCATGTTGAAGATCGCGATAGGCAGATGATTTTCTTTGCAGAGGGTAATAGCCGTCATATCCATTACGCGCAGATCTTTTCGCAGGACATCCTGGTAAGAGATTTCCGGAAAATGTTTTGCCGAAGGATTTTTCTCTGGGTCGGAGTCGTACACCCCGTCCACCCGGGTGCCTTTGATGATGACGTCCGCGCCGATTTCGATTGCGCGAAGCACGGCAGCGGTATCGGTCGTAAAGTAAGGATTTCCAGTCCCCGCGGCAAAGATCACCAGGCGCCCTTTTTCCAGGTGGCGGATCGCGCGCCGGCGGATGAACGGCTCGGCGATGCGTTCCATATTGATCGCCGTCTGGCAGCGGGTAAAGACTCCATGATGTTCGAGAGCGCTCTGGAGTGCAAGCGCATTGATCACGGTCGCGAGCATTCCCATATGATCGCCCGTGACTTTATCGATTCCGTCGGATGAGTTTTCGATGCCGCGGTAAATATTCCCGCCGCCGATGACAATCCCGATCTGAACGCCGAGTTCCTGCACGCTCTTGATCTCCTCAGCATACTTCCCGATGACATCCGAGTCGATGCCGTATTCTTTGTCCCCCATGAGCGACTCGCCGCTGAGTTTCAGCATGATCCGCTTGTACGCTGTCTTCGGCATAGTGTTCCTCTTTGATAAAAAGAAAGGTCTCGCAAGAGACCTTTCTTTCAACGACTATTTTTCTTCGCCGAGTTGATACCGTTTGAATTGACGAACCGCGAGCGTATCCTTGTGTTTTGCCGAAGCTTCCTGCAAAACCTCCTTGATAATTTTGCTCGCATCCTTGATGAAACTCTGCTCAAGAAGCACAACTTCCTGGAAGTATTTTTCTAGCCGGCCCGTCGCTATTTTCTCGACAACCTGCTCCGGCTTGCCTTCATTCTTTGCCTGCTGCCGGTAAATATCAAGTTCCTGATCGATGACATTCTTGCTGACATGTTCGCGGGCAACCACGCTCGGATTCATGGCAGCGGTCTGCATCGCGATATCGCGCGCGATCGTTCTTGCTTCATCCGATGCAACGTTTGTTGCAAGTTCCACAAGAACGCCGATCTTGCTGCCCATGTGAGTATACGCTTCGATCACGCTGTTCTCCGCAACGATGATATCGAAACGTTTGATGTCAATCTTCTCGCCGATTTTTCCGACAAGTTCGGACAACGCATCCCCCACCGTCCGTTTGTCGTTGTATTGAAGCAAGAGCAATTCTGCGATTGATTTCGGAAGCTTCCGTTCGACGATCGCTGCGACGTCGTTTGCAAATTGAATGAAGTCCTGGTTTCGCGCCACAAAATCCGTCTCGCTGTTGATCTCAACGATCACGCCGAGCTTTCCGCCGTTCGCCACTCTCGTGACGACGATGCCCTGGTTTGCAACGCGGTCGGCGCGCTTCTCAGCGGTCGCAGCGCCCTTCTTGCGCAGGTATTCGATCGCTTTCTCCATGTCGCCCTTCGTCTCTTCCAGGGCACGCTTGCAGTCCATCATGCCGGCGCCTGTTTTTTCGCGTAATTTCTTTACTGTTTCACTTGTAATAGCCATACTGCGTCTTCTTTTCTCTTCTATAATAGAAATGTTGTTATTCTTTTTCTTCGATCTTCGCGGACTCTTCTTTACTGATGACCGGTTCCTTGGCGGGAACGTCCTCCTGTTTTTCTCGCTCCTCGGAGACTTCCTGCTGACGGGCCTTTGCTCGTTCTGAACCTTCGATTATCGCGTTCGCGATCGCCCGCGTGATCACTTGCACGGTTTTCAACGCGTCGTCATTTCCCGGGATGATATAGTCAATTTCGTCCGGATCACAATTTGTATCCACAATGGCAAACACTGGAATTCCAAGCCGCCGTGCTTCCTTCACCGCGATTGTTTCTTTCTTGACGTCAACAACGAACAATGCGCCCGGAAGACGCGTCATCTCGACAACGCCGGAAAGGGTCTTGCTTAATTTGTCTTTTTCTCTGGTGAGGAAGAGGCCTTCCTTCTTCGTGATCTTTTCAAACGTGCCGTCGGACTCCATCTTTTCGATGTTCGTCAGCCTTTTTACGCTCTTCCTGATGGTGGTGAAATTTGTCAGGGCGCCGCCCAGCCACCGTTCGCTGATATAGTACTGATTACAGCGCTTTGCTTCTTCCAGAATTACGTCCTTGGCCTGCTTCTTCGTGCCGACAAAGAGAATCTTCTTCCCTTCGGCGGAAATGTTCGCGATGGCGTTGCACGCTTCTTCCAGCAATTCCTGTGATTTCTTTAGATCGATGATGTGAATCCCGTTGCGCTCCATAAAAATATATGGCTTCATCTTGGGATTCCATCGGCGGGTGAGGTGTCCGAAGTGGGCACCCGCACCGAGGAGGTCGGCGAGTTCTACTCGTGGCATGCTATTCCTTCTATGTTTAGTTGTAGTCTTCTACCTTCGTCATCCTCGCCCGGGATGGCGCCTGAGGCGCCACACTTCCGGACAAGTCGGAAAGTATGCTTGGTAGTACGCAACAAAAACGCGCGAACCAACTGCAGTCCGCACATTCTCTGTCATCGTTTGGAAAATTGAAATCGTTTACGGGCTTTCTTTTGTCCGTATTTTTTCCTCTCGACCATGCGCGGATCGCGCGTGAGAAGAGAGTGGCTGCGCAGCAATGTGCGGAATTCATCGCTCGCTTCAACGAGTGCGCGGGCGATGCCGAGACGCATCGCGCCTGCCTGGCCGGCGGCCCCGCCTCCTTCAACGGTTACTGCAACATCGTATTTGCCGGCAGTTTCGGTCACGCTGAACGGCTTCGTGATATCAGCCCGGTAAATCTCCTGCGGGAAATATTTTTCAAACGGCTGTTTGTTGACGACGATCGCACCCGAACCGGCTTTAAGAATTACCCGGGCTACCGAAGTCTTCCGGCGTCCAACTGCAGTGATGTTGTGTTGAGGCATTCTAATCCTTCAATATCATAATTGCGTTGATGATTTAATTTTTGACGGCAAGTGTTTCCGGTTTCTGAGACGCGTGCGGATGTTCGGCGCCGGTATACACTTTCAATTTCTTGAAGATGCGTTTTCCCAAACGGTTATGCGGAAGCATGCCTTTCACGGCGTGTTCGATCACTCGTTCAGGATTGTTCTTGATGACATCTTTAAAGCTCTCGAACACCGCTCCGCCCGGATAACCGGTATAATGAAAGTACTCCTTCAGATCGGTACGCTTTCCAGTCACTTTGATCTTTTCAGCGTTTACGACAATGACGAAATCTCCGGTATCCACGTTCGGCGTAAAGATCGGCTTGTGTTTGCCCCTGAGAATTTTTGCCACTTGCGTTGCAATTCTCCCGAGGGTTTGCCCCTGCGCGTCGACAAGATACCATTTCTGTTCGATTTCACTTTGCTTAAAAAAATATGTGCTTTTATCTCCGAAAGCCACAGCAACCTCCACGTTTCAAATGTTCAAAATTATAGAGCTTTTAAATTTACGCCAAAACCAGTGGAAAAGCAAGATTTTTCTTTGAAAAACTACAATGCAAGTTTCCAGGGGTTTTCCAGGATCAATTTCACATCCTGCATAAATTCCGCACCCACGGCACCGTCAACGACACGATGGTCGCAGGAGAGAGTCAATTTCAGCCTGTGTCCTGTTACAATCTGGCCGTTTTCAACAACCGGCTTTTCTGTTATCGCTCCTACCGCAAGTATTGCGGCCTCTGGAGGGTTGATAATTGCCGCAAATTCCTCGACCCCGAGCATTCCCAGGTTGCTGACAGTGAAGGTTCCGCCGCTGAATTCATCCGGTTTGAGTTTCTTGTCTCTTGCTTTGGCCGCTAATTCCTTTGATTCAGTTGCGATATCAAAGAGACTTTTCATATCCGTATTGCGTAGGACCGGCGTGATCAGGCCGTCGTCAATGGCAACTGCAATTCCCACATTGATCGCGCCGTGCTGAATGATCTTGTCGCCGGCAAACGAAGAGTTCACTTTGGGATGATTGCGGAGCGCAAACGCGCAGGCCCTCACGATGATATCATTGAAACTTACCTTCACGTCGCCGTTTGAATTTAAGGAAGCGCGAAGGTCGATGGCTCGCTTCATGTCAACGTCATAGGTAAGATAGAAATGGGGAGCCGTCGTCTTGCTCTCAACCAGTCGCTTGGCAATGGTCTTCCTCATTAACGATAAAGGAATTTCCTGTGTCGTTCCTGCAACGTACGCGCGCGGCGAATGCCCGGCACTCTTTGAAAGAGGAAGTTCGAGATCTTTTCTTATGATCCGTCCCATCGGACCGGACCCGGTAATAGAATGCAGATCTATTTTGTTCTGAGCGGCAATAGCTTTTGCCAGCGGCGATGCTTTGACGCGTCCGTCTCCGTCTCCGGCCGAAACGGCTGCGGGAGCCGCGGACGGCTGCGGATTATCAACCGGTTTCGGCGCAACGGCTGCGGCAGCCGGTGTTCCGTGGCCGGGACTTGGAGCCGCGGTGTCAACCAGCAAGGATGAAATGTCTTCCAACGCGCTGCCGATGATCGCGATCGGTTTTCCAACTGCGGCGCCTTTTCCTTCGGGCACAAATATTTTTCGCAAGACACCGGTGTCGTAGGCCTCAAGCTCCATATCCGCTTTGTCCGTTTGAACCTCGGCAATAATTTCGCCTTGTTTCACCGATTCGCCTTCTTTCTTCAGCCACTTGAGGATGATACCCTCTTCCATGGTGTCGCTAAGTTTCGGCATTGCTATTTTTGTCGCCATCTGATCTTTGCTTTCCGTTGTGAAATAACTTCTTTAGCTAATGCTGTATGATGTTTGAGATCCACGAAGGACACGAAGTACCACTACGTTAGTCATGGGCGAATCTGAAGAAAGAGGATCTCTTGGGGTTCTTCGCGCCCTAAGTGAAATATTAACGATAGAGAACTTTTTTGACGGCCGCGATAACCTTTGCGGGGCTCGGCAATGCCTGCTTCTCAAGGTTGGTCGCGTACGGCATCGGGATATCTGCACCGTTCAACCGTTCGATCGGTGCGTCGAGGTAATCGAATGCTTTCGAATAGATCCGGCTCGCAATTTCCGCACCCACGGAAGCAAACGGCCACGCCTCTTCTACAATAACGCACCGGTTTGTTTTCTTGACGGAATTGATAATGAGGTCTTCGTCAAGCGGGCGGATGGTGCGCGGGTCGATCACCTCAGCTTCGATCCCCTCTTTCATCAGTTCATCCGCAGCGGCGAGCGAAACATGAAGCATCTTCGACCAGGCGACGATTGTCACGTGTTCGCCTTTTCGTTTGATGTCGCCAACGCCGATCGGAATCGTGTATTCTTCTTCCGGCACCTCACCTTTATGGCCGTACATCATTTCACTTTCCATGAACATAACTGGATTGTCGTCGCGAATTGCCGACTTCAGCAGTCCTTTTCCGTCCGCCGGAGTCGAGGGAATGATGACGATCAACCCAGGGACATGCGCGAGCATCGATTCGAGCGACTGCGAGTGCTGTGAAGCAAGAGCATGAGCAGCGCCGGATGGTCCGCGGATCACAATCGGTACTTTGAATTGCCCCCCGGACATGTACCTTATTTTTGCCGCATTGTTGAATAATTGGTCGAACGCGAGAATGGCGAAATTCCATGTCATCATCTCAACGATCGGCCGAAGGCCGACCATCGCAGCGCCTATGCCTAAACCGGCAAATCCTGCCTCGGTGATCGGGGTGTCGATCACTCTTTTCTCACCGAATTTCTGAAGCATGCCCTGGCTGACTTTGTACGCGCCCTGATATTGCCCGACCTCTTCCCCCATCAAAAAGACGTTCGGGTCACGCTCCATTTCCTCGCTCATTGCTTGATTTAACGCTTCACGAAATGCGATCACTGCCATACTTCATTTTCCCTTTTCAATATTAGGAGTAGACATTTTCATATAAAAAATCAGCCGGCGGCTCGGGACTGTGTTCAGCAAATTCAACGGCTTCTTCGACAATTTTCTTGATCTCTAATTCCAAGTCATCGATGACCTGTTGGCTAAGAATGCCGGCCTCCAGCATCTCATGTCCGAAGGCGGGGATCGGGTCGCTCTTCTTCTGCTCTTCGACTTCTTCCTTTGTTCTGTAATGGCCGTGAATTGGGTCGGACATCGAATGACCGCGGAAACGGTACGTTCGGGCTTCAAGCATTGTCGGCGCTCCGGTTTTGCGCGCGCGGTCAACTGCTTCTTTGACCACACGGTACATCTCGAGCACATCCATGCCGTCGACCCATTGGCGGGTGATGTCATACGCTGAGGCTTTTTGATAAATATCCCATACGGCGGTCGACCGTTCAACAGCCGTACCCATTCCGAAGCGGTTGTTTTCGCAAATGAACACAACCGGCAATTTCCATAACGCAGCAAGGTTCAGCGTTTCGTGAAATACCCCCTGGTTTGCAGCCGCCTCGCCAAAAAAACATACTGTCACGGAATCTTTGCCGAGATATTTTGAGGCGAATGCCGTGCCGGATGCAAGCGGGACATGACCGCCGACAATGCCATAGCCGCCCATAAACCCTTTCGAGGCATCGAACATGTGCATCGAACCCCCGATGCCTTTCGAACATCCGGTGAACTTCCCGAAGAGTTCTGCCATAATTACTTTTGGTTCCATTCCGCGAGCGATGGCATGGCCGTGGTCGCGATAGGCGGAAAATATATAATCGTCCTCGCGCAGTGCGGCGATCGCCCCGACGCCGACTGCTTCCTGGCCGATATACAAATGACAAAATCCGCCGATCTTGCTCTTGCCGTATTCCTGGGCCGAACGTTCTTCAAACCGTCGTATGAGGAGCATCTGCCGGTAGAGGTCGATAAGCTTCGCGTTGGACAATCCCATGTCTTTCCATCGAAACGCTTTGACGTCTTTTGATTCTTTCTTCAGTGTCGCTGTTGCCATTCGTTCTCCTTATGATGAAAAAAAATTACACTTGCTCTGCGGCATGGTACGAACTGCGCACGAGGGGACCGGACTCGACGTACCGGAAGCCCATTTCAAGGCCGCGCCGTTTCAGCATCGCAAACTCATCGGGATGCACGTACCGTACGACCGGAAGATGGGCCTGGGTCGGCTGCAGGTACTGGCCGAGCGTAAGAATTTCGCACTCCACTTCCCTGAGGTCGCTCATGGTATCGATCACTTCATCGATCGTCTCGCCAAGTCCGAGCATCATTCCCGACTTCGTCAAAAAGCCTTTCTGCTTCGCGCGGAAAAGTAATTCGAGCGAACGATTGTAATGAGCCTGAGGGCGCACAGTTTTATACAGCCGGGGCACAGTCTCAGTATTGTGGTTGAGAATGTCCGGTTGAGCGTCAAGGACGATATTCAGGGCTTCTTCGCTCCCCACGAAATCCGGGATAAGCACCTCAATGCGGCAGGCCGGTACGCGGCTGCGAATTTCCCTGATGGTGTCGGCGAATATTTGCGCCCCGCCGTCGAACAGCTCGTCGCGATTCACGGAGGTTATGACCGCATGGCGAAGTTTCATGATCTCGACCGCCTCGCCAACTCGCCGGGGTTCATCTTTGTCCAGGAACTCTGCACGGCCGGTCTTCACCGCGCAAAAACCGCAGCTGCGCGTACACGTGTCGCCGAGGATCATGAAGGTCGCAGTGCCAGAGTTCCAGCATTCCCCCATGTTCGGACACCGGGCTTCCTCACACACTGTATGGAGCCGGCTCTTGTCGATGAGGCTCTTCAGGCGCGAATAGCTCTCTCCCCCCGGAACTCGTGCTTTCAACCATTCCGGCTTGCGCTGCCGTTCTACAGGTATTTCTTGTATGATTGTTTCCATCTTTTCAATTATGAATTTTGAATTCGGAATTATGAATTTTTGATCGATTTGTCTCGGAGTTTTACCTTGCCGCTTCCAATACCTAATTCATAATTCTTAATTCATAATTCTCCAAATACTGAACTATTCGCTGCAAGAACTTTCCGCCGAGCGCTCCGTCGATAATACGATGGTCGTACGACATCGAAATGTACACCATGGAGCGGATGGCGATAGCATCGTCAATAACCACCGGACGTTTTTTTATCGCGCCAACGCCCAGGATAGCAACTTGAGGTTGATTGATAATCGGGAAGCCGAAGAGATTACCAAAGATGCCCGGATTGGTGATCGTAAACGTTCCACCCTGGACATCATCCGGGGCAAGTTTTTTCGTCCGTGCCCGGTTGGACAGATCGTTCACAGCCCGGGCAAGCCCGACAAAATCTTTTCCGGCAGCATGTTTCACTACAGGAACAATTAAGCCATTTTCCAGCGCAACGGCAACTCCGATGTTGATATCCTTCCGGAGGATAATTGAATCTCCGTCTACTGAAGCGTTGATCAATGGAAAATCCTTTATCGCCTTCACGACGACATCGACAAAGAAAGAGGTAAACGTAAGCTTGAATCCCTCCCTTCTCTCAAATTCCGCTTTGTGCTTTTCCCGATATGCTGCGATCTTCGACACATCGGCCTCGGTCACCGAACCGACATGCGCCGATGTATGTATGCTTCGCACCATGTGCTCGGCAATTGCTTTTCGCATCGTATCCATCTTTATAACTTCAGTGCCGCCGGAGGGAGTTCCCGCGCCCGATGGCTTTGCATGTGTCACAGCGCCGCTACTCTTCCTGCGCTCAACGTATTCCAGGATGTCTTTTTTCGACACACGATTGTTTGACCCTGTCCCCGGAATTTTTTCCAACTCACCTAATGAAATGCCCTCAGCACGGGCGATGTTCAGGACAAGCGGAGAAAAGAACCTGTCAGATTCTGCCGATACGCTCTGCTTGGCAGTTGATGGTTCAAAAGAAGAGCCAAAAGATGGTGTGGCCTCAGGCGTGAGGTTCTGAGCCTTTAACTCAATTTGTTCGGGCCCGGTTACGAGCGGGGCATGCACATCGGTCTGGATCCGTGCAATTACTGTATGGACGTCGACAGTCTTCTGCTCTGGAAAGAGTAATTCAGCTACCAGCCCCGCAGAGGGGGACGGGATCTCCGAATCGACCTTGTCGGTGCTGATTTCAAGCAGGGTCTCGTCCTTCGCGATCTTATCCCCCACTTTTTTGTACCACTTTGTGATCGTCCCCTCGGCGATACTTTCGCCCATCTGGGGCATGATGACGTCGACAATGGCCATAGGAAACTTTCTCTTCGGTTTGTCTGCTTAATACGCCGCTAATTTTCGCAGCGCCGTCAGTATCTTTTCCTTATTCGGCAAAAAATATTCCTCGAGCGTGGGTGCAAACGGGGTCGGCGTGTCGATTGCGCCCAGCCGTTTGATTGGCGCGTCAAGGCTTTCAAACGCGTGTTCTGCGATGAGAGCAGCGATCTCTCCTCCGATTCCGCCCGTGAGAGTGTCTTCATGGACGATCAAGACCTTTCCGGTCCTTCTCACCGAGGATAGGATCAACTCTTTATCAAGCGGCATCAATGTGCGCAAGTCAACTACCTCGGTACTTACGCCGTCTTGCTTCTCAAGTATCTCCGCCGCCTCAATTGCCGGGTGAACCGTCGATCCATAGGTGATGACTGAAATATCGTTCCCGTGATGCTTGATATCTCCCTTCCCAATTTCGACGACATAATCGCCGTCGGGGACTTCACCTTTGATATGGCGGTACAGCCGCTTGTGTTCAAAATACAACACCGGATTCGAATCGCGAATCGCTGCTTTGATCAGCCCTTTTGCATCGTACGGCGTGGACGGTGCAACGAGCTTTAGTCCAGGCTGATGAAAGAACCACGCCTCCGGATTACGGGAATGGAACGGGCCGCCGTGAATGCCCGCGCCGGACGGGAGCCGAACGACCATCGGCACAGGAAGGTTCCACCGATAATGCATGGAGGCGGAATTATTAACCAGCTGGTTGAAACCGCACGTCACAAAATCCGCGAACTGCATTTCAGCGACCGGCCGCATTCCGACCAGTGCCGCACCAGTTGCAGCTCCAAGAATTGCCGATTCCGCAAGAACAGTGTCGACAACCCTGTCACTTCCGAAATGATCGAGGAATCCTTTCGTGACTTTGAACGCGCCGCCATATTCGCCAATATCTTCGCCGAGAAGAAACACGGAGGAATCGCGTTCCATTTCTTCCCTCAGTCCCCTGCTGATAGCGTCGATATATGAGATGACAGGCATAAAGATAAATTATGAATTAATAATTAATAATTAAGAAGCAAAATAGGGATTACGCCAGGCTAAATTTTTAATTATTAATTTCTTAATTTTTAATTATTCTGCATACACTTCGCTCGCTGCATCTTCCGCGGGAGGATATGAACTTTCCAATGCATCGTTTACCGCTTCCTGAAGTTCGGCAGAAATTTTCTTTTCGAAATCGGAGCGAATCGCTGGCGTAAGGATTTTCTTGTCCATTAAAAGCTTCTCAATCTTCATCAACGGGTCTTTCTTCTTCCATTCGTCGAGCAGCTTTTTGGGAACATACTCCGCGCCGTCGTTCACCGAATGTCCATGCATTCTCATTGTGACTGACTCGATGAGCGTCGGCCCCTCGCCTCGCCGGGCGCGATCGACAGCCTGTGCGCAGACCGCAACAACTTCGTTGATATCCGTTCCGTCGATCGTGAAACCGGGGATCCCGTACCCGATCGCCCGGTCGGAGATCCTTTCAACGATAAACTGTTTTGTGATCGGCGTCGAATAAGCAAACTGGTTGTTCTCCACGATTAACACGAGCGGGAGTTTCATCACGGAACACATTGCAAGCGATTCGTGAAAATCCCCGACGCTGCTCCCTCCGTCGCCGATGTACGTCATGACCACAGACCTTTCGTTTCGAAGCTTGCTCGCCAACGCCACTCCCGTGGCGACAGGAATCATTGCTGCGAGATGGCTGATGTTACCGTAGATCCTCAACGACGCATCTGCATAATGTCCTGTTCCGTCACGGCCGCGCGCGGGGCTGTTCGCACGCCCCAGATGCTGAAGCATCAGGTTGCGAACGGTCTGCCCTTTCACGAGATGAGCGCCAAGGTCACGGTGCATCGGGAAGAGGTAATCTTCCTTCTTCAAACAAAACGCGCTTCCTACCGCTGTTGCTTCGTTGCCGTTGCCGCTGAACGCGCCGCCGATGATCTTTCCCTGGCGGTACAAAGTAATGATCGACTCCTCGAACTCGCGCGTCAAACGCATAAAATAAAACAGCCGAAGCAGCTCAGCATCCGAAAGATGCTGCTTTGCTGAATCGGTACGCTTGGCAAGGACCGCTCTCGTATTTTTTGATTTTACAGCTGTGGACATAAGTTTGCGGATCAAAATTCCGCCAATTTCTTCAATGCGGATATGATATCGCTTTCCTGGGGGAGGATCGCGTTCTCCAATGCAGGTGCGAATGGAATCGGTGCATCCTTCGCAGCGACTCTCATGATCGGCGCGTCGAGCCATTGGAAGCACTCCTCTGCGATGACCGATCCGATCTCGGCGCCGAATCCGCCGGTTCGGGTATCCTCGTGAACGATCAACACTTTTCCGGTTCTTTTCACGGACGACAAAACGGTCTCTTTGTCCCATGGACAGATCGTCCGCAGGTCGATCACCTCAACGCTTACTCCCTGTCCCTCAAGCTTTTTGGCGGCTTCGAGGGAACGCTGAACCATCATTCCCCATGCGACAATCGTAATATCATTCCCCCCTTTTTTCACGCTCGCTAGTCCGAAAGGCAGCAGATAACTCTCATCCGGCTCGGGGCTTGATGCGAACCCTTGCCGGTAAAGTCCTTTGTGTTCGCAGAAGAGAACGGGGTTCTCTTCCCGGCAAGCAGTCTTCAACAGTCCCTTCGCATCGGCCGCATTCGACGGCATCGCGATCCACAAACCGGGCATATGCGCGAAGAAACCCTCGATGCTTTGGCTATGGTAAAGTCCTCCGCGAATGTATCCGCCCACGGCAACGCGAACGACAACCGGGCACGAGAAGTTTCCATCAGAACGGTATCGAAGTTTCACGAGCTCATCCTTAAACTGCATGAACGAGGGCCAAATATAATCGCCGAATTGGATCTCCACGACCGGCTTGAAACCGCGGATCGCCAGTCCAATCGCGGTACCGATAATGCTTGCTTCTGCCAGCTGAGAATTGAACGCGCGCTCTTCGCCGAATGCAGCAGTCAATCCCTTTGTTGCAGTGAATACGCCCCCTTTGGTGCCGGCAATATCTTCACCGTAGACCAGCATCTTCGGATTGTGCTTCATTTCTTCGTGCAGCGCATGGTTGACGGCATCGACCAGCACGATGTTCTTACCTTCAAGCTTCGGTTCTGTAAAGCCGGATTTCGGTACAATGATATTGGGAGAGAACACATTTCGTTCCGCGGTATCGGCTGTCGGACTCTGTTGCGCCTCAGCTTTTTCCGCAGCTTCTTCCACCTCTCTTTTGATTTCCGCTTTGAGGCGTTCCAGCTCGTCCTTGGAGATCGCCTCGGACTCAAGGAGCATCTTTTCAAGTTTCGGCAGAGGATCGCTCTGCCGGTTCCGCTCGATCACATCCGGCGGCAAATATTTTTTTGGATCGTCGGAAGATGAATGAGGGAAAAGCCGAACGACGTCGGCCTCGATCAAACTCGGTCCCTTTCCATCGCGGCTGTATTGCACCGCTTCCTGCGCTGCACGGTACGATGCGGCAAAATCCGTTCCGTCAATATGGAAACGGCAGAGGTCGGGATAGCCTTCCGAAAGTTCATAAATAGAACATCCCGCAATCTGATCCTTTACCGGAACGGAGATCGCATAACCGTTATTCTGGATCAGAAAAATGACCGGCAGCTTTTCCCGGCTTGCCCAGTTCAGCGCTTCGCTGAATTCGCCCTCACTCGTTGCCCCCTCACCGGACGAGACGTAGACCACTTCATCTTTTCCTTCTTTCACCGCGCCTAAAGCCGTGCCGACGGCCTGAAGAAATTGAGTGCCCGTCGGACTCGATTGCGCCGGAATTTGGAGGGCCCTATTCCCGTAGTGCGAAGGCATCTGACGTCCGTTCGAACTCGGGCCGCCCAGCCGATGCATCGACTCGAGGAAAATTTCGTATGGCGTTGAACCGTACTGCAGAGCGAACGCAAGGTCGCGGTAGTACGGATACGCCCAGTCGTGTCCCGGCTTCAACGCCATCGCAACTGCGATTTGGCATGCCTCATGCCCCGGTCCGCTGATGTGGAACAAGATCTTGCCCTGCTTCAGAAGAACCATCGATTTCTCGTCGATGCTTCGTGAAAGGTACATTGAACGAAATGCCTGGATCAACTGTGCGTTGGTCAACCGGGCATTGTCCGTTTGCGGAGTTTTTACCTGCTTCGAATCCCAGCGGGGCAGCGCCTCGAGCTTATGGACCGTCATCACGTTCTTCTTCGCTGTCATTAAATCTTCTCCTCAATAGGTACAGCATCTTCGAAATGATTGTTCGAGAGAAGCTCATCGAGCATCATCGGTTGTGATGCAACTGAGAATACAGATTCAAAATTCCGCATTACTGCTTTTTCCACATCGGCCATTTCAATTACCCGGCCCGTCAACATCTGAAGAGACGTTACACCTCGATGAAAAATTCCGCATGGTATGATTCTGTCGAAATACGAGAGGTCAGTGCTGACGTTGAACGCAAATCCGTGCATGGTCACCCAGCGGCTCACCTTTACCCCGATGGCCGCGATCTTGTCGTTCTTCACCCACACCCCGGTGTAGCCGTCCGACCTTTCGGCATTGACGGCAAAATCTTTAGCCGTCCGGATCAACACTTCCTCAATGTCGCGGAGGTACCGATGGATATCGAGGTAGTAATCGTTCAGGTCAAGAATCGGATAACCGACAAGCTGCCCGGGGCCGTGGAACGTCACGTCTCCCCCCCGGTCGATGGCATACAGGTCAATATTCTTTTCATGCAGTTCGGCTTCACCGGCGAGCAGATGGTTGGTGTCCGCACCTTTGCCGAGAGTGTACACCGGCTCATGTTCCGTCAAAAGCAAAAGGTCCGGAATGGCGCGGGCAAGACGTGCGGAGAATATTTTTCTCTGCAGATCCCACGCCTCTGCGTACCGAGTCCGCCCAAGATTGACGACAAGAAGTTGATTCATGTTTAGAATGATGAATTCAGGAGACGGTCAAATATTCAGCGCTTCGCCGTACGCATCCAGCGCCGCCTCGCCGACACCTTCGGTCAGCGTCGGATGAGCATGGATCGTTTGGATGATCTGCTCGCGGGTCGTTTCGAGCGTCCGCGCAACCGCCAGCTCGGCGATCATCTCTGTCGCTTCGGAGCCAATGATATGGGCTCCGAGAAGCTCTCCGTATTTTGCATCAAAGATCAACTTGACAAATCCCTCCGTTTCATTGATGGCGAGCGCCTTGCCATGCGAACGGAACGGGAATCGTCCGATCTTTAACTCATAACCTTTTTCGCGAGCCTTTTCTTCCGTGAGGCCGACACTTGCGACCTGCGGCTGGCAATATGTGCAGCCCGGAATATTGTCATAGTTGATCAGGTGAGGATTCTTCCCGGCAATCTGCTCTACGCAGACGATTCCCTCAGCCGAAGCAACGTGCGCAAGCCACGGCGGGCCGTTCACATCCCCGATCGCATAAATGCCGTCGATGTTTGTCTTGTAGAATTGGTCGACCTTAATGAACGAGCGGTCAGTCTTAACGCCGAGCGCTTCGAGTCCAAGGTTCTCGATATTCCCTTGCACTCCTATAGCAACAAGCGCGATCTCCGCCTTGATGTCTTTCTTCCCCTCTTTGTTGCTGACGCTTACGCTGACCTCCTTTCCTGTGGATACGCCTTCAACCTTGGTTTCGGTGAGGATCTCTATTCCACTTTTCGAAAAGACCCGTCCGAGAGTTTTAGTCACTTCCTTATCTTCGATTGGAAGCAAGCTTGGCATCATTTCCACGATAGTGACTTTTGTCCCGTACGCGTTATAAAAATAGGCGAACTCCACGCCGATGGCACCGCCGCCGATAATGACCATGCTTTTTGGCGGCGCACTGAGGACCATCGCCTCGGAACTTGTAATCACCTGCTTCCCGTCTATTTTTATAGATGGAAAAGTCTTTGGCCGGGTGCCGGTTGCAACGATGATATGCTTGGCGTTGATCTTGTCGGCCTTTCCAGCCTGAGCGACTTCGACGACTCCCTTAGCGACAATTTTCGCGGTCCCTGCAAGATAATCGACCTTGTTTTTTTTAAAAAGGAATTCTATGCCTTTTGAAGATCTGCTTGCGATATCCCGGCTTCTTTTCACGGCGACGGAAAAATCTGCCTTCAAATTATCGAACGAAAATCCGAATTCATCCGCATGCCGGAGGAGATGATAGACTTCCGCGTTCTTCAATAACGCTTTCGTCGGAATACATCCCCAATTGAGACAAATGCCGCCAAGTTTGTCCTTCTCGACGACAAGGGTTTTCAAACCAAGTTGACCTGCGCGGATGGCGGCGATATATCCGCCGGGACCGCCGCCGATCACTACGACATCATATTGCTTATCTGCCATGAAATCCTCTCACGAAGTTCGCGAAGCGATCCGTTTGGGAGATCCCTTCGGGATTAAAAAAAGAAAAGAGGGAATGACAATTCCCTCTTTCAAATGAAAGATTCAACACCATCTACCCATAGAATTTCATCGTTCATGGGATAACAACTTCTCTTTTGTAAAGGCAACAAGGGAAAATGCGGCTAAAATATACTTAAAGTCGTGCGAAAAGTCAATCGAAGTAAGGATGTTTGAAACGATGTCGGACACCGTGCTTTTGGGGTTCTCCAAATATTTCGGCGTTGTTCGATTGTTCGGCTTAGTTATCCTCCTTCTGCGACAGGAGGTCTTTTTCTATAGCACTTTTACCGAAAACTTGATACTTTGATGCCTGATTGCCGGTTCGCTGTAAGTTTACACATTTTTTTTAAAGGCTGAGACATGGAAATATTCTCTATCGTTCGCGGATTGATTGGCCTCGTCATCGTCACCGGAATCGCGTATCTTTTCTCGCCGGATAAACGTTCTATTAACTGGCGACTTGTAATCATCGGCATCGTGATGCAGTTTGTGTTCGCCCTCTTCGTGCTCAGAGTACCTCTTGGACACCTGATATTCGCAACGATCAGCAAATGCTTTGTCCGCCTTTTTAGCTTTACTTCCAACGGAGCTCAATTCGTCTTCGGTCCGCTTGCAGCTTCGGTCGGGTCGTCGGGGAGTTTCGGATTCTTCTTCGCATTCCAGGTTCTCCCGACGATCATTTTTTTCGCTTCATTCATGGGAATTCTCTACCATCTCGGCATCATGCAGAGAGTGGTTCAGGGGATGGCCTGGGTGATGGCAAAATTCATGAACGCGAGCGGAAGCGAATCGCTGTGCGTTGCCGCCAATACCTTCATGGGGCAGACTGAAGCGCCTCTCGTCATCCGGCCGTATCTTGCCACCCTCACCCAATCGGAATTGATGACGATCATGACAAGCGGGATGGCGCACATCTCGGGAGGCGTTATGATCGCGTACTACACGATGCTCGGTGCCGCATATGCAGTGCTCACCGGAACGACGCAGGATGCGTCACAGGTCTATTTTGCGGGACATTTGCTCGCGGCGTGCATCATGGCGGGTCCGGCGACGATCGTTGTGGCAAAAATACTCTTCCCGGAGAGATCCGAACCTCTGACGATGGGAACAGTAAAGCTCAAAATCGAAAAGACCTCATCCAACGTCATCGAAGCGGCCGCGGCCGGCGCATCGACCGGCGTCCAGCTTGCATTGAACGTGGCAGGCATGCTCATTGCCTTCATCGCTCTCATCGCGCTGCTGAATTACGCTCTCGGATGGGTTGGAAACGTTACGGGATGGAGCACGATCACCCAAGCACGGTTTGGCATGCCCGTCTCGTTCGAACTCATTACAGGGCTCGTATTTCAATTCGTTGCCTTTGCGATCGGTGTGCCGTGGAACGACGCGCTAAGCGTGGGGAGTCTCATGGGAATCAAAGTCGTCCTCAATGAATTCGTTGCGTACTCGAAAATGACGGACGCGATCACGGCCCACCAGCTCTCGCAGAAGGCGATCGTGATCGCAACGTACGCGCTGTGCGGTTTTGCAAATTTTTCCTCTATCGCAATCCAGATAGGCGGAATCAGTCCCCTTGCCGAGAACCGGCGAACCGATATTGCGAAACTCGGCCTCAAATCGCTGCTCGGCGGGACGATCGCAACATGGATGACAGCATCAATTGCCGGGATGTTTGTCAATTGAGCTGAATTTTATTGACCGAGACTATGCAAGCTTAAAAGGACGTGCCACCAAGGCACGAAGAGACATACGAGGTGGCTTTGTGACGCATGGCAATAATATTGAATTTCGTTAAAGGTTTGTATCATGGATCATGAAAAGAAATACAAATGGTTTGCCGTCGGCGACATCAACGGCTTTTTCGGTCTGATGTTCGACAATCTGACCGTTCTTTCCTTTCTTGCAGGGATCCTGATTTTTGCATTTAAGTTTCCAGCCGACATCATCTACACGAGAATGTTTCCGGGTACCGCCTTCGGGGTGCTCTTCGGCGACATCGTCTATACGTGGATGGCTTTTCGTCTCTCGAAAAAAACCGGGAACATGAAAGTCACCGCAATGCCGCTCGGTTTGGATACGCCGTCAACGATCGGTATCGCACTCGTCGTGCTCGGGCCTGCATTCATCGGGCTGAAGGCAGAAGGCCTGGGCGAACATGATGCTGCGATGATGACGTGGTACATAGGAATGGCGACGATGGTCGTGATCGGCATCCTCAAAGTCCTTTTTTCATTCATCGGGCAGTGGGTTCAGCGCGTCGTCCCGCAAGCCGGTCTGCTTGGCTCGCTGGCAGGCATCGGACTGGCGCTCATCGGCCTAGTTCCGCTGGTGGACATTTTCAGTATGCCAATTGTCGGATTGATCTCGCTCGGACTCATCTTCTATTCACTTGTCGCCCGCATCAGACTGCCGAAAAACTTTCCAGGAGTTTTAGCAGCAATATTCGTTGGTACCTTCCTTTATTATCTGGTCGGGCCGACCGGCTGGATCGGGGGAACATTTGCTGGCGTACCGCCAATGGATCTGCATTTCGGGCTTCCCATTCCAACGCTGGGGTTCATGGAAGGAATGAGTCATGCGTGGAAATACATGCCGATTGCGATTCCTTTCGGCCTGTTGACTGTCGTCGGAGGCATCAATGTCACTGAAAGCGCTCGCGTAGCCGGAGATAATTACAACACCCGGTCGATTCTTCTGACCGAAGCAATCGCGACATTGGTCGCAGGCTTGTGCGGCGGCGTCGCGCAGTCAACCCCATATATTGGCCAACCGGCGTACAAACGAATGGGCTCCCGCGCAGGATACACGTTGTTGACGGGCATATTCATCGGTCTCGGGGGGATCCTCGGATATGTCTCGTTTTTCGTCGAGCTTATACCGCGCGCCGTGCTCGCTCCGATTCTTATATTTGTTGCGCTGGATATCGTCGTGCAATCGTTCCATGCATGCCCGGTGCGTCATTCGCCGGCAGTAGCGTTCGCATTTTTCCCTACGATCGCGCGTTTGCTATCGATCAAATTCACAAATCCGGATGTGGTTCCGCCGGAAACTTTTCAGCGGCTGTTCGAATCGCCGGGAAAAGCTCTTCCCGAGATGCTCGTCACCATCGCACTTGGGAACGGCTTTATATTAACCGCAATGTTGTGGGGAGGATTTTTAGCGGAACTCATCGACCGGCATCTGAGAAGATCATCGGCCTATTTATTGATCCTTGGTGTGTTCTCGTTCTTCGGCATCGTGCATTCAGCTTCACCGGACGGCATGATGTATCTTCCGTGGAATCTCGCCGGGATCGCCCAGAAAATTCCATACCAGTTCACCTCAGCCTACATCGTTCTTGCAATCATGCTGCTGCTATTATCATTTACTAAAGAATCGAGGGAGCCGAGACCGGAGGGGGAATAAATTCAGAACGATTGAAAAAGCGTGTTAGTACGAAGGCCTAGTCAGGGTCGCCGATCTTGACTAGGCCGTTTTCTTTTAAAGAAGGATCAGGATTAGAAGCTGGATTGAATACCGTCCATCGTTTGAGAACGAGCCTTTATCTCATTGAGCTTTTGCATGATGCGGATGACGGACGCACTGCGTTCTTCAACGATCGAACGGACAAAATTATGAACGTCCGGTTCATCACACTGTGTCAACACCTGTTGGTAGAAACGAACGGTCATCGTCTCCTGCGCGAGGGCGGCTGTCAACATAGCACACGTATTTCTGCATTGATGATCACAGCGAAGATTTTCAAGATTCATATGGTCCCTGCCTTTTCCGGTGTCTGTTCATATGCGAACAGAATCATTGTACCATTGCGTGCGTCGATTCGACGGCAATCTGTTTCCCCCGAGCCAACGCCTGCTGATTGGTCGGCAAAAGATGATGGTGGCGCTCGGGGAGTACTTCTTTCAGCGCCTTCATGATATTATCGGACGAAACGATCTTGCGCCGTTCGAGAAATGCACCGAGCATGATCATATTTGCGACTTGCTTCTTGTTGAGCTTGAGCGCTTCTTCCTGGGCATCAATACCCAGCGATTCAACGTCGGTCCGGGTCGATGGGGAGATAACGCTCGACGACTCATACAAGATAAGCCCTCCGGGTTTCACAGCGTCAGCAAATTTGTCAAGCGACGGCTGATTGAGCAGGATCGCTGAGTCAAATGTCGAGACAATCGGTGAGCTGATCCTTGACGACGAGACAATAACGATGCAGTTTGCAGTACCGCCTCTCATCTCGGGACCGTACGAAGGCATCCAACTCACTTCCTTCCCTTCGTCCATGGCCGCGTGCGCAATAATCTGCCCCATCGAGAGGACGCCTTGTCCGCCGAAGCCTGCGATGATAATTTCGTGAGCAGTTTTCATATTCCTGTCTTGTTCAATTTAGTTCTGTTTCGGCACCTTCAAATCGCCGACCGGGTACAACGGAAACATGTTCTTCTCCATCCACACATTCGCTTCAGCGGGAGTCATCTTCCATCCTGAGGGACAGTTGGATACGACCTCGATGAAGCAAGTTCCTTTTTTTAAAGTCTGATACTTGAACGATGCCTCAATGGCCTTCTTCAATTTCCTTACCGCTCCCGCCGTATGAACCGATTGTCTCGTCACGTAGTACGCGCCGGGTAACTCCGCAACAAGATCCGTCATCTTCAGAGGGAACCCCATGAGGTCTGAATTTCTACCGTAGGGCGACGTCGACGTCACTTGTCCGATAATCGACGTTGGAGCCATTTGCCCACCCGTCATTCCGTAGATGGCGTTATTGATAAATAGCATGAGGATATTTTCTCCGCGGTTTACGGTGTGGATCGACTCGCCCGTTCCAATCGCGGCAAGGTCGCCGTCCCCCTGATATGAAAAGACATATGTGTCGGGGAGAACGCGTTTAATTCCTGTCGCTACCGCACTCGCGCGTCCGTGCGGCGCTTCCTGCATGTCGACGTTCATATAATTGTACGCGAACACGGAGCATCCGACCGGTGCAACTCCCACTGTTCTGTTCTGGATCCCCATTTCCTCCACCACTTCCATCAGTACCCGGTGGACGACACCATGGCCGCATCCCGGGCAATAATGCATCGGAGTATCGGTCAACGTCTCGGGTTTTTTGTAAACAAGCTGCATCGGGCTGGTTGCCGTTTCCATAGATTACCTTATGACACTTTTGTCGTTTTATGTTCTTCTGCGATCGCTTCGATCTCAAGAAGAATTTCTTCCGGAGTTGGAATCATTCCTCCCATGCGGCCTTTAAAATACACCGGACACTCGCCGTTGACCGCCAGTTTTACATCTTCCACCATTTGGCCTGCGTTCATCTCGACGGTCAAAAATGCATCCGTCGTTAACGCCAAAGAATGGATCGCATCACTCGGAAATGGATAGAGAGTTATAGGCCGCAACAATGCGGCGGTAATGTCCTGTTCCTTCGCAAGTTCTATCGCCTTCTGACAGATCCGGGCAGTAAGGCCAAATGCGACTAGAACTATTTCAGCCTTCTCATTCCCTATCAGCTCGTACCGTACATCATCTTTCATTTTCCTGTATTTGCTCTGCAGCTTGATGTTTATCTCTTCCATTTTCTCCGGCTCGAGGTGCAGCGAAGTCAGGATCCTTCGACCGCCTTTCAACGGCTTGCCGTTCGTCGCCCATGGCTTCTCCGTGTACGGAAGTGATCCCTGGGCCGGCAACACGACTTTCTCCATCATCTGGCCGAGAGCGCCGTCGGCAAGAATCATTGTGGGAGTGCGGTACTTATCGGCGAGGCGAAAACCATCGAACACAAAATCTGCCATCTCCTGAACTGAAGCCGGAGCCAGTACGAAGAGACGATAATCTCCATGGCCTCCTCCTTTCGTCGCCTGAAAATAATCTCCCTGCGACGGTTGAATCGTGCCGAGTCCCGGTCCGCCGCGCTGCACATTAACGATCAGGCACGGAATTTCAGCCGATGCCATGTATGAAATTCCTTCCTGCATCAAGCTGATACCCGGACTTGACGACGAGGTCATGACACGCGCGCCTGCGCCTCCCGCTCCGTGAATCATATTGATCGCAGCCAATTCGCTTTCGGCCTGCAGGACGACATAATTGTGTTTCGGCGCTTCGACGGTGAGGTATTCCAGGATTTCAGATTGAGGTGTAATAGGGTAACCGAAGTACGCTTGCATCCCAGCTCTTATCGCCGCTTCGGCGAGCGCTTCGTTTCCTTTCATGAGTCGTGCATCTGACCGTGATTCAGTTTCCATGACGTAAACTCCATAAACAGTCGGTAACTGAGACGAACATTACAGCAGGGGAATTGCTGCGGCGGGCGTTTTCACTTTTGCTTTCGGTTGCTGATAAACGGTGATCGCACTGTCGGGACAAACGAGCGCACAGTTGATGCATCCGGTGCAATTGTCCTGGATTAATAGCGCGTAGCGATACCCGTGACGATTGATTTGGTCCGACAATCCGAGGCTTTCTTGAGGACACGCTGCGATGCAAAGCTCACATCCTTTACAGACATCTCTATTGATGAGAACTGTTCCACGTATCATGAGCAACTCCTGCGATCATGTTGTCTGCTATTCTTATGATAACGTCTTGTTCAACTATTATGCCATCAGGAACAAAGGCAAACTCTCGCATTGTCGCAACTTTTCGAGAGGTTCCAACAATAATTTGGCAAGATTAGGAAGCGATGATAAGAACCTTCTTAATTCCAATAAGCATAACGTTGAGTATTTCAACGGCCAGAAAGACAAAGAACTCTGATCAACAGATTCTCGGCAATTGTTCGCCAGAGAGCATGTCCACCACTCTCGTTCCGCCGATACGGCTCTTCATTAACACCATTTTAGGATGTTCAGTCGTTACGTCGCCGATGATCACAGAATTTTTTCCCAGAGGATGCGAATGCATCGCAGCCAAAATTTTATCGGCATCTTCTGCGTGGACAATGGCAAGAAGTTTCCCCTCGTTCGCGACATAAAGGGGATCGAATCCAAGAATTTCACATGCTCCTGAGACGGATTCATCGATCGGGATTCTATCTTCATGGATCAGCATCCCGACATTTGCACTTTCTGCTATCTCATTGAGCGCGCTCGCAACTCCTCCGCGCGTAGGATCGCGGAGAACATGAATACGCGTACTCGCCGTGAACATTGTATGAACGAGACCGTTCAACGGAGCGCAATCACTCTCAATTTTTGTCTCGAATTCCAGGCCTTCTCTTACCGACATGATCGCGATGCCATGGACGCCGATGTTCCCACTAACGATGATCTTGTCTCCCTGCCGCGCATTCTTCGGATAAATGTCGATTCCGTTTTCTATAATCCCAATGCCGGACGTCGTAATAAAAATCTTATCCCCTTTTCCTTTGTCCACCACTTTTGTGTCGCCGGTGACGAGCAGGACGCCTGCGCGCTTTGCGGCTTCCTGCATCGAGAGCACGACGCGCCACAGATCATCGATTGGAAGCCCCTCCTCAATGATAAACGCGGCGGAGAGATACCGCGGCGTAGCGCCGCACATCGCAAGGTCGTTCACCGTTCCGTTCACTGCCAGCATTCCAATATCGCCCCCCGGGAAGAATATCGGATTGATGACATAAGAATCGGTCGTAAAGGCAAGCCGCGCTCCATTGACCGGGAGAATTGCGCCGTCGTGATCCTGGTCCAGGAATTCGTTCCGGAATTGCGAGGCGAACAGCTTTTGAATAAGCTGGTGGGAAAGCCTGCCGCCGCCGCCATGTGCAAGCAGCACGTTCTTGTAATCGCTGATAGGCACCGGGCACGACAACTCTATTTTCCCATCCGGCTTTGTCTTGCTCTCCATCCGCTTCTCCTCTTTCAATTACACTCCTCGATAATGATAATATGCCGCACATGCTCCTTCGGATGAGACCATCGGTGCCCCGATCGGGTGTTCCGGCGTACATTGAGAGGCGAACGCAGGACACTCATGCGGCTTCTTGAGTCCCCGAAGAATAATTCCTGCAATACACGCTGCCGATTCCTGAGTATGAATTGTTCCTACATCAAAGATATTTTCCGCATCAAATTCCGCATATGGTTCCCGTAATTTGTAACCGCTCAGCGGGATTTCCCCGATGCCTCGCCACGCGCGGCCGGTCGTCTCAAAGACTTCCAGGAGAAGCTTCTGTGCGGCGCGATTCCCCTCACGCTGAACCGCACGTGAATACTGATTTTCGACTTCAACTCTTCCCTCTTCAAGCTGCTTTACTGCCATAGAGATTCCCTGGAGAATGTCGACCGGCTCAAATCCTGTAACCACGATCGGAACGCGATATTTTTTCGCGATGGGAATATATTCCTCGAATCCCATCACTGCACACACGTGGCCGGCGGCAAGAAACCCTTGCACATGATTGTCAGGAGACGACAAGATCGCCTCCATCGCCGGAGGAACAAGAACATGCGAACAAAGAATTGAGAAGTTCTTCAGTCCGTGTTTCTTCGCCTGCCAGACCGCCATCGCATTGGCGGGCGCAGTCGTTTCAAACCCGACGGCAAAGAATACTACTTTTTTTTCTGGATTTTGCTGGGCAATTGTTACGGCGTCAAGCGGAGAGTAAAGCATGCGGACATTCCCTCCTTTTGCTTTCACGCTCAGAAGGTCATTGTGCGAGCCGGGGACCCTCATCATGTCGCCGAATGAAGTGAAGATGACTCCGGGCTGCCCGGCAATGGCGACCGCTTTGTCGATCATTTCCAACGGCGTCACGCAAACGGGGCAGCCGGGACCATGGACGAGCGAGATCTCTTTCGGCAACAGCGATTCAAGTCCCGATTTGACGATTGTGTGAGTTTGTCCGCCGCAGATTTCCATAAGCGTCCAGGGTCGAGTCACCGTTTTCCTTATGAGCTCCGCGCAGCTGCGGGCCGCAGATTCGCTCCGGTATTCGTCGATATACTTCATTGAGGGGCGCTCTTTTCAGATCCATCATAGTTCAACTCATCGAACGAACCCTGAATTTCGGCGAACAGCTTGAGTGTCTCGCGGGCTTCCTCTTCATCTACTTTGCTGATGGCGAATCCGACATGCACAATCACGTACTCACCGACGCTTACGTCGGGAACCCAGTCAAGACAAACCGACTTTCGAATCCCGCCAAAATCGACTGTTCCCATTCGGAGCGCGCCATCCTGCCCACCGGTTGCATTTTCAATACTGACGACTTGCCCTGGAATTGCGAGGCACATATTTTTCCCAATAGGTCAATGAGACAACTCATGCCGACAACGTTTCACAATTATTCGGCAGCGACTTTTTCATCCTTAATTTTCGAGAGAGCCATGCCGGAATCAATAACTACACGGTCATGGACCTTCGCATTCATCAGCAGCATCAGGGCAACGTTCGTCAGCGCTCCGCCGACCCGAACTTTTCCCATTGTTCTCCCGTCTTCGAGATAGATTTCCACGATCTTGCCAGTCAGCACGTTCATTCCGTCCGCTCCTTTAGTTTGATGTGAGTGATTCTGTGACCGTTGATTCAGCGTTGTTATTTATTTTCGAATGTAGATTGCGATGGGCGGCATAAATTTGTCCGAGCGCGATACCGCCGTCGTTTGGCGGAACTCTTTGATGCCAGTAGGGATGAAAGCCCGCCTTCTCGAGGCGGAGTACCGTTGTTTCCAACAAGTACTTGTTTTGGAAACACCCCCCTGTCAGGACGACACGCTCTTCACCAATCAATCGCGCCGTCCCGACGATCATTGCAGCCAATGTGTTATGGAATTTTGCGGAAATCAGCGACGCGGAAACTTTTCTCCGTGCCTCGTCAAGTATCTCAAACACCATCGGCGCCCAATCGATGACCAGCGGCAATTCAGATTCCGACGTTGTGAAACCGTATGCATCCGCCGTCAACGTTTTGCCGATCGCCCATTCCAACTCCATCGCCGCCTGTCCTTCGAATTTGGCGATATCGCATATTCCGGCCAAGGAAGCCGCGGCGTCGAACAGTCTTCCGGCGCTTGAAGTGACAGGAGAATTAATTCCTTTTGCAAGCATTTGCCGGAGCAGCTGCAGTTCGGCATCCGTAAATGTTTTCATCGGATGAAAGTCGGGGCCGCTGAACAATGAATCTCCGGCAACTTCATATAAGAGTCCTGTAGCCGTTCGCCGCGGTTCGTGTATCGCCTTCTCACCTCCCGGGAGCCGGAACTGGCGTAAATGCGCTACGCGAGAGAATGACGTCTCGTCCGTCAGGAGAAATTCGCCTCCCCAGATTGTTCCATCAAGCCCATAACCCGTTCCATCCCAGGAGACCCCGAGCACTCTCCCCTCCAGTAGATTCTCGGCCATGCATGAAGCAACATGCGCATAATGATGCTGCACCTGAAATACGCGCGCGTTCATGCCCTTCGCAAATTGCGTCGATCGGTAATCGGGATGCATGTCCGAAACAACGGTTCGCGGCTCGACATCATACAATCTCTTGAAACTCTCGTTCACTTGTTGGAATGCCTCGATTGCCTCTTTCGTTTCAAGGTCCCCGATGTGCTGGCTGAGAAAAACGTTATCCCCTTTCGCAAGGGCGATCGAATTCTTGAGATGCGCACCGACCGCGATCATGGGGGAATCAAAAGACATATTTGTGGAAACAGGCAGCGGCGCATATCCCCGAGCCCGGCGAAGCACAAGTTCGCGCCCCATCATGACCCGTGCAACAGAATCGTCCACGTGCCGGACGATCGGCCTGTCATGGACCAGAAACATATCTGCAACCCCTCTCAGCCGAGTCAGCGCTTCGTGCTCGTCGATGCACATCGGTTCGTCTGAAATATTCCCGCTCGTTGCGACGACCGGAAAGCCGAGATCTCGTAATAATAAATGATGAAGCGGCGTGTACGGGAGCATGACGCCGAGGTTCGGATTGTTCGGCGCGACCGAAGCAGCGGTGAGGGATTTTCGATTTTCGATTTTCGATTTACGATTGAGAAGGACAATCGGGGATTCAGCGGACAACAACAGCCGCTCTTCCAACGGCGATACATCGCATTCGCATTTCACACTATCGAGCGAAGGGAACATCACGGCGAACGGCTTTTCTTCCCGATGTTTCCTCTGTCGAAGCGAAGCGACCGCCTCGTTATTTTCCGCATCGACCATTAACTGGAATCCGCCGACACCTTTAACAGCGACGATCTTTCCGGAGCGAATGGCGTCTGCGGCGCCGAGGATCGCGTCGCCGCGGAGCGAAAGTATTTTTCCGGCTGCATCCCATAACTCAAGATGAGGTCCGCATGCGGGGCAGGCGTTCGGCTGCGCGTGGAATCTGCGGTCTGCCGGATCTTCATATTCCTTCCGGCAATCCGGACACATCTCGAAAGCTTTCATCGTCGTATTACGACGGTCATACGGCAGCGACTCGATTATTGAGAACCGGGGTCCGCAGTTCGTGCAGTTAGTGAACGGGTATCGGTACCGTCTGTTCAGTGGCTCGACAATGTCACGAAGGCAGTCCGGACACGTCGCGATATCCGGCAGAACATACGCGGACGACTCCCCGGAATGACCGCTCTCTCTGATCTCAAAAGTCTTATATCCCGCAGCATCGAGAAATGAAGGGTCGAGGCTTTGAATGGATGAGAGGGGCGGCCTTTCCTTTTCAATTCGTATCAAAAAACTTTCCAGCAGGGATTTCTCACCCTCTGCTTCCAGAAACACGCCTTGCGGCGAATTCGCCACCCATCCAGTCAAATGCAGTTCCGTCGCGAGCCTGTAGATGAACGGCCGGAATCCGACTCCCTGCACGGCGCCCCGAATAGCGATATGTAGTCTGGTTTTCATTTTTTAGGCGAAGAATTTTCTTCAAGCCAGTCGCACCACGAATCGATCCCTGCATTCGTCACGCACGAGGTTTCAAACACCTTAAGCGACGGGTTAATACTGATTGCATTTCGTTTCAAATCGTCGATCCTGCAATTCACATACGGAAGCAGGTCGATCTTGTTAATGATCATCACTGACGCGTTCCGGAACATCGCCGGATACTTTAGCGGTTTATCATCTCCTTCTGTTACGCTTGCGACGACCACCTTTACCGCTTCACCAAGGTCGTAATTTGCGGGGCAGACCAAGTTGCCGACGTTCTCTATGATGAGCAATTGTAGGCGCGACAAATCGACGGCGGCAAGGGCATCCCTCACCAACTGCGCTTCAAGATGACATCCCCCCTTTGTCACAATTTGGACAGCCGGTACACCGAGCGCTGATACCCTCTGCGCGTCAAGATCCGTTTGAACATCTCCTTCAATGACGGCTGCATTAACCCTGTTCTTTATGCGCGAGAGCGTGCATTCGAGCAGACTCGTTTTGCCGGAACCCGGCGAGCTCACAATGTTGATGGCAAAAATTCCGTGGCGTGAAAAAACATCACGGTTTTGACCGGCGACTTCGTCGTTCTTTTCCAGAACTTTTCGTTCAATCGTTATCACACTCATACAACCAATTCCTTTTCGTCGAACAGCTCGATCGCTTTAACCTGAAGCTCGTTCCCTGAAATCATCTTTACATCGTTTCCATTGCAGAAAGAACAGAGAAAAACTTCGCGTTCATTCGTGGATGTCTTTCCGCAAGAATTACATTCGACGACAAACGGCACTCGTTCGATCTCTAAGACCGCTCCCTGCATCTCCGTCCCAGATGTAATAGTGTTGAAACAAAATTCCAGCGAGTCCGCTACGACTCCTGCGCTTTCGCCTAGCTCGATCCTGACAGTTTTCACCCGGCGGGATGACCCTGCGGGGATGTGTTCTCCCACGATCTCAACAATGTTTTGGGCTATTGAAAGTTCGTGCATAAGGATAGTTCTTCAGTTATCGGCTTCCCCTTAACCTTCAACTAGCGTGCCGTTGATATTGTCGAATTTCTCTACACAAATGGACAAAACTATTCCAATAAATGGGAATTTCAGAGGGAGATTCGCAGCGATAGAAATGAGTTGGGAAGAAAGCAGGTCTACGATCGGCTAGATTTGTTGCGATCTGAATTTCTGACTGACTGGAATTCAGAAGATATCAGTTGAAGATTTTGAAATGTTGCCACTCCGCGGACATGGAGAAATTTGGATCGCGAGCTACGTAAATTGGAATGCTGCGTTGTTGTCTCGTACAGTCCTGGCATGTGTGAACCAAAGCCTCGGCGACGCTGGAGAATTTTTTCTCAAGGTCGCGTCGTTCAACAAACACGGCAATGAACATCGTAACGGAATCTGGAGGGGGGCCCCAGGAGTGATAGCTGTTGTGCGTCGCAAAAACCGGCGGCAAGTCAAACTCGGGACCATAGAGCTCGAGAGCGCCGGCCTCGCCGTAATTCGTACTAATGATAACGGTGTTCTTTTGTTCTTCCGCAGGAAGAGCATGATAGACTGATGACACATCCATTGCTAACTCGTGCCAACCGAGACGGTCGGCGAGCCATTGCGGCACGGGCTCATCTACTTTGCCATTTTCCAGGTTGAATGAGATCCCCAGAGTTGACAAGTATTTTGCTAATATCGGAGGAGGAAGCAATGGTGTGAATATTGGCGCGGCAAGGATTCCACCGAGGAAGAGCATCGCTACAACAGAACGTTGAATCCAGCGCTTTGCAGCAGGCGTTTGAATGTTCCCGATCGACACAGCTCCAGCGGCAAATAAAAACAAATAGATCGCCGCAATCCTATCCGGACGGCTCGATTGAGTCAATACTATTGCCGCCAAAAGAAAAAGGTACGCCCATCCTAAAAATCGATACCTCCTCCCTTCTTTCATGAAAAAACAATATCCCAATCCAATCAGCCAGAGAGGAAGCGCTAGGGGATTCGCGAATATTATCTGCCCAAAAACAACGGCCAGCGGTCCTGTCGGTATGTTTTTGTTTTGCATCGCGTTCTTGTAGAATTCCAAGGATGGAAATCCGTGCTGGTACTGCCAGACAAGATTTGGTATCACCAAAAGCGCGCAAGCAGCCAATCCCCAGACGAACCATTTATTCCATATGAAACGCCGGCCCGTGGTCAAGAGCATTCCGATGACGAGCGCAATTCCGTATAACACCATCGTGTGTTTCATCTCAAGCCCCACACCCATGAGACTCCCGATCAGAAGAAAATACCTCGGATTTTCTTCCTGGACCATCACGATCGCGCAATAGAGAATGGCTGACCAGATGAGAGGTTCGAATGCATTCATCGAATAGAAACTCCCCATCAACAGATTCACCGGCATGACAAATGCTGCCAGCGCGGCGATCACGATTGCATAGCGATCTCCTCCAAGACGACGAGCGAGACACCCGGTAACAAAAACGGTCGCCGATGCGGCAAGGGAAGAGAAGAACCTGACAGCCACGATCGAATCACCCAGCAGCCACCGGCTGAAAGCAAGGATAACAATAGATAATGGAGGATGGTCCACATATCCAAACGCGAGCCGTTTCGAACATGCTATATAGTAGAATTCATCAATGAAGTACCCGTAACCGGAGAGGGCGCTCGTGAGGATATGATACAGCAAAACGGATGTGGAAATACTCAGGAGAATCAATAGATCGGCTCT
>Ga0265336_10000103_pt1 | contig 64892 bp, 98 predicted proteins | sample 42119metaG_FD_193583 | JGI IMG/M metagenome (GOLD analysis project Ga0265336, IMG submission 193583) | Rhizosphere microbial communities from Carex aquatilis grown in University of Washington, Seatle, WA, United States - 4-21-19 metaG | ecosystem: Host-associated > Plants > Roots > Rhizosphere...
GCCAGGGTAATCGATCGATGATTCCGAACCATCTGGTGTCGGCTGGGCCAGGGGCGAATAAAGGATGAATGCCGGTAAGCTCGGCCCCGACGGTCGATTGAAATGCTCCATCGTTTTTACCCCCCCCCACCTCTGATCTGTAGTCCCGTGCCGCTGGTGTCGACCATTGGTACACAGTTTGTCGCAGCGACGGTGTATTGCGATTCATCTCTGAAGCACACACCCCGCGATTCATTTCCGATGCTTTTGGCGTAGGCCAATTCTCCACATCCAGAATCAATGCCCTGTTGCGCTCGCCCTGTCCGCTGCGCTCCAATGCCGTCGGCATTATCCAGTGTGTCACCTGTTTCGCAAACTCGCCGCCCGCGCCAGCCTTCCCGGTTTCCGCTTCCATCCCCGACATTCCGTGCGGTGTCAGCCAGGTATTCGCTTGTGCCTTCAGCTTCGGCTCGCCGCGTGAGTTCCGCCCGCTGCCGCTCGCTTCCTCGTCCTTCGGCGTCTGCCAAAGCATTGCTTTCGCTTGATTTCCAAGTCCAGCTACTTGGCTTTTCCGATTGCTTCCTGTGTTCGGCGCTTCCGGCATCGAATCCGGCGTATCCCATTTTCCATGCGAGACAAAACCATCTTGCGCGACCATGCGAGGCACCCACGTCGGACGCAGAAATAACGATCCATTCCGAATTCCACCCGAGGTCGGCCAATTCTCCCATGACTCTGGCGGCCGCGCGCTCGTCAAGTTCGCCTTCGGCTTCGCCCACAACGGAGGCGGTGGCAGTAGCGATGCCAGCGACGTTCTCCAAAAGGATGAATCGCGCACCGCTATCGGTTGCGATTTGAATGGCGTCGAAAACGAGTCCGCTTCGCTTGCCGTCAAGTCCTTCTCTGCGACCGGCAATAGATAGGTCCTGACATGGTGTTCCGGCAATGACGCAATCCACCATTCCGCGAAATTGCTTGGCTGGCAGTTCTCTAAAATCGCCGAACCAGATAGGCGCCGCATCCAGGCTTCCCTCTTCCATGCGCGCAGCCAAGACGCTGACAGGGTAAGCTTCCCGTTCAGCGTAGAGGATCGTTCGGCTTCGGATGCCCATGAACTCAAGTCCGGCAGAAGCTCCGCAATCGAACATTCCGACGCCTGCGCATAGGCTGATAATATTGAAGGTGAAACTATCCACATTTTCAAGTTCCTTGAACTTATTTTTCATTTGGTAATCAAAACATCTATGCCCAGCACAGTTTTCATCAAATGTTGCTTGATGCGAAACGCCTGCGTCATCACACCCTTGCAGTCCTCGACGATCCGTGCGCCCGACTTGGAATCCTGATAAACGAAGTCGGCACGATAAATCAATGCTCGCTTCGCCTTGCCGCCGACGATTGCGCCGGGCGCGAGAATGAATGAAGCTTGACGCGACAAATCCGTGATGTGACCGGCGCGCGCCAAAATCTGCAATTCCTGATACCGGCGGCATTCGGCTTTCGAATCGAATGTCATGCCGTCAAGGGTGACTTTCTTGTTGCGGTACTTGGTCATTTATCCATCCAATCCGCATACCAGACGGCCAATGCCGACAAGACGCCGATAGCGGTGATTAGCGCGCAGCCGATTAATTCTGTGTTTGTCATTTCGAAACTCCCGGTAAAGTTGCAATATTAAGAACCGCAGCGGCAATCCAGTAGGCGACCTGCGCCCAATTACCAGCACAGGCCCAACGGATCGCGGCGGCCAGGAACATGGCGATAATCGCGAAGTTAAATATCCGAGGGTCGCTAATCATCATTGAATCCACGTGATTTAGGAGCCTGCTTTTTTGGCGGAGCTGGGTGCCATTGATGCGCCATGCTCTCAAAGCGAACTTGCTCTCCGATATATGCGAGCGCAACAATTCCCGGAGCGCCCTGGCGATTCAACGCGATATTGACTTCACAGACGCCTTTATCCTGTGTGTCTGGGTTGTAGACCTCATCTCGGTACAGGAATATCGCAATATCGCAATCCTGCTCAATTGATCCTGAATCTCGAAGATCAGACGGCATTGGACGTTTATTGGGACGCTCTTCCAATTTTCGATTGAGTTGCGACAACAATAGAATCGCGATGTCCAACTCTTTTGCGAGCGCCTTCAGTCCGCGTGTGATGCCCTCGATCTGCGCGTTCCTGTTTGTTCCCTCGCCGGACATGAGCTGCAGGTAATCGATTACCAACACGTCAAGACCGGCCTTGCGCTTGATGATCTTAGCCTTGGATCGCACGTCAAGCAGAGTAAGTGCCGGTTGATCATCGATGTAGAGACGCATTTTCGAGATTTTCTGCACGGCATACGTAACCCCAGGCCAATCCTCATCGGAAAGTTGGCGCGGGTCGATTAGATGGTCGAGATGAATTTTCCCAATACTGGACAAATTTCTATCGTGAAGCTCGCTACGCCCCATTTCCATTGAGAACACAGCGGAAATTCCATCGACGGCCACATGATTTGCAATGTTCACCGCAAGGCCTGTCTTCCCCATCTTCGGCCGACCAGCAACCACAATCAAATTCCCGCGCCGCAAGCCGCCATTCAGCCGTTTGTCAATATCTGGATATCCGGTCGATATTGCAGCTATTTCCGCGCCACGATACCGCTCATCAATCGAAGTGATATGCGCAAGCATGTCATCCGCAGCCAGCACCGGTTCATTTCGAACGTGTGCGCGCGCCAACTCTTCCAACTTGGAGGAAAGACGGTCAACCAATGCGGGAGCGTCCTCAATCGATTTTTCAATCGACTCCTCAGTTTCCCGGCAGAGAGAAATAATACCGCGCTTGATTGCCCGGTCCCTGACGATGCCAGAATACTGCCGGATGTTGACCGAGCTGGCAGTGTTCTGTTGCAGGTCCGTCAGGTAGGACAGATCGGCTGCGCTTGATCCTGCCGCTTGAAGCGCATCAAAAACCGTTATGACGTCCGCACCCTTTCCTGCCGTGACGATCTTGACAATCGTTTCGAATATCTTGCGATGATCGGCATTGAAAAAATGCTCACCCCGCAAATCGCCGATGCCGTCAATTGCATCGTTGTTCATCAACAGCGCACCAATCACGAACTGCTCTTGCTCGCGCGCCACCAGACGACTTTCCTTTGCGCTCATGGCGTCCCTTTATGATATTTTCCTTCGACAACTTTCGCAAAGTTTTGCGGGTTCACAAGCCAATCCAAGCTCACGACAAACGGGTCACGACCTGGCGACGCTGCCGCCCGGCCGGTCAGAAACTCGGATTCTGCTACGTAGACAAAAAACTTCCGCCACCAATCAACCGACTGTCGCTTTGCACTCTCCCTCCATCTGGCTTGCAAATGCTTGGCGCGCGCGCCGTTCCATACTCGGACGCGAGTACCGACCGGAATCGATTCGTGGTATGTGGCGATTATTTCCTGATGCGGACAAGCGACGTTGGCAACCTCGTTGCCGACAACTACCTCGTCAGAGGTAGTAGGTTTTAAGTCTTTTCTTATCTCATCTAATCTCTTCTCTTCTAGCGTTCGGTTGCGTTCGGTTGCGTTCGGTTGCGTTTGATCTCGTTCTTTTTCTGCCTTTTGAGCCTCACGCCATGCCTTTGCACGCTCTGCGGCACCATCTTCCTTGATTGGCTGGCGCTTTCCCCATCCAAGCAGATAATCACCATCCAACACGCGGCCTTGCATAGCGTTGCGAATCGCTTCAACCTGGCTTGTTTCGATATCCAGTGCGGTCGCTACATCTTCGTCGTTCCACCCTTCCGTTCGTCCGCGTTCGGTTGCGTTCGATGCTGCTGTGAGCATGTGGATATAGGTCGCGACGACATCGCCAATTTTTTGGCCGGATGCGCGTGCAATAGTTCGCCATTTCGGGTCGTTGATCATGTCAGACCAAAGGCGGAACCACGGATTTGACATTACGCAACCTTTCCAATGCCGTATAATTCGCCAAACTTTTCAACATCGGCGAACAATATGCACTCTCCAGCGCGATTAGTTATCGGATTCGCCCATGATTGTTTTGGCGCTACCGGGGCAAGCTTTCGCGTGCATCGATCACATGATGGAATCTCTGCGCCGTCGCACTTGGCAAGGTCGGCGCGGTATCCAAGGTTGATGTGCTCGCTGGCGCACAGACCGCCGCCTTGTAACGCGGTATCGTTGCCCACGGGCGTTTGACTTGTTGGTTTTTTTGGAGGAAAAATTTTCATTTTAATCAAAATCCTTAATATGCCAATTCCACGCGATTGTCGTCAAGAATAGCCTGCATTTCCAACTTGAAATCGAATCCATCGACCATTGGAACCGGAATTTTCTTCAACCTCAAAGCCGCCATCATGCATGCAGGGCAATTATTTGCAGCTTGTCGAAATGATGGAAGACAGTCTTTCATCGCTTGGGAAAAGCGCGTATATTCATTGTCGCTGCCAGAGAATAAATTAGCATTAAGGAATTCAGTTGGGTCTGGTAGCATGGCAACCAATGCCGCAAGATCGGTGCCTTCCTGAAGAATTTCGCACACTCTGCACTCGCGTTTAGGATTCAATGTGCAATGCAATTCGTGTTTAACCATTGCACGAGATTGCAATCCTGCCTTGTTGCAGAAATCACACCAGTATCGAGTTACTTTTTTCGATCTCACCAAAGCACTTTCAGGAAGAATCCGGCGATAAACCCGGAAAGAAAAACGCCCGAACTCTGGCACAGACGCTTGTCTATGTCGCTTCCTGAAAATACTCTGATGATATTCATTTTTGGCCTAGAGTTTTGGAGTATCGGATTATCATCCCGATATCAAAAGTATTTCACAAATCCGCACGCCGCGCAACGACTATGTACGTTGGCGTACAGACTTTTATTTATTTTTCGAATCTTTCCGACAAGATGGTGAATGCTGAGCCTATCCCCGCTCGCGCGGGGGAATCGTTTTTTAGGCTTGCGGGGAATCATACTTCTACTTTTCGCCTTCAATCAATAGCATTGCGGCGTGGAACCCATCGCGGAATGCGCAAGATTCACGGTGCGGAGTATTTTCGGTTCCCCACATCGCTTCAGCTTTATTCATTTCCGAAAGATGATCTTCAGTGCAATCGAAATTAGTTTTTCTGCGCAGGTTTATTCCATGCAAATATGCATGCATTACCGCCGCTGATGTGTTGTATCCCCACTTCGATTGGATCGCATGTAGTTGCCTCAGTTCTTCGCCGGTAAGAAGTGGCGTCTCCGTTCCCTCTAAAGATCGAGTGATCGCAGAAAACATCCTATCTTCAACTTTTGAATATTCTACATACAATCTCGCCTCTTCAACAATTTCATTATCAGACATGCGCACCTTGTATCTACAACCAGTTTCTTTGGTGCGGCCACAATCGCCGCCACAGGATTTGCATTGTTTGGTCATTTCAATCCTTTAAGTTTTATCTTCGGCTTAACATCGACTTGCACGAGACATTGATAATTAAGAGTTCCTTCGGTGCGATTGTCGCATTTGACAACGATGCGCATCCTGTTCTTATCGAAATCCCTGCGAACCAATTTAAACCATTCGCCAGTGCGTAGTAATTTAAAACGAGCGCCATCGGCGACTAGTCGTAGTTCGCAGATCATTTCAAATATTCCCCATCGCGTTCCGTCCAATCTGGGCCATGATTATCTGATTTATCACTTAATTTAAGTCGCGCAATCTCGTCAGATAAACAGCGATTCTCTTTTGTGAGAATATTGATCTCATTGGTTTTTTGTCGATCAGAGTCAATGTATCTTTGCATTTCAAGTGTCATCCTCTCGATTTCTTCTATAATCGGGCCAGCGCCCTCCGCATCTTCTGGAAGAAGTCCGATTGATTCATGTACGCTAGCAATGTCTTTCACTGCTTGAAGGAATAAAGATTCATAATCTGGCTTGTCAAATTCTTCAATCCTTTCAAGCGCCAACAAAACAAGCTCAACGCCTTCCATTGACGGAAAGAAGTCGGACGATTCAGCAGAAAAGAAATCCTGAATCCGACGTAGGAATTTTGGATCAATCTGCCATCCGTTCTTTACGGAATTATGGTCACGCGGGAACTTAAACATATCAATCCTTCCATGCTACAGAAAGTCTAATTTCAGTTTCGAGTGCATCGTCAAGCAAATGCAAATCGTCCATGTATCTCAAAGCTATTTTATTGTCGTTCAAGTTTGATGCGACTAATGCCGCTGCTTGGATAAATCGCATGTCGCCGACAAGTTTTTTTAATGCTAACAGTTCTGGTAGATTCATGTCATTCCATCCAATTAGCGCAGCAACGCGCATGGAATCATGGACTGGCCGCGCCGCTCAACCTCCGTGCGTACTGTTAGCTCGCCGGGCTTGATATGTGTGCCGCGCCCATGCGCCGGACGCACGTTGTATTGGGTGCAAGGCATTCGCAAGAAAATTCCCTGTTCTTTCCCGAACGCGTCTTCATAATTCACTCCGGCGTCGCAACATTTATTAGTAAACGCGCCGTTCAGGTTAATGCATCTTCCTTCGTTCATTTGAGTAACCCCATCATTTCCAATATTGACCGGCTCCGCACCCTAGCGACGTTGAACTGCGCGCGCACCGTTTCACGATCGATGCCCATGTTTGCGTAGCCGCCATCGTAGTAAGCATGGCATGCACTCATAGTAGAAATCCTCTCGATTGCATGTATTCAATGGGGTCTTTGGCAGATTTTCGAACGTTGCACGTCGGACAAAGTAATTGAATATTATTTGGTTCGTGCTTACCGCCGCGCGCGAGCGCGGTTATGTGATCGACGTGATACTTATCGACAACCGAGCATTTGCATATCGCGCACTTTTTCCGCTGCAACTCAAAAAGCTTTGCCACAAATCCGCGTGGGAGACGACCTGTTTTTCTGCCATGTCTTTTTTTGGAGAATTCGCGCACCTTGTGAGGATTTGATTTTCGATAGGCACGAAGTTTTTCAGCCATAAAAGGCTTTGCCCTAGCAAGTGACGCTTCCGGTCCGCCAGTCCAATCGGGATGGTCCGGGCCACTTTTGCGATGAACTCGCCCCTCGGTATGCGCTTGAAGCATTCCAGAAACACGCTTTGCTACATTTTCAGACGAATTTAAAATGTCGTGGTTGAACTTAATGCCGCAACCTTTTGAGCAAAATTTTCCCTGACCGACATCAATTTGCGTTTGTCGCGCAACGAATGAAGTTGAGCATTGCAAGCAAATTCTCGTTCTGCGCGCAATACTTTTCTCTTTTTCAGTGGCGGCGTGTGCCTTTTTGCATGCCGATGAACAACAATGCTCGCGCCAATCCCTGCATTGCGGAATATGGAAATCCTTCTGGCAGTTACGGCATTGCTTAATTATTCTCATTTCAATAGCCCCATCATTTCAACAATCGATTGCGTGACGCGAATGCCATTCAGAAAGCACGCATCAACCTGCTCAATGGTCAAGCATTCTGGTCGCGGCGCGCGCCCATCTAGCACGTCATGGCATGCACTGCAACCAAATGCAGCGCGAGTGTCTGGAGCCTTGATGCCCAGTCCTTTGCCGTCGGCAAGCTTGTTTGAGTGGCAAAGCACCGTCGTTTCTGGATTGAAGTTGCAGACCATTGGCAATCTGATCGTGCAATCCTGCCCCTTGGCCGCACGGCGGATCGGCGTCATCTTCAGTCCTTTAGACTTCATGCGCTTCGACCGCTTTAGGAAGCTTGTCGGCTTGAGCAAGTCCTTTTCCTTTTGCTTGAACCCGGAGCGTTTCATTTTTCCACCTTATTGCATGTCGGGCACGGAATTCCGCGCTTTGCTTCGCTGACATTGCGGAAACTTAGCCAGTCAGTCTCCGCCCCGCACTTCACGCACTTCATAACGCAAAGTTCTGGTCGGACTGGGTCTTCATCGCAAAAATCTGCATCGCAGACGTGCATCAATACCCTTGGCTTTGCGCGTGGCGGCTTCAGATCGGGGAACATGTCGGGAGTTCTCATATTACTCTCGCAGTGTATTGGGAATATCCAAGCAGACAATCCCTTATCGTTGATACAGGTATGCCGGTCTGCTTGGATATGGTTTCGTAACCGATTTTTCCTGGTTTGTGCATCGAGCGGATTAGCTTGATCTTGTCGGGAGTTAGGGATCGGCGGCGGGTCATCACAGTCTCCCAACCGGTGCAAACAAATCCTTAATCAGCGACATATCACCCTTGAATGCGACGATGATCTTTTGCTCGCGCTTTGGAAATTTTCGCGTGTTCAAAGTCTTTTTTGCTTGTGCTAACCGAGTGAATTCACATTCAAGGTAAATGATCTTGTTGTACACGGACAAGCCATTTTCCTTGAAAAATAATTCATGCTCGGACTCGCAGCAATAATATGCGCCGTTCTTATCCCGACTGTCTCCAGTCATCACGACGAAAAAGCAATTGTCGTTCAAATGCTCGATTGCCTTTTTGTACCCAGCGAACAAAACATCGCGGAATTGTTCGTATGTGTCGAGTGAGTTGATTTCTCCATCCGGCGATTTCCCATCGTAGTCGATGTATTTCTCAACACGATAGTACGGCGGGCAGCTAAATACCAAATCAAACATGCCTGGAGGGTCAAATGTTGTGCTATCGCTTCGAATCCATTGGACGTTTGGAAACTCACTGCAAATCTTGTTGTTCGCATCAGCCTGATTCTGGCGGATTTCACTTGCCACATATTCGTATCCGCAAGCACCTGCGATGTACCCCATTTGAACGCCGCCGCCGAACGGATTGTAAATGCGATTACCATTTTTTGGCATGAAAAAACGTGCAATCACTTCGCAGGCAACCGGGTCAAGCACAGAGGCATTGCCGTTGTGTGATTTTTCCTTATTAACCTTGATTTCACCGTTTTCAATCGTGCGCGTTTGAAGCACCACATTCGAAAAACCGGCCTCACCTTGCCAACATCCTTCACGCGATGCGAATGCAGGGTTAGGAACACCAACACGCTCGCCAGCCGACTCAATGCGCTCTTTCCATTCACCCTTTAAGCGCAACCAATCGCCCTTGATCGAACTCCAGACGTTGCACATGGTAATGTGTGCAAGCAGTTTCATGCGAACGTCTGCAAGCTCTCCATGAACCATATAATGGAACCCTGACATCTTCAAGTAGGTGACGAAGCCGACACTCTCAAATAGCGCCGGGGTTTCGAACTTGCTTTTAGGGTCTGTGGTGATAACCGCAGGATATTTGTTTTTGTTCTGTGCGATGACTTCGCGCACCATTTGCGCGTACAGCTCCTTTGTATATTTGATCGGCTCAATAACCGATTGCAACAAGCAAAATTCACGCGCCACGTCATTGTTCTGGAATGTAAAAAAGCCGCTGAATTCGTCATTAATTTTTAGTATGATAGCCGAATGAATTTGCATGTTTTTCCGCGCCGCACGCTTGGCAATTCCGTCTTCAATAGCGAGTCTCGATACATCCTCTTCGTATCCAGACCCGATGACAGTCGGCACATAAACCCATTCCACCTCTTCATGAAACAGTGCGGTTTGATCCTGATATGTTGCAATATTCATGTTTTCTTCTTTCGTTAGTTTTAGCCGATTATCGGCACCACATTGATCCGGGCATGCGTTGCATGTTCCGAGATATACATTACGGTTGTGCAATGATACTAATTTTCCGCCTCCTATTGCTTCGTCCATTCTTGTTAAAATAATGTCGCCGCTGATGACGCGCGGATTTGATTTCGTTGCTCGCAATGGATTGTCAATAATCGGCGTCAAGGTCAACAAATAATCCTGTCGATTCTTCGCTTGTTGCGCCCATTCCGAATCGCCATACTGACAGGTAACAACGCGAGCAACACTTTTTATTCCAGCCTCTCTAATTCGTTCAATCTGTCGAACTCTGAACTTCGTTTGAGCGTCTGTATCAAGCCCACTAACAGAGGTATTTATCACAGCGGAAAGATTCTTTAATCGGATCAATTGGTGGTTAGATAATGGTATCCAATGCTTGGTAATAATCACTGGAATTTTTCCTGTATCTTTCAACGCCTCAATAACTGATATTGTATTTTCCCAATCGTGACACGGATCGCCAGCGGTTCCAATTCGATACCATCCAGCATAATAATCTTTCACTGCGAAGAAAATTGTTTTCACATCCCATGGCATGAGCTTTCGAGATACCGATGTTGCAAAATCAATGCCGTATCTGCTTGCTGTCTTTAGCGCATAGCATTCGCCGTAACAGCCGCCTTCAGGTCTGGCAAGTATGCCTAGCGTACAACCTTTGACAGTATCGACATCAAGAACACCCTTTTGATTCTCTGAAACCGTGAGCACCGGCTTGTATTTTCTTGCTCCGATAAATTCTTCCGCATCATCGAATAATGAATTCTGAATGCGCTTGAATATTACCGAAGTCATTTTGAATCCGCCTTAAGTCGATTTTCGGTGATCGTTTGGATCGCCAATTGCGACCAATGCGGGATATGCTTTGCAGCAAGCCACTGCCGAATACAAGGTACGGTTTTCCCGAGCGCGTGTGCGGCTTCCTTGTCGCTTCCGAAATGCTTTATTAAATCTTTTGGCGTCATATTGCCCTCCTGTTGGTTTCCGGTATTATTGCACAAGGCAGAGTAAATGCAAATAAATTTCGTTTAAATTTTGTTTAGAATGTTCTTGACATCGCATAATTCATAACCGAGAATGACGTATCAGCAAACAACCGGAGCGCTAGATGGCAACTCAACCAATCGACCGTAAGTCATTCAAGCATCAGATCAAGACTCTGCGCGTTGCTCCGCAGTTGGTAAATCGCACCAACAAACAAACACTGGTGGAGCTTTCGCCGCTGCACGTTGTTCTGTATCGTTTTCCTTGCCATTGGCTTCATAACAAGCGCGAATACGGAGCGTGGTGAAATAATGGAACCGATCCTAATCCTAGCCCCGTTCGTCGTCGTGCCGATCCTCACTTTTATCGGATTCATTGCGAGCGGCATCATCAAGACGAGTATCGCATTGCGCCGTGATCGTGCATTGCTTGCGCGGCGGGAGTTTTAATTGGCCATCACCCAGCCACAATTAGATCAAGCGCAATGTGTCTCTGACGTGCCCTCGAACGTGGCTGGCCTGATGCAGTATTACAAAAAGACCGCGAGAAGGATTGGTACATTCCTACGCCGCCATGCCCCCCCCGGGAATTGATCATATTTCGTGGGACGAGGATTGCTATCAAGCGCGCAAACAACTCAATCGATAGGAGAGATAAAATGAAAATTGAAATTAAAAATAGGTTTAATAATTCTGTGCTTTTCTCGCATGACTGCGAAGAAAATACTTTGAAAATAACTTTATTGATGGCTCTCAAAGCTTCGGCCGACCTGCGTAGGGCCGACCTGCGCGAGGCCAATCTGGGCGGGGTCGACCTGGGCGGGGCCGATCTGGGCGGGGCCAATCTGCGCGGGGCCAATCTGGGCGGGGCCGACCTGGGCGGGGCCGACCTGGGCGGGGCCGACCTGCGTAGGGCCGACCTGCGCGAGGCCAATCTGGGCGGGGCCGACCTGGGCGGGGCCAATCTGCGCGGGGCCAATCTGCGCGGGGCCGACCTGGGCGGGGCCAATCTGGGCGGGGCCGACCTGCGCGGGGCCAATCTGGGCGGGGCCGATCTGGGCGATTTAAAGCTTGTTGGTGGCCGCCCCTTCATGCAAATCGGGCCAATCGGGTCTCGCAATGATTATTTGACCGCATTCATCACCGATAAGGGCGTTCATGTCCAAGCCGGTTGTTTTTTTGGCTCACGCGATCAATTTGAATTGAAAGTTGCTGAATCTCACGGCAGCAATGAGCATGGGAAAGAATACCGCGCCGCCCTCGTATTGATCGACGCTCACGCTGAAATTTGGACGCCGAAAGAGCCTGCGTGATTTCCGCAAACACAACGATGCGCCATTCATCCGGCGATTGGATAGCGTGGTTTGAAAAACCAAAGGAGTCGAAAAATGTCGATATTCGAAGCGCAAAAAACATGGGCAGCGAATCGGTATTTAAGGCTCATGTATCGAGAGGAGTTTCACAGTTACATGGCGCATGTGCGAACGTTGAAAAGTTGGATTAACTAGTGAAATTTAAGTGGCGTAACGCACACGACCCTATGAATGAATGTGCGGATAACTTAGTGAGGCGATCATGCACTGAAACGGCTTTTCTTGGGCCTGCACAGGAACCTGCTGAAATGCAGCGAGAAAATCATAGAGGAATTTTGTATAGAATTTAGAAAAGTGTTGGTAGTACCGCCCCTTGCCGATGGTGAGGGGCAACAAAGCAAGGGCGGCGCGGAGAATCGGAGACGCGCAAAGTGGGTTGCCGAGCCACAGAAAAAACACGGTATTTGGTAGGTATGTAGCCAGGTAGATAACCGAGAGCCTAGAAATAGGCCGGACTGCGGATACATCGTTGGGGTAACGTCCAGCCCCTTGCTTTGTTGGCAGCAATCGCGGGTTAGCTCCACGACAAAACGTTACTAATCGTATCGACAAGCCAAGACGCTTTAGTCAGTGCTGCCGACAACTATTTGGAGGATGAAAATGAAAATCAAAGTATTTTTCCACGCAATTCTGAGCAAGTACGAAAAGAGCGGCATCGACATCAAAATCTCAAACCACGATATGACCTCGTTCGATTGGGGTCCGGTCTTCATGGTCAAGGAAATGGATATCGAGATTCCGTCACGCGAAGACTTGATTAACAATACTGTCACGATTCTTCGCAAAAAGCAGGCCGACAAGCGTGCCGAATGCGAGCGCGACGTTATTCGGCTTGAGCATGATATTCAAAGCTTGCTGTGCATCGAAAATTCGGCGGCATCGTGAAACTCCCAACCAACTCCACCAAGCGCGCAAAACAGCAACAGGCCGCGCCGCTCCTGAAATACGAGCGCCACTCAACGGCACCGAGCGCAAAGCCAGTGCGGAAGCTCGTGGTCATTCTGGCGCTGCTTTTCTTCGCCCTCGTTCTTGCTGTCGAGGTTTTCGAAGTTGGGCAAACTTTTGAATGTCGAAGGGATTGATGATGAAATTTATTCCGCCAGACAAGCTGCATCTTGAACTGTTGGCAGCGCAAGCGATGCAAAAGGCATTAAAAGCGATCCAGCGCGAGGTCAACGGGAAGATGCGCCGCAGCAAAATTGAGAACATGGCGAAACACTGGCGTCAGTTCCTTTAGATCGTTTTGTTATGGGAATTATATCTTTAATTCCCTTGACATTAGGTAGGGAGTCATCTACAATGAAGTCATTGGAAGTGCAAACCTAACCGGGGAATAAAATGATCGCTACACTCTACACAGATAAAACCACTGGCAAGCAGTACAGGGTGACGAACAGTGCAAGCGCCCGTGTTCAACAATATCCATGCGGTGCTGTAGTCCACTTCGACGGATCGTCCGATAAACAATCTTTTGTAACGAATATGAAAACCCGCTCTGCGCTCAATTCCTGGCTGAAGATGATGGGGTTCAAGAAATGAGCGAATTCATAATAGAAGAACGCTCCGCACGTCAGGCGTGGGCGAAGTCTGCCGCTAAGCATCATAGTTGGCCCGATGACTCACTCCCCGAACAAAATGACAGTGGGCGCTTTTCTTGTGGCTGGCATGAGTCAGAGTTTCAAATTTTTTACGCTGGCGTGAAATATGCTCTAAGCAAAGTGAAAACGTCATGAACGACAAACTCACAATCAGCACTTTTGAGTTATTCAAGATGTTCCCGGATCAAGAATCGGCGCGGTTATATCTCGAAAAACGCCTTTGGCCTGAAGGTTGCCGTTGCCCAGTCTGCGGCATTGGCGACCGAGTGACGGCGCGCAAAAACGGTTTCTATCGCTGCAACCAGTGTAAGGAAGATTTCACGGTGCGCACTGGCACGATCTTTGAGCGGTCACATGTTCCTCTGCACAAATGGCTGTATGCCATGTACATGCTAGTAACGGCGCGCAAGGGCATTTCCTCATTGCAGTTAAGCAAGGAAATCGACGTTACGCAAAAATCTGCGTGGTTCATGTTGCAAAGGCTCCGCGAAGCCTGCGGCAATGATCCTACGATTTTGAGCGGCGTTGTCGAGGTCGATGAAACGTATATCGGCGGCAAAGAATCAGCCAAGCACGAATCGAAAAAGCTCAATGCTGGGCGTGGGGCGGTCGGCAAGACTGCCGTTATGGGCATGCGTGAGCGCGGCGGTAGAGTCAATGCCGTTGTCCTGAATGGCACAACTTCAACCGAAATGCTAGGCCACATCTTCACCAATGTGCAGGCCGGCTCAACTGTTTGCACCGACGAACATTCGTCATATCAAGCATTGCCGCCGCTTGGCCTGCCGCTTGATATTCCCGCTTACGACCATCAAACGGTCAATCACAGTGCGAAAGAGTACGTCAACGGAATGGCGCACACCAACGGCATTGAGAGCGTGTGGGCCGTTCTGAAGCGCGGTCTGCACGGTGTTTATCATCACGCCAGCCCGAAGCACATCGGACGCTATGTCAATGAATTTGCGTTCAGGCTGAATGACGGCAACGTGAAGCGGTTGACGCTCGCTCGGATGGATAGTTTCATCAAAGCATGTTCCGGTTGCCGCATTACATACAAGGAGTTGATAGCATGAAAGAACCAAAAGCTCCGCCAGCACTTGACCTGATTGCAGATAAGGTGCTGGCATTTCGTCCCAAACCAAAGAGCGAACCAGCCAAAAAACGTGCAAAAGCGCGTAAGAAATTGGATAGGGAATCAAAGATATAATTCCCTTTGTTATTGAAATTCATTTCTTTACGTTGTCGCGCGCAAGCTGGCGGCGTTGCTCTCTAGATGTCTGGATGGTCATTATTGCCTCTCAAATTGAGCCAAAATACTTTCCATTGACGCCTGCGCCACAATGGGAGAAGCCGCTGGCCAGAGGTACTTTTGCGCGTGCGGTGTCCGCAGAAATTCGAGAACGCCGTCGCGGTAAATGCTGAAATCGCCTTCGTCGCACTTGGCAAAGCTGATGCTTTTTGGTACCGGGAAGACACCGCCCTTTGGCCCTTGCGCCCAGAATATCCAGCCTGATCCCACCTTAAGCCACAAGCGGAAGGCTTCTCGATCCTTGATGCGCTCTTGATTCTTGAAGATTTCGCCTTCAAGCTTCATTTGCTTTTTGTGAATCGGCAGATAGCGCGGGATCAGCGTGGCGATCGAAAAGAATTCGCCGCTTCCCATGCGCCAGATCGTGTTCCAGAATCTACGCCAGGCTTTTTTATCTTCCTCTGCTTGGCCGTCGATCAATCCGAACAGGCAATCGCGTAGCACTTCGCGCTGATGCTCGGTAAGTTCTATATCTGACTGCTTGCATAGAAGCATTTCGCTCATTCGTTCAGCCCCCGCGTAGGTATGGCCGACGAAGCCACTTTAAGATTGATATCGCGCGTCCCATGCGCGCGCATCGTTGCCATGTGTTCGGCAAGTTTGCCAGCGCCAAAGCTTCGTGTGTCGCGCGGCGCGGAAACTTCAACTGCAACCTTCGCCGATTTGATCTTTGACTCGATTTCGATCATGTCGGCAATTCCGGCTTTCATTTCGTCGGGCAACGATAGAACAGAATCGGTATCGATTAACTGACCATCGCGGATCATGCTTTGAATAGTTTTCAGATCGTTGTATTTGTGACGCTCGCCAGCTTTATGTGTTTTCTGCACAAGAGCTTTTGCGGTCATCGGTCCGTGTTCGTAAATTGTTTTTGATACACGGCGACGACCTGTTTGTTGGGGTGGTGGAAATTTCATGATTCCGCCTTCAATGACTGAAACTCGGCAACCGCTGCGGCCATGTCATTGACTGAAAATTGCCGATGCGATTCAATGCGCGCTAGCTCAGCATTGCGGGCGTGTTCGATGAAAGGCAATTTGGTAGTGATGGCGCGAATGTCGCGGAGCTTGTGTCCGCGTGCGCGCGCTTGCTCGTTAGGAGTTGGACTCATGCGGTCACCGATTCGTCGATAGGTTGCTCGGTGTCGATGAACTCTGGATCGGATAGGCCGGATACGGGACGAAGTGCGAAGTCGGGACAACAAAGTGTTCGTCCGATAGTTCCGCGAATGCCTTTTTGTGGATTTTTGAATTGGATAATCCACGCCGGAAGCGTGCCGAATGTGGGATAAAACACGTTTCCTGCATATTTTTGAACTTCAACGATTTTCCCAATTGCGTCAGGAACCTGCGATTTCACAATAATCGCCAGACAAGGCGTTTTGGTAATGTTCATGCTGGAACCTTATCGTCATTAATTTTCAGATCGCGACGCAGTTCTTTCGCCATCTCGATAACCGCCCGCACTTTTTTGATACCTTTGCTATCAAGGTATTCGACGGACCACAACACTTTTTCGAGGCCATCGCATGTCGGCGGAACTTGGGAAACTGAAAATCCAGTTTCGATGTGCGATGTGAGATATTCTCCGTCGCCATTTTGTGGATCGCCCATTCGTGCCCCATGTGCGAAAATTTCCAGCAATCTGTTAGCACGAGACCTTTTGGGAACGCCGCGAGGAATTCTGATTGTTCGAGTTTCATGCCTCACCCAATTGCGCAACAATCGCGCTAAACGGCGACGAGTGGCGCGGTAGATTGAAATCGGATGGCTGTGCGGCGCGATGCTTTCGAACAATCGGCGCATCGTCTGGCATGTCGTATTTGCGCTGCTTCGGCAATGCAGAATCGCCGACAGTGAAATATTGAAACCGGCAACGCGAGCCGATTTGATCGATAAGTCCATCATCACGCATGCACTTGAGTATATAGCCGAGTTCCTTGCCGGTCTTGTTTGTAGCTTGCGAGATTTCAACGCGATTCAAGCCAGGATGTTGCGTCAGCAGATCAACAATCGCGTTGCGCAATTCTTTGGTTTTGGTTTGTTGGAAGTTCACGCAGAAATCCTTTCTGTCAATAAACAATAATAGACGCGCATCATTTCCTAACTTTTGGCTTTTTGCAAATCTTTTTATGCAGCTTAAGCAGGCGATTGCCTAATTTCATTGTCGGGCGTTCGCCACGGTCGCCTCGAACAAATTTGCTTATAGTAGCTTGGTTGCACGGTACCTTATCAGCAAGTTCCTGCTGAGTTAATCCGGTAGCCAGCATTTCCGCGACAATTTGATTTATATTTTCCATGTGCGAATAATTGCACATAAAAAAAGACTTTTCAAGTATTATTTACGCCACATGTCTTATAAATATTTTCAAAATTAATTAAAAAGTGCTTGCAAAGTTCAAACCATACGGCATAATACACTCACATTGCAGCACAAACGAAGCACTGCCGCCATTCGCAAGAGTGGTAACAAAGCAAGTGCGTCCAAGCTAAGCCGTTTGGGCCTCGAATGAGAGGTGAGAAGTTGAACGAATCTGGATGTCGCGACCAGACACTTGCTTTGTTTATGATCCACGGCCATGTCGTACCGAGAGCGTAGGCCACGCTTGCCGCCGAGACTCGCTGAGGAAAGAGACAACACGTTAGAAATGACCTCCGCACGATAGACGGAGGGCCAACAGGAAAGAGGGGGCAATGAAAAAAGGTCTTCCTGAATTGCGCGCAGTACCGAACGACCGAGAGGGCGCAAATTGAAAAGGGTGAAATCCTCTTTTTCCTGTTGGCGGTCGCATGACTGGATTTGCAAGGATAGTATCCGCGCCGTTAAAAGTTCGTTTCATGGCTGTATGCCTACTATAAACGTTCAGTACGTAGCAATGAAGGTAGCCCGGCCATCAACACGCGGGGAATGTCGATGATAGTTCCGCGTAAAGACACAGATCGACCGCTAATACCGGCCCGCGCAGATGGCCGGACCAATTTAAGGGAATTATATACTTAAGTCCCTTGACATCCATTAGGGAGTCATCTACTATGGATATATAGGTAGTGCAACCTTAATAGGATAACTAAATGAAACTTAAAGACTTGATTGCTAGCTTTGACCAGCGAGCCAACGGCACGCCGCATGGGGAGTTTTATTTGACTGAACGGCAAAGTAATTTTGCTCGCGTACTCGCTGACAAAGAACAGGTTTCACTAGAGGCAGTCGCTGCGGAGCACGGCGTTTCGTTCCGCGACTGGTCAATCGGAAAGAATATGCGGTTTTATGGCACCAAGCATTTTGCACAGGAAGTCACACGAGCCAATGCATCGAACCAGCGCGGGATAGACCGTGTGATAGCAAATCATTAGTCTGCACAAGGATACTCGCTATGGCAACTGTTGTGCAAATAATAACCATTGATAATAATAATCGACACTTTGAAAGTCACCTTGTGGACGGTACGTGGCACGCCATTATTTCCTATGGCGATGCGATCAGAACGGTCTGTGGAGTGCAATTGGAAGGGGATGACGGTTACGGACCTGGACCAGAAAAACAAGGAGCAGTTACTTGCCAAGGCTGTCGCGCAATCATTGGCGAAATTCAGAAAATAAAAGGGTGGAAATAATCATGAACGATAAGCTCACCATCAGCACTTTCGAGCTATTCAAGATGTTTCCAGACCAGCAATCAGCGCGTAAGAAATTGGCTAGGGAATCAAAGATATAATTCCCCAATTTAAAGGGATCGCACATGAACGAAATCACATCACTACTTGCTCTCGCCGCACTGGTGCTGTTTTGCAATTGGCTGATTGCGCCGGACGTCCCTGATTTGGTGGACGCGCACAAGAAGGAAGTTGCGGCGGCGAAGGTTGAGGCACATCAAAAGGCACAACAGTTGCGCGACGCTCAATTGCTGGATGACGCCAATCGAATGATGTGGCCGATTGCGCAGGCGCACGCGCCGCAATGAAAGCGCTCGCAAGTATAAAGGAATTCGCGCAGCAGTTCGCGTGGGGCTATCAACACTTTCGCGGCAAGGAACACGGCATAGCAGGATCAATTCGGCGCTCGTTTCGGACGCTTCGTAAGATTTAAATAAATGGAGAATCAAATGGGCAATGAATTATCAACTTTTACCCTTGAGCCGCGCAGTTTGGCCGAGGCAATGGAATACGCCAAAATCATCGCGTCCAGCGACATGGTGCCGAAGGATTATATCAACAAGCCCGGTAACGTTCTCGTTGCTGTGCAGACTGGCGCAGAGCTTGGACTGAAGCCTATGCAGTCTCTTCAGGGTATCGCGGTAATCAATGGCCGTCCGACGATCTGGGGCGATGCCCAATGGGCACTCGTGGCCGGTCATCCTGACTTCGAATATTCGAAAGATGACTTGACCGACACAAAGGCGACGGTATGGCTCAAACGTCGCAACCAGCCAGAAATAATGCGTTCGTTTTCAATTGATGACGCGAAAAAGGCCGGGCTTGCAGGAAAGTCTGGGCCGTGGTCAACAAATCCAAAACGCATGATGCACATGCGCGCTCGTGCGTTCGCTTCGCGTGACCTGTTCCCTGATGCACTCAAAGGCATTAAGTCAGTCGAGGAAGTTCGCGACTACGGGCCAGAATGTCAAACCGAAATCGATATCACGCCAAAGTCCGAAACAAAAGCGGAAATCAAAGGCCCGGAATTTCTGACCAGCGAAAAATTTGAAGCCAACAAAGAAGCATGGCGCAAGTTGATCGACACGAAGAAAAAAACGGTCGATACGCTGATTGCGTTCCTTGATTCGAAAGCGCCGCTGACTGAGTCGCAGAAATCTGAAATCAAATCATGGGAAGTAATGCCAGTGCAGACAGAGGTCGTTGATGACTTCAATGCCGGCCTTGATTCCTACGTTCCAGAATAGGGAGGAAAATATCATGCAAGTTATACCAGTATCGCAGGGATCAAGCGAGTGGCTAGCTGTTCGCGCAACGCATCTGTGTGCCAGTGAAGCGGCGGCAATGCTCGGTTTCGACAAGGCGACGACGCGGACGCAATTGCTTCAATTGAAGCACACCGGACTCGGCAAAGAGTTCTCCGAGTGGGTTCAAACCAATCTGCTTGATAAGGGCCACGAAATAGAAGCGGCAACGCGCCCAATCGGAGAGGAAATAATAGGGGAAGAGCTTTACCCGTGCATCGGAACTATTGAGGTTGACGGCCTTCGTTTGCTCGCCAGCTTCGACGGCATGACGATGTGCGAAGACGTTGTTTGGGAATGCAAAAGCCGCAATGCTTCGTTGATAGCGGCAATGGCGGACGGCGATTTGCCGGATACGCATTGGCCGCAGGTCGAGCAGCAATTAATGATTAGCAACGCGGATAAAGCGCTCTTCACTTGCGGCGATGGCACAGCGGAGCACACTGATCACCTATGGTATCAGTCGCGTCCAGAGCGTCGCGCAAAGATCGTCGCAGGGTGGCATCAATTTGCCAAGGATTTGGCAAATTACAAGCAGGTCGAAATCGTTGAAAAGCCAAAGGCTGAAGCGATCATGCAACTGCCTGCGGTGGTAATCAATGTGCACGGTGAACTCGCGCTTTGCAACCTTGGAGACGTCACGCCAAAATTTGACGCTTTTTTGTCCGGCGCAAATATTGATCTGAAGACTGACGACGATTTTGCAAACGGCGAAGCAACGGCAAGATTCAGTCGCTCCACTGCGAAGACGCTCAAGCTCAAGGCTAAAGAGGTAATTGGTCAAATCGCAACCGTAAGCGAGGCCGTCTGTACCTTGGAACTGTATGCGGATAAGTTTGATGCGCTCGGCCTGAAGCTCGAAAAAGCTGTGACGGGCCAGAAAGAGACCATCAAGACCAACATATTGAACGCGGCAAAATTGGCATTCACTGAACACGTCGCGAGCCTGGAAGCGGAAATCAAACCAATCCGTTTAGTGCACGCTCAACCGGATTTCGTTGGCGCGATGAAAAACAAGCGCACGCTGGCCAGCCTGCACGATGCCGTCGATACTGAGCTGGCCAATGCCAAGATCAACACCGACGCTATCGCTAAGGGCGTTAGAACGCGGATGGGCTGGTGTAAGACGAATGCCGAAGGCTTTGGCTTCTTGTTTGCCGATCTGCAAAGCATCATCTACAAGGCCGATGACGACTTCCATCTGATTGTGACGACTCGCGTCGATGCGCACAAAAAGGCGGAAACCGACAAGATCGAGGCAGAGCGCGCGAAGATTCGGGCCGACGAGGAAGCCAAGGCGACCGCCAAAGCTGCAGAGGACACCCGCCGTCAAGTGGCCGAAGCGCAGGCCAAGGCGGAGGCAGAAGCAAAGGAAAAGGCTGACGCTGATGCGAAGGTTTTGCGGGAAGCGGAGCAAGCGCACGCAGCCGCACCAGTCCAGGCACCAGCGCAAGAAAGTATTGCTCCTGCAATAGCTGCCACGCCTCCGCCTGTCCGCGCTCCGGAATCGTATCAGTTCCCGGCGCGGTCAACGGAATCTAGCCACACATCAGCCGAATCTTCGGTATTGGTCAACCTCGGCAGCATCAACGCCGCCCTTGGCTTCACGGTGACGGCTGACTTTCTTGGGCGTCTTGGCTTTGACGCCGTACAACAAAAGAACGCGAAATTGTATCGCGACTCTGATTTTCAACGAATCTGTGCCGCGATCGTGCGTCACGTTCAAATCGCTGCAGCTACGCCATTGAAGTCCGCAGCTTAACCATCACCAAAACCACAGGAGATTCACATGGACCACGAAATCAAAGAACGCCAGACTATCGCAATGGATGCCGTAGTCAGCAGTCAAATCCATAGCATCGGCCACGACCCCAAAACCAATACCCTGGCGATACAATTCCCCGAACGCAAGGATGGCAGCCAGGGATCGCTTTATCACTATGCGAATTTCTCGGTCGAGGAGTTCGACAAGTTCAAAAGCGCGGAATCGACCGGATCGCATTTCATCCACCACATCAAGAAATTTCCCGATCGTTTCCCCTACACGAAGATCGGCTAATCGGCCGTATTGAATAACCCCGCAACAACATAGGAGCAGTCATGGGAATACGATTATTTACAGACGTCATGCGCGATTTGCGATTTGGCGAAACGCTCGACGAAATCAGCTTGGAATTTAACAAACTGGTGACCGCAGTCGAGAGCACCGGCAAAGCTGGCGAAATGACGTTCAAGGTCAAGGTCAAGCCGTCCGCTGCTGGCGCAATTGAAGTCATTGACGAAATCAAGACCAAGTTGCCACAACTCGCGAAAGGAACATCACTGTTTTTCGCAACACCGGAAGGCAATCTGGTCCGCAATAACCCACGGCAGGATGAATTGCCGGGCCTGAAAGAAGTAGCAGCAAACACCAAGCCACTAAAGGAAATCAAGAATGGATAACCACAATGCCGACACGGTGCGCGATCTTGCGGCCTGTTTAGCTCAAATCCGTAGCGTAGGCGTCGATGATAGTCCGTTCATCGTTTTGCCGGAAGGATATCAAGTCCACGACCTCGAAAAGACGCTCGAAATGCCGATCCGCAAGCGCGGCACGGTGACAATGAATGATGCAATAAGCTTCGTTGATTACTTCAAGCTACACCAAGCCGCTAGCCGGATTTACGGCCAAGTCGAACCACCGAAATTCATTGCGGTATTAAACGACAACCGCAAGGACGAGGCTGGCTGGCGCGATCATCGTGTCGTCTACAACTGCCCGTTTTCCAAAGAATGGGTTACATGGAAGCAGTTTGCGGGACAGCCTCGCGACCAAATCGCCTTTTCCGAGTTCATGGAATCGAACACGCCGGACATTATCAGCAGCGCCGCCGACGAACCAAGCGGCGCGGTAATGCTGGAAGTCGCGACCAGTTTCAAGGCACAAAAGAAGGTCAACTTCGCCAGCGGACAACGCCTCGATAACGGACAGGTCGATTTTACTTTTCAGGAAGAAATTCAGGGCAGTGCTGGCGCGAAAGGTCATATCAAAGTGCCGGAACGGTTCTGGATCGGAATTCCGGTATTCGAAGGCGGCGCTCCATACCGCATCGAGTGCAAGCTACGCTATCGGCTCAAGGATGGCGGTCTGTCGATGTGGTTCGATCTGGTACGTGATCACAAAGTGCTGGAGGCGGCTTTCATGGACATCTGGAAAGAAATCACTGACGGTACGCAGACAACCATCTGGCGCGGCACGCCAGCGTAACGATCAACGGAGCCGCTGCGCCAAGTAGCTCGGGTCGCGGCTTTAGCCGTGGCCCCTTCGAATAACAACAGCAAGAGATAAAAATGTCTTCAGCAGAAACTCCAACATCCGACGAATTGACAAATGCTGAATTCTCCACTGTGAATATCGCGACGACGCTGAAATGACCTGCACGCACTGCACGCACTGCAAGCAAAATACCGTGGCGCTGCACCGATCCGGCGTGCTGCCAATGAACCGAAAGTTACTTTGGATTGGAAGACGAAATGAAAATTGAAATTGAGGTTACTGCGGATGAAATTAAGGCAGCAATTGAAAAAAAGGTACGTGCGGCTATTTTCGATCAAACTACTGGATTCGTATTTGATGCCTACGTGAAAGATGCCGTAAAAGCTGCGTTGATTCCAGTGGTTAAGTCAATGATTGAGGAGCGCATCGCCGATGCTCCAAGCATTGAGAAAAAAATCACGGAAGAGATTGAGAGAAAAATTAAGGCGCAAATTAACGCTCTGATGAGGGCGAAACCATGAACGAAGAAGACGCAATGAATCAAAAACCGCTGCAAGCCATCGCAGATCAGGCGCAGGTTCCTGCCGGATTCAATTTTGCCGATCACTTGCAGCGCCAGCGCGACTTTTCAGAAAAGACATTCGGCCCCGGCGCTCGTACTGCTGGCGTGGTTGACCATATCAGAAAGGAACTGAAGGAAATCGAAGCGGCACCAGACGATATAACCGAATGGATCGACGTTGTAATTTTGGCGCTTGATGGCGCGTGGCGATCCGGCGCAAGTCCGCAACAGATCATTGATGCGATGGTTTCCAAACAAACGAAAAACGAAGGTCGCATCTGGCCTGATTGGAGAACTGCTCCGACCGATAGAGCAATCGAACATGATCGAACTGGCGAGCTATCCGCCGCGCCGCAGCAAACCAAAGAGCCGGTAGAGCAAGAGGCTGTCGGTCTTTCGGAAAAAGTTCGGCAAGCAATACACCGCGCATGGAACTTAGGTATTGAAGCTGGCATGCATTTCAACAGTACGGCAGAATTAGACATAAAGAAAGCCGATGCAGCGGCTAGAAAAGTAGGTGAATTGCAGAAGGGAATAAAGCTACTGATTGAACTGCCATCGCGCCAAATTTATGAACAAGCGGAGTTGAAAGCGTTTGGCGAGTTAGTTCGCCAGCAGGGGCTTGATGTCGACGAGCTTGTTGCTGAACTGCAAGCACCCGCCGTCCAACTCACGCCAAAGGAATGATATGACCGACGACGAGAAAATTAATCTGGAAGAATTGCGCAAGACAGCGCAAGCTACAAAGGCTGCTGCCGAAAAAGCGTGGTATGCCTTCGCCGGGGCGCTTGATGTTGGACCGGAAAGAACGTATGCGTTTGACGTGTACGAACAAATTCGCACTGCCACAAGGAGACTGTGAAGTGACCGAAGCTATCAAGAGGTACGACTGCGAACCGGATTACGACTGCTCGCAAGTAGATGCGATGATAGAGTTTGTAACCGGCGACTACGTGAAATATGAAGACCACGTTGCCGCCATCGACGACCTCAAAGCCGAGCGTGAGGCGGATAAGTTGGATGCGGAGCGTTGGCGAAAAGCAAAGCATTTAATTGGCGCTGAATCAAATTACGGAAGCGTTCCTGTTTTCAGGTTTGCTATGTTGAAACCATTAAATAATCCGTTACAAGGTAGTGTGGCACAGCACTTCGAAGAAGCCATCGACGCGGCAATAGCACAAAAGAAAGGCGGTTGAAATGAGAACGAATTTAACTCAAGATCAAGTAACTGCGATCATTCACGATTTCTTTGCGAGCCAAGACGGGTCTGTAAATTTCCTGTATTACGATGTTGGAGATGACGGATCATTCAACGGCTGTTTGGTCGATCACGATTATTCTGTCGAACTTCTTGATACGGTAGAGTGACATGAACAAAAAAGAAGCGAAAGCAAAGAGCCTATCCGAGACACTCACATTCGGGAACTTGCGTCACATCATTGATCGCGGAAAGTTTTTGAAGAAAAAAAGCAAGGTTAATCCAGATATTCCGATTGAAAAAATTATCGAGATATACGAAGCGGCCATTGCCGGAAGACCTGAAAATGAAATCGTCAAAGGATATTCCTACAAGCCAAGCCTTGGAGCCGATAGACCATCCCGCGATAGCTTGGTTGCGTTCAATATTTTGCGCGATTTTGGAGAACTGAAATGAGCGAGTTGAAACCAGTGGCATGGGAATGTTCTTTTCCGCACGGCGGTAGTTGCATAACCGAGAAAGAGGATTTCAAGGACGCTTATATTAAAGGTGGGTGCGTTGTAAAAAATCTCTATTCACAGGATCAAGTCGCACAGTTGCAGGCTGATGTGAAGATGTTGCGCGATGCACTCGAAAGAATTGCGCAGCCAGTTGATGCCGGTTGCGGGTGTAGTTTTCCGTGCAGATGCGATACACCTGAAGCTGAAGCAATCAATGCTGAGGAAATGCGGGAAAACGCTAGTCAAGCATTGGCCGCTACTGCGCCGGGGGAATCACCCAAACATGGCGCGGATAGCGAAGCCGGGGAACCAAAAAAGCAAGAAAAATAGGATCATTTCAGCCTCCAATGGCAATATTTACGGCAGCGTAGCCACGGTTAAACAACTCAAGGCGATCAGTGAAGTGCATTCTGGTATTTAGCATCCCGAAACCAGTAACATTGACCCGCGCAATCTTGGCATGCTCCAACAGGCCGATGCGCTCCTGTGCGGCCTCGCTGGCGTTCAGTGTTACCTCAATGATACGGGATGCTATGGACAACGCTGATCGCGTCTTGATCGGCCATGATTCCATGGTGCGAGTCAGTTCGATGCCAAGTTTCAGGTCGCAATCTTCCGGCAAATCATCCATGTCGATATTCGAACTTGTCCCGCCGTCACTTGCAAAAATGCCATCGTATTGAACCGGCGCGTAAATGAACGGAATGGCAGCGCTGGCGCGCGCGCCGAGAGCAAGCGTCATGTTGGGCGTCGTATGGCGGTTCAGTAGCTTCTTGCTGCCGCTAACGCTATCTGTGACAACCATACTGATATCTTGCTCGACATCTGCGAAGGTCTTGCTGCCGGTCATCTTTGTCAGCCACTTCAGCAGGTTATTGCCATTGCAGTAGGACGCCTGAGTGATCGGCGACAACCACGAAAAATTGAGGAACGACGAGAAATCGTCGTTAAGCGCCATCTGCCGCATGTCGTCAATGTGCATGCCGGAAGCGTAGATAGCTGACACGACGCTGCCGCCGCTGGTGCTGTCAATCGGGCCAATCGTATGCCCCGCGTCAAGGAGCGCCGACAAGCCGCCGACATGCACGGCGGCTAGATAGCCCGATCCTGACATCGCGACGGCGATTTTCATGGCTATGCTGCCGGTGCTGGCGTTGGCGATGGAACTATGGCCGGTGTCGGCAACGTGCCAGCAGATCGGTACGCGGTGACAATGCCCGTAACAGCAGTCGCCAGCATTTGCTCGGTGCCCACCAGTAGGGGTTCAGCGGCGACCATCGTATTGATGACAAATCCGGCCTTGGTTAAGCCAGTTGCATTGGGCGCGATCACTTCAGCGACTTGGATGAGTTGGCCGAGCGAAGGAAGCACAGCGATAAGTTGTGCCATTTTTTTTTCAAATGCTGCGAAGTCGAAAGACATATTATTTCCAATCGTCATAGTTACAAGTGATGAAGCTAATTGACTCGATGTAATCAAGTCGCTGTCGGACGGTGAATTGTCCGTTTTCGGTGCTTGGCATTCCGTCTGGAGGTTGCCAGGTGTTGATAACAAGTTCTGGCTTGCAGGACACGTTTGCACAGCCCACGATATAAAGGCAGGCGATGAGACTAAAGAGTCGCATCGCCGCTGGCGTTTTTTACATTGCGTGCATTCATCGCATTGCAGGCAAGGTGCCCGACTGTGACGACACCAGCGGCCAGCGCAACGACAACCTGCGGCGGTGCGTCCCAGTGCAATAGGGTATTGACCGCCCAATCAATGACAGCCGCGATTGCCGCCGCCGCTCCTGTAACCGCCCCGGTTACTGCGCTTGATGTTGGATTCATGATTTCCATTTCAGGTTGTTGGTGTGTCGTACTGCGTGAGATTGCGGGCATGGATTTCTCCGCAAAGCTGCTGCCCGTATTGCGGATTTGTGCTGTAACCTGCGGCGGCAATCGCCATCGCCTGAGATGGGCCGTCCGTGCATTTCAGAGCGGCGGCATAGCGGCCAGGCTTGCCATTATTAGCAAGGAATGCCGCATGATCCGCGATACTGGCCGCTTCGTCTGGATAGCTGCGAAATGAGGCAGTGATCGTGTATTGCGAGTCGTCCGGACGATCTTCCTTTGTCGGCATATCGATTGTTGCGCCAGCCCATCCTTGGCTTGACTTTATGCCGAAAAAGTTTTTCGCCTTCTGTGCCAGCCCACTGGACCCCCATGTGGACTCGAAAATAGCTTGTGCAATCGAAACACTCGCAAATACGCCCCACTTCTTTTGTGCGGCCTGCGCGCCGGGAACCAACCCGGCGATAAAATCAGTCTGTTGTTGCGGTGTCATATCAAACCTCTACTAAAAATGAATATCTCCACTCGCGCGGATTTCCCGCAAGCCCCGTTCTATCGGGGTGCGGATCGTGGACAATTTTTCCATTGCAACCAACAACGGCGTGCCACACTCCATTGCCGCGCGGAGACGGACCGGCAATTTCGTGATAAACGTCGACGCCGTCTTTCGTGTGATATATCGGGTTGACATGCCATAGCATTTCGAGGCCGCGCGCTTCCAGAAAATCGCCAATCTGGCCGTAAAACGGTTGCCCGGTATCATTCGCAATTTGCGCAAAATGTGGAACATCGGAAATCGGCAGATCAAGAGGCGATGCAATCACAGCACGCGCGCAATCTCCGCGCTGCCCGATTTCAGATTTCAATAAAAACTCTTGATCTTGTGGTGTCATTTTGCGATTGCCTCCAATATGTCTTCCCAGCGAAGCACCTCGCCGTGCCAGATAGCCGTTAAAATTGCCCCGACTATCAAAATCGGCGTCAGTAGTTTTGATACCTTGCTTGCGCCGCGCGTGCCGGTCGTGACGACATCAGCGGTCGCCTCGCCGAACTTTGCGAGCCTGACCAATCCAGCGGTATCGTCGGCGGTTTTCTGAGCAAGTTCGGCGGTCTTTTTGGTCATGTCCGTATTTTCCGCAAGTGCGGTGGTCAGTGTTTCGATGTGCGCGGCCAGGGTCGAAACGTTGCCAGTCAGAACGGCTACATCACATTTTATTTCTGTGAACTGCCTTTTGCCCTCCTCCAAGCTCTGCATCGTGAAATCCTTGAATTGATCGGCTGTCATGTTCGATCGCTGATTTATCCGGCGCTCTACGCGCGGCTGCACTTGGGAATTCATACGATCGCCTCATCTGGCATCAAAATGAATCCGGCCTTTTTTGGGAAAATCTGCAAGACCCACTCAGGGAACGTGGACAGGTGAATACCATGATTTTTTCGAATGTGGAATTTCTCGTTTAGTGGGAGCATGTTGTATTTGCTATCTACGAACTCGACCGGGTTCGCCGGGTCGAATGTAGTCCAATCCATACCCCAGCACACCTCAAGCCATTTACAGAACTTGAACAGCAAAGACTCTTCCGCAGAAAAGAATTCACCTGGCACAGGTTGATCCGTCCCCAAATCCAAAACCGGCATTTGCGTGATAGTTCCCGTCGCTATTCCCTTGACCTGTATCCAATCAATCTCGTCACGCGCTGCATATTCGCACATTACATGATGATATTGCGGGTGTGGTTGTCCAGAAATTGCACAGACTGCCCCGCGATTATCCTCCCCCCGCTTCATCCTCTCAAAATAGATAGAAGGTTTGCGCGGTTCCGGCTCGTCGATGTAGAACAAATCAACATGCATCGTCGCGCTGATTTCGTGTTCACCTTTTGGTGCGAGCGTGTCTCTCTGTTCGTGGTCTTGCGTGACGGGAGTTTGCGACATTGTTTTTCCTCCGTTTAAAATGTGTATTCGATGCCGATGAATGGCGAGACACCGGCGGCACTTGATGCAACGGGGCGATACCACGTCTGCTGTCTTGATACCGGGTCAAATTGGGAATTGGTCGCGTGCGTTGGAATGATCTTGCCGACCAATGCAAAGCGTTCGCTGAATTGATAGCCGACCGTCGCGCCGATGCTCAATGTGTTCGCCACCTGATGGTCAACGTGCGAAACAATTGGCCCGACACGATAATTCGGCGGCGGCCCATACCAATCGAAATTGGTGTTTTCGTAGCTCATGCGGGTAACGTAGAGATCGCCTTCGACAAACCAGTTGTCGATTTTCTTGCGGACGCCAATATATGCAAACGGTTCATCGCCTTGACCCTGCATGTGCGACAACGGGCCGCAATTCGTCACGCAATTGTCGATGTTGTAAATCATCGCATCGGAAGTGAAACGACCGGCATTTCCTAAACCGCCGCCGATTTGCCATCCATCCGCGAACGGGTCGGTATAAACACCAATGGAGCCGGACAACGACTTCAAGCGAAGCGTGTAAGGCGTCGTCGTCGTGCATTGAAACCAGTTCCCGCACGGCGCGCGCAGATAATCCGTCATGCCGATGTCGACCTTGATTTCAAGGGCATTCGCGTAACCACATAAAGCGATCGCGCATAAAAAAAGCGCCAAAAGGCTCTGCATATTGAGCATGATTTTTCCTATGAGGTGAATTATTTCCTGCGGCGACGTATCTTTGCTGGCCGAACGCAAATACCTTTGACGTATCGTATTGAGCACAATGCTGTACGCAGTTCTCGAATCTCTATCTGCTGCTTTTCAATTTCCTTTTGTTCTTCTTGAATCGCCTTTGTTAGAACTGCTGCCATTTGCATATACCTGACACCGCGCGTCTGACCGTCGTCTTGAAATGAAACAAGTCGCTTATCAACTTCGGCCACATCTTCAGCAATGAACCCCACTTGACGACCTAAGTGTTCCGGGTCAAATTCCGGCTTCAGTTCATATTCAACAGGCCGCAAAGCGAGTGCTTCCGCCAAGCTGTCGCCGAGCGGAATTATGTTTTGTTTATACCGTCCGGCAGAGGCCAAGCAGGAGAGCGTAGTATCAACAGTTACGTTTCCGGTAGAGGTTGTCCAGCAAAGTGTTCCGGTGGTCGCCGAACTGGAAGAGGCCAGTCCAGGTAGCGTTACTGCGCCTGAGACTGCAAGTGTACCTGTTACTTCAACTTGATGAGTTGGGGCTGTAGTAGAGCCGAATGCCGTATTTCCTTTTAAAAAATTGTTAGCTGTGCCGTCAAGATATAAGCAGCCTTTAGCCGATCCTGACGAGATAAGACACCTAATTCCCATATTCAGCGACGTACCGTGTGTCAGGTCAGGGATATAAACGCCATACTGCTGCGTGATCGCCGATCCTGAGCCAAGCACCGCGTCAGCAACAGTTAAACCAGCGCGCGATCCCATCGTATATGAGCCTGCCGCCAAAATACCGCCAGCGTATAAGTCGCTACCCGAACTCGTCGCCGCTGCCGTGTAAGTGGGAACAGAGGAGATACCAATTTGCGCGGTTCCGGCGAACGTCCCCGACCCGCTTGCTGTTATCAAATTGTTTGCACTTGTTGCCCCTGCTGCCAAAATCGGGGCAGTTGCGCTTGTCGAAAAAGTTCCGGCCATCCCGTAAATAGTTGACCACCTGTACGACGCCGACCCCAGCGTGGTTGTGTTGTCAACGTATGGTGTGAAGTACGACGTGCTGACTTGGGTAAAACCGCTTGTCGTGCCACTGAAAAAATTGGTCAGAGCGCCAGACGCATCGCCAAGGTATAAATAGCCATGCACGTAATCCATTTCGATACGCGGGTAAGTATCCCCTTTGCGCTTGCCGTACATGAATTGCGCACTATTAGAATAAGACCAATCGTTGGCCCCGGCCAACTCAGGCAAAGTACCAGCTTCGTAAAAAAGGTTAATTGGGCTTGAACTTGACGCACCGTTCTGAATTCCGATAGCGCCATCTGTACTCCGGTAATCGCCATTGTAGCCGCGCATGGAGTTTTTCAAGCCGCCACCGCCAGCCGTCGAATAGGTAAATTGAATTGCGTCAACGTTGTACCCTGCGTCAATTATATTTCCCGATGCCTCTGTTGTGTTGTCAGGGGCATAGTATTCGACTTTGGGGGGAGCCGATTCCCATCTGGCTTGCAATAATGTATTGTTAGCACCGGAGTTGACAACATGATACTGCGGGGTGTTACCCTCAATAGATGGTTTGATAAACAGATTGTTGTTGACTGCGTGTGTAGCGGATGGGCTTAGCAAGATGTGGTAGACGCCGGTAACGTTCGTGCCTTCAGCCGAGTTTTGACTAAACCGACCGCCATAAAAATTATTCTCATTGACCCACGATGACGAGTCGCCGGGGTTCAATTGTAAATTCACTTGACCGTTTTCCATCCACCCCATGAAATAGTCATTGTAGACATTGCCATATCCGCCGTATGAAGTAATAAGCGCACTTGTTGCAAAGTTGTTAGTGGTGCCAAAGTACACTCTGCTAGAGTAGGCATTAACCACGCGGACGCCAATGCCTTGGCCTGCCCACCCCGTACCAGGCTTCGTCATGTTGTTAATAGCAGGAAGCCAAACATTGTGAGAAATAAATGGCGTCGTCGGATTCGTGGCGTTGCCAGTTGACACTTCTACCGCGATCGTTGGTGTACCGTAGACATTAAATATCGCGTTCGAAAAATCCGCGTCGCAAGTGATAGTTACCTGTGAACTTGTTTTAAAAGTTCCAACTGCAACGACCTTGCCTCCAATTGATGTTGCATAATTGATCGCATTTTGGACAGCTGTAGTTGAGTAATTTGTACCAGTGGGGTCGGCACCATAATCTACAACCGGGTCGACGATATGGACGCCGATATTTCCTCGTGCTATTGGTGCGCTAGCGACATCAGAAAAATTATTCGGCCCAAGCATGGCGGTGCCTGTATTAGCCTCAGCACGCCAAGCTGTATTCGCTGAGTCATATGTCCACCACATATCCCGGCCATGCCCAATAACAAACGTCGATCCGCTTCCGATTGTTGTTCCTGCGCCAGCAGTCACGGTATCGGACGCGGTAGCGTCAATATTAACAAGGTGTATTTGCGTGCCGTTTATCAAGCCGGTTGCCGTTGATGCTGGCAATGTATCTGTCATCGCGGTTCCGCTATTCGACCGGCGCGTTTTTTTGAAGAAATCGGCGGTCGCAAATACATGGCTAGCGCCGGTAATTGTCTGCGGTGGCAGTAACCCCTCAATCGTTCCGGTTCCTGGATTTGCAACAGAAACTCCAAATCCGAGCCACGACGGAGCGCCAGCATTTTCCTGAAATAAACCAGTTCCTTGCGATATAAATGATGTCGTGTTTGCGCCGGTTTGATATGGTATTGAATTGGCTGCGCCGCCCGCTAGATTTTTCGCTGGCGCTGGAGGAAGGCTAAGCCAATTTGTACCGTTTGACGTGAATACATTGCCGGTCGTAGACGGATTGATATAATCCTGTTTCGCGCCAAAATAGCTATTCCACTGCCCCGGAGTTGGGACTTGTCCGTATGCGAAACCTGGATTGGATTGCGAAAATACATCGGCCGAAAAAAACAAAGCAAGCGCGCATAAAAAAAGCGCCCGCAGGCGCTGAAATTTGATCATGATGTTTTCCTGTTTCTATTATCAGTTATGGCATACCGATTGATGTTGCGAGGCCTTGCAACCATCCATCAAAAGACGGCCTGTTATACATGCGTGGGCCGACTGCAAAGCCGCCGGTGTAGACGGCAAAACAAACTTTATTTGCACCCCACGGATAAAGCAACGACACAAGAGCGCCATCGGTACCGATTCCGGTCGGATCGCTAATTATGTTTAATCCGATGCCGCCTGCGCCAGAATTATCGAAAACCGCCTGCCCCGTAGTGCCATTCCGAAACAAGACCACTGACGACTGATTGATTGCACCGAACCCTGTTGATCCGTTTGAAGTTATGCGAGCAAAAAGAGTTTTATCAGCAGTCGAATACCATTGCTGCTCGGTAGACGCTGCTATCCCGTTGCCGTTCAACAGCAACTGATTTTCAGCCGTTGTAACCAATCCAGTGGTAGTGGAAATTGTGAAATTGTAGGTACCGTTCCATACCTGAATGCCGGTCAATGTACTACCCGAGTAGATGCCCTCAAGTTGCAGCGTCGGTGTATTTAGAACGCCCATTGTATTAGTTGGCCCGGTAAATCCTGACCCTATCCCAACAAATCCACCGCCGCCAACATAATCGTATTTCCCAAGCCATCCATGCCCCGGAGTAGTGATATCTCCGACGAGAAGCCATATATATCCATTTGGCACATCAAGCCAAATCCCGGCGAAATACGAATTTGACCCTGCTGTGCTTATATAGCCAGCGTTATAGGATGCCAATATCGCATTTGAATTTGAATATGTGTAAAAATTAAGAAACTGCGATGTCGTCCCTCCCTGGATTCCTATCGATTTACCATCGTTTGCCGGATGTGCCCAGACGAATTCATAGCTCACAGGATTATGATTGCACGAAATTCCGCCGATCGACTGCGGAAATGGTGTAGCAATGTTGGCGTTCCCGCCGCCTAAGAGTTGAGTGGTCATTGCTGCATCCTTATGTTGATAATTTGAAGGTTCCCACTATTTGTATCCAGAACATTATTTGATAGCCGCGTCAGAACGCAATTCACCGTTCCCGGATAACTCAGTGCCGCCGACGGAATGATCATTGTTGCAGTGGCGTAATTGACCTCGTTGTTTGCTGTCGATGGCGCGGTCAAAGTTTCGTTCGTGCTGGTGTAGCTCAACGCCAAGCCTGACGACGTAATATTCTGGTATTGAAACTGCATGTAAAAATTGTTGTTCGCAACGTTGCTCGTGAACGATATTTGCATCTTCACCGGCAAAGTCAGATCGATATTGCTCGTTACATCAACGCCCCAGAAAGCAGCCTGATTGAACGATTTTTGGAACTGAGTGGCCGGTGTGTCGAATACGGTTACCGCGCGCGCGGGATATGGGCCGTACGGATTTAAGATTGGGACATTGTATTGATAGGCGGTAGACAGAATGAAGCTTTGCCATCCTGCGCCGCCGGTATCCGGGTCTGACGTGTTGTTTTCGACAGTGCTAAGCCAAAGTCCATTCAACGTCGCTTTTGCCAATACAGCGCCCTTTGGGTATCCACCGATCGCCGCGCTGAATGTTGAGTTGTAGACGTAAAATCCGCCCGCCTGCTGCCATTGCACCGGGCCTGCGAGCATGTTGCCGAGGCCGTTCATGTCACGGCCATCTGGCAAGACGCCGCCCGATGCCAGCGCTACGAACGTTTCTGGTGGAAATCCGAGCGTCAACGATGCCGCCGCAGGATCAGAAGTCGTAGTCGGGATCGTGCGGATATAAGTCCCGCTTACCGCGTCGACAGCAAAGACGACTGGCAATTGTGCTGGGGCGTTGCTCGATTGCATGCCTACCTCTAAAGTTGAACGACGCTAGCAGCTACGCCGCAAGGGCGCGGCAGCACGCCGGAATTGAAAACGATGGACGACTGAACGGGCGACAATTGGAATGCGAATGTGTAGGTCATGGTCATATCCAGACCGTCGGTAACATAGCAGACTTGGTCGGGGAATATCATCCGTAAAATCGCATTGAGACCAAGTATCGAACCATCCCAAATATTGGCCGCCGCCTTCGCGAAAAGAAGTTGCCTGAATGCGTCGTCAGTAAGCGAGTAATTGGAATTCAACGCCTCGCCGGAATACCATGTGTACCAAGCCGTTGGATTGCTGTCGCCGCCGGAATTCGCAAAGGAAAAATAAGGAGTTTCCGACACGCTCAAAACTCTGCTGACGCCAAGGATACGGCCCCATACATCAAGCCCGTATCCAACTGCTGTTTCAATGTTCCAAAGTTGGTCATACCACGCATCGATATTCGCATTGGCATCGATCCACTGCGAGAAATAATCCAACCACGCCATGATTACCGGGCTGTTATAGTATTGCGAATAGACGGTATTCGGCCAGTAGAATGGCTGATCGCCAATCGCCGATTCCCCAATGATGAAATCGCCTATGCCGTTTGGTATTTGCGGCATATTGCTAAACCGAAACGTTGATATTCAATGCCGCTGTAACTGGCATTTGGTTGATAAGCATTTGCAGCGAGGTCGCAGTCATTGCGATGATGTTCATCGATTCACTGCCGACGGCTTGTGCATTGGAAATTTTGTAAGTGCCAGTCGATCCGGTCGGTCCTGAAATTTGAGAAACGATTGCCGTACCCGGCACAACGCCTGCGCCTGCTATAACTTGCCCCGCAGCGATTGCGCCGCCGGTTGCCGTTACCGTTAATGTCGTGCCGGACGATGAAGCCGTAATGGCAAATGCTGGCGATGCCGATGATCCCATAGTCAGCGATTCGAGCATTGCCCACGATCCTAGAGTATAAATCCCAGGATAAAATCTACTCGCAAGCATGAGCGTGTCCATCTGCATGCGCAGGCCGCCATCGTTTCCGGTGAACGCATTGATGATCGAGTTCTGTATTTGCGTGGCGGCATTTGCTGGGACTGACGCGCTATCGAGTATCACCACATTGAAATAAATTTCGACGTCGGACGGTGTTTCGTATGAGATCGGGTAGGCAATGCCTGGCGGAGCATATGGATAACTCGAATCATAAACGGTGACGGTCGTATTCCCGTTCAACCCGCAGCCAGGTGGTTTTTTGTTGAAAATTTGCTGAGCAACGGCGGTCGAAGTGCCGCCTGCCACGCTAACATAGAGCGAGTTGGGGAGAATTTGCACGCCGCCAAGCTGCAAGGTATTCGTGGCTACCGTCTGGGAAATGCTGACCGTGTAAGGCGAACTCGATCCGGCTGTGATCGTCGTGCCCGATGTTACGCCTGGTCCGCTGATGATTTGCCCGATGGCGACAGTCCCGGATATCACGGACGAAACCGTGAGCGATGTACCCGAAATTGACCCGGAAATCACCGCGCTCGGATTCGTTGCGATTGGGTATGCGTTCGGATTGTCTTGCACATATGCGCCGATGACGTTCGGGACGGCGAGTACTTGACCCAAAACCGCCTGCGATGTGTTCAACGCATTGGCCGCCACGGATTGCCGACGGCGATTTTCGAACTGCGCGCGCGATTCGACGTTGTTGCCCTCTGCGCCGTCGCTCGCATTATTGATCGAGTCCCATCCATTGATCGTTTGGTAGATCGTCGTCAGGGTGTTGGCTGGGCATGGTATCGGACCCTGCAGATTGTTCGCGAATGGCAAAACGATGCTGCCGCTCGGCGGGATAGTTCCGGATTGCGTGCACGAGTACAGATTGCCGGATATGTCAACGGCCAACGCGCCGATCGGTATGACGACGCCAGGATAGCCGGAGCATGTGCATTGCGCAACCGTGGAAGCTGCCGGGATGCGTGTCAGGAAATAAATGCGCCCGATGGCGTCTTGCATACGTCCAGCGGCATAAGCCGGATCAACGCCATTGAACAGCGCCAGCAGCAAGTCGTTTGTGTTGCCGATGATTGCCGTTTCAGTGGTCGCCAATTGCATTTGCGGAGGTGCGACTGTTCCGGTCGATGGCGCACCGGCAGGAAAATTCAACCCACCGCCGAATGCGGTATTGATGTCGGCGATAACTCCCGCTAGGACCGCTGATTGTGCGGGCGCAATCCAGCCTACCTCCGTTTGAGATATCGACGGTACTGAAGATGTGGTCATCAGAAATTCGCTATTGAAATATTGCCGGATGAATCGGTTAATTGCACTTGGCCGCTGACTTGCCCGCTTTTAATCGATGTTAGATAGACGCTCGCACTTTGCACGCCGGGAACGGTCTTTGCTGCATCAATAATGAGCGTTTTAAGCAAATTCACAGGCGGATTTTTGCCGAGAACTTGCTCGAAATACGGTATTCCGATAGTTGTATCGAACCAATATTCGCCGAGGAACAGGCGGATTGCGCTTGCGGCATCCTGCGCCAACGAATACGGCGCTTTCGCCATCGCAATATTGCCAGATGCATCGATACACAAATCCCAATTCGTGCGATCAAGTAAAAGGGTATTCATCAGATCGGCACTCCGGTATCGCTGCCGCCCGGCGTAACTCCGCCATGGACATGGCTATCAAGACTGATGCCATTTCCGACAACATCACCTGTCGCCGTGATCCCGCAATTGACTATCATGCTCGATGCATTCACGGTAAAAGACCCAGGAGTGGTTAATGCGATTCCGGCGCCATCATTCAAAAACTCGAAAATTTGCGTCGGCAATCCATTCAAGAATCCGCCAAAATACAATCCATCCGATACGTCAAATTCTCGGCCACTGCCCGGGCTCGATTGCGCTTTTGTCGTGACGACATTCGAAATGTCGCTGTCGGCAAATATCGCAATCCCGATGTCGCCAACTTGCGGATCAAGGATGATTGCATTCGCGCCGCCCTGAAGTCTGAAGTACGGAATATGGTAGATCGCGCCTTGCGCCATCGCCACGCCAGCGCCAGTGACTTGATTGACGAGCGGCTGAAGATCGACGAAACCAACGGGAGATACGCCGCCCGCATTCGTCACGCTCGTCACCTTGCACAATGTCGCTGTGCGGATTTTCGAAAGAATTGACAGGATGATGAACCGCAGGGAATTGTATTCCGATCCGAACGATGAAAGCGGCTGAGAGCCTGAAGTTGGTTGCGTCATTGCGATCCCAATCCGACAAAATTTTGCGCTTGAATTTCAGTGTCCCATCGGCCCTCTGGAAGCTCGCTCTCCAAAGTGTGGGCGAGCCCGAATACGGTCCACATACCATTCAAATTCGTTACCTTCAAGCTGCTTTTCACTTGTATTTGCGCGCCCCATTTAATGTTCGGATTGTAAAGCGTCTTCAGCCCGATCCCGATATTCGAATAGCTTGGGTATCCAATCATTGCCGGGTCTTGGTCGTCTGATACCGTCACAACTTTTTGGCTTGATCTATTCCCATTTTTCGGAAAAATCACTACAGAATTGTCGTCAATAATCAAGTTGATGTTGGCCGCCTTCGCTAGCGCAATCGCCTGGTCGCGCGCGGTGCCGTTGAATGTTGATCTGCCTAGCGTCTGCTGCACGCCATTCGGCTCGAAATCAAGATTCATCAGGTTAGCAAGGCTTCCCATAGCCGTCGCAACGTCGAAGGTGTTGGGATATTCCGTTGATTTAACTGGCGTCAATGCCTGCAAGAGCGCGGTCTGTGCGATGACATTCATCACCGAGTCAGGCTGGCTATTCAAATCGATCTGAGCGATCGTGATCTGCCCGACGAAAACTATCGGATTAGGTCCGGTCGCCGAATCCCCGGCCATCACTTTTACGGTGTTCTGCTGGATGTAATTCGTGACCGGATAAATCGATGTCAATTTGTTGTAAATGTCCGGCGTCAACCCCCATATCCTGAGCTGGCATTCGTTCATCGCGGCGCTTGCCGTCTTCACGATCTTGCAAGATACGCGCAAGCCTTTCACGGTCACTTGATTCGATGATCCGCTGAAAGTATTCGATCCGCCCAGCGTGAAAACCAGATCGATCCGCTTTTTCGTGAATGCCATCAACCAACCCCTATCGGCAAATCAAACGTGTCGAGATAGCAAAATACATAGCGAGTTCCAAGTCCTGGCGACATCGGGTCGCCCAATCCTTGCGTATCGACAAACGATAGGTCGCCGATGAAACCAAGATACAGGTCGCGCACGATGCGGTTCCTGTCCTGGCAAATTACCCCAGCGACGATTAGCGTATTCGATATCAACAAATCACAAAATAGCCCCTGCGAATTTTCGTATAGATTGATCGCGCATTGCTGCCCAGCGAGCGTTACTTGAATCTGTTGATTCGGCACGTCTTGAATTGGGATGATCTGCATGATTATTGGAAATAATTTGATGGAACAACTTCGATCAAATCACCCTGTCTACTGTATTTGTTCAATGTGCCATCTGCGTTTTTAACGTAGACCGGCCCTTTTGTCGGTATCGGATTGCCATTGCCTTGCGTTCCCTCAATTTCCACCGGATTCCCATCGGCATCGCGTGGAGTGTTGTCGAATTGTGGCGAGGTACTTTTTACGGCCGGTGTTTCTGTTGCCGTCACGGCAGCGGCCTGCGTTGGCGTTACTTGATCCGGCGGCGCGACGGACGCTTGCGGAGCCGCCGCGCCAGATTCAAATTGTGCCGAGCTTGTCGGCTGGCCGCCAGTTGTATTTGGAGTATCGGTAACGGGGACGGCCTGAACTGTTCCGCCATTCACTTGCGCCGCTGCCGCCGTGGTGGCGGTATTCGTCATTGTCGACGCTGGAGCTTCGCGGATTTCAAGCAATGACATTTCTACGGTCAACAAAGTTACGCCATTGGTTGACGTCCTTTTGTAATCGTAATGCTCGATTGACATGTCCCGGTATGTAATGTCCGGCGTCACCACGATGTACAAATTCGTGCTATTCGCCGCTATCTCAATGTCAGCTAAAAAATTCTGCCTATCCTCGGTCGTGCCTCCCTTGGTCATGCTGATCCGAATATTGAATGGCGTCTGGACCTTGTTATAGGATTGGAATGCGCCTTGCTCCATCGGATAATTCGGTAACCTCCACGACTGCTGATATTCAAGCGACTTGATCGAATCAGGGGAAATTGCTTTATTGAAATCCTGTTGAAAAATTCCCCATTGACCAGGCTGAACAGCCGCATTTTGTACGCCCGACGAATCGCCGGTTAATGCCGTAGGAAGTTCGCCAAACGCTCCATTTACAAGGTTTGACCCAATCTGCTGGGCGTTGCTGATAATCCCGCTGACGGCCTGTTGCGCGGCCCCAATTGCAATATTCGGCAAACTGTTTGCGATACTTCCGACTGACGCCAATTTCTGACGCAGCACAGACGGCACCCCGGCGGCGATCGGCACGTCCGGGAACGATGGAACATTGAACGGAAGGCTCATGGGTTCAATCCATTATTTGCATTGGATGCAAGAACATAGGTTTGCATGCTCTGCAAATTAGCACCAAGACCTTGTGCAACGCCCTTGGCATCGGTCGCCTGGGTGTAGATATTGATCGGCCCGTTGACATTGGTTTCCGCTTGCACGGAGCTATTCGAACTGTGGTTATTCGTCGTCTGGTTCGTCGTGACCGCCGCCGTCGCTCCGGTGTTCAATCCTCTGTCGATCGGCGGACCAGGGCGCAGCGCGGCGGCGATACCACTTGTGCCGATCGTCGTTGCACCGCCTTGCTCCGCGATAATCGTCTTTAATTTGCTTCCGTAGTTCGCGTCGGTAGCGTACTTGCCTGTCAGCGCATCAGCGAACGCATTGGGGTCGTCTTTGTGCTTGCGCGCTTCCGAGTATGCCGACCCGGTCGCAAGCAACTTGGCATGCGCTTCAAATGCGTCTGCGAGCGAATCGAACTTCTTGAATTTTTGCTTGATGCGGACATCGACACCGTTCAAATGCTCGGTCGTCATCCCCTCGACATACTGGCCTTTTTCTATTTCCGCTCGCGTGGCCTTGATGCCGAACGGGTTATTGCTCCCCGCTGGCGTCTTTTTACCGTTATTGCTTTCGAGTTTGTATTGCGCGAGCGTGACGGCGGCCGGGATGCCGTATTTCGCTTCGGCTGCTTTGGCGGCCTCTTGTGGATCAAGCGATGCCGCCTGAGCCGGTGCATTGGTTGCCTGACTTCCTGCGGCAACGTCGCGATACGAGATGCCATGGGCCGAGCCGCCTTGCGCTGTTGGGACTTCAGCACTCTTCGGCGCAACGGCTGCCACTTCGCGCGCGGCCTCGGCCTTCAATGCCGATTTATCGATCTTCTCCAGATTGATATTTGACTTGACTCGCTTGGCCGCTTCAACTTCTTTCCCTGCTGCTGGCGATTCTGCGCTCTTTTCCTCGCCGCCGATCTTCTTGCCGTTCTTGTCGTAATATTTCAGGCCAAACGTCTTATCCAGCCATTCTGAAAGCGCATATCCGCCCTTGAACCCGGCAACAAGCGATAACCCGCCAAGCAAAGCTGTGATGCCAGCCGTGGCCGCCGCGATCGCAGTTCCAACGACGCCAATTCCCGTCGAAAGCCCCAGAAACGAAACGGCTCCGGCCGCCGTCAACGCAGCAGTCAACCCACCGACCGCGATTTCCGTCTGTTTTATGTGATCGTGCGAATATGCCAGGGTCTTGGTCATGCCCTTTTCAATGCCATCGATTGCCGGAGCCAAGTCGACAAGCATCGAGTCGCCGACGCCTTTGACCTGGTTTTTTATTTCATTCCAGGCTTTCGCGAGTTTCAGCGACGATTCAGATGCTTTTGCGGCATCTTTATCGATGTCGCGCGCATGCTGCAATTCGATGGCAAGTTCGACGTTCCCGGCGTGAAGCGCGCGCGCGATGTTTTCGCCGATGCCGAGCTTAGCCAGCCACAACGCCGAATCCTTCTCGGTCAATTGTGCGGCAGTTTTCGACAATTCCAGCAAACGCTCTTCCGACGAAATGCGCTGGTCAGCCAATCTCGACCAATCGGCGGAAATGTGCGATCCCGTGCGGGAATTGATGGCCGCCAATTCGATGGCAAGATCGTTCAGCTTCTGCGTTGCTTCCGGTGCGCCCTTCGACAATGCATCTTGGAACTGATTCATCGACCGGAAAGCGTCTTCGACTTCGGCGGCGCTGGCCCCGAAATTGGACGCGGTCGTCGTCCATGCATTCAGAGCTTCGGCTGATAGTCCAACAGCGCCAGCGGTGCGCGCCGCATGTGCGCCGAGTCCAATCAGGCTTTCGCCGAATCCCTTTAGTGCCGACAACCCGACAAATGCGCCGATCAGGCCAAGAACTTCATTTCTGACTTTCGAAATGCCTTCGGCGGCTTTCTTGCCTTGATCTTCCTTTTCTTTCGCCGCCTTGGACTCCTGATCGCGCGTCTTCTTCGCGACATCAAGTTTTGCCGACTGATCTTTCTTGAAGTTGAAGAGTTGGTCTTGCTGCTGACGCTTGAACAGATCGGATTCTGATTTTGCGGCTTGTTGCGATAGCTTGCCGGAAGCGACCTGCGATTTTACGCGCTTCTCAAAAGCAACCTTAGCATCCTCCTGCCCGCGTTTGAATGCATCGGCCGCGTCCTCGGAATCCTTCTTGATCTTATCGAATGAATCGGACGCATCTTTCGCGCCTTTCTTCATGCCTGATGCGTCCAGACCGAGCGACACCAACAGGGAATCGATAATAGTTGCCAATTTCAGTCCTTGGATTTTTTCGCGGCGTCAGCAGCGAGTTTGCGATTGTGGTTGTCGATGCTGATCACTTCGAGCATGAAATAAACATCTTCAAGCGAGTAGTACGTTTCCAATTCTTTCAACGTCGCTTTTCCGTGCGACAAAACAGCGCCTATCGACCTCGGAATGTTTGGGTATTCCGCGTATTCTGGTGATTCTTGCCAGCCGCTGTCGGAGTCGATGTCGAGCGGGCGTCTGGCGTAGAGAAATTTATGTGAAGTTTGAATACGTCGATGCGCAATTTGATAAGCGTTGCCACTTCTTCGATATCGTTGTCAACAAGGTTGCGCTTGAAATTAGGACTGGATGCATCTGGGATGCATTCGACGCACAAAAGCATTTCATGCAAGAGAGGTTCCGCATCATCGTAATTAAGACCGGCGAACGCCTTCATGCCGAGCGCAGCGACACCGGCTAAACCTGAACTTGCAATTTCATCCGCTATCTTGTCACCGGATCGAGCAAGCGCAAGAAACGCCTTGGTTGCCCAGCGTTCAGCCTGCATGGCTGGCATTTCGGTGATGTGGAAAAGCTTATTTTGATCCCGCCCTTCAGCGGTAATTTTGACGGTCGCCTCACGGAGTGCCATTTGATTCCCCTTGAAATTCCCCTTAGTTAATGCATGCGACTTGCATCAAGGGGATTGAACTGCAATGACATTTAAGTCAGTCGCATGCAACCATTTACAGCGGAGCGGTAGTTACCGACTCCCAAACGATCGTGAATTTTCTCGGCTGTACGAGTTTCTTCAAGCTCGGTGCCGGTGATTTCTTTTTTAGAATGCCGTTGGTATAAACCCACTTGTAGCCAAGTCCCGGCAACTGAATATTCATGCTTGCGGTAGTGATATCATTTTTCTGATCCTCGAATGCCGACCAGCTATCGAATACCTGGCATGATGGTGAATTCGCCGCCAAAGTAACCGACCAAGGCACTTCCACATAAATCTTCCCGCCGGACAATTTGCCGTCAACGCCCATTACGGTCTCTGCCGAATCAATATCTTCCAAGTCAAACACATCGTCTGCGGAAAACTGTTGCAGCTTTTGAGGATTGGAAAATACGCCATTGACCGCGAGCATGATCACGGAATTTGCTGCTGTTAAAGTTGCCATGATTTCCTCGTATTAAATGACGTCGATGGACGCGAGATTGATCTGAAGGACGCTGCCGCCATCTGTGTAGAAAAACTGGATGACCGGCGACCCGCCGCCGCCGCGCACGATCGCGCCAGGGTCAAGCACTTGGAGGTACCAGCCAACCGATTGTAGTGTCCCGGCGATATTTGCGCCCGCCTGATAGTTGACTTCCGCGATCTGAGCTGGCGACAGGGTGATGCCGGACTGAATCATGCCGAAGGTGATGGCGTTATTAATGTCTGTCTGCATCGCCGCTTCAATAAGTGCGTAGCCATCTTGCGCATACGGCACAGCCTTGACGGTCGTCAACAAATCCATCAGAGAAATTTGGAAACTACGATTCAGCCAGATTTGATTGAAGTAACGTTCCATCGAGAGAAATTGGCCGCTGATCGATCCAGGATACAAGAACGCCCATTGACTCTCGCCAGATGCCGACGTGCAATAGAAGTTGTAGCCATTCGCTTGAAGATTGGCTTTCTGTGTTTCGTTCGTGATCGATGGGCTGAGGCCGCCTTGATATTTGAAGGCAAAGCTGGTATTGCCGTTTGGCTCAGTGAAATTGATCGACGCCGCAATGCCGCAAGTGAACGATGCGAGATGCAAATCGGACGGCTCGTAAATCGGCGCGGTGCCGGAATATTGCCCGGCAATCAGGATTTGACCAAGACTCGCTGCCGCATTAGTAGATTGGGTCGGCGTAATATCCGTATCCCATGCGATGTATGCATATTGATTATTTTGCAGCGTCGTCCATTCCGCAAATGCGACTTTGTTCGCATTGCCGGACGCATCTGGATTGAACAGCGTCATGAACGATGCAAAATTTGTCGTGACCGACGTAATGGCATTCATGGCCGCTGCCGGTGTCGCCGCCGCCGCACCTTGAGACAAAATTGATCCAGTTGCTTGCGTCAGTGCCAGCGCGGTAACGAATGCGCCAGTCGGGCCGAATGAATCAATTGCGCTTGATGCGAGATTGCCTGGGCTGCCCGCCACGCTGATTGTGTAGGTTCCGGCACCGCCAGTCGTCCCGGTCAACTGATTGAGAATCGTGCAACCTGACGGCAGGCTGTTTGTGCTATCGGTGCCGGTGACGTAATCGCCGACGTTATAAACGCCGGTGACCGTACCGGAAACCGTCAAAACAGTGCCTGACGTAGTGCTTGTGGTCGACGTGCCGGTGCCGCTGACGGCGTAGGAGATTGTCTCGCTGCCGCCGGTTGCAGTTGTCGTGAAAAGCAAGCCGCCAGATACGCTGTCGTATGTCACGGTGCCTGCGAACGATCCGAATGCCGAATGGATGGCGGCGGCCACGAGCGATGGCGTGCCGGAAGTGGTCAGGCTGATGTTGCTCGAAGTTTCAATTACGCCGTTGACAGATACCATCAATACGCCGGACAGCGCTTCGAGTTGGGCGGTCGTCAGCGACGAGATGTTGCCACCGCGCAGATACGCCGGTACCGCAGCCTGATTGTATTGCGCGAACAACAGTGCACCAGGCTTGGCACTTGAGTTGACGTTACCGGCAAAATAAATACCGGCCTCGGTAGTTTCTTTTGCGGATGGCCCGAAATAGGACGATACCGCCTTGGCCGATGGAAACGACAGGACGCTTCCAATCGGAACGCGGCTACCGTTACTGAGGAAAAGACCATTAAGCGCCACAGCGGCCCCGCCAGCGCCGATAGTCTGCGGATTGACATTGACGAATGCGCTTGCGGGTATCGTCGTGGAAATAGACATTGTATTGCTCCAATAAAAAAGCCTCCGCATGGAAGGCTTATGGGAAATATCCGCATTACTGCGGCATTCTGTGAAACTAAATTACGTCAATAATTTCTACTGGCCCGAGTACCGTTGCAAATGCTTGCGGCACGGTGACAATCGGATTAACCTGCATGACCGCGTCAATTATCCATCGCTCTTCGATCTGCTGCTCACCGTTGATGAATGGCATCTGGCGCGGATCGCTTGTATATAGCGGCACGATCTCCGCGCCGCCGATGGTCATCATGCCGATTTCAGCGATGCCGATGCCGCTATTAAACTGGAATGCCTGGACGCCATAGTCATCGCGAAATAGCGTCGTGATAATCTGCGCGTTGTCGGCGCTGATCGGGCCATGCACGTCCAATTGGACTGTCAATTGCGTTGATTGCTCTACCGTTTTCGATCCAGCCTGCATTGGGTAGCTGCCGATCGTTTGCGAGCTGTTCAGCGTGTATGTGCCGACGCCACCAGTGCCGGTGCCGAGCGCCGTAACGTAGGTGCCGTATGCAACGCCCGGTCCGTAAATCGTTGAATTGACCGAGATGCCGCCGCTGCCGATGGACGCCACCGTCAAAGTCGTGCCAGATATCGATCCGACAAACAAGCAAGTTACATAGTCATCCAAGTTCGTCGCTAGCCGCTCTTGAAAAATCGGCGTCATGACAACAAAATTCGTATTTGATGGTTCCGGTACCCGATTTACCAATCCGCGAACAACTACCGTATTCGCAGGCAAGATGCCGACCAAAAATGATCGCAGTGTCGTGAGCGCTTGCGTTTCCGTCGCGTTTAATGAAACTGGCATGTCAAGCGCCGTTCTGAAGGGTAGCGCAAATCTTCGTCCAGCCGGAAGACATCGACCAATTTTCAAGGACCATCGCGCATAGCCACACCTGACCGTCCGGCGTCGTGATCAGATCACCGCCCTTTGATTCAGACCGCACAAGGCCATTCCAGTCGCCGACGATGTACATCGCCTGACGCTTGCCCTGAATATTCATACCGCTGATTTGCATCAGGTCGTTATATGTCAAGGCCTGGCACTGCACTTCGATTGCGACCGGATCGGCATATCCAGGCACTTGCGAACCATCCGGCAAAATTGTGTATCCATTCGACGCCTGCAAAGAGCAAAGCAGGAACGGATTTACTGATGCGACGTATGGAGCAACTATGCCGTGCAAATTCATTCTTTCACCTCAAATGCGGCTGCGCGCTTCATGTCGCCGGTATCCAAAAGCGTCGTATCGAAACCCTTTTTCTGAACTGTCGATTTTGCCAGCGGCTGATAAACCTGATCCGTGATCGATTGCACCAATTCGCCTGTCATGCTTTCGCCCATCAGACTAAGCGCCACCGAGCTATCGTAGTCTGCATGCAACAGGGCTTTCCCGAGGTCGTCGCCCCAATGCTTCTCGCCGTCCTTAATCATGCCACGGAAAAATGGGCGTGGCGGCGTTCGATATTCTTTGTCTTCTTTCGGCTCTCCGCTCTCATTCGGAATTTCTACACCAAACTCATTGCAATAGGCAACCATCGGCGTCGATACTCCAGATGCACTTTCCGTCGATCCTTCGAAAAACCCAACATCGACAATCGACGACTTACTGACTTTTTTTGACAGCTCAGCGAGCCGCGCCTTCAGCTTGTCGCCGCCCTTGAATGTGTAAGTTGCCATTACAGTCTGACGATATTCAGCCCATAGGGATTGAAATTCGGCCGCGGCCCTGGCACATAGCGCATCGTGCGGAATGAGGAGCTAGCCTGCCAGTATGCGATTCCGTATTTCGATTGCGCGTACCATTGTGGTGATCCTGCCGGGTAATCCAACTGCGTTTGCACTGACACACTTCCCTCGGTCGCGCTATTGATGCGCCCGACCAGCGGGCTAGATGGTTGCCCATTGATGACGGCATTCAACATCGTGATATGCGCCGTCAGCATGTTGAGGAATTGCGCGCGCTGAAACACTGGCGCGCAATTTGGAACCAATCCAACGGGCGAGTTATCGCAATACAATTGCGCCTCGTTGAAATATGCCTGAACGGTGTTCTGTGGAACAGAATTGAATTCAGGATATCGCGCCGCCCACGAAGGGTAATCGAAAACGACAACGTTGGATTGGTTCGACATGATTATTTCTTGGCGTTGGGCGAATTGTCGGATGTTTCGACGGTGACCTTCCCCATTTTCGGCAATGCCGCTGGGTTAAGCCGCTCCATGCCGGACTTTTCGGCTTCGAATTCGCGAGTCATCGACGTGACGCTGGCAGATTCTTTGTGCGCAAAAATCATGTTGTTTTTCACGGCATCATGCGATTCAAATTGGGCGAGCCATTCCTCCCAAAACTCTTTCGGGATGTTGTTGGTGATTGCAAAGCCAGCGGAAATGATGCCCCCCGCGTCGCCGGGCTTCTTGAGGTATGCGTTGCCCGCGATGATGTACGATGTCGGCCGGTCTTTTGTGCCGACGATCGGCTCAAATACTTCTTCTGTAATAGTGCCGCCATGCGCCTGGATTGTGCGCCTTACTTTTTTGTGCAACTGAAGCACGAACGGCATCGGCATTTTGCTTGCCACGCTCACGGTTTCGTTGCTCCAAGTCTGTCCGGTTTGTTTCTTCAGTGTTAATGTGGTTTCGGCGTTTGCCATTTAGTTCCCCTTGTGAATTCGGAAAAGAAAACGCCCGAACTTATCGGGCGTTCTGCACTACAGTTAATGCTATTTCTTGGCGTTATACGCCTATCAAACCCCCACGAGCGTACCTAACGCAAACGGCTGGCGAAGGATGAAGCCAGACACACCCTGCGCCAATTTTTGCTTGTAGCTGGACAGGTCTGGAATAACAGGACCGGCGAACAATTTCGTATTGAAACTGCAAAAGCCGGAATCCTGACCTTCCGCATCTGGGCACCACAATTGAACGGTTTCGCCGACGGCGTTGCCCTGTGGGTTCTGCGCAGTCACTGCGCCGTATTGGATGGCCGAACCGATCTTCAGGTTCTTGTAGTTGTTTTTCAACAGCGCCATCACGTTCACGTTGAATGTGTTTGTCGCTGTCAAAGCGCCCTGGCTATGCGGCGACATGGCAAGAATGAAGTTCGAATCGACATCGATCATACCGGACGATTGGTTGATCAACTGATTCACCAACTGCTGAATGTCAGCGAAGATTTCGTTTGCCGTTGCATTCGGCGCAGTGCCGTTCAGCCAAGCCACGCCGCCATTTGCTTTCGGAATTGGCGCGATCGCTGGATACAGATTCGGGTCGGTAAGCAGGCCGTAGTTTTGCAGACCTTGAATGCCCTTGAAGTAGGCCAAATTGCCGAACTTATTCAAACCGTTGACGGCAGCGGCCTTTTGTTCGGCGACGAAACCAATTTTCGCCAGGCCAGCGCGCGCGATTTCCAAATTCCCATACTCGACAACCGTCTGATACAAATACGGTTGACGTTCCGGGAAGACCATATTGATACCGGCGCGGCCATTGTTGTTGAAATCTCCGTAGCTGGAGACTTCATATGTTTGCTCTACTACCGGGAAGATCAACGTCGAATCGGTCCAAGTGCCTTTTTGCTTTTCACCGAAGAGTTCAGCGGCTTTGTTCGGAGCCTGCAAGACGCGCAGGATATCCGGGTCGGTGAAAAACGTCAGATACGCGGGGATACCGGAATTGGCGACGGTCACCAATTGCGGCTGCGCATCCATCGCCAAGTCCATGTTTTTCTTCCACTCAGGGCGCGTGAAAATGTTCGCGCCGTTGAGATGTATACCCCATTCCTGCTCGCAGAAATTGATATACGCCTGTTGGTCGCTCGGCGACATGTCGTAAGCTAATTTAGCCATGATTCAAAAGTTCCTTTAGTTTGAGTTAATGGCTAGGATTAGCCTAACAGCCAAGTAGAAATCTTTACGAGTTCGCCAGGCGCACCAATCGAGGCCGCCACCCATTTTGTTTCTGTGCCCACGTTGACGGTAAATGTTTGCGCACCGATCGCGGTTTGATACTGATTGGTCCGATACGTGCCCGCGCCGCCAGTGCCGGTCAGGTTTGCGTTTTGCGCAGCCGTTGCGGTGATGTAGCAAGGCACTGTCAGGCCGGAGCTATTGAGCGAGTCATTCAGTTGCCAGACGCCGGTCGAGCTGGAGTCAACAGTGAAGAACATCGCATTTGTCGCTGTGATCGTGCCAGCGGCAACCGCAGTAGCAGCCGGTGCGCTCAGCAGGTAGGTGCCAGCGGCCCCGCCAGTTGCCGACACGATGCCGGTGATGTAAGTGCCAGCGGTCAGCGATCCTGACGATGCGACGGCCAGGATATCGCCGACCGAGAAAACGCCAGTAGTGTTCCCGCCGGTCAGCGTCATGCAGCCGCCCGATGCGGTGATTGTGGTCGATGCCACAGTCTGCGAGATGCTGACGGTATAGACACCGACGCCGCCATTGGTGCCGCTGACGAAGCCGGTCACGGTCGTGTTCGCATCGACATAGCCGACCGTCGAAGAGCCGCCGGAAAGAACTTGTCCGACGCCGATGACCGTACCCGCAGCGATTGCGCTGACGGTCATGGTGGTGCCGCTGATGGCCGCCGTGCAGGACGGTGCAGTCGCAGGGATCGCCGCGCCGGTACTGGCCGATACGATCTTTGCCAGCGTGCCGCCAGTGCAAGAGCCGGAAGTCGGCGGCGTGCCGGTGACATTGAACGTCACTTGACCGGTTGCGTTGTTGGCATAAGCCTTATTGCCAATGGCCGAAGTCGTCGTCCCGGTATTGAGCGCCCAGAATCCGCCCTCGTTGAATAGCGTAACCGGCGAGCCTGGATACATCATCAGCGTGTCATCAGCCAAATATGTGGTGATGATACCCTGTTGATCGCGATGGACAAAACCGGTCGGCGCACCTTGGCCGGTATTGCTGACGGTGATATTCTGCGCATCGGCCCATGCGAACGCGCCAACGGCAACGCCATTTGGACCAGCGATGAACGCGCCTGCGCTGGCATTGACCGTAGCGCGCGGATTCGAATCGGCGAAATCACCGAGTACGGCAGGTGCCGCAACAACATTTACTTGACGGGGAAAGCCCATTTTATTGCTCCTTGAATTTTGGTGTGGTGGTGAATTAACGGCTCAAGCGGTTCGAGTCAGGGAAGCACTCGGTTACATCGCCGGATAACGCCGCATCGTTCGCCACTACTTGCAAAGTGGCTTTCTGTGGCTTGGGTAAGTTGGTGAGAATTGATTTATAGGCATCGGAATGCATGCCCTTGGTATCGATGCCCTTGATCGTCAAGGCGGCTTTATAGACCGCTTCTGCGCTGTCGCAAGCGATGGCAATTTCACCGACAATCGGCTTGACGAATTTCAGCGCATCGGCGATGCCGTTCATGCGATCGATTGTCTTTTGCTCGGCTTCTTTGGCGGCTTTGTCGCACGCCAATTTGATTGCCTTGTCCATTGCGGCCTTGTCCATTTTTTCCTCGTCGTCGTCAGCCGCAGCGGGCTTTTTGTTTTCCTGATTATTGGGGTTCGCATTCGCGGCGTTAGCGGTTTGCGCTGGCTCGTCGGCGGCGGTCGGTACGGCCACTGGTTTTGCCTTCAGCATGGCCTCGATTTCTGCGAGGTCTTCATCGCTAATCTTGCCGCGCAACTTGTCCATGATTCCAGCCATCTTTGGGTCAGGCTCGTCCTGAGCGACGTTGTCATCGTCTGGCTCGGCGCTGTCCAACTTGTCCAGCAATTTAACGATGTCGGCGAGATCGGTATCTTTCGCCAACAACGGCTTGATGGCCGCTACGATGCCGGGCTTCTTTTCAAGCCAGTTCTTGCGCTTGACGCCAGCGAGAATGGTATCGAGATTCGGCATTTGCGAATCCGTTGCCATCATTGGCTTCAGGACAGCCAACAAGGCTCCCTTGGCCATCACTGCTTTTTTGCTTAGGGATTTACCCATGTTGATTGCTCCATTGAGGTTGATTGAAACTACCTTTACATTCGGCCCGGCCGAATCTCCTACTATAACGTCTGCTCCGCATCTCCCTTTTTCTACCAATGCGACGTGATTCGCCCGGATATTTCGCATGATTCCGTCGTATTGAACGCCTTCATAGGTTCCCGGCGTCATGTCAGCGTTGTAGTAATAGGCGCATGAAATCTCTTGTTGCGCGCCGGTCTCAACGCCTTTGATTGCGTCCTGCGTCCAAATGACCAGGGAATTTTTCAGGTACGGGTGTTCGAAAACTGCGTCCGTCCCGGTTGCGCCGACGGTCGCCTTCGGCTGATGCGATTGCGCATTGACCGGGATGTGCTCATTGAGCAATTGCACGTTGTTCCATGTCGGCACGGATTTCGCCAGCTCATCAGGATCGCGCAGTAGCATGTAAATGCGTTTCGGATCAAGTCCAAGCGCCTGCGCCTCAGGGATTTCCTCACCATAGTACGGGCAGACCATAGCTTTACTAATTGGCGTCAATTCCACGCGCATCCGGCCATCTTGATCGACGCTGCGCACTGATTGCCTGTCGAATGCCAGCGCATCCTTTGCTATCTGGCAGTCCTGCGCTGGCTTCTTGCCAAGCATCGTATCGACTACTTGGCGCACGCCTGGGTGCAGCGGCTCCGGCGGATTCTCAAGCGTCGCCCACTTGAACGCCGTATGCTCGGATTTATCCAACTTCGGCGTGAACTTGTGCATGATTCGCATCTTGAACGTCAGGAAATCGACTTCTTTGCCGCTGTCGTCTTTGCTGGATGTGTCGGCTATTTTTTCGAGTTGGCCGTATGGAAGAGCGCCGATTTCCTCGCGAGTCTCGCGCTTGGCCGTTTGCTCTGGAGTTTCGCCATCGTCGGCGCGGCCTCCTGGCAAATCCCATTCTCCTGGATGATTGGACGATGGCGAACGCAGCAGAAACAGGCACTCATCTTGCGGCGTGATCAATGCAATGCCAGCGCCCTTAATCTTTTCGTCTGCCACGATGAATTCATTTCTCCGTTAAAAATTATGCTTCTGATTTTAAAAATGAAAGAATGGAACGAGACATGCATCTGCAATTTATTTCTGAACCGGGAAATACAAATTTCTGATCCACTTCAGACCACATGCCCTCATCAATTTTATATGTCTTCCCGTTCCATGCTAAGTGCTCTGGACGTGGTTCTTTACCGCCTCCAGAGTGCATCCACTTTGCCTCTGTGATGCCAAGTTCGCGCTGCCGCACTATCGTCAGATTTGCGGTCAACTTGTTATTCTGATCCCCGGAAATTAGTGCCGCACGTCGCCGCGTAATGCCATACCGCTTTTGCAGTTCCGCAGTTAATGTGCCGAGATCGCGCCCGGCGGAGACAGACCGCATAACAAGCCCCTGCACATCCGATAGATGCTCGCTCGCGATGTTTTTTATTAGCCCGACGTTCTCGCCAATCGTCGCTTGAAGCACGTCATTCATTTTCGCGGTCATCTTGAACTCGACCGTCATGCCTGATTTTTTCAGCGCCGCGCGCAACCCGGCGTCCGTGCGCTGGGCCGCCGTTTTTGCGAAGTGCTTCGCCATTTCTTCGGCACCATCGTCAAAGCGCTTCTGCCAAATCTTCGACAGCTTACGCATGACGTTTTGCATCACGCGCGCCGGGCTTCCGGTTTGCTGGATCGCCGCCGCTATTTCCTCGGATACCGTTTTTGATGCCTCGTCGCCGATATCAGTGTCGTGCGCCATTTCTGGATTGTTAGCCCGATATGCCGCCTTCACCCACCATGAAACAGATCGATTCATCGCATCGATCATCGCATCCAGTTTCTTTTGATACGCGACCTCAATCCCGGCATTCGGATGAACCGGCCGGATAGTCTTCGCCTTGGCCTTCATTATTTACGACGGCAGGCTTCCGTCCAATTGCATATTCGATTGGAACGACGTGAGCGCCGATGTGTTGTGCATCGAGACATTCACGTAGGAATATGCAAGGCCGTCATTTACCGACAAGCTGCCAGCAACAGCGGTACCAGATGCCGTAACGGATACGGTTGCATTGGTGCCGACCGGCTGCGCGCCGAGCGGGTCGCTGAATCGCTGAATGCCGACCGTGCAATTCTGCGTGACAGCAAACGCTAAAATGAGATTCGACAGGTCTTTGATGTAAAAGATTCCGCTGTTCCACGTTTTCCCGGCGATCAGCGCATTTGGGAACCCGGTCGGAGTTTGAATTCGCACCGGATTGTTGACCGGCGAATAAACTGGCAGCGTGAATGGCGATGTCACAGGCTGATTCAGCGCTGCCATTTGCGCCGCGCTGACAGCGGCGGCCTGGTCGGTCGTCAATGCATACAGTTGCGCTTGCGACATAACCGCGAAAGCTGGTGCCGGAATGCTTGCGACTTGCGCGGTCGTCAATGATGCGACTTGTCCAGTTGTCAGTGCCTGAAACTGCGCCGATGTCACGCCCTGAATTTGCGACGTGGTGACCGCCTGCAATTGCGCGGTAGTGATCGCCGCAATGGTCGCTGGCGTGTGACCCTGGGCAATCTGCGCAGACGTGAACGCTTGAATCTGGCTTGTCGTCAGCGCGGCGATGTCGGCGGTATTGATGGCCGAAATTTGCAATGGTTGCAGCGCGGCGATTTGCGATGTCGTCAGCGATACAGCCTGCGCAGTCGTTAATGCCTGCACTGCGGCCGCGCTCAATCCGAGTGCCGTTTGCTTTGTCGTTAGCGTCGATAGTTGCGACGTGGACAGCGCTACAATCTCAGCGGTTTGCAGCGCCAGCAATGCGGCAATCGGCAGCGCCACGGTTTGCGAGGTGCTAAGCGCAGCGACCTGTGCCGTCGTCAATCCTGCGGTGTTGTTGCCAAGCTGCGCGACCTGTGACGTGGTGAGTGCCGCCGTATCGGCCGTTGTGAGTGCGCCGACCTGGGCGGCGGTCAGCCATGTCATGTTCGCCGCCGGAATCGCAACGGTTTGCGCGGTCGTCAACAGCGCCAGATTTGCGGTTGTGATCGAGTGCATCTCGTCCGACGTCAATCCGCCAACTTGGCCGGTTGTCATTGCGCTGAATTGCGCGGTTGTGATCGCGGCCACGCCAGGCGGCGCGAATGCGCCAATTTGCGAAGATGTGAGATGCGAAAACTGGCTTGTGGTCAACGCAGCAACCTGCGCACTCGATAGTTGATAGACGTCGACCGTTGGCATCACTGCAAGCGTGGCCGTTGCGAATGCCGACATTTGCGCCGTCGTCAATCCACTGACCTGATTTGTCGCCAGCCCGAGGATATCGGCAGTTGTGGCCGCCGCAATCTGCGCAGTGGTCAATGCGCCCACTTGGGCGGTTGTTAGCGGCGGCGGTCCGGCGAAGAGCGTCATGTCAATTTGTCCTGTTATTCACTGCCAATATTTTCACTAAAATCATTCATCCCCGGCTCTTTGCCAGGCGCTTCCGGCGGATCAATGACCGCGTTCAGATCGATCCCAGAATAAGGCGATTCTTCCTCGTTGGCGAGCTTCTTGCGCACCTCTTCTTGCGACAAAATTCCGGCGTCAAGGTGCGCGATATCAGTCTCAGCCTCGGTTTTGCGGATATCAGCCAATTCTTTCTGCGTTACGACCTTCAACTGATTCCATGTAAATCCGATATCCGGGTCAATTTCGCCGAATAGCGACAACTGGACGATGTTCAGAATCTTCGATAGTGCGGGCGTGTAAATCTCCTGGTTCGCCGAGATGGTGTCCTGGAACACTTCGATTTCACCTTGCGATGACGGATTGAGTCCGGCTGGGGTGATCCCGGTCAGATATACCACTGGCAAGCCGCTGGGCGAACACATTTGTTCTTGTGCTTGCGCCTGAAGCTTATCAAGTCCGGCAATGTTCGCTGAGACGTTGGAGAAATCTTCTTTTTCCTTTTCAATCATGTTCAGGCCATGATTGTCGCGCGCCGCGTTGAATAGCGCCGCGCGATTGTATAGTTGCTCTGCGCCGCCCGCATTCAGCAGCGATCCGAAATCAGTCGCCAACACCCATACGGTAAAGGAATGCACCAAATCCGAAACGCTCTGCCGAGTGCGTAGCCAGTTATCGACATACGGCTTCATCATCTGCAAAAGCGACAGCCCGGCGAATGCGTATGCTGGCTTCAATATGTCAGGCAATGGCCGCGTGATGATGGTTATCAAGCGCGAGCTATGAATCTCCTTGCCCATTACAAACCACGAAGTCGGCTTGTAAAATGTCTTGTCTAACGGATCGTCGGCATTGTACCGATTCGGGTAGCTCCAGATCGGCTCGATATTCGCCAAGCGCTTGAGCGCCCCTTTGCCGATCTTTTCAGGCTCCTCTACTAAATCTGTCCTCAGCTCTTCCGGGTCGATGTCATCCGATTCTAGGCCAACGTCGATGAAAATCTGACTGCGCCCAAAAAATCCATCTTGCTCGATCGCCTTGCGAAAAACGGCTTGCACATTCAGGCGCTTGAATTCCGCGTCGATTGCCTTGATCTTCTCGGACTTGTCGCTGTCGCCAACTGCCTGGAATTTGATCCACTTGCGCGTCATCTCGCGCGCGAATATTTCCGCAGGACGGCGGAACTCTGGAATCTGCGACCAATTCGCTAAAACCGTGAAACCGGGGAATGCATAGCCTTCGTTGAATGCGCTGTTGATATTCGCGAGCAGCCCATTATTGAACGCTGCGCCACTATCGAACCCAGCATCCATTGCAATCCGCTTGCCGGTCAATTTTCCTGGCAAAACGCCTTTGGGCGGCTCGTAGGCGGCAAAGTAGTCGCTCGACATTTTCCTTGCATGGCGCGTCGATGGCCGGTTGCGCATCGTCGAAACCGCTTCATTCGATATGTGCATCGCGCTCTTCGGTGTCTCCGCAGGCTTGGACGCTGCCATCTTCGCCATTTTCTTCTGTTTGCGGTTCACCGTGTTCTGCCCATTCTCGTAAATTCGTTAAGTGCGTCCTGGTTGATCTTCATCGGTGCGACGCCTGGTGCGAACGCCATGATAAAAGCATCGGCTAAATTTGGCGACGGCACATCGCGCTTAGCCAAATCCTTTTTTGCCTCAACTTTTACCTTGCCGTTGCTGTCGAAATCGCGCTTGGGCGTCGATAGCTCGTCGATCAAATCATTCAAGTGCGGCAAATTGCCGTCAATGCTGATTAATTCGTCGTCGTCAAACTGTTCGCCGTTATGTACAGCGTTGTATGTGTTGCGGAATCGATCAGCAACCAGCCACCAGGCCTGCGCCTTGATGTTCAGGAAATGGTCTTTGTTCTTGATCTTCGGCAGGTAATCGCTTTCGGGCCGGAATACCGCGCCGCCCGCGTTGAACTTTTGATGCTGAATGCGTCCGTCGATAATCGTTTCGTTCAACTCGGTGAACTTCGCCCCGGCGCTGGCTCCGACTCCAATCGAATCGTATGTGACTGCCGCGCCAACCTCGCGCGCCGCTTTCCATACTCGCGTGCAGGACTTCAACAACTCGTCTTCCTGGCCTTTCCAGAGATCAGCCCCGCGCGCCGCCCAGCCATGCACATAGACCATAGCGCACTTGTCCGCGCCGGAATCGGCAATGTCAAATCCGATCCGCTTGCTGCCGGACACCTCGCGCTTCAACTTCTTGTCTGCGTCGACCGCCGCCAAAATCCACGAACGCTTGATGATCGCGCTGTCGTCATTGGTTTTCGGCTCGCCCTCGTAGACGTGCAGGTATTCGTCGTAATCCTTGATTTTCGCGGCATCGATGAGTTGCCGCATCGTGTCCGACAAAAACTGATTTTCGTCATAATTGATCTTGCGAATCAACGTATTGGGCGGCGGATTTTTGACAAACTGCCGATAAACGAAATCAGTCACCAGTCGCGGATTGAAGATGATCCAAACCTGCGAGCCTTCTTTGCGAATGGTCGGCTCCAGCACCTTCCATTGCTCTTCGGTGAGGTTGTGAGCCTCTTCGATCCAAAGGATATCGATCCCCTCCAACGACTTGATTTCGTCGATGGACCGCCACAGCCCGTAAAACAAGAATTCGCTTTCGGTGTTGCGCTCGATGATCTTGTTGTCCAAAATGCGAAAGCGATCGCCTAGCTTGTACCGCTCAATTTGCAACTTCAGCAGCGTATAGACCGATTCTTCAATCTTATTCTGAAACTGCCGCACGCACAGGATGCGCAATTTGCGTTTGCTGGAAAGATGAACCGCCCTACCTGCTGCATCCCAGGACTTGCTTGATGACCGCCCGCCGTATAGCACGCGGTTGCGAATCTTCTCGCCATCTGGGGTGCGCCACGTGGTCCAGAACTCCTTAAGCGCTGGATTCGGAGACGGCTTGTCAGTCGTCCCCATAGAATGAATCTAGGCCGGATTCGACAAGACCCTTTTCCGGTTTTGCCATGTCCTTGTTGGCGTTCAGCAGGTTTAGACCGATTTTCGAGCTTTCGTTTGCCACTTGCGAGAGCGCCATCACAGTCTTCATGTAGCCTGCTGTGGACTCTGGGTCGGCATCATCAATCTTTTGGACTTGTTCATTTGCGATCGCCTGGCATCGATGCGCCGTCATCAATCCTAACTTCCCGGCGCTTGCGGCATGTATTGACATAGCGCGCAATTCATCAACAAGACTTGTTGCGATTACCTGTTGCGCAACAGGGAGAGATTTAAGCGCCGATTCGGCTGCAAGTATTTGATTAGCAACATTTTTTACTGTTGCGATTTGTTGCGAAAACTTGCGAGTAATGGCCGCGCGGTTAATGCCGTACTTTCGAGCAAGGTCAGCGGCTTTTTCACCCGCAATGAGTCTCGCCCCGATATCTTCCCACTGCTTATCGGTTAATGATGACTTGCGGCCCATTTACTTCTTCGTGGGGAGCCATTGCCCCCAAATGATCATCCACATTGAAAGTGCTGACATGGCGTACCTCAAATAAAAAGCCCGCGACCGTAACAGTGCGGGCGAAGCGCCAGATTTGCGGTCTGACGCGGAGACTCTTGAAAATGGAGCGGGCATTGAGAATCGAACTCAATCAGCGAAGTTTGGAAAACTTGCGGCGCACCTTGCGCTTGCCTGCGTTATTCGGTTTCCATCAGCGGGACTATTGCAGCCTCACGGCGCTTGGGTGATTCTACTTGCTGCGCTCAAACTCTAGCCGCGCATTAATGACTTGCAAATTCAGCAATGTGATCGCCTTGTCTGTTTTCTCTTGGAACGCGCACAATTCAGCGACCGCATCGCGCATTACCGCTGCATGCGTGCGAAGTTTTGCAAGTTGCAACTCGGCGTTTTCGATGTCAGCGAGCGTGGTCACTTGTAAATCTCTTTCGGGCTGCACGGGACCATGTGAAATTTACCGGTCCCCTGTTGCTCATAAGTCGTCATGCCGTATATCGACTGCACCGGTACACTTTCCATGATCTCGACACGCTTCGTCGCCGTGGCCGGGCCAAGGTAGAAATCTTTGTCCTTGTCGGCCAAGGTGTAATTTCGCGCCGTTCGCATTAGCTTACCATGCGCTTGTAGAAAGCCGCTAGCCACGCGGGTTCTGGCCTCGGTGCGACACGTTGGCGCTCGTCGTGCAGTCGGATCAATGTCGGGCGTTCGTTCAGCTTCAGGAATCGGATAGCGACTTGCATAGACCCTCCTACATTTGCTTTTCAGGCTTGCCAGTCGGCAACAGCTTCCCGTACTTTTCGTTTTCGCTGAGATTTTTTAGCTTCTCCGGCGAAATCCATTGTTCCAGACAATCCGCTTGGTCGACGAACTCTGCGCGCTTGCTCGCGTCCATCTTGTTTGCGATATAAGCGATCCCCGCACGGCAGGAATCCATGTCTTTGAAGCCGATGGTGAATTGATATGTCGGGTAAGGCTGGGAGGTCAAAAGAATTGCCAGGATAAAGGCATGCATTTCGATCCCTCCAAAATCAATTGAACGATGGCTAATCCGCACTCCCCGCCTCACAGGCTACCGGGAGTATCGCGGCGGCGACCAGGCATTGCCAGCGATGCCGCAGACTGCTGCGACCCGATTTTGTTCGGTTCTGGTTGCGTAGATCGGCTGTCAAACCATCGCGGCTGGATACTGAAAAGCATGGATTTCAGGTCCATGCATCGGCAGTGTCACAATCCCCATGCGTGATGATTCGGCCCTGAAATACAAAAAGCCGCAATTAAGCGGCTATAGGGAATTCCAAGTCTATCTGAAAAGTGAATTCGTCAAATTTTATCGGCGCGGGTGCAATCATCGTAGCTTTCTTGCGCCGACCTTTGCGTGTTGCGAATTTCTCGACTTAGACGACGCATCGGTGAATTTTCCGTGATTCTATCAATTAATATTCGTTTGTGTCAAGTGATTATTTCACGGCGAGGAAAGTATGCTAGTGGGGTAGTGGGGTAGTGGGGTATTTTCACCCCACATCAAAATATTTTCGTTTCCGTGCAAATAGTTCTTGATTATGTGTACTATGTTGACTATACTGAATTCATACCAGCAGCACAAACCCAACGGAGAAAATCATGCTATTCACACCAAACAATCTCAAAGATGCAACACTCGAAGATTTGGATCAAATTCTCGAGGACACTTGCTACACCGAGAACTGTGTACCGGCAACCGAAGAAGCTGAATTGGATGTAAAAATGCGCAAAGCTGCATACATCGAATATCAACGACGCGGCATCGGCTATTAAACCCAATCGGCCCGCAAGGGCCATTCTAAAACCCTACAGGAGATCGAAATGAAACTCACGACAACATTTAATAAATTAAAAATCAAAGGCGCATGCGGTCAGGCTGTCGGGTGCAATAAAGGCTATGACAGACTATCACAATTCCTTGGTGGCTCAGATCAATACGGCAAAACCACGCCAATTAACATTTTAACCATCCTTGAATCAAACGGATTCGATGATGCTGTTTGGTGCCTTCGCGCCACGCTTGAATCGGCGGATTCGGTTAAACGACTCATTGCTGCCGATTTCGCTGAATCTGTTTTGCACATCTTTGAATCTAAACACCCTGGCGATTTGCGCCCACGCATAGCAATTCAAGCGGCTCGCGATTTTGCAAATGGATCGATAACCTCCGATCAAATGACGGCGACTCACCGCGCTGCTGATGCTGCTTATGCTGATGCTTATGCTGCTTATGCCGCTGCTGATGCTGCTTATGCTGATGCTGCTTATGCTGCTGCTTATGCTGCTTATGCCGCTACTGATGCTGCTTATGCTGATGCTGCTTATGCTGCTGCTTATGCTGCTGCTTATGCTGATGCTGCTGCTGCTTATGCTGCTCGCAAAAAACATAAAGACGAAATTCTTTCCGCTATCCTCATCAAGCACTTATCGTAAAGTGCGATCATGTCCAAAGCATCCATTCAAGTCCGAGTAAAAAGCCAGCCACGTGGCATTTGCCGCAGAACTGGCGCACATTTACATACCTACCCGAGGAGAAAATAATGGCCGCTCGCAAATATCCATCAAAGCGCACTCTGGCCGTCGGCCTGGTACGCGCCGGAGCATCGGTAAATGATGCTGCCGCCCGCCTTGGCATTACGCCAAATAATATCTATCGTTGCCCGGCGTATAAGGAGCTGCTGGCCGAGCGCCAAAAAATAATCGACGAATCTTTGAAATAGTCATCCGGCACTTAACGCGACAACGCGCGGCTATACGCGGATTTGCCGCGCATTGGCCGCCACATCGCTCAAATCCTGCTCACGCATCGCATATACCGCCCGCGTCGAATGTGAATCAACGATCTCTTGCAAATCAGATACCAAATCGAGCGCAATTCCCTTGTCCGGCTCTTTCATCAACAATTCGGCTTTGCCGGTCCCTTTGCAGTGAATACATGTGCGCCGGTCGGAATCGACGCCAGCGCCTTCGCAGACCCCGCAGCGGTCATCCAAAAAATAGGCTAGTGCAGACTGCCCAACGCGCACATAAAGCGCCTCTGCGCTCGCTGCGTCGCGTCTTGGAGTGCTTCCGCCTTTGTGCCACTTACGATGTTCGCCTTTGTTGCGCACCATCGGCAACCATATCCGCAGCGCCTCGGAAAAGTTGCGGCACCCTGATTCGAAAAGCATCTTACTGTTGCCGTCCGCCCAGAGGATGCGGAGAAGAATTGCGCCAAGGCCGGAAATATCCCGACTTGCCCAGCCTGACGCCGCCAGCGGTTCGCACGAATAATGCCGCTCGCTGTCTTGGAGATTTGAGGAATTAACTGAACGCGCATATGCTTTTTTGAAATTCAATTTGCCGTCTCCCGTGCGTTATTCGGCGCGATAATACCATGCATTGTCAAGTAAATCAATCGTTAAAACGGCAGTAGAAACCGCAGGCAATAGCCGCTATGCAGCCAGTCGTTGCGCTTGTGGCGACGCTTCATGCGGACTGTATGCGGAGCCTTCAGGCAGAAATTTTCATCAATGTGTTCGATGATGGTCCCGCGAGTTCTCCCAGCGTACCATCCCTCGCGCTTGTTCCGGCTGATCGATGGTTTCATGTCGGCGCTTTCTGCACAGGATTACGGCTCAATAGTTCTTGAACCTTCTTGTTCGATAACGGAAATTCCAACCCATGCCGCACCCGGAAGTTCTGAGGGCTTTCTGTTAATGACTTTTCCCACTCTTCGACCAGAATATCGAGATAGCGCTGACATAAATCCATGACGACCGGATCGTGCGCCATCCATCGTTGATCATCTTGAATAATCACGCGCAGATATTCCAACTGATTGGCAATCGGCCATTTCCGGCGGCGTTGCCATTTTCTGAACCATGCAAACATTACTTGCCTCCTTTCAGCATCACATCAATAATTGCAATCGGGATTTCGAATCGGATCACTTCGGTTAGCGCTGCTGTTTGGCGCTCAATCCATTCAAGTGCGTGCGGAACACATTGATCGCCATGCGCACCGCACCCAGGAATCGCGGCCAATACCATGTTTCGATCCGCTAGCAATTTGTCGGAAATTGCAATTTCCTCTTCCGCCAGTTCCACTCGCTCGATAAGTTCAATAATTGCTTGCGGATTGGCGGTGGAAATAAACTCGGCATCTTGTCCAGTCCCGTGCTCGCATTGACGATGGAATGCATCGGATAGCTTTGCAACTGGATGATATTGGTTGCTCGTGACTGTTTGCCGTCTTTGGAAATTCTCCAAGGGCCGGGCGTTGCCATCTCTGCCAGCCGCTTGAGTTCTTTAAGGTCGGTCATTTTGCACTCCTATGAATAGCAACAAGTTCATTTAAATGTAATAGATTTGCCATGACCGCAAGTGATCCTTTAGCGACAGCATTTGCATCTCGGTCTTTCGGCTTATCGAGTGCGCATTGAAAATCTTTAATACAATCGGCCAAAACTTCTTGCTCGACGCTGTTTATGGATATTGGCGGACGGATAGCTTTCATTCTTCAACCTCAATCATAGTTTTATCATCCAATCCAATGACGGTCACTGATCCAATAGGAAGATACCGCGCCGCCTCTAATTGCGCATCATGTATATATTGTAAAAACTGATCAGTGTGGCGTATTGCTCCATCTTGAAACTTTAAAAGCCATTTGTACATTTTAACTTTTTTAGCCCGAATAATTGCGATATCAAAATCTAGTACATCGCCAGCAACGCATCCTCCTATTTCTTTTGAGGATAAAATAAATGTCGATGAATCGTCTAGAAACAGAAATCTTGAGCCGTCACTTTGAAGGGTTACCTGCAAAATTTTCTTTTTCATTTTATTTCTCACAGAAAGAAAGTTTTAAATGCGTATGCGAGCGACATAATTAATCCGCTTCCAATCATTTTATTCATCCCGCCACATCCTCCTTTGGTTGACTTGAAATCGCCGTATCTCAGCGGCTTCGAACTCCGTGCATTCCAACGGATCGCGCCATTTCCGTTGCTCCAAAACCTTCGTCAGCGGCTTTCCCTTGCGAATCTCTTTCAATCGCTTGAGTTCCACAAGGGAGATTGGATCGTCGGCCATGTTATGCGCTGGGTTAGCAATAACCGAGAATCGCGCCCAGCGGAGCGACAAACACGCCGATGATGCGAAGGACTAGAAGTCCGGTGATGTCGTTGAAATTGGCGTGCGCGATTGCGATGATGTTCAGAACCCATCCGGTGCCTGCGCCGATCGCCATAGCCAAGATAATCAAAATTCCGATCAGTGAAATGATTGCGTTGCCTTTTTGCTTTTTCATTATGAATCTCCTTGTGTTTTACTGCATTGGACTACTAAACCCTCAATACACCAGTTCTATCGAACTCACGCAAAGCCGCCCGCGCCGCCCGGTCAATCTGAATATTCGTCACCGTCTGTAAATATGCCATCGTCTTGCCGGTTCCAAGTTGCAGTAAATGCAGTTCGTCGCCAGTGACAGCAAGCTTCCCGATGCGCTGGGTGCGCTCTTGTATCGCGGCGCATGCCTCTACCATACCTTGAGCGTATGGAAGCACTGAATGGCCGTTTGGCGCGATCCTGCGCACTATGTCGGCGTTGCTCAGTAAGTCATAGACATGTTGCTCGCAAAAATGAGGTTGACCGAGCGCGAGACTTGCTTGATAGCCCGGTATCTCCATTTTCACGGCATCACGAATGCCAAGCGGTAAAACGCATGGTTTCGCTCGATACGCCTTACGCGGTTTGGATGACTTCCCCATTTCAGCCGCCAGCGCCTTCTTCGCATGGAACTTTGCACTTGCCGCAACATCCTTGCCTATGTGTCGGGTCAATCTCTTGCATGACTGGCGGAGCGTGGATTACGTCGGCATAGGCGTTGCCAATCGCCGTCATCAATATATCCGTGTGCGCGCCAACCTCTTCCGGCGTGCTCGGGCTCGGTGCGTCCGGAATGGTTTCGAGTATTGCGTCTAGCTGGCGCTCTGGCATGATCGCGAAAGCTCTGATTACCCGATACCGCGCCGCATCGATCGCGTTTTGTGCGTGAAGTGCTTGAAGTTCTGCGTTCAATTTATTCTCCTCTTGGTAAATCGTTGTAAAAACCCCACGAGCGCGCGGCGAATGTCTGCCAGGATGCAATGCCAACGAGTTCGCCGCATTGCCATTGCTCTCGCTTGCCCGTTTTGATGTTGTCGAATGTGCCGTGTGGCTTCAATTTAGGCTCCTTTAAAGTTTGTCTACTTCGTTGTCATTCAAAGATTCCGGCTCGCCGAGCAAGCAGGACAAGTGCTGTAGCAGCTTGGAGCGGTACGCAGCCGTTACCAAGGGCGCGGAGTTGGGCCGAGCGATTGTCGAAGTCCAATGTATCGGCAAGCCCATGAGATTCTGCACAAAGTATGGATTGGGTCTCATCGCTGATTGCCGGAGCGAGCCAGGGGAATCGATCGATGATTCCGAACCATCTGGTGTCGGCTGGGCCAGGGGCGAATAAAGGATGAATGCCGGTAAGCTCGGCCCCGACGGTCGATTGAAATGCTCCATCGTTTTTACCCCCCCCCACCGCTGATCTGTAGTCCCG
>Ga0265336_10000108_pt1 | contig 62876 bp, 62 predicted proteins | sample 42119metaG_FD_193583 | JGI IMG/M metagenome (GOLD analysis project Ga0265336, IMG submission 193583) | Rhizosphere microbial communities from Carex aquatilis grown in University of Washington, Seatle, WA, United States - 4-21-19 metaG | ecosystem: Host-associated > Plants > Roots > Rhizosphere...
ATAGGTTGGGCCGCTTCAAATCGCGCGCTTACCTATGTCGTGAAGCAGGCTCACCGCAGCTCGTTCGCACCGCTCCTTGGCGGGGTCGCGTTTGCCGCGACAGTGACGATGAGCCTGCCGGTCGAGCTTATCGTCGTTGCGGGCACGCTGGCCTCACGACGCGCATGGGTCGGAATTGCCGTCTGGGCCGCGGCGGGCAGCGCCCTGGCGGCCACCGGCCTCTATTTTGCATTCCATCATCTCGGGTGGAGTCTCCTGGCCAAAAGCTATCCGGACCTTGCGCTCACCCAGGCTTGGCGACAGGCAACTGTCTTTCTCTCGCAATATGGGACGGTGGCGATATTCGCCGTGATGGTGCTTCCGCTGCCTGTGCCCAAACTTGCCCTGTTGGCGGTCGCTGGAATCTACCGCCTGCCGGTTCTCCACGTCACCCTGGCAATTTTCTCCGGCAAGCTCATCAAGTACACCTTGTATGCCTACCTCGCCCTGCGGTTTCCTGGGTTCTTTCAACGCTTGGCGCATCGCGGCCACCTATCCGACGCCCCACAGGGAGTGGGGTTAGATCGCAGCGAAGTGCCTGCACATTCGAGTTTTCGTCGAAAGCTGATGTTCTAGCAACCGCAACGCAGGAAGGAGTCCTCGCGGCAGGAGCGGCACATCTCGAGCAATCGCTGCCTGAGCTGGCCGCGTGCGCGATGCAGCCGAACCGTCAGCGCATTGACTGTCAGCCCAAGGGCCGCTGCTGCCGCAAGTCTGTCCTCGGCCTCCAGGTCAATCCGGCGAATCACTTGCGCATATTCCGTGTTGAGTGCAGGCAAGATCAGGTGAACGCACTCGCACGCCGCGGCCTCGCTATCATCGCCAATCGGCTCCGGCGAACCCTGTTGCAGCAGAAGCTCGTTCTCATTGCGGCGCCGCAATGCCTGACGGCGCTGGTGATCGACAATAGCAGACGCGACGATGCGGCTGAGCCAGCCGTGGACGGCGTCTTCATCGCGAAGCGATTCGGCTTTCTCCATCGCGCGAAGAATGACTCCATGCAGAACATCCTCGGCGTCGGCCGCATTTCCAAGCCGGCGGACAAGGTAAGCTCTCAGACGATCATAGCCCCGAGATAGCGCGTCCCCGACGACGGCCTGCTGCGGAGAGGAGGTCGCCTGAGGAGCGGGCGGAACGGACGGCTTCTCTGACATCTTGGTGCCAAGCTTGAATGCAACGGGACGTGCTGAAGGAGGACGGCCGTTGTCAAATAGATTAGGCGACCGGGTGGCTTTCCGCTTGATCCAGCTCAATAAATACGAGGGGCAAGCAGGATACTTTTGCCTTAACGAATTCGCCTCAAGCAAGATTGAGAACAGGAGGAATCGCAGCTTGTCCACCGCATCCTCATTTGGACCGCCTGGTCCTAACGCTGCCCTGCGCGTTCGGCGACTTATGCCAAGGTCGGTGCACGCAACCGGGGCGCCTGACGACTTGTGCGGGATGGGCGCTTTAATGCAAGCTGCGTTTGTTTCGATTGCAGCGCAAGACCCGGCGCGCCGGCAAAAGCAGTCCGATCACGATCTAAGAAGGCTTGGAGTTCTAGGGGAGACCTTTCCGTGAGCATTAAATTGAGCTTTCTCGGCGCCGCTGGTACGGTCACGGGATCAAAATATCTCTTGGAAAACGGATCGCAACGGCTACTGATCGACTGCGGTTTATTCCAAGGCGAACGAGAACTCCGCGAGGCGAACTGGGCACGATTTCCGGTCGATCCGGCAAGCATTTCAGCAGTGATGCTGACCCACGCCCATCTCGATCACTGCGGCTACCTTCCCGTGCTGGTCAAGGGCGGCTTTCGAGGGGATATCCTGTGCAGTGAAGCAACCGCCGACCTCTGCGAGATCCTGTTGCGCGATGCTGGGCACCTCCAGGAGAGCGATGCGCATTTTGCCAATCGCCACGGCTTTTCTCGCCACAAGCCAGCTCTTCCCCTCTACACGGTTGAGGATGCCGAAGCTGCGCTGCGGCAGCTGTGGACCATTCCCTTTCATCAGACCCAAACGTTGCCCGGCGGCGCGCAGCTGCGTCTCTTGCGCGCCGGACACATTTTGGGTGCGGCATCGCTCCAAATCGAATGGGGCGGGGTGAGTGTCCTGTTCTCTGGCGATCTCGGGCGGTTCAATGATCCCTTGATGGTCGATCCTGAGGCGCGTCCCGATTCGCAATATGTCGTCGTCGAATCAACCTATGGCGATCGCCGGCATCCGCAAGCCGACCCGCAGAGCGAACTCGAGGACATTGTCAATCGCACGGTTCGGCGGGGCGGAACGGTCGTCGTGCCAGCCTTTGCGGTCGGGCGGGTGCAGAGCCTGTTGTTCTACTTCGAACGCCTGAAGGCGGCCGGAAAGCTCGCAAACGTCCCTATTTTTCTCGACAGCCCGATGGCGGTCAACGCCAGTGAGATCTTTTGTCATCATCGAAGGGACCACAAACTGTCGGAACCCGATTGCCGCAGTTCGTGTGCGGTGGCGACCTACATCCGCAGCGTGGAAGATTCGAAGCGATTGAGCGCCATGACGATACCCAAGGTCATCATATCCGCGAGCGGGATGGCGACCGGTGGACGCGTCCTGCACCACCTCAAGCACTTTGTGCCCGATCCGAAAAGCACGGTTCTGTTTGCCGGTTATCAGGCCAAAGGGACGCGCGGGGCGGCGATGATGGCGGGCGCGAGAGCCATCCGGATCCACGGCGAGGACATTCCGGTCCGAGCCGAAGTCAAGAATATCGGCGCGCTGTCGGCTCACGCGGATGCCGAAGAAATCATGGCGTGGCTGAGGACCGGCAAGTCCGCCCCGAGCATGACATTCATCACGCACGGCGAGCCCGCTGCGTCGAACGCATTGCGCTCGCGCATTGAGCGCGAGCTTGGCTGGAGCGCAACGGTCCCGGCCCAGATGGAGGTCGCGGCCCTTTCTCAATCCGAGCCTGTTTCGATCGCCCGCGGAGCCCGTTCCTGACCGAACCGGTTCAGGGAGATGCTGATCCATTGAACATGTTCGAGTCTTGCTCGCTTTCCTGAAGGCGGCCTGAAACACTTGATCCACCGCAAGCTTTCGTTCGCCGTTTGGGTGCAGGGATCTTGCGAAAATCTGAACTGGCAATCGAGGCAGGTGATGAAGGCGTATTTCATTGGTGGCGGCGTCGGATCGCTCGCGGGCGCGGCGTTCCTGATACGCGACGCTGCCATTCCCGGGCACGACATCGTCATCTACGACGCACTTGCGCTGTTCGGCGGTAGCCTCGATGGCGCGCAGCTTGCCAACGGCGCCTATTCGCTGCGCGGCGGCCGCATGCTGACGACCGACCACTACGAATGCACCTGGGACCTGCTGTCGTCGATCCCGTCGCTTGAGCGGCCGGGCCTGAGCGTGCATGACGAGACGGTCGCCTTCAACGAGGAGAACAAGGCGCATTCCCGCGCGCGTCTGGTCGACCGTAACCGCTTCAAGGTCGACGTCTCGCATATGGGCTTTTCGGGCCGCGACCGGCTGGAGCTTTTGCGTCTGGTCGAGACCTCCGAGGAGACGCTCGGCAACAGCCGGATCACCGACTGGCTGTCGCCCGGATTCTTCGAGTCCAATTTCTGGTACATGTGGCAGACCACCTTCGCCTTCCAGCCCTGGCATAGCGCGGTCGAGCTGAAGCGCTATCTGCACCGCTTCATGAACGAATTCCCGCGAATCGAGACGCTCGCCGGCGTCAAGCGCACCGTCTACAACCAGCATGACGCGATCGTGCTGCCACTGACGGACTGGCTGAAGCGGCACGGCGTGCAGTTCGGGCAGGACACGCGCGTCGTCGACATGGCCTTCGAGCAGGAGGGCGAGAAGCTGCGCGTGCGCCATCTCGTGCTCGACCGCGACGGCCGGACGGCGGACGTCCGCCTCGATGACGGCGACCTCGTGTTTTTCCAGAACGCCTCGATGACGGATGCCTCGAGCCTCGGCTCGATGACGGAGCCGCCGACGCATCTGACCAAGACGGATAGCGAGGGCTGGGCACTGTGGGAGAAGATCGCCAAAGGCCGGCCAGCGTTCGGCAACCCCGCGGCGTTCAACGCCTCGATCCCCGAATCCTGGTGGCTGTCCTTCACCGTCACCTGCCGCGACACCCGCTTCTTCGACCAGATGGAGTCGTTCTCCGGCAACAAGGCCGGCACCGGCGGCCTCGTGACCTTCAAGGATTCCAATTGGCTGATGTCGGTGGTGCTGTACCACCAGCCGCATTTCTCAGGGCAGCCGAAGAACGTGCAGGTGTTCTGGGGCTATGCGCTGCATCCCGATCGCGTCGGCAATTTCGTCGCCAAGCCGATGTCGGAGTGCAGCGGCGCCGAAATCCTGAACGAACTCTGCGGGCACCTGAATTTCGATCGCACGGTGTTCGAGGATGCGATCTGCATTCCCTGCCGCATGCCCTATATTACCAGCATGTTCATGCCGCGCACGGCGACGGACCGGCCGCTGCCGGTGCCGAAGAATTCGGTCAATCTAGCTTTCGTCAGCCAGTTCGTCGAGATTCCCGACGACGTCGTGTTTACCGTCGAATATTCGGTGCGCGCGGCGCAGACGGCGGTCTATCGGCTCATGAAGATCGACCGCCCGATCCCGCCCGTGACCCGTCACGACAAGTCGCTCGCCGTGTTGCTGAGAACCATCGAGAAGGCGTTCGCTTGACTGGCAGCCAAGAGTCTGCCGAAGGAGGAGGCTCAGATGTCGATGCGAATAACTTGTGCACTTGGTGTAGTTGCACTCGCGCTACTAACGTCCAGACCGACGCATGCCGGGCAGTGCGCACAGGACATTGCGGCTTACGAGAGCGCGGTTGCCGATCTGGCGGCGCGGGGTTGGCCTGCGCACCAGTCGGCGCGTGCGCAAATGCACCGCCAGCCTACGAAAAAGTCCGTCATGGATTCCGATGCTCAGGCGAAGATCGATGCGGAGCATGATCGGGCCGCGTTGGACCGTGCACGGAGAGCTGATGCCCTGGGTGACGAAGCCGGCTGTCTTCGCGCGCTGTCGCAAGCTCGCCGCCATCCCCATCGTCAAGATGAATGAAGGTGCCTGCCTATCGACGATTCCAGATGGGCCCAAGCTTTGTCGGTATACCCAATAGAAGTCAGGTCAACCGGGGGTTCAAATTCTCTGCAGCAGTCTTGGTAGGGCTTTGTTGTACGATGCGGGCAAGCCGATCGCGTGTGCGAGGTCGGTTAGAGCAGCCGAAGCGCCGTGTCGCTTGAGAAACCAGCGGACTCGCTCGCCGACCGGATAGGGGATGGCCTCCAACTGCTGTTCTGTTACCGCAAATGCATCGTTCACCCGCCTGCGACCGCTGTTGAGAAAAGTGCCAAACACACCTCGACGGTGCAGGATCGTTTTGAGATCAACGAGCTTGAGAATCTTCTTACACGGCTCGCAGTGGAATGTGAGCCGAATCAGGGATCTGAACGACGGTGCCGGAGGGCAGTCGTAGAGCTCATCGCAGTCCACCACGGCATTCTCTCGAAGATCGCCATTTTTGAGCCCGCAATCCGCGGTAACGGAGGCGGAAGCTAGGAGAACCTGCCGAAACGGGGCGCAGGCAACCGCGCCGACAATCCCGTCTGGACCACAGTCGACGAAATCCACACTTGTGAGCGGTGCACCGTGTGCCGTCCGTACAAACAGTTTCTTGACCTTCATCAGTTGCTGCCCCGACTGCCCTGATCAAGGCCCCGCTTGGGACCTCGGCGCGTTCTATAAAGTTGCAGTGGCGCGTTAGATGCGCCGGAACAGTTTTCTCGCTCCGCGCCTGAGCCTGCAAGTTCTCTCTGCGAAAGCGGGCAACACTGTGGTTTCATTTCAGGGAGTGTGACGAGACGCAACCCGTCCCAGGGACGAGGCGGGCGGCTTCAGCGCCGAAGCCCGAGAGTCCCTGGGAACCGCCGGTCAATCATTGAATGTTGCGGTCCGATATCCGCAAGAAGGCGAACTGGCATGGTCCGCCCGTGAACCCACAATGCCATCCTCGTGGGGGTTTATCCGAATCTCTCGAAAGCTATTCCGGGACATTCGCCAACTTGTTCAGGTCATCGGCATCCTGCGAACTCTTGAGCAATCTGCCAACCATCTCGTAGGTTCGGGTAATCTCCGCGAGGCGGCTCATCTCGCGTGTGCTCTTTACATTGGATTTCTCCAAGGCACCGCTTGTGAGCGTGATCGCCTGTGGCCTGATTTCGAAAGGCGAGTCGCCGGAACTGAACAAAGTCCCGCCGATGGACTGCAAAAACTGCGGTCGTTCGAAGCTAACCACGCGGAGCTGACCGACCGTGCCTTGTTTCGTGCTGAGAATCCCAGTAGGCGAGATGGCGAACTCCCCCTGGTTGAGTGGGAACTGAAGCGGGCCGTTTTGGCCGAGGATAGGCTGTCCTTCCAGCGTAACCAAACGGCCACCGCCATCGATCGTGAATGAGCCGTTTCGCGTGTAGCGCTCGCCTTGCTCGGTCTGTACGACAAAATACCCCTGGCCATTGATGGCAACATCGAGAGGGTTGCCAGTCAATTCGATGGCGCCTTGGGAATTGTCGGTGAATTGAAATCGTGGGTCGGACAGCGACAGCGGCCGCTCTCGCTGCCCGGCTTCATTCAAACCTTTTTCCGGCTTGAGGTATTCATGAAACGACAACTCCCGCGCCCGAAATCCTGCCGTATCGAGGTTTGCCACGTTCTGCGCCGTGACATCGAGCTTGTGCTGCAGCGAGATCAGCCGCGACAGGTGAATCAGGGTCGTCTCACCCATGACGAGAAAACTTCCGGTGCGAATCAGAGCCAGATCGAGCTGAGTTGAGGTCAAGCGCGGTGTCAATGGCGACTTCGACCAGCACGGATTGATCGGTACCCGGGGCGCATCACTTGCGCCCGGGAAAGCCGTGGGCGCTCCACCTATTGTGATCGATTGCGGCCAGGTTGAGAAAGCGCCGGGTTTGAGCTGGATCAAGGAACGTCCGAAGGAATATTCTTAAGCTGCCAGAAGGAGGATCTTGACAATCTCTTGCCTCTCTCAATATGGCCACGCAGGTGGTTGAAAACACGATGCGCCTTATTCGGCCGATACTTGCCCTGATCATCACCGTCTCGGTGGCGTTGCTACCGACGGCAGGGTTCGCCGTGCCGATCAACGGCCTGGCGGGGCAGCTAACGATGGCGGGGTCCTCGCCGGGCGAGGACGGATGTTGTCAGGATGACATCAACGTCAAGCCTTGCGACCAGAAGGCTCAATGCCCGATGGCCTTCTGCGCGGCGCAACCGGTTAGCATCGGTTTCGCATCACCCTTCTGGTTCAATCCCCCAGTAGCCAGTGGCGATCGGCTGCCGACCCCGCTTGATCAGGTCGCATCGCTTCACCGCGGAAGTCCACCTTTCAAGCCTCCTAGCATCTGACTGTTGGCACTGCAACCGCGGGAGCGCGTTCGCGCCCGCGCGTGACGCACTATCGAGACAGTCAGAGAGGAAAAACCATGCAGTGGAAGATTGCAGCCGTTGCGGCGCTTGCCGCGACAACGGCCATTGCTGAGCACGCCTGGGCCGCGGCCAGCGACTATGTTTTCGAACTCGTAAGCGCAGAGGTGAAAAAGGGGGAGGACGTCGCCATTGCGGTCCGCCTGATCAGCAAGGCGACCGGAAACCCAGTCACTGATGCCGTGATCTTCCGTTCGCGGGTCGATATGGCGCCGGACGGAATGGCGGAAATGGAATCGCCGGTGACGGCGTTACCACCAAAGGAGCCGGGTATCTATCCGTTCACGGCTGATTTGCCGATGCCAGGACGCTATCAGCTGAGTGTTGCCGCCAAGGTCCAAGGTGAGCAGGAGACGGTGATCGGCAAGGTCGTGATCAAGGCCAACAAATAGGATTTTGCAGGCATTTCGAATGTGAAATTGCCGCCGAGCCGTTGCGCCTCTTGATCCAGCTCAACACGCCCCACAGCCCCGCTACCAAGGTAACGACGATGAAACACCCCATCATGACAAAGCTCGCGCTCGCAATCGTGCTTGGTGCGGCCAGCTACTGGTCGGCCCAACAGCCGCTCTTGCAAGAGCTCTTGCATCCGGTACCACCGGCATCCGCCGCCGAGCGTTCGGTGCTTTATTACCGCGATCCCAGCGGAGCACCCTTATGGTCAGCCGCTCCCAAAAAAGACCAGCGAGGGATCGCCTATCTTGCAGTCTATGACGATCAGGAGCCGTCACTCGAGCCCCCGGTGCAAAAGGCTCAGGTTCAAAACGCGAACGGGCCGCGCAAGATCCTCTACTATCGCAATCCCATGGGCCTACCGGATACTTCGCCGGTACCCAAGAAAGATCCCATGGGGATGGACTATGTGCCCGTCTATGAGGGCGATGAGCCGGACGACGGTTCGATCAAGCTCTCACCGGGCAAAATCCAGCGTACAGGTGTGAAATCGGAGCCGGTCGAGCATCGGATCATGCGAACGCCGGTGAGGGCGCCCGGGACCATTCAACTTGACGAGCGACGGGTCTCCGTGATCGCCATGCGCTCCGAAAGTTTCGTGCAGAGGATCGCCGATATCACGACGGGCACGCGCGTGAGAGCCGGCCAGCCCTTAATGCAAATTTATAGTTCGGCGATCGCTTCCGCTGCCGCCGAGTACCTCGCCACGATCACGTCGAAAACCACCGGCGGTGTCGAACTGTACGGTCGGGGTTCGCGGCAGCGATTGATGAACCTGGACGTTCCTGAGCAGGTCATCTCGGCAATGGAGAGGACGCGAATTGCGCCCGTAGCCGTCGAATGGGCCGCGCCGCGGGACGGCATTGTGCTGGAGCGAAACGCGGTCGAGGGAATGCGGGCGCAACCCGGCGACGTGCTCTTTCGGATCGCCGATATTTCGTCGGTCTGGGCGCTGGTCGATGTGGCCGAGCGCGACCTCGGCAGCGTCGCGGTCGGCCAGCCCGTCAATGTCCGGGCTCGCAGCTTCTCTGGCCGGACGTTTACCGGAACCATCAGCGTGATCTATCCGCAGGTCAACCGGGATACCCGCACAGCCCGCATCCGAATTGAACTGTCCAACTCCGATTTTGCACTCCTTCCGGACATGTATGTCGATGCCGAAATCGACACCGCAAGTTCAGCTCCTACGCTCGCGGTCCCCGAGAGTGCGGTATTGGATACCGGCACCCGACAGGCCGTTCTTGTCGACAAGGGGGAGGGGCGTTACGAGCCGCGTGAGGTCAAGCTAGGCCGACGGGGCAGTGGGTACGCCGAGATCAGAGACGGCCTTGCCGAAGGCGAAGCTGTTGTGACAACGGCGAACTTCCTGATTGATGCGGAGAGCAACCTCAAAGCCGCTCTGAAGAGCTTTGCTCAGGCGGCGACAAGTTCGGATGCAAGCGACACCTCGGGGCATGCGCAGCACACGGGAGACCACAAATGATTTCCCGTGTGATCGCCTGGTCGGCACAAAATCTGTTGTTGGTCTTGTTCGGCACCGGCTTTGCAGCCGCTGCGGGGCTGTATGCCCTGATCCATTTGCCTCTGGACGCAATTCCCGATCTGTCCGACACGCAGGTGATCGTCTACACCGAATATCCCGGTCAGGCGCCGCAGGTGGTGGAGGACCAGGTTACTTACCCCTTGACCACGGCGATGCTGACGGTGCCGAAATCCAAGGTGGTGCGCGGGTTCTCCTTTTTCGGGGTCTCTTTCGTCTATGTGATCTTCGAGGACGGCACCGACATTTACTGGGCGCGCTCGCGCGTGCTCGAGTTTCTCAACAGTGCTGCCTCCCGCCTGCCCGTGGGAGTTGCGCCGACCATCGGGCCAGATGCGACCGGGGTGGGGTGGGTGTACCAGTACGCGGTCATCTCGAAGGAGATGAACCTAGCCGAGACGCGAACACTCCAGGACTGGAATCTGAAATTCGCGCTGGCGAAGGCTGAAGGAGTGGCCGAGGTCGCAAGCGTCGGCGGCTTTGTCAAGCAGTACAACGTCGTCCTCGATCCTCAGCGCATGCGCGATCGTGGCATCAGCATGCAAAAGATTCGAGAGGCCATCCGCGCCAGCAACACGGACGTGGGAGGCCGCACCGTCGAGTTGTCGGAATTTGAGTATGTGATCCGGGGCAAGGGCTATCTGAAGAGCATCGATGACCTCGGCAATATCGTGCTTAAGACCAGCAACGGCACCCCGGTTCTGCTGCGTGACGTCGCGCGGGTCGAACTCGGACCTGACGAAAGGCGCGGAATTACCGAACTGAACGGTGAAAACGAGGTCGCGAGCGGGATCGTGCTGCAGCGCTTCGGCGTGAACGCACTCAACGTCATCGAGAATGTCAAGAAGCGTTTCAGTGAGATCGCAACCAGTCTCCCGAAATCGGTGGAAATCGTGCCGGTCTACGACCGCTCGAATCTGATCTATGCTGCGATCGACACACTCAAGCATACCCTCCTTGAGGAAAGCATTGTGGTTGCCGTCGTCTGCGTGCTGTTCCTGCTGCACGTCCGCAGCGCGCTGGTCGCGATCCTGATGCTGCCGGTTGGAGTGCTGATGGCGTTCGGAGCCATGAAGCTGCTTGGGCTCGGCTCGAACATCATGAGCCTAGGGGGCATCGCAATCGCGATCGGCGCCATGGTGGATGCCGCCATTGTCATGATCGAGAACGCACATAAACACCTGGAGCGCGCCAAGCCGGACCAGTCGCGCGTCAGCATTCTGATCGATGCAGCTTCCGAAGTGGGGCCCGCATTGTTCTTCAGCCTTCTGATCATTACCGTCTCGTTCATGCCGATCTTCACGCTGGAATCGCAGGAGGGACGCCTGTTCAGTCCGCTCGCCTTCACCAAGACATTTGCGATGGCAGCGGCAGCCCTGTTGTCGGTAACCCTCGTGCCCGCCCTGATGGTGATTTTTGTGCGGGGCAAGATCGTTCCCGAGCACAAGAACTTCATCAACCGTTTCCTGATCTGGATCTATCGGCCGATCATCAAAGCCGTACTGCGCGCCAAGATCTTGGTCATCCTGCTCGCGGTGGCCGTGCTTGCTGCGACGCTCTGGCCGGCCCGCCAGCTCGGCACCGAGTTCATGCCTGCGCTCAACGAAGGGACACTCTTGTATATGCCGACGACCTTGCCTGGCATTTCCGTGACCAAGGCGGCCGATTTGATGCAGATGCAGGACCGAATCATTAGATCGTTTCCGGAGGTCGCATCCGTCTATGGCAAGGCCGGGCGCGCGTCGACCGCCACCGATCCTGCCCCGACCGAGATGTTCGAAACCGTCGTCAATCTGAAGCCGAAGGAGGAGTGGCGTCCCGGCATGACGATCGACAACCTGATTGCGCAAATGGACAAGGCGCTCCAGTTCCCGGGCGTTTCCAACGCCTGGACCATGCCGATCAAGGCGCGGATCGACATGCTCTCGACCGGAATTCGTACGCCGATCGGTGTGAAGGTCATGGGTACCGACCTCGCCGAGATCGACAGACTGGCAAAGCAGATCGAACCGGTGCTGAAGGCGGTGCCCGGCACGTCTTCTGCCTATGCAGAGCGCAGCCTCGGCGGCTATTACCTGGAGATCACCCCGGACCGGGCGGCGCTGTCTCGATACGGCATCATGGTTCAGGATGTGCAGGATACGATCGCCAGTGCACTGGGCGGCCAGGCTGTCACCACCACCGTCGAGGGGCGGCAACGCTTCACAGTCAACCTGCGCTACCCCCGGGATCTCCGGGACAATCCGAAGGCTATCGCAAGCGATATTCTCGTGCCGATGCCGGCTGGTGGCGCGGTGCCGCTCGGAGAGGTCGCCACCGTCGACACCAAGCGCGGTCCAACATCTATCCGAACAGAGAACGGACAGCTTTCGACCTATATCTATGTCGACATCCGCGACCGCGACATCGGCGGATATGTCGCAGATGCCCAGCAGGCGGTCGCGGCGAGCATCCAGTTTCCGCCCGGCTATTATGTGGTCTGGAGCGGGCAATACGAATATCTGCAGCGCGCCGCCGCACGGCTGAAGATCGTGGTCCCGATCACGCTCACCATCATCTTTCTCCTGCTCTATCTCAACTTCCGCTCACTCACCGAGACAGCCATCGTGATGTTGTCCCTGCCGTTCGCTCTTGTCGGGGGGCTTTGGATGATGTGGTGGCTCGGCTTCAACCTGTCGGTTGCGGTTGTGGTCGGCTTCATCGCACTGGCCGGGGTCGCGGCCGAAACCGGCGTGGTGATGCTGATCTACCTCAACCACGCGCTGAGCGAGATGAGGATCAGGCGGGACTTCGAAGGGCGTGCGTTAACTCGTGATGACCTCTACGCAGCGATCATGGAAGGCGCCGTCGAGCGGGTGCGGCCGAAAATGATGACCGTCGTGGCCATCATGGCGGGCTTGCTGCCGATCATGTGGAGCACGGGGACGGGGTCGGAGATCATGCAACGAATTGCGGTGCCGATGATCGGCGGCATGATCTCCTCGACGTTACTGACCCTGATCGTCATCCCGGCGATTTTCGGCCTGACCAAAGGCTTTGGATTGCCGAACGACGATCATGCCCCTAAACCGACGCATCCATCCGTCGGCAGGAAAACTGCGCGTGTTAGTCTCGTTCCCGAGGCTGCCGAATGAGGCGATCAGTGATGTCCACCAATACGAGCTTGCAGCGTGAATTAGAGAGGCTCTCATCCGCCGAGTTTGGCGGGTCGCACCCTTCGAACTATCGGCTGCAGAGGTGAACCGATGCACGACGCCGTTCATGACGGTGGCGCAAGCCAGCCCGCGCATAGACGATCGACCCAGGTGAGGGCGGCTTTCGTCACCACGCAGCGGGACCTGCGGCTGGACTTATTCCGGGGCTTCGCAAACTGGGCGATCTTCCTCGGGCACATCCCGGATACCGTCCTTTCCTGGTTTACGACGCGCAACTACGGCTTTAGCGATGGCGCGGATCTGTTCGTGTTCATTTCGGGCTACACCGCCACGCTCGTTTTCGGGCGGATGATGGTGGAGCGTGGATTCCTGATCGGTGCCACGCGCCTGATGCGCCGAGTCTGGCAGCTCTACGTAGCCCACTTGCTCATCTTCCTGGTCTATACAGTTGCGGTGCACTATCTGGCCCACAATTTTGACGTACCGCACCTGATGGACCAATTCAATGTCCGCAATTTGATGGACCATCCGGTCGAGACGCTGGGTGAGGGCCTGATCCTGAAGTTTAAGCCGCTCAATCTCGACGTACTGCCGCTCTACATCGTATTGATGGCGTCGTTTCCGCCCATTCTCTGGCTGATGCTGCGCTTCCGGAACGGCGTGCTGATCGGCTCAGTGTTGCTTTACCTCGCGGCGCGCCACTTCCAGTGGAACTTGCCTTCCTATCCCGCCGGCGTCTGGTACTTCAACCCGTTTACCTGGCAGCTCCTCTTTTTTCTGGGCGGCTGGCTTGCGGTGGGCGGGGCGCACACCGTGCAGTTTCTGCTGAGGTCGCGCGCCGCGCTGGCGGTCAGCATCAGCTTTTTGATCTTCGGTCTTCTGATGACGCTGGCACAGCCGATCCCTCTGCTGCGAGAGCTCTTCCCGGACGCACTGTTCGAACTGTTCACGCCGAATGACAAGACGAATCTGGCGTCCTATCGCGTTCTGCATCTGTTGAGCCTTGCGCTCGTCGTCGTTCATTTCCTGCCTTCGCACGCCCGGATATTGAGCTCGCCGGCACTGCGGCCCCTGATCAAATGTGGCCAGCAATCCCTGGAGGTCTTTTGTGTCGGTGTGTTCCTCTCCTTCTTGGCACATGTCGTCCTTGAGCTGACCTCTGACGGCATAATCGCCCAGCTCATCGTGGGGGTGGCCGGGCTTTGGATACTGACCACCATCGCGTACTATCGATCCTGGTCGAAGCGCGTCGACAAGTCCGCGCATCATGAGTTGCGCGCCGCAAAGGAATAGAACATGAAGTCGCTCAGAGGCGGCAGCACGGACATTGGCGTAAACAAAGCTGCACTTGGTTTCGCTACTGACGTGGAAGCATGATGCCCAGTCAACAGTCTCGAAGACCGCGGGAACGATCGTGAGGTTCGCGCCTCTCTATGTCGGGCTGATCGCGGCCGGAGTTTTTGCGGCAGCCCTTATCAGCATCCCACTCTATCGAAGCGGTTCGATGGTGACGCCCAATTTTGCGGGCGCAGTTCAGCCGCGGCCACTATCTGCCAAGCATGAGTTTATCGGCGGAAGATGCGAAGCCTGCCATACCCCGTTGCGCGGCATCGAGGCGGCCTCGTGCATCTCATGTCATACGTCCGCAGCCGGCGATTTGGGTAAGCAGTCGACCGCCTTCCACGCTTCTGCACAGCAATGTCGCGACTGCCACCTCGAACATAAGGGTACGGGCCGGTTGATCGCGATGGATCATTCCGCGTTGCTAAAAATAGCCGCTCGCTCGCCGCCAGGCCAGCCGCAACATCTCTCCATCTCCCGAGAGATGGTCGACGACCTCAAGGGCGTCTTGGGAATTCCGACCTCGCAATCAGAACAGCGGGCGAGCCTCGATTGTGTCAATTGCCACAGCAATCGAGATCCGCACCGCGAATTGTTCGGACGCGACTGCGCGGCATGTCACCGCACAGCCAGCTGGCAGATCGCGGGCTATGTCCATCCGTCCGTGACATCGAAGGACTGCGCCCAGTGCCATCAGGCTCCGCCCAGCCATTACATGGAGCACTTCGTGATGATGGACCGCATGATCACGGGTCAACAGCACGCCGAAGTCAACCAGTGTTACCTTTGCCACCGAACAGACTCATTTAACGACATCAAGAACATTGGTTGGCTGAAGCATCACTAAGTCCGTCCCATTCGCGCTCGGCGAATAGACACTCTGGAATTGCGGATCCCTTGGCTTGGCGGTCGCGCCGCACGGCCAGGCACGAACGATTGAGGCCGAGGCATGCCCGGTTGCCAGCATCACTTGGTTAACAGCAGGCCCAGACCGGTGACGGGTATATCGGCCCTTCCGCCCAGGAAGGATGCTTGCCGAAGGCGAAGCATCGGCACGCTCCTTGCTGGCGAGCCCCAAGAGCCCCGGCAAGAGTCTACGTTTCGTCTCAGCCCGATGCGCAAGAAGGACAATTTTCGATGAGATCCGTCTTGGTTAGAGACATAATTGAGCCTGATCGAAACAACTTTACGCTTCTGCGCCTGGTTGCGGCGCTTGCGGTCCTGGTCTCTCACGCGCTTTTCCTTCGGACCGGCGCGAGAGCCAACGAGTTTGCCGGCACAACCGTCTACAACCTTGGTGATCATGCCGTTAACGTTTTCTTTGTGCTGTCGGGGCTGACTGTTGCGGCAAGCTTGGCTCGCTGCCGGAACTCGCTCGACTTCATCATCGCTCGTGCATTGCGCATCTTTCCTGGCTTGATCGTCTGCACCATCGTCATCGTGGCGTCCGGGCTTCTGCTCGCCGAATGTGGCGTCGCGAACTACCTGAAAGACGCGCGCGTGCTGGAGTACATGGTGAAGACGATCTCGCTCAGCACCGGGGCCGCCGAGCTCCCCGGACTGTTCAGGCATAATCCCTATCCATCGGTCGTGAACGGCTCCCTCTGGACACTGAAATTCGAATTCTTATGCTATCTGCTGCTGGCCTTGATGGGCAGCATGCGGCTTCTGACGCCGGGCATGATGGCGAAGCTGTTGCCGATCGGGTTCGTTGCAGCGGCTGCGTTTCTGGCCTATCGGCACGGTGGCCAGCCGGACCAAATCGAGCAGTTCGCTCGTTTCTGGTTGAGTTTTTCTTTTGGCGTCGCACTCTTCCTGTTCAGGGACCGAATCGTCTTGTCATGGGGCGTTGCGGTCGGACTTTGGGCCGCGATGTGGTTTGTGCTCGGCACGGGATTGGAGCGGACGGTCGCGCCGATTGCAATCGGCTATCTCGCCGTTGTTCTTGGAACGGTTCGCCTTCGATGGCTTCGTCACGCGACCAACAAGCTGGACCTGTCGTACGGTGTCTACATCTACAGCTGGCCTATCTCCCAAGCTGTACTGACGGCATGGCCTGATGTCGGGACTGCTAACCTGATTTGTTTATCCGCGCTGCTTGCGATGGGTATTGCTGCGCTGTCCTGGCGCTTAGTCGAGAAGCTGAGCCTCAACGCGCGTAAGCAGGTTTACGATCTTGTCACCGTGCCATTATTACAGATCCGCCTTTCCCGATAGGCCTCAAATCCGACGCGGAAAGACGGGGTGGCGATGAGGGAGCGAGGAGCCGTCGTGGACAATTCAGCGGCGGTCGGCCGTGATCACCGGATTGACTTGTTTCGCGGCCTGTCGCTGTGGCTCATCTTCATTGACCACATTCCCGAGGTCTACCTCAACAGAATCACGCCGAAGAATTTTGGCTTCAGCGATGCTGCGGAGATCCTGGTCTTCTTGTCGGGTGTCGCCTCCGGGATGGTTTACACCCCCATTGCTCGACAATCTGGACTGAGGATTGCTCTCCAGCGGGCGATCAGACGTGGCTTCGAGATCTACTTCGCCCAACTCTGCACCATCGCGCTTCTCTTGCTCACAGCATCTTTGCTGGCGATCTGGCAGCCGGATCTCCTGCACCACGCAAACGTGGCCGTATTCTTTGCTGATCCCTTCGAGGCCGCGTGGCAGGCGGTGACAATGAGGTATTCGCCCGTCAACCTCGATCCGCTGCTGCTGATGATCACGCTGCACCTCGCGCTAGTGGTCGTTCTACCAGGAATTCTCCGATATCCGGTAGCAACGCTGATGGCCTCCGCTTTGCTCTACGTTACGTCACACCTACTGGATTGGTACATTCCGGCTTATCCTGCGGGCCAAGTGTATTTCAACCCCATGAATTGGCAGTTTCTCTATGTGATCGGGGTGTGGTGGGGCGCAAAACCGGCTCACGCCGCACTCCACTATCTCGACTTGAAGCTTTGGATGCTTTTGGCGGTCGGGTACGTAGCCTTCTCATTCTTTATTGCACTGGGATGGCAATTTCATTCCCTGGAAGCTTACGTGCCCGCGCCGATCTTTCGATTGATCTATCCAATCGACAAGGGGCATATGGATATTCTGAGATTGCTGCACTTTTTCGCGCTGGCATTCGTTATCAGAAAAGTTCTCCCAGCCGACGTCCCGGACCGATGGCAGCACTACTTGCGTCCGGTGCTTTGGTGTGGCGAGCATCCACTCGCGGTGTATTGCGCAAGTGTGCTGCTATCCTTTGCAGGTCATGCCTTCTTGCGAATGGCCTGGAACAATCTCTTGACGCAAGCGCTGGTGACTCTGGGCGGTATCGTGATCATGACAGGGATCGCGGCCAAGCTCGCGCACCTAAATCAATCCCGCGGGAGCCCCGCTCCCATTTGATGCAGCGCCATTCGGACCCGTGAACGCGCCAAACCCGAGGCGTCGCAGTCCCGCCACGGGGTGGCGGGACTGCGACGGAAAAGGCGTTGAGCACTTGCTCCTTGCAGCCCGTTTTGCTTCAGCCTTACTTCGCACCCGTGTGATGCGGGACATCCGAATTTGGCCCCCCACTGTAATGATGGCTTCCGCCAGCACCTTTCTTCTTATCGGAAGACATGCCCATGTCCTTCTTCCCCATGTGATGGGGGACTTCGGTCTTCGGGCCACCGGAATAATGGTGGCCATTCTTCTCGGTATCGGGAGTCGTTTGCGTGCTCTGGGCAAAAGCAGACCCCGCGGCGAGGGCGGCGACGGCAGCGATGGCGAGTATCTTTGTCAGGTTCATGATTTCCTTCTCCGGGCAGCGATCATAGCGACCTTGGGTCTAAAGATAAAAGCAGAATCGAACTTCTACCAGTTGATTCATGTCAAAAGCGCTTTCTGTTTTCACCCCTCTGTGCTGCCTGAAATTTCGGCAAAATGCGCCGCATGCTTGCGGAGAGCGGGTTGCGGGATCTCCTACCAGCCTCTGTTAAGAGAAGAAGCATGGGGTTGATTTGGCGCAAGTCTCGGCGGGCAAAACCGGTCGATTATTATCGAGTGCCGAACAGCGTTAGAGGCGACCCGTGCCAACTGCTCCTGCCGCAAACCTAACAGTCCATCAGGTCGTTCCGACAACGCCGGAGCAAGCCGCTCGCCTGCAAGCAGCTTCGGAGCCTCGACAAGGGGCATATTCTGGCGCCCCACAGGGTATAGGCGAGCCTAGCGTATCCACCGCATTCGCGTATGGACGTGATTTGTGGGAGCGAACCATCCTGTTTTGGGACGCGCTCCGGCAACGTGCCGACAACATGATTGCTCATGAGCGAGCCGGCAAACCGCCGTTGCTCAATTTCGACTACGAAATCTTGGTGGACGCGCGTCAGTTCGAACGGCCCGTCAACTACGCGTTGGCAGCGATAAGAAAATATGGAGACAAATGCATCGACGACTGTCTCGATCCAGCAAAGCCACCGGTGGTGATCGTCGACCCACGCGCAGGGCATGGCCCGGGCATCGGGGGCTTCAAACGCGACTCGGAGGTTGGGATCGCCATGCACGAGGGGCATCCCGTCTACTTCGTGTTGTTCTATCCCGATCCGGCGCCTGGCCAGACTATTGCCGACGTGCTGCATGCACTTCGCCGATTCGTCATGGAAGTATCGAGGAGGCACGATGGAACGCCTCCGATCCTCTATGGCAACTGTCAGGCCGGCTGGGCAATCGCCATCCTGGCTGCGGATTGCGAGGGGCTCGCCGGGCCAGCCGTCTTGAACGGCTCGCCGTTGTCGTATTGGGGAGGCGAAGCGGGCATCAACCCAGCTCGGGTGTCCGGTGGGCTGTTGGGTGGGGCATGGCTAACGCACCTGACCACCGATCTTGGCAATGGCCGGTTCGATGGAGCGTGGCTTGTACAGAATTTCGAGAACCTGAAGCCCGAGGCGGTTTGGGAAAAGTATGCAACTCTCCTTGCGCATGTCGATGAAGAACGCGACCGCTTTCTTGAATTCGAGCGGTGGTGGAACGGCTTCTATTTTCTTAGCCGAGAAGAAATGCTCGCCATTGTCGAAAATCTCTTCATCGGCAACAAGTTCGAACAAGGCCGGTTGCGGGTGTGCAACTGCTGCTTTGCCGATCTGCGCCGCATCCGCAATCCGATGGTCATTTTTGCCTCGCGGGGCGACAACATCACCCCACCCCATCAGGCGCTTGGGTGGATCCCGACCGTCTACGGCAGCACCGAAGACTTAAAGCGCGCCGGCCAGCGGATCGTGTATCTCATCAATCCTCATGTCGGGCATCTCGGGATTTTCGTGTCTGCCAGCGTTGCGCGTCTCGAACACCGCGCGATTCTCGAGCACCTTGATCGAATCTCCGCGCTTGCGCCCGGTCTGTATGAGATGACGATCGACAATCCGACCGGCAATCCCGATTGCAAGCGCGAAGCCTATACTATCCACTTCGAGGAGCGGCGCGTTGAGGAGTTGCACTTTCCGGAGAACCGAACTGCGTTTCGGCGCGTGGCCGAGGTTTCGTCGCGGCTGGATGAACTCTACTCAGCAACCCTTGGAAATTGGGTGAGAGCCACTTCGACGCCCTTGTCTGCCCTGCTGCTCGAATGGTTCCACCCAATGCGAACCAGCCGGTTGATGTTTGCGACCGCCTTCAATCCATTATCGTTCTTCCTAATGCCGCTGGCGCCGTCCGTCCGACAAAACCGGCATCTGGTCCCGGATACAAACCCCTATAAGGCTGCAGAGCTCAAGGCTTTCGACGCGATAGGCGGCGCGGTTACCGAAGCGCGTCGGCAGCGCGACACTGCTTATGAACTATGGTTCGAGTTACTCTACGGCCAGCAAAAAGGGGACTAGGCGATGTGTTCTTGAGGTAGCTCAAGGCCCTGAAGATCGAATGCAATTGTCATGAAAATGCCTTGGTCCCCGAAGCTCGGCAAGCTCTTCAACATCGCGTCTGGACGTTGCCGCCATGGTTAGCAACCCCACGCTCGCGCTCCTCTTTGGAGCCTTCGCGGTAGGACTGGTAGCTTCGCGCATGATTTCGAATGAGCCATCTACGCCGAGGACGGAGTCGCAAACCCAACAATTGAGCACCGAAGGAGGGATAACGGCCTATCTCGGCCTCGTACCTGCGGAAATCATCAAGGGTCTGACCCTGAGCGCGACCGCTGAACAGGGGCTGCGCGGCCACCTGCCCAGGCGCCCGCACGAATACCAGATCCTTGCGGCGCTGTTCAATGCAGCGAATGGTGTGCGAATTGCCGACGCCGTCGTGAGCGTCGAGCTATCGCGGCCGGGATCGCAGAGTGGCAGGCAGAAGTTGACGCCGATGCAGATCGATGGGGCGGCAGCGTATGGAGGAGTCTTCGATCTGCCGGTATTTGATCTCTACAACTTGAAAGTGATTGTGGAGCGCCCTGGCGCGAGCCCCACGCTCCTGCAGTTCAAGTACGATCATCGACCATAGGTACCGGATCGGCTGGGAGAGTTAGCCGCACAACACTTGTGAGTTCGTTGACTCGATCTGCGCACCAGCACTTCACCCGAGCAGGAGTTGAGCCCTTCCTTAGTCGCGTTTAGTCTGCCAGCGAGACAATATCGAATAAGCGAGTGAGTTTGCCGGCAGAGAACGGCTAGAAGATCAAGAGCCGCATCCGACCGTTCGGCAGTCTCTCGATGCACCCGGGGTATATTCATGAATCGAATTGGCATTTCCTTATGTCTGATCGGGATCATATTGGCATTGTTCCCCCTGATGCTGGGGGAACATTTGCCTGCAGATTATCACAGAGTCTGGATGTATTCTGGGTTTGCGATTTTTGGAATCGGATTTGGAGCAGGTCTTGCCTCTCTTTTGGTTGAGCCAATCCGGAAACGATCGCGTTTCTTCTTTGGTCCGTATCCACTGCTGATGATGTACGTCTGGGTGAGCAGAACAGGGTTGGCGAGGAATCGCGAAGAGACGCTTGATTTCGTCGAAAGGCTGCGCGCGGCCGGCATCAAGCAAAAGCTCGATTTCTATGGGCAGCTCATCACCAACGACGGCACCAACCCTGAATTGACGAGAATACCACCTGCTCATCTTGAGAAGTGTGCGATCACGATCGCGACCTCGCTTACGCTCGCGCGGGGCGGAAACGAGCAAGTCTGTACCTATGATCCCAAGCGCAAATTCGGCACGGTTTCCGGCCAGCCGGGGCAATATTGTAATCTGCATGTCAGCAGGAAGGTTCTTAAATTGATCAAGGGGCTCTGGTATGACGCGCATCGGTCGGCTGACGATGAGCCAGTTAACCCCTGATCGCTCGCGCGTCGGCCGGCCAAGATCAATAGATAGCGCAGTTTGAAGGCGATATCCGCGGCAGCGACCACGTGCGGTGAGCACAGGAATGCGGCTCTCCGGTAGAGCTGTCGTCGTGAATCTTGATCGACATCAACTTCCTCAGTTTGGATATGAGTCATGAAATAGTGGTGCTGGCGCAGCAGGAGAGGACGACATGCTCAAGCGCTTTTGGCCAATTCCTATCGCCGTTCTGCTTTTGGGGCCGGCTGCCGCTCAAACCAACGGCGCGGGGGATGCAACGTCGCAGTCAACCCCCGCGCATCATCCACAATACCTGTCAACCGTCGGTAAAAGAAAGCCTCCCGGCGCGGCGCTTGACCAGCGTGGAGGCACCACGCCGCTCTTGGACCGGCAAGAACGCGATATAGATGATCACATACTCAAGAGTATCTGCAAGGATGCGCTGGGCTGCGAGGGGGGACACTTGTGGAAGCGCCGGTAGCGACTTCTTGGTCGCCGCTTGAAAAGTTCGTTGAATTTTTGGGTATGCTAGGCTGAATCAGCGTGCCCGAACGAACGTGCTTCCTGTCCATCGAAAGGTCTGCGTTTCACCGCCGAGCGTAGCCCTGATCAATAGAATTCCTGAATCGTTTTCCATTCGTACATCCTCTGCGAATAAGCCGAAGATCTTTCCGAAGGTCGCATTGCCTCGCCGATAGATCTCGTGCAAACAGCCGCTTGCATGACAAATAAGTTGTCTGTTTTGGCAACTGAGATTCTGGAAGTGAAGGGCCCGAAAACTTTCCCCGCCGATCTCGATCGAAGTCGAAAAGTAGTGTTGCGCGGAGATTTCGGAGCCGCAGGCCCTCTGCAGCAACAAGACGCGGCTTTGCAGTTCCGCCGGAAGTTGCGCCAGGTGATTGGTCGACCAGTGCCGGTCGTTGGGAACGCTCGCAGCCACTACCGGCGATATGCCGAAGGCCAAACTGATCGCGGCCGCACCCAAATGCCAGACCGTCTTCATAGAGACTGCTCCCACTCGTAACGCCGTTCCCGGCGGCGCTCGCAAGATACGCCCAACTGTCTTTGGGCCATTGACTTAGCGCAAGGGCAGGCCAGGGGACGGCGAAAAGACGCCATTGACCGGCCGTGCGTCAGCTTCAGAGAGGTAAACTTCAGACCCCTCTCAACACACGACGTCGGCAGATGGCGGCGCCATTGCGCGGCAGCAATAGCCGCATGTCAGCAGGAGCCAATACAAGTATCGAGGATGCTGTCAGCCTATCAAAGCCCCGACCGCTTTGTGGATTAGGGCGAAAGAAGTTTGCGTCGAGAGCTAGGTCCGGGTTGCGCGTATCGCGACGGATGCTCGTCCCTCAATGAGGCCTACTCCAACTTCGCCAATGGGTTGGCTGAATATCGACGCGTCTCCTGTTTGCGGCGTCCACAAAATCCATTCCGGTTCTGTGGCAGGGATAGGGGAGTGCGACAATCAGGCCGTCATAGTCCACGATGCCGAGTTCGAGGTCTCCCTCAGGGGCGGTGACGGAGACAGGTTGCCATTCTTGGCCTGGAGATCGAGTTTCGGTCATGAGCTCGGTTTCCTCTAGAGACAATGGCTCAAGCCTATCGGGGATTGGGCGTAAGTTGTTGATTTTCATCAAAGCTCAATGTGCGCATCCAGCGTCAGCGGGGCCCGACCTGAAGGGTGTTCCGCAAAAATGATACCAGATATTGCAACCCCTACCCGGAAGGGGTATCTGTACTTTGCTTGAGGATCGCTCAGCGGGGCCTAGGGACGGCGGAAGCAAGGCCGATCACGCTGTAGGATCGTCGAAGGGCTCTCGCGAGCCAAACGGAGCGACTGTGTGCGGCAATTTCGGTCTGGTCCGTCTTTGCGGCATGCGCGAATGGTGGTAAAGACGCACGTATGCTGTCGTGGTTGGCCAAGGCTGGTAGGCGCAGAGCAGGACAGGTCCTTGCTCTGATCTATGCTTTTTGCGTATTTGCGCCGAACCTTGCCGTTGCTTCGCCCCACTGCCTGCTCACGGAGGGCAACGATCAAGTCTCCGTGCGCGACCATGTCGTTGGCGTCTCCCACTCTAGTGATGCCAGTGAGTCTGTGAGGGCTGCCATGACGGTCGCGTCATCCGATCACATGGTGCCGGATGCGCGGTCGAACCACCCGGCGACGACCAAGGCTCCTCAAAGCGCGACCTGCTGCGTCGCGACAGTCCTTGGGCTCCCTGCAGGATCCATCGAGATCCTCACACCGCGAACGCAACTCTCTGAATATCTGTCGGGGGCCTACCGCCGCCTAGCCGATAGGACGCCAGCTCGGCATTATCGCCCTCCAATTTCCTGACCAGACAGATTAAGTTGACGCGTGGCCCGCCGCACGGCAGCAGGCGCACGTAGTTTATTTTCAATTGGTCAGGACTCCTATCCATGTCTGGTTCCATCGGGGCTCGTCGCGCCGGAATGCATGCGGTCGCTCGCAAATCCCAGGCGCGATTGCGAAACCTTGCGGTCGCCGTACTCACCGCGGCTACCTTGGTTGGGTGTATGGAAGTGGCAACGCCGCTGGTAAGGCCGGATCCCGCCGATCCCGGCGTTAAAGTCCGTGGCGTTTCCTATCGCTCGACGGTCGCTCCCTACACCAGTCTGCGCCCAGCATCAGCCGTCGGCTGGAAGGAGCAGAATCGGGGCGTTACTCCTGCACCCGCCAAGCCCGAGTAGGAGCTGAGATCATGGGGACTTCAACATACCCGACGCGCCGAAGCGCTATTGCTGGTTCATCATTGCTGGTGCTGTCTTCGATGCTAACCGGTTGCGCAAGCTTCTCACCGGACCACGGCATGACGCTCGTCGCAGAAGGTGTCAGCGCCACGATCCAAAAAGACGTGGTCGCGGTACGCACTGCCGAGGACGCGGATTTGGCCGACGCGGTCGTAAAAAAGCTGCTCGGCCGAAGCCTCGACGTCGAGACTGCGATCCAGATCGCTCTCCTCAATAACAAAGGCCTGCAGGCTGCGTTTAACGAACTCGCTCTGGCCGAAGCAGATTCCCTGGAGCAGAGCCTTCCGCCGAATCCGGTCTTTTCGATATCGAGAGTAAGCGGGGACGCGGCCTTTGAGACCAGCCGTCAGGTGGTTGGAGACATCCTGGCTCTCGCGACGCTTCCTTTTCGTGCCGAGATTGCACGGGAACGGTTTCGTGCAGCCCAGTTCCGGGCCATCCTTGAAACGCTTCGAACTGCAGCCGAGACGCGCCGGGCCTACTACCGTGCGGTTGGAGCGAATGAACTCGCCGGGGTGTTGAACGATACGAAAACTTCTGCAGAAGCGATCGCCGAACTGGCCGAGAAACTTGGCAAGACCGGGTCGATGAACAAGCTCGACCAGGCACGCGAGCAGGTGTTTTATGCAGAGATTACAGCAGATGTTGCCTCGGCGCGGCAAGAGGCCGCCAGCTCACGAGAGCGGCTTGCGCGAGCGATGGGGCTCTGGGACCAGAAACTGAACTTCAGGCTTCCGAGTCGCCTGCCTGACCTGCCACGACGGCCGAAGAGCCTGCCGTTCATTGAGGTTGATGCGGTTGCACATCGCGTCGATCTGCAGATCGCCCAGATCGAGCTCGGAGCATTGGCCAAGGCGCAAAATCTAACCGAAGCAACCCGATTTGTGACGCTCCTGGATTTGGCGGGAATTGATCGCAACACCAAGGATCCCGAGGGGCCCCCGTTTCGACAGCGCGGCTTTGATCTGCAATTTCAGGTCCCCATCTTCGATGGAGGGGAAGTTCGGGTCAGGCAAGCGACTGAGATCTATAACCAGGCCTTCAATCGCTTGACCGAGCGGGCGGTCAATGTGCGCTCAGACGCGAGGGAAGCTTATCGCAATTATCGCTCGCTCTACGATATCGCCGGCCACTATCAGCGGGAGGTTCTGCCGCTGCGCAAGGTGATTGCCGATGAAACGGAGCTGCGTTACGGCGCGATGCAGGTCGACGTCTTTGCAGTGCTGGCTGAAGCGCGACAGCGTGTTGCCTCTCTCCGCGCCGCCACGGAAGCAAAACGCGACTTCTGGTTAGCAACTGCCGATCTCCAGACAGCCGTCAACGGAGGCGGGTCCGGCGACTCCGGCAGGGAAGGACGAACCACAACAGTGTCTGCCGTAACTTCGACTCCCAACTAGTCGAAGTATCGGCAGTCAACCAATGGAGTGAGCGATGATCTCGAGAAGAGGTTTCTTAGGTACTGCCGCGCTCGTCAGTGCGACCGCGATCAGTGGCCGCGTTCAGGCTGCGGCAATCCCGGAAGCGCCAACCATGGACAAGGTCACGATGCAGCCGCCGCTCCATCCGACCAGTGGACCGGATTATAGGCCTGTTGTGACTCTGAACGGCTGGTCGCTGCCCTGGCGCATGAACGGAGATTGGAAGGAGTACCATCTGGTTGCCGAACCGGTAGTGCGCGAATTTGCGGAAGGCATGAAGGCGTTCCTTTGGGGCTACAACGGGCAGTCGCCGGGACCAACCATCGAAGCGGTCGAGGGTGACAAGATCCGCATCTTCGTAACCAACAAGCTTCCCGAAGCGACGACCGTGCACTGGCACGGCATGATTTTGCCGAGCGGAATGGATGGTGTCGGTGGTTTGACGCAGCCGCACATCAAGCCGGGCAAGACCTTCGTCTACGAATTTGAGACGAAGCGGAGTGGCACGTTCATGTACCATCCGCATTCTGACGAGATGGTGCAGATGGCCATGGGCATGATGGGGATGTTTATCGTCCATCCGCGCGATCTGGCGTTCCGCCCTGTCGACCGCGACTTCGTCTTTATCATGAGCGCCTACGACATGGATCCCGGAACCTATCTTCCCAAGGTAACGGAGATGACCAATTTCAATATGTGGGCCTGGAATAGCCGAGTGTTTCCGGGGATCGACCCGCTGCCGGTCAGACTCGGCGATCGGGTCAGGGTACGAATCGGCAATCTCACCATGACCAACCATCCGATTCACCTTCACGGTCACAGCTTCTCCGTGAGCTGTACAGATGGCGGATGGGTGCCGGAGAGTGCGCAATGGCCAGAGACCACGATCGACGTGCCGGTTGGCGCGGTGCGCGCCTTCGACGTTATCGCGGATAATCCTGGAGACTGGGCTTTCCACTGCCACAAATCGCATCACACCATGAATGCAATGGGTCACGATCTCAGGACACTGATCGGGGTCCCCAAGCAGACAATTGCGAAAGCGGTCAAGAAGCTCGCGCCCGATTCCATGGCCATGGGGTCGACGGGCATGGCGATGGGCGAGATGGAAATGCCGCTGCCCGACAACACCTTGCCAATGATGACCGGCTCCGGGCAGTTCGGTCCGATCGAGATGGGCGGCATGTTTACGGTCATGAAGATTCGGGAAGGACTTGCGCAAGACGACTACCGCGATCCCGGTCCTTATCAATTCCCGAAAGGCACCGTTGCCTATGAAGTTGACACGCCGGCGGCGCAGCCAGTTCGGGAAGAGCAGGGAGCTCCGAAATCACCGGCTAAGAATGGCGGGAACAAAGCGATGAAGGGGATGAAAATGTAACGCAGAGCTATGACTGGCACAAACGAAGACACCTGAAGGAGAATGCGATGAAGAAACTGATCCAAACGGCAGGCGCCGTGCTCGCGGCGGCCTTGTTGGTCACAGCCGCTGCGGCGGAAGACATCAAGGGCGAAGTCAAGAAAATCGACGAGAGCGCGGGCAAGATCACCCTGAAGCATGGACCTGCCAAGAGTCTTGGTATGGATGAGGACATGACGATGGTTTACCGCGTCAAGGATCCTGCCATGCTCAAGCAGGTGAAGGTGGGTGACAAGGTCACGTTCGAGGCGGAGAAGTCAGACAACGGCTTCGCGGTAACCAAGATCCAGAAAGGCAAGTGATCCTGACCCTGGACGTCGCCGCGCAAACGGCGTCGTCCAGTCTGGAGTTCACAAGGAAAGAGGAAAGAATGTCGAAGAAAATTCATGCGGGCGCAGTGGCCGGAGTTGTGGTCCTCCTGTTTGCATCGCTGGCGCAAGCTCACCCGCAGCTTCAGTCTGCGGAGCCGGCTGCTGGCACGACCGCGCCTACCCCGAAGCAGATCCGAATCATGTTTAACGAAGCTGTCATTCCGCAGTTCTCGGGCGTCGAACTCCGGGATCCAAGCGGTAAGCTTGTTCCTGTCGGGAAGTCAGAGACAGATCCCGCTAACAAGAAGATGCTGGTAGTCCCCGTGAAGCAGGAACTCTCGCCCGGAGAGTACAAGGTGGAGTGGCACGCGGTCTCCGACGATACCCATCGCGTCAAAGGAAGCTACTCCTTCAGCGTGAGGCGCTGATGATCGATATCGGACTCGTACTCTCGCGGCTCCTGCAGTCCACAGCGGCGACAACCCTGTTCGGCGTGGCGTTGTTTCCACTCTACGCGTACGGAGGCCGAGAGCCAGATCGGATCTTGCGGTGGAGAAGGCGGCTGCTGTTTTCGGCGGCACTTCTGGCGATAGTGAGCGGAATCTCGTGGTTCTTGTTTTCTGTCGCAAGCATGAGCGGCGATGTTTCCGGTCTGATCGACCCGGACACTCTCTTGCTCGCGGGGCACACGAGTTTTGGCACTCTCTGGACCTGGCGCATGCTGCTTGCCTTGCTCATGGTGGTTCTGATGAGCATTGGGGTGACGCATGTCGCGGGAACTGTGATGATATCCCTTCTCGCGGCCGTACTTCTCTCGTCGTTAGCAGGCACTGGCCATACCCAGGTCGAGGAAGGATGGGCCGGCATTGTTCATGTCTTGGCCGACGGGGCGCACCTTCTTGCCGCCGGAGCCTGGCTTGGAGGGCTGTTGCCACTCGCCTACTTGGTCGCTCATTATTGCAGGAAGCCCGATGACGCGTCCCCGCTCGACAACGTCCTCGTCCGCTTTTCCGGCATGGGCTATTTGGCGGTGGCGACCCTTGTCGGAACGGGTCTGATCAACAGTTGGCTTCTGGTTGGATCGGTTTCCGGACTATTGAAGACCGGATACGGGCAGTTTCTGGCGGTGAAGCTTGCGCTGTTTCTGTGCATGCTCGGCCTTGCCGTGGCCAACAGGTTCTGGCTCATTCCTGCCCTGGAGAAGGCTTCTGCCGCTGCAGGTCACTCCGGTGCGATCGACTATCTTCGCAAGCTGCGGAACCACATCGTAGGCGAGCAGCTGCTGGGACTCTCTGTCCTGCTCGTTGTGAGTATACTGGGCACCATGCAGCCGGCGATCGTCCCGTGAGGGACAAGCGTTCTCCTCAAATGGAAGCTGGCCCCGGTGCTGGAAGGCTGCGCTGGCCCTGCCGCCGCCCGCTGCGAGGTCTGGCGTTTGAGGAGGTTCGAGCGGACAGGGTCTTTTCCCACCGGTGTCACTGGTGGGTTTCGCGGCCGAGCCAGCTGAAGGACGCTCACGAATGTCGGACCTATTGCTCAGCGGGGAAGTTCGGGATGGGCTGGGCCACACTCTTCATTGGATTGTAACAGCGATCGAAATACTTGGTGTCGCCGTCATCCTGTTGGGAGTGCTTGTCTCTACCGTATGGATGGCGCGTGATCTTGCGAGCGGAGAGTGGACGCGGGCCTATCGTTCCTACAGAGCCAATTTGGGGCGGGGGATTCTGCTCGGTCTCGAGTTCTTCATCGCGGCCGATATCATCGGAATGGTCGCGATCGTACCGACGTTTGAACGTCTTGGCATACTCGCCGTGATTATTATCATCCGGACGCTTTTGAGCTTCTCGCTTCAGATCGAAGTCGATGGACGACTGCCTTGGCGTAGAAAGGAAGAAGGCAAAATCCAGAGTGAAGGCCTCTGATCATCCGAGTGCGCCATAGCAGTTAGCATTCATGCGACCTATTTCGCCGATGCAGCTGCTGGACGAAGCGGCGACAGCGACGGAGGCGGGTTCCGATCAGACTTCAGCCATCCCTTGCCGGCTAACCGCCCTTGATCTGCAGGTTATCTGCATCTGGATTTGTCAGTGAAGCGTCTGTCGCACTCTTTGAGAAGCGCCGGCGAATCCCAGATGACAGATCCGTCTTCGCCGAGAATGATAGGATCAACAAACAATGGATCTCGGGTCAAGCGGCATGCTTGTTGAATGGCGGCTTCGTTGGTCGGATAGGATTCGCAGAGCAACACTGATACCTGGTAGGGCTCCTGCGAAGGCTGCAATAGGGGGCCATCCGTATAAACAAGCAAGACCGGACCAAAGCCTGGATGTCGCTTCGCGAACTGGTTGAGTTCTTCGCAGGCGAGTTCGACCGCCTTGGGTACTGGTCTGATTTCACGCTCCCAGTTTTGTACCGCGCCGCGGTTTACTCCGAGTTTCTCTGCCGCCTCAAACTGGTTATATCCAAATTTTTTTCGCCACTTTTTCAGATCCCACGAGTCCACCTGCGTCATCCAGTTCGGGAGTAATCTACAGACCAGGACGCGTCTGCACTGACGCTGACCCAAAACCTTCGCATTGCTTCGTGAGCTCGTAGCCGCTCCAGATAGCACTTCCAAGGTCATCTAATATCATCGGGTTGAAGAAGGCCGAATCTTCGCTGAGTTCATTGATCCTTCGGAAGGCATCAATGTTATTGACGCACCTCTTGCAAGTGAGTGCAGCTGGTTCGCCTGCAAGATTCGACGCATTCGAGAGCGGAATGATCGAGTAGACCAAAGTCACCGGCCCGAAATCAGGCCGACGCTTCTTTCGGCGTAAGAGTTGCCTGCAGGCTAAGCCCACCGTGACCGGAATGGGGGTAATTTCATACTCCCAATTTTGGATGGTGGCTCTGGTCACGCCGAGTTCAGCTCCGGCCTGCTGCTGCGTGAAGTCCATGGCCCTGCGCCACTCCTTCAACTCAAGACCGGTCATGCAAATCTCCAGAACCGAAAAGTGGGCCCAGCGCGGCTCATCATATGGTCTGAAGAGGAGCCTGAGGTGTGATGAAAATGCAACGAGCGTCTGAAATCCCCCTGGAAAGCCGGAAATCGCCCAGCGCTTAGGCAGGTGCCTACGTTTGTTGCTTCACCAGTCTGTTAATCTTGGGCGAAAGTGCGTCGTATCCGTTGCCGTACCTGCTCGCCAAGGTTCTCCGGCAATGAAGGTTCTCCGGCGATGAAACTGAAAGTTGAGGGGATGTTATGAAAACAGGGGCTTTGTTGGCAACGGCGCTGGCAATGATATCAGGTTCGGCTCTCGCTGCGGATTTGCCGGTTAAAGCCGCGAAGGCGCCGCCTCCGGCTGCGTTCGACCCGTGGGACATCGCGTTCGGCAGCGCGATCATGAACGATTATATCTTCCGCGGCGTTACGCAGTCCAACCATAAGCCGTCGGTGGCCGCCTATTTTGAGCCTCGATACAACGTCACCAAAGACCTGCAGCTCTACGTCGGTCTTTCCGGGGAGAGCATTTCGTTCACGAACCGACCTGCGGCGGAAATTGACATCTATGGCGGTATCCGCCCGACCTTCGGGGCCTTTGCCTTCGACATCGGTGTCTGGGGTTATCTGTATCCGGGTGGCACCTGCTACTACGGTGCAGCCAATGCCTTCAACGGGGGTCTTACGGATTCTGCTGGCCGGCCGCTCAGCGCCGAGTGTCTGGCTAATGCCGTGCCGAACGCCAACACCATGAAGAAGGACGTCAGCTTCGTCGAAGTTTACGGCAAGGTGAACTACACCATCAACGACAGCTTCAGCGTCGGTGCGACCGAGTTCTACTCGCCGAACTTCCTGAACTCGGGCGCGTGGGGCAACTACGCCTCTATCACCGGCAAGTACACGGCGCCTTCCACCGTGTTCGGCAGCAGCGGCGTCGGCATGTATGTGTCGGGTGAGTTCGGCCGGCAATGGTTTGGCACCACCGACAGCTTCTACGGCACCGCGACGTTCCCCAACGGCATCCATTACGCCGACTACTACACTTGGAATATTGGTATCGGCTTCACCTACAAGGTGTTCACACTGGATCTGCGTTACTCTGACACCGACCTTAACAAGGGTAATTGCAGCGTCTTCACCGGTGCATTCAATGCTTCCGTCGGAACCTCCCCGATTACCGGCATCAACCCGGGCGGGAACAGCTCCAACTGGTGTGGTGCCGCCGGCATTGTCAAGCTTTCGGCTGACCTGACGGCAGTTACGAATCTGAAGTAAGCATTCGAGTCAGACAGGATCGAAGGGGGCGATAGAGATATCTATCGCCCTTTTTCATTCGGTGTACGCAGATCGAAAATTGTACCCGCTCCACTGTCAGCGCGGCGCGCTCCCTCCACCCGACACCGAGCAAAGTTCCAAATTGACGCCCGCTCGTTTGGGCCGGCGGGCAAACGCGGTCGGCTCGCTATCGACTCCCGATAAGCAAGGTCGGTGGGGCGTCAACGCAACAATAGTGTCCTGACGACCCTCATCATTGCCTACCATGAGTTCTCTGGTTGAGGCCGAGTTCGCTCACAGTCGCTCTGGGGTGCCTTCTGGGCGGCCCGAGAGACTTGGCGCCCTTTGCATGGCGTGGTCCTTGGTTGAAATCGTTACTCGGCGGCCGGAAGGCCGGCTGCGAGCGCGAGCTGGCGCAGGATGTTCTCGGCGGTCGGTCCGGACCGGCGGGTCTTGCGCTTGCGATGGATCTCGCGGCCGACCACTCGCTCGTTGAGGTCGAGGAAGTGGGCGCCTTCCCACGGCTGCACGGTCGCCTGCCGGAACAGACGATGCAGCGAGCCGCGCGTGATCGGCCTGCCGCCGAGTCCGGCGACGGCCGAGTGCAGCCGCGGCACACGCGGCAGATTGCGTAGCGCGGCACCGACATTGTCGGCGAGCTGTCCGCCCATCCCCACGGCGATGCTCTTCTCGACCACGACGAGGTGTTGCGCAGCTGCCAGCACGTTGCGCAATTCTTCGACCGGGAACGGTCGGAACGAGACGATGGTCACAAGCCCGAACCGGATGCCGTCGTCCCGCATCTCGTCAATCGTGTCCTTGATAGTGCCGCAGACCGATCCCATCGCGACCACAAAGGAGCTCCGCATCGTCCGCGCGATAGCTGCGGAGCAAGCCGCCTGACTCACGACCAAAACTTCTCGGCAAATTCGCGAGCGAACTGCGAGATGAGCCGGAGCGCCTGGGTCTGCTTGTAATGCGCTAGTGTCCTGAACCAGAAGTTCGCGACATCGAGTCGTGTTTTGCCGGGGCATTGTATCGGCAGAAGCGTTCGATGGAAGCAAGGATGTCATCGGCGGACTTGGTCCATCGGAACGGCTTTGGATCGGCGTTGTGTCGGTCGATGAGCGAAGTGATGTCAGCCCTGAGAGCCGCGACGCTGCGATAGATGCCGCGCCTCCTCGACAATCTTGCCAAACCGCTAGATTGGCCCAACATTTTCGGGATCAGAAACACCAAAACGTGCTTCTTCTGATGGACAACGTGTTTCGCTTCGTTCAGGCCGGAAGCGAATTGTCGAGTCTGCTCGGACGGCTGCCATCGCGGGTCGGGTATCAACCGACATTGGCGACTGAGGTCGCATCCCTGCAGGAGCCGATCGCATCGGTAGCAGGTGCGTCGGTGACCGCCATCCAGGCCGTTTACGTGCCGGCCGACGACTTCACTGATCCGGCTGTGACCGCCATATCGAGTCATACTGATAGCATCATCATGTTGTCGCGTACGCTGGCAGCCCAGGGATTCTATCCCGCGATCGATCCGCTTGCCTCGTCGTCGGTTCTGCTTGATCCCCTTGTGGTCGGCGAAGAGCACTATCGGCTTGCGGAACGAGCGCGGGAGACGCTGGCTCGCTTCAAGGATCTGCAAGACATCATCGCGCTCCTCGGAGTCGAGGAACTTGGCGCCAATGACAAGTTGATCGTTAAACGAGCTCGCCGCCTGCAAAGGTTCCTGAGTCAGCCCTTCATGGTGACGGAAGCGTTTACCGGCACGCCCGGCCGCAGCGTCCGTCGTGCGGACACGCTGGCCGGCTGCCGCGCGATCCTCGACGGGGAGACCGACGATTGGGCTGAGGGATCTCTCTATATGGTCGGAACTCTAGACGAGGCCCGGGAGAAGGAAGCTGCGTCCACCAGCAAAGGACGCGTGCCATGAAGCTGAGTATCGTCACACCACTTTCGATGGTCATAGATGAGGATGGGGTGCTTGCGGTACGCGCAGAAGATGCGACCGGCAGCTTTGGGATTCTGCCGCGGCATGCGGATTTCGTCACCAGCCTCGCGATCTCCGTTGTAAGCTGGCAAAGCGGCAATGGCACGCGCCATTATTGCGCTGTCCGCCGCGGCGTTCTTTCGGTCGTGGGTGGACGCGACGTCGTCATCGCGACGCGCGAGGCGGTGCCGGGGGACGATCTTGCGATCCTGGATAAGACTGTCCTCGCTCGTTTCCATGCTGACCTCGAGAGCGAGCGGACCGAAAACGTCGAGAGCACTCGGCTGCGTCTCAACGCGATCCGGCAGATGATGTATCATCTCCGGCCCGGTCACCGCACTGGCGTGGGGATGTTCTCATGACAGGATCGGAGAAATCGCAAGTGCCAAAGTCCGCTGACGCGGACCAGGAAGATCCGCTCGTGAAGGGCGCCCGGCTCCGCCGGGAGCGTCACCGGCGCAAGCTTCGGGAGGGGGATCCGTCGGTTGCACGGCGGCTCGCCCAGATCGGTGTGCTTGGCTGGATCATCGTAGTCCCCATGCTGATCGGAATTTACCTGGGACACTGGATGGATCACAAATTCTACACAGGGCTGTTCTGGACCGCGCCGCTGCTGTTGATTGGGCTGGCTATTGGATGTTGGTCCGCCTGGAGATGGATGAACAACGCATGAGCATCTCGTTGGCCGACATCCTGCCGACCGGGATCCAGCTTCTTGAAATCCCCGGCGATCTAGCCGGTGGAATTGTGCTGGGTATTCTGTATTTCGGTAGCCTGCGGTGGAGCGTCAGCCGTTTCATTGGAGATGGCGGAGTCGTGAGAACCATCGCGCTGATGATCCTTCGTTTCATCGTTCTCGGTGGACTGTTGACGTTGGCGAGCCTGGCGGGAGCGCTGCACCTGCTGGTTATGACGCTGGGTGTATTTATCGGTCGCTCCTTCATCATTCGCGGGACGCGGGAAGCAACATGACCTCGCCGCTCAGCAGCACCGCGCTTTTTCACCTGGGGCCCGTCCCCGTCACCGCGGCCGTGTTGACGACCTGGGCTATCATGGCCGGATTGGCGCTCGCCGGGATCCTTCTCACACGCAGTTTGTCGCGAGAACCGTCGGCGACCCAATCCGCCGTCGAGCTGATCGTCGACGCGGTGGACGATCAGATCAGGGATACGATGGGAGTGGAACCATCTCCCTACCGTGCTTTCATCGGCACACTCTTCCTGTTCATCTTCGTTGCCAATTGGTCCTCGCTGGTGCCTGGAGTCGAACCGCCTACGGCCCAAATCGAAACCGACGCAGCGCTCGCGCTTGTCGTCTTCGTTGCCGTGATTTGGTACGGCATCCGTGCCGGAGGAGTGCGCGGCTATCTTGCCACCTTTGCATCGCCAAACCCGATCATGATCCCGCTCAATTTTCTCGAGAGCCTCACGCGGACATTCTCGCTCGTCGTCCGGCTCTTCGGCAATGTGATGAGCGGCGTATTCGTTGTCGGCATCGTGCTTTCCGTGGCCGGGCTGCTTGTGCCGATCCCCCTCATGGCCCTCGATCTCCTTACGGGTGCGGTTCAGGCCTATATCTTCGCGGTCCTTGCTATGGTCTTCATCGCAGGAGCGGTGACCGAGGGGAAGGACACGGAAACCAACAATCCAACAACGTAAGGGCGCGGTCGTGAACTGGCTATCCTTTGTGAGCATTATATCGGCCGCTGTGGCGGTGTCATTTGGTGCAATTGGCCCGGCGCTTGCCGAAGGCCGCGCGGTGGCGGCCGCGATGGACGCAATCGCACGGCAGCCGGAGGCCGCGAACACCATTTCGCGCACGCTGTTCGTCGGGCTGGCCATGATCGAGACCATGGCCATCTATTGCCTCGTGATCGCGCTGCTCCTGTTGTTCGCCAACCCGCTGCTGAAGTGATGTTATGACCATCGATTGGTGGACGGTTGGACTCCAAGCCGTCAATGTCACGATCCTGGTGTGGTTGCTCGCCCGATTCTTCTGGCGTCCGGTCGCGGGGATCATTGAGCAGCGTCGGGCGGCTGCGATTCAAGTGCTGGCCGAGGCCGAGACCAAGCGGAATGAGGCGAATAGCGCGCTTGTGGAGATTGACCGGATAAGGTCCGGATTCGACAAAGAACGTGAGTTGATCATTGCCGCAGCTCACGAGACCGCGGAGCAGGAGCGCAAAGCGCTCCTCGCCTCGGCCGCGAAGGAGGTCGCCGCGCTGGAGCCTTCCGCGAAAATGAGCATCGAAAAGGAGCGATACACGGCCGAGCAAGCTTGGGTGGAGCGAGCGAGTCGACTGGCCGTCGAAATCGCCAAGCGGCTTGTCTCGCGCCTGGAGGGGCCGGCCGCAGGTGCGGCGTTCCTTGATGTGCTCCTCCGGGAAATACGGGCGTTGCCTGAACCGGTCCGGAAAGCCATGGCGGGAGACGGTGTGGTCCTGGAAGCAGTCAGCGCGACGCCGGTCCAACCGATGGACCAGCAGCGTCAGCGGCAGCTGATCGCCGATGCGTTCGGCGCCCGTCCCGAGATTGCCTTCAAGGAGGACCCCGGACTGATCGCTGGCCTGGAGCTGCACGGTCCGCACCTTGTTATCAAGAACAGTTGGCGTGCCGACCTCGCCAAGATCCTTACGGACCTCTCGGATGACAACAACCGACACTGACATGCTGGCCGACGGCTGGCTCAAACGCGCTGGTATCAGACTTGGTGCGACCCTTCTTGGGCCTGAAACTGAGCAGATCGGGCGGGTGGAAGAGGTGGGGGACGGCATCGCGCTCGTCTCTGGTCTGCCTGGAGTTCGGCAGGACGAATTGCTGAGGTTCGAGAAGGGACAGTTCGGTTTCGCTCAGGTCCTTGAACGGGACCGGATCGGATGCGTCCTGCTCGATGGCGTGAATACGATCGAGGCGGGCGACCGTGTGCGCGGCACCGGCGACGTCGTCCGCGTGCCAGTAGGGCCTGCGCTTCTCGGCCGTATTGTCGATCCGCTTGGTCGTCCACTGGATGGCAAGGGTCCCGTGGTGACGGATACGCTCGAACCCATCGAGCGACCGGCGCCAAGCATCATCGATCGGGATCTCGTGACGCAGCCCGTTCAGACGGATCTCATGGTGGTTGACACCCTGTTCGCGCTTGGCCGCGGCTCAACGTGAGCTCATCATAGGCGATCGATCAACCGGCAAGACCACGATCGCAGTCGACACGATCATCAATCAAAAGACGAGCGACTTGGTCTGCGTCTACGTCGCGGTAGGTCAGAAGAGCTCGAGCATCCGTCGAGCAATCGACGCCATGACGGAATTTGGCTCGATTGAACGTTGTATTGTCGTCGTTGCTGGCTCAGCTAGTTCCCCAGGACTGCAGTGGATCGTGCCTTTCGCCGCATTCACGATGGCGGAATATTTTCGCGATCGCGGCCAGCATGCCTTGATTGTGGTCGATGACCTGACGAAGCACGCTGCCAGCCATCGCGAGATCGCCCTGCTCACGCGCCAGTCGCCAGGACGCGAGGCATATCCTGGTGACATTTTCTATGTCCATGCGCGGCTGCTGGAGAGAGCTGCCAAGCTGTCCAAGGAAAAAGGAGGAGGATCGCTGACGGCACTACCGATCGCGGAGACTGATGCAGGTAACCTCAGTGCCTACATTCCGACCAATCTGATTTCGATCACAGACGGCCAGATCGTGCTTGACGCCAGGCTTTTCCACGAAGGGCAGAAGCCCGCCGTCGATGTCGGCACCAGCGTCAGTCGCGTCGGCGGCAAGACGCAAGCGCTTGCGCTTCGGGAGGCTGCCGAGACGGTGCGCCTCGACTATGCCCAATTCCTAGAGCTGGAGATGTTCACCCGCTTTGGCGGAATGCCGGATCAGCGCGTCCGTAATCAACTGACCCGAGGCGCGCGAATCCGTGCGATCCTCGGCCAACCGCAACATGCGCCGCTGCGGCTCGCCGAAGAGGTGGCGCTGCTGCGGGCGCTGCAATCCGGTCTCTTGGACGAGCTTCCTCTCCCCGCCGTGGCTGCGTTCCGCGCGGGCTTGCGTGAGGCATTGAACACAATGCCCCCGACGTGGTCAGGCTGATCGAGGAGACGGGCAGACTTGCGGATGCACCGAGGAAAGCGCTCGACAGAACGCTCCAGCAATACGTTCATGAGCTCACAAGGGCGACGGCGACCCCGCAGGAGACAAGTCTGAAGTGACCGAGCGTCTGGCTGACATAAGCGCTCGCATTGGCGGCATCCGTCAGCTCGGTGCTGTCGTGAATGCGATGCGGGGCATTGCCGCCGCGCGCGCAGCAGGCTCGCATCCAGCTTGCCGCGGTGGACAGCTATGCAGCGACCGTCGCGCGCACCATTGGACAAGTTCTCGATCTGGTGCCTTCCGCCCGGTTTGGGACGGAGCGTCGATCGACCCGGATGGCTCTTGTCCTATTTTGCGCGGAACAGGGCTGCGCCGGTGCGTTCAGCGAGCGGGTGCTTGATGCGGTTGGCCACGAACTCACTGATTCCGAACTATTCGTGATCGGGACGCGGGGGCATGCGATCATGAGTGAAAGGGGTATAGCCGTAGACTGGAATGCTGCGTTGCCATCGCATTCACTCGGCATTCCCAAGCTCGCCGACCGGATCACCGAAGCGCTCTTTGCCCGCGTCGCGTCGGGGGAAGTCGACCGACTTGACGCTGTATTCAGCGAATGGCGGCCAGGCCAAGGCGTTCATGTCAGACGCCGCCGCTTGTTCCCTCTTGACCTGTCCGGGTTTTCGCGCCCGGCCGGCCTGGAGGCGCCGTTGCTGAACATGTCGCCCGAAGCTCTTCTGGCCGAGTTGACTGCGGGTTACCTGCACGCAGAGCTGTGCAACACGGCATTGCACGCGTTCGCGGCGGAAAATGAGGCCCGCATGGAAGCAATGGCCGCAGCACACAGCCAGGTCGAGCAACAGCTTTCCACATTGCAGGCGACAGAACGAATTGTGCGTCAGGAGGAGATCACGGCGGAAATCATCGAGCTCGCCGCGGGCGAGACGGCGAGCCGAGCAGCTCAAACCCGGCCACGTAACAGGTAAGGTCGTCCAAGGACTGCTTCATTCCCGGCCGGCCGGTCCGGAAACGGGTCGAGGCCGGTCGCTATGAGGAGAATCGAAATGCGGCGTTCTCTCTCGCGCGCGCTTTGGCCCTACAGCCTGCCGAAGAAATCGATGTCTTCGACGACAGATAAGGTCGGATAGAGATTGCGGCCGAGGTCCTGCGGCAAATAGGCAGTGCGAGGGCAGATATTGTCTCGATGGCGGCGCGATGTCATGTCGCCGCCGAGAACGGTCAAAGATGTCATTCGGCCTGGAAGCCGATTGACAGACTGATAGCGCCTCAGCTGCTTGTCGAGCTGCGCCTTCGTCAAATCCGATCTTTTTCGCTGCTCAATAAGCATCGTGATAAGAGCTTTTTGGCAAGGAGACCCGACGATACAGAAGCGTGCCCAGGCCTCAATCATTGAAACACAGATCAAGGCCAGGTAAGAAGCCGACGAGGCGGCGCGCTTACGCGTTGCCGAGAATGACCAGACCCGTGATAGCAAACTATCAAAGCCGAGACCCCTTAACCGCAGCGCCAGGAAATTATATCGTAATTTCAATTACATATGAGTTCGCAGTTTTATTCTGAATGGCGCGCCACCCCAATCAATAGGTCTCTCGCAAGGCCGGGAGAGCTTGCGACACATCCCCCGCAGCTAATGGTCAGATATCCGGTCGGCCCCAAAGGCGCCTTCCGCCCCGGTCATAGGAAGCCCATCGATGCGCTTGAATGGCGAACCTAGGCCCCTTTGTCCCCGTCTTTAGAGCGAGCAGGGGTCGATAGGTTTTGGGCTGTTTAGGCCCTCGGGCTCTTGAGCCTCACACCTTCGCCTTTTTGGTCCGCATCGAGAAATTCGATACCGGCTTTGACTAAAGCCTCCTGAACGGCCTGCACCGTACTTATTCGCGAGTCCACGACGCCGCCCTCGAGCCGTGCGACGGCGTTCAGAGACACGATCGCCTTGTCCGCGAGTTGCTGCTGGGACCAACCAAGCAACGCTCTAGCAGCCCGAATTTGTCGAGAGGTGATCATGAGATCACCATCGACAGCCCTAGCAAAAGCGCCACTATAAGGTTATAAATACACCTCTTAAGGGTATTATACACCCGCCGCTGGATGAAATCTCGTGTGGATAGCTTGAGAGCTTCGAGTTGAGCCGTCTGCGCCAATTTTCAGGTGCATGTTGCCATTCATTGAGGATGCCTGAGCAATGAAGACCCCCTCGTCTCGATCGTCTTACAAGTGTCAGACAAAAGACGGTTCTCACTCTGGCCGCTGCGATGGCGCCGATCCTGACAACGTCTCTAGACGCTCAACTTCAGACCTCGCCAACATACGGTTCAAGGCAACCGACGACGATTTAGGCCTGATCGTGTTGGGCAAGCAGCTCGAAGAGGCTGTGGCCAAGATACGAGCCTTGTACGATCCGTCATCACCAGACCATCTAGAACGAATTGAAGCCATGCTCGGTGATCTAGCGCCTATAGAGCAGGCCATTATGGCCACACCGGCACGAACTCTAGCCGGTCTGGGCGTAAAAGCTCGTCATGCAGCCTACGTCAATTCCGAACACTGGGATGCGCCGATTGACGAGATCGACTGGGACGCTCGGGCCGTTCGTTCGTTAATTGAAGCGGTGTGCGACGTGGCTGCCATACCATTCTCCTCGGGATCGAACTCCAAGGAACAGAAATAGTCTCGTCGTACAGATCTTGCTGGCGTTCAACTTTCGATGGAAGGATTGGAGCGAATGAGCATCGTGTCGATCATGGCCGCGATCCTCGAAGAGGAGTTGCGAGAACATGGTATCCGCGGGCTAACCCAACGCGACCGTGAAACCATCGTCCACAGCATGATCCAACGCACCGCCGAACTCGAAACAGACATCAAGCAGCGTCACTTGGGAGCACGCCTCGATGATCTAAACTGAGGGACTGTTGGTGTGTTGCGGACGGCTTTCGAGCGTGGAGGAAAGGGAGTCCGCGACGCCCGATAGAACCTCAATTTTCTTTCCAAGGGTTAGTTGAGACCGGCGCTCGGCGAATACTTGACCAAAGCCGCAGGTCCCGAGCCGGTCACCGAGGACCCAATCGTCTTTAAGTCCTGATCGTCGTCAAGAACGCGCCCTTCCTCAGTTCGTCGCGGGCAGCCGTTTCCTGGAGAGTTTGCTCTTCAATATCTTTTGGTATTTGGGCGAAGTCTAGTCGCGGCTTACGAGACGTCGCCTCTCTCGAAGCGACGCACGATATTCTCGTAGACCTCCTGGGCGAACTCCTGGAAGTCGAAAAGCATGAACATGGGGGCACACACGCGCTGTACCTCTTCGACCAGAGTATCACGAAGGGTGCCAAGCACGATGACGGTCTCGGTCTCCGACATCTGCTCGTGCGAGGCCGGCGTATCGAACAAGATGCGGTTGCCTCCGACGCTCTTGAGAGTGCGTCCGCGAAGGCCCCGGTGCGTCACGCGAATGCTGAGCTTGGCTTCAGCCGTTGCGCCCAGGGCGGTATAGAACCTGCCGGCGAACATCAGCGCTTCTGTCAAACGGACGATTCGCGTGTTGAAGAACAAGGCATCCGGCGCGCCCTGTTGATCCTCGAAGTACCCCTGCATCGCGTAGAAATCGCCATTCTTGCGCACTGCCCAGTAGTCGTACGATTTCCGCTCCTTGATCGATATTTCCGCGCGAATACCGTCGCCGAAGGGCCTCGGCTTGCTGTCCTCCCGATTCTGGAGCGTCACGGCAAACGGCCAGCCGAAAGTTTTGATCTCCGAAGCTTGCACCGCGTTGAGCAGCTCCATCTGGGTCTTGTTCAGGCCAGCGTGCAGCCCCATGCGCACTTCCATTGCGCCGACATCGTTGATGTGCGGAATTTGGCCGGCATCGCCAATGAAGAGCGTCGCGATCCCGCTGGCGGCCGTTTTGTGCTGCGCCTCGAACCACGGACCGCTCAGGATCGGCTCTCCTGCCGCGGTCGCGCCGCTCGGCCCCGCAACCCGCACCGGTTCGCCGGCTTTGATCACTTCGGTCTTGAACGGGTTCTCGCCGAGCCCTGGCTTGATCAAGGCCGGCGCGGCGTGGATCTCGCGTGCCAGCTCCTCCAGCTTCGCGCTATACTGCGCATCGTCAGAGAAATCGATGTACAGACGCGGCCCGAGAAAGATCGGCACCTTGCGCTCGCCGGCGTTGTTCCGGACGATGGGAATGAACTTTATGGTATCGATCTTGGAGACCACCTCGGTCGTGACGATCAGGCGCTCGTAGCCGACACCGCCCTTGCCAGCTTCCGCCTTGGAAACGTACGTCTCAGAGCAGATCATCACCACGCGGTCAGCTGTGCGGATGCCATCGGCCATGAATGCAGCGACATCCTGCCCCGGCACCAGATCCCATTGATCCAGCGTCGCGTCGACCCCCAACTCTCGAAGTGAAGTGGCCACGCGCATCGCCCATGACTTGTGCTCCGGCGAGTCGTGCGAGTACGAGATAAAGACCTTGGGCGCGGGCATCTACTCCTCCAAATCGTCGTGGGGGCTTACAGCGCGGCGGACGACGGCACAGCCCTTAGAGAGCCAAGTCGCATCTCATGGCCAGTTGACCAACGTAAGATGGCGATGCTTTCAACATCCCCAATTCCTAGCCACTCCCCAAAATCGCTCATACCTCACGTCCAACTTTCTGGTTGATACGATTTATGATCTCAACCTACGATCCGGTTAATTGTAAACTACTGCATCGCGACACCTCAATAGGAGAACCCAGATGGCAATGGATATATCTTACCGTGTCGCGGTTTCTGACGATGCTGCCGGTGTTCTCAGAGTCTTCGCTGAGGTCGCCCCCGAAGTTCCCACGGCCGTTCGTTCGATGACGAAGGAGTTGATCGAGCGCTTGGTCGCAACTGGACAGTCGTGGGTTGCGACCGATGACACCGGCTCGGTCGTTGGATATGCATTAGCTGAAGGTGACGATAAAGCTATCTGGCTGGTTTACCTTGGAGTCTCCAAGGCTGCGCGAAATCAGCGCGTTTCCTCTTCGCTCATAGCGGGATTAAAGGAGACTGGTCGGCCGATCGACACCGATGTTCGCTCCAACAACGCCAGCTCAATGGTTGAGCGTTTTGAGCACTTCGGGTTCGTCAAAACGGACGTAAACAAAGACCGCACAAAACTCCGTTGGGAGAAGTCAGCAAGCCCGTCAGCGTGAGCCGGCGGGATCCCGCTCGATCCTGATCGAGCTCGGTCTCGGCTTCCCGGAAAAGAAGGATATCAGAGGCCTATTCGTGGGCGGTCCGGAAGTCGCTCGGTCTCGCGACCGACCGCACCGACCTCGATCCGCTGATCCCGAATGACGTGCGCAAGATCCTGAGCGGGCTCGCGGCAATAGTCGAGGGTATCGGCTCGCTGCGCGGCCATGGCAGCGACGCTCACGGCCGCGAGTGCGGTTACACGAGGATCGACCGCCGGATCGCGAGCCGTGCGATCCGGTCGGCGAGCACTCTTCCTGATCGAGACGTGGAAAAGAAAATAACCGACGCAGGTGCTCAAACTGAGCAACGCCGTCGGAGCGAAATTTTGCAGATTGGCCGCACGCCGCTCCGGGCACGCCGTCGCTCGGTTGAGACACGATTGTCGCGGATCAACGACGAAGTGCCGGACCAATTTGATCGGTCTGGTCGCGTGTCGCTGAATCCGCTTCGAACGCTTGCGTCCCCCTTGCTATCCAGAGCGCTCGCGCCTGTTCACCCTGACCACCTTTGAGCTTGTCGGCCATCCAAAGCAACGCGCCGAGGATGGTGGCGCGATCATCGTTGGTCAAATCCACGATACCGGCTTTGACAATGAGGCCACCCAGTTCGATAAGATGCCGCGCGCGCTTGCGGCGCTCGACTTGCCACGTGCGCATGTCATGCCGCGCCCTTGCGGCCCGATGCCGGTGACGCGCTGCCCGGTTGTGCAGGAGGGCCGTCTCTGTGGCGGTCAGTTGCCGGCGCAGTTCGGCGCGACCGGCTGTGAAAGAACGCGGCCCCGCGCTTTGCCCATGCCTCCTTCTTTCCGGCCTCCTTCGTCTCGGCCAGCACGATCAGCGCGCCGGCCAATTCATCGGCACTGAGTGTGTCAGCCCCGGTGGCGATGACCAGCTCGCCGAGCTGCCGGACTTTGCGGGTCTTCAGCCCGCGCGCCCTATCGTCGAGCGCCTTCAGTTCAGAGTCAAAGTCTCGTAGCTTGCGCATCGTCATCTCCGTCGGTGTTGATGCAGAAATGATAGTCGAGCACCCAGCACAATGCTGTAAGGTCGCCAGCACGGGCTGAGACGGTGCGGTCCCTCCCGAGATTTTTTCGAGGGAGGGCGCGCTTATACGTCGTTCCGACGTACGCTTCGCTGTGTCAGTGATTGGGTCGCGATGGCGATCTATCATCTTCATGTCAAGGTCATTGGCCGGAAGGCCGGGAGCAGCGCGGTGGCGTCGGCGGCCTACCGCTCTGCCTCGCGGCTGCGTGACGAGCGGCTCGGCCGTGAGCAGGATTTTTCGGCCAAGCGCGGCGTCGTCCATTCCGAGGTGATGCTGCCGGAGAATGCGCCGCAGGCATGGAGCGACCGTGAGCGGCTTTGGAATGACGTCGAAGCGCACGAAATCCGGAAAGATGCCCAGCTTGCCCGGGAGGTCGAGTTCGCGCTTCCGCGCGAGCTGACTGAGGTGCAGGGCATCGAGCTGGCTCGGGACTTCGTTCAGGGCGAGTTCGTCGGCTTGGGCATGATCGCCGATCTCAATGTGCATTGGGACAGGGCCGAGGACGGCCTGCCCAAGCCCCATGCCCATGTCATGCTGACGATGCGCTCGGTCGACGAGAACGGCTTTGGCCAGAAGGTACGGCACTGGAACCGCACCGAGATGGTCGAGCGCTGGCGCGAACGCTGGGCGGAGATTGCCAACGAGCGGCTGGCCGAGCTCGACATCGACGCGCGGATTGACCATCGCAGCCTGGAAGCCCAGGGCATTGCGCTGGAGCCGCAAAGCCAAATCGGCGCGCCCGCGAAACGAATCGAGGTTCGGGGCATTGCAGACGAAGGCGGTGAGGCCGACCGGGCCGAAATGCACCGCGAGATCGCGCGGAACAATGGCGCGCGGATCATCGCCGATCCCTCGCTTGGACTCGACGCCATCACCCAGCAGCAATCGACCTTCACACGCCGCGATCTCGCCAAGTTCGCGCATCGTCACAGTGACGGCCTCGACCAGTTCAACCAGGTCATGAGCGCAATGCAGCGAGCGCCGGATCTGGTCGAACTCGGCAAGGACGCCCGCGGCGAGGATCGATCCACCACCCGCGGAATGATCGAGGCCGAACAGCGGCTGTATCGGGCTGCTGAACGGATGGCGGAACGGGAGAGCCATCAGGTTCGCGACGTGAACCGTCGAGCGGCTTTGGCGCGAGCGGAAGCGCGCGGCCTGGTGCTTTCGGGGGAGCAGGCAGAGGCGCTGGCACACATCACAAACGGACGTGATCTCAGCGTCGTGGTCGGCCATGCCGGGACGGGAAAGAGCACGGTGCTGGGGGTGGCGCGAGAGGTGTGGGAAGCAGCCGGGTTCGAGGTCCGTGGCGTCGCCCTGTCCGGCATTGCCGCAGAGAACCTCGAAAGCGGATCGGGCATAGCGTCGCGCACGATTGCCAGCTTGGAGCATGGCTGGGAAAAAGGCCGTGACCTGCTCCAATCCAGTGATGTGCTGGTGATCGACGAGGCGGGGATGGTCGGCACGCGCCAGCTCGAGCGCGTGCTGTCGCATGCGCTCGACGCTGGCGCAAAGGTGGTGCTGGTCGGCGATCCGCAACAATTGCAGGCCATCGAGGCGGGCGCAGCATTCCGCTCTATCCATGAGCGTCACGGCGGCGCTGAGATCGGTGAAGTACGCCGTCAGCGGGAGGACTGGCAGCGCGACGCCACACGCGATCTGGCGACTGGCAAAGTTAGCCATGCGCTCGAAGCCTACCGCGCTCACAACATGGTGCACGAGGCCCAGACCCGCGAGCAGGCGCGGGGTGATCTGATCGAGCGCTGGGATCGCGACCGGCAGACAGCGCCGGATCGGAGCCGCATCATCCTAACCCACACCAACGATGAAGTCCGGACGCTGAACGAGGCAGCCCGCGAGCGGCTGCGAGCTGCGGGCGATCTAGGCGACGAGGTGCGTGTGACGGTCGAGCGCGGCGAGAGAGCATTCGCGATTGGAGATCGCGTCATGTTCCTGCAGAACGAGCGTGGCCTCGGCGTTAAGAACGGCACGCTCGGGACTGTCGAACAGATGAATGCGCAATCGATGACCGTGCAGACCGACGATGACCGATCCGTGCGCTTCGAGTTCAAGGATTACAACCGCATCGACCATGGATATGCCGCGACGATCCACAAGGCGCAGGGCGTGACGATCGACCGCGTCCATGTGCTGGCGACGCCGGGTATGGATGCCCACAGCAGCTATGTCGCACTGTCGCGGCATCGCGACGGCGTAGACCTGCATTATGGCCGTGACGATTTTGCGGGTCAGGACCGGCTCAGCCGAGTCCTGTCGCGCGACCGTGCCAAGGATATGGCCTCGGACTACGAGGCCGCCGATCCGGTCCAGAGCTACGCCGAGCGGCGCGGGATCACTTTCCGCGCGCGCGTGGCCGAGATCGTGCGCAAGATTGTGCCCGAGAAGCTGCGCGACATGTTCGACGGCCTGCGCTCTCCAGCCGAAGCGCCCGGACTGGATAGCCGAGGGAGGCCGGAACGGGCAACGCCGGACAGGGAAAGCAGCGGTCCGGCAGCAGAGCGGCGCGGAGCCGAAGTGCCGGCAGGCAACGTAGCGCAAGATCCCGAAGCGGACGCACGTCGCATCCGGACACGAGCGCTGGTGCGCCATGCCCGCGCAGTAGATGCGATCTTCGCGGCGCGGGAGACTGGCGTCTCAGCGAGCCGCGAGCAGGTGAAAGAGTTGCAAAAGGCGCGTCAAGCCTTCGAGGAGGTGCGCCCCTTTGGCTCGCATGACGCCGAAGCCGCCTACAAGCAGAACCCGGAACTGGCCCGTGAGGCGGCTATTGGCCAGGTCGGCCGCGCTGTGCGCGCGCTGCAGCTCGAGACCGAAGTGCGCAGCGATCCGGGCCGCCGCGCCGACCGCTTTGTCGAACGCTGGCAGAAGCTCGAACAGACCAGTCGGAGCCTGTATCAAGCGGGCGACATGACCGGCTACAAGGCCACGCGCACAGCCATGGGCGATATGGCCAAAAGCCTCGAACGCGATCCACAGCTGGAATCGATGCTCGCGAGCCGCAAGCTGGACCTTGGCATCGCCTTCGAGTCGGGCCGCCGGCTCGGTCAGGAATTGGCGTTCACCCATGGCATCGACCTCGGCCGTGGCCGGGGCCTCGGAATCTGATTCATCCGTTTGCCGCCATTCCTACGTCACACCCGGCGACCTGCGAGATCCTCTTGTATATCTGCAAATGTTTGCCTGTCTGGTCTCAGAAGTTTTCAGAAACAGCCAGCAAGAGGCATCGCCACCGTGCGCGAACCAGACCGTATCATCCGGATGAAAACTGTCCTCGCCAGAACCGGCCTGTCCCGCTCCACGATCTACCGCAAGATCGCCGAGGGCACGCTCCCGGGCCAGCTCAAAATCAGCACCCACGGCTCGGGTTGGCATGAATCCGATATCAACCGCTGGATTGCAGATCCAGCTGGATGGCGCCCGGACAGAGAACAATGATTATACAGCGACAAGTGGAAGCGCGCCGTGTTATGGAACGAAAGAGCTGCCGGCACCGTCAACTATGGTCGGAGACGATGACGAACATCGTCGCCGGATCCTTGTTCTTCAGCCGCAACCAGCGCATCTCCTCGTAGGCGACGCCGTCCTTGCCGATGTCATCCTTGCCGGCCGGAAAGATCCGCCGCTCCATCGGCTTGCCCGTCCGGTTGGCGCGGTTCTCCTCGGGCGTATGCGCCTCGTCCAGGCCGCGGATGAACAGGAGATAGGTGATCTGCTCGATTACCTCGATCGGATTGGAGATGCCGCCCGACCAGAACGCATTCCACACATTGTCGATCTTGGACCGAAGTACCCCGTCCGTGACGATCGTACCTTTGCCGGCACGCGCCGCCTGCGGCTGTGTTCTTCTACTTGCCCGACCGTAGCGGTCCGCATCCTGGGACGCATCTTGCCGGCCATGGCGGGCAGATGCAGGCGAATACCTATGCCGGCTTCACCCGGCTCTACGAGGCCGCGCGCAAGCCGGGCCCGATCATCAAGGTGGGCTGCGGGGTCATCTCTTCTTGAATGCTTTCTCGATTTCTCCCATCAAGGGATGCGAGATGCCTGCAGCTCTGAACTTTACGAAATCACTTAGAATGGCGTGCTCCCAAGTTTCCTTCTCTGAGCTTGTGAGCCCTCGACCCGCCATATACGCATCCCTAGCTTCTGTGATGCGGTCGAGCAACATGAGCGCATGAGCCCTGTTCGTCATAGGCCCAAATCTCTGTTCATCTGTCTCAACGAGAGCGATTGCTCTCTCTGAATCCGAACGCGTGAGTTCAAAATCACGCGCAAAGATTGCGTACCAAGCTTCAAGGTTCAAGACGCTCGATAGGTTATGTTTGCCAATGAATCCGTACTGCGCAGCAAAACGGGCACGGCCGACATCCTCTTTGAAGATTTCTAACGCGTCGATATATTGTCTCTTATCATAAAAAGAACGCGCCCGGTCGGTGACGAGCTTGTCGAGCGCCGCCAAAATCTTAGGATAATATTGCGTAAGGTCGACAACACTTCCCTCAGTGTGATAAACTAGATTCTTGACCGCTGTTTCCGCTCTTAATAGTGGAGCAGATGAGTCAGCTACAACGGTCGAGAGGAAAAACTGTGCCGCGATTAGATCGTACTGCCAAATTTCATCGTTCTTGCTTTCCTTCACTTTCGATTCGATCAGGTAGCTAGCGAGCTCATAGTATTTCACAGCCATAGACATATCCTTTTTCTTCTTTGCGCATTCTCCCATTGCCATGATGATCATGAACTTCAGCTGCGCATATTTGTCCTGGTTTGACAGATCGCCAGAGCGCTTTTCCAAAGCCGTCAACGCTAGTTCATACATCGGTAAAGCGGTGACGTAGTCGTGTGCAAAGTATTTTTCGTCAGCCTCTCTGAACGAGTTGACGGCATCTTCGTACCGCGCAAGTGTTTTAGAGAAGGCTCCTCCAATCTCATCCATCAAAGGGCGCTGTAAGCCGGCCGCGCGCAGCTCGGCGAAATCATCCAATGCAGTCCGCTCCCAACTATCAACCGTGTTCGACCCGACCGACTTAACATCGCCATTTCGCATGTTCAGAAAATATCGTATGAGCTTGCCTTGCCGAGCAAGATATGCCTCACGCGCCTCGTCTGTACGGCCCATCAGCATAAGCGCATGTGCAGTTACAAGCCCCGCCAATGTCTTATCTTTTTCATCGCCGTAGAGAAGTGCCGCACGCGCGTATTCGATCGCGTCAGCAAATTTACCCGAGAATAGTGCTACTCTGGCGCTAGTGATGCCATCACGTTTCGCATCTACCGCCGCAATCAGGTCCGCGCCGTTTGGGAGCGGCTCGGCGCCCGTGCAAGACGGCTCGACCGCGCCTAACGCAATTGAAGAGGCGAGCGTTTGAAAGTTCCTATCCGCTAGCTGCGCACAGGCGATTCCCAAGATCGACTTTTCGGGAACTCCTTCTAGCGACCAAATACGAGCGTAGCCGTCCTCGCCTGTTGTCAGTAGAGACTTCCCGTCGGGTGAGAAAGACGCCGACGTGACCTCTCCCTCGTGAGCAAGAATCGTAACGATTGACGTTCCTGTCTCAACATCAAAGATCGAGATCGCGCCGGGAGACTCTGGGTGACCCGCAATGAACCTGCCGGATGGTGAAAAATGTGCTGGGCTCCCGGTGTTATCGATCACGACCTTTTGCTCACCAGTAAGTGCATCGTAAAGTCTAAGCTGGTTTGCAGCAGCAAGGATAAGACGATCGTTCGGAGAAAACTCTACGTTCCTCACCGGAGACGAATGGCCTCGCAATACGAATAGCTGCTTGCCCGTGGTTACATCCCACACCCGAGCCGTCGCGTCCACGGATGCAGTGACTAGTCGCTTTCCGTCGTGCGAAAACGCGATGTCAAGTATACCTTCACGATGACCCACGAGTTTCGCGATCAAGGCGCCGTCACTAACGCGCCAGATGCCGAGTTCGCCTTCAATGCTCGCACGTGCCAGTACATCCGCATTGGGTGAGAAGGCGATAGCAGCTGTGGGGTTCGATGTCTCACTGATCACTCTAAGCGTCTTGCCGCTATCGAGATCAACGAAGCCAACGTGAAACTCATCGTTATCTACTAGATCGGCAGCAAGTAACTTTCCGCTCTTTGAGATCGCAAGAGACGAAAGAGTAAAAACGTCATCTAAGTCTCGCACCCGCTTTAGTTCCGGCACAGTCCAGATCGTCACATGATGATGCGCGTCGCGCGTAATAAGTCGATCTCCAGACGAGGTCAGGCGAGCGTCTGAGACTGTAAACTTCCCGGGCGTTGTCTCAGACACAGAACCGGATGAAAGATCATCGATAATTCCTGATCCATTCCCACCGGCCAAAATTATCTTAGATCCGTCAGCGGAAAACTCGCCTGCATTGAACCGCACTTGCCCTCCACCAAAGATCAACTTCGCCGAAAAGGAGGTCGCATCCCAAAAAATTGCCGTTTTGTCAGCTGACACAGATACTATACGATCCGGGGGCATCGCATAGATCGCCTTTTCGACCGCGGCCCGATGGCCCTTCAGATTGGCAATCAGCTTCCCGGTCGTAGTTTCCCACACTTTGATCGATCCATCCGTTGCAACACTAATCAACCGGCTGCCACCTGGGGAAAAGCTAGCGCGCCCTAATCCGATGCCCTTCTCGCCGGCAGTGTGTTTCAATGTCCCGAGCAAAGCACCGGAATTTGCGTTCCAAAGCCGCACAGCACCGTCGAGCGCCGAAGTTGCAACAATTTTCCCATTAGGGGAAAAGGCGACGTCCTCCACCGGCTTACCATGACCCACGAGTTGGGCGCGCAGCCGACCGTCTCGCAGGCTCCATATTCGCACAGAATTTGCTCGATCTTCGGCGCTCGGATCCGCAGCGCCCATATAAGTAGCGAAAGTTACGCCGTCGGGAGAGAAGGCGACGCCTTTAACACCTCCAGGCTGCCTGTTTGAGAATGTAAGATTCATTCCAGTTCGGCCATCCCAAATAGCTACGGCGGGGTCGTTGTTGTCCAGAAGCCCCCCGGAGACAGTGACAATCCGTTCGCCGTCGCGAGAAAACCCCCCGTGCACAATATCTTTATGACCCGTCAATGTTGCGATCAGCGAGCGGGTCACGGCATTCCAAAGCCTCGCTGTGTTATCGCTTGAAGTTGTGAGGATGCGCTGCCCATCAGGCGAAAATTGCGCGTCGGTCAAGCTATCCGTATGGCCCTCAAGTTTTCCGACTGCGATGCCCGTTCTGCTATCCCATATCCATGCCGCGCGATCATTGCCAGCGGTGACGATGAGAGCGCCGTCGGGTGAATAATGCGCGCGACTGAGCGGTCCTGCTTTTGGGTCGAGTACACGAACCGATTCGCCAGAGGCCACGTCCCAGGTTCGTGCCGTTCCGTCTTCTGACACCGTAAGCAGTTGCTTCTGGTCGGGCGAGAATTCAATGTCCAGGACTGCACGAGTGTGTCCGGCCAGCACCCGGCGAGCGAATTGTTGCGATACTCCCCTCTGCAATATTGAGAACGTTGACAGCGAACGTTTGAGTGGGTCGATTTCGTCGCGAGGCCATGCCGCCAGCGCAAGCTTAATCGCCTCAGCCGGATTGTTTGATAATCTCGTCTCAGCGAGTGAAGTAAGCGCGGCAGCCTGATTTGCCTCGGCAATTCGTTGTTGCGCAACAGCCTCAGCCGCGCTCCTCTGTGAAGCGTCGCGCTGTCTTTCGGCCTCAGTGCCACGTTCGGTCGCGAGCGAGGCCTGGTTGTCGGCGATGCGTTTCTGGGCGAGCGCCTCCTGCTCGCTGTTCAAGGCGAGTACCGTTGCTTTATCAGCGACATTCCACTGCCAGCCAGCTAGCCCGGCAAACATAGTAGCGACCACTGCTGCAGTGACCGCGGCGCGCATCAGAAATCGCCGCCGTCGAACCTGACTATCGGCTTCGCGAATGCTGGCTTGAATAAAGGATTGCTCTTCTTTGTCGATATGGCGCGCATGGTCAGTCAACCATATGCGTGCCTTCGAAAGCTTTAGGCCCGTCAGCAAGGCGCCCATCTTGGCTTTTCCGGAGGCATTGCGCCAATCAGCAACGTCATGTCTCAGCTGCTCGCGGCCGATGATGAATTCACGCTCCTCGTCAAGCCAACCGCGTAGCAATGGCCATTTGCGAAGTAGCGCCTCGTGCACAACCTCGACTTGACGCACACCATCGTCAGCACTCGACGTCAGCAACCGAGCATCGACTAGCGCCTCGATCATGGGTCGGGCACGCGCTGGCATCTCATCGAACAGCGCCGGCCGTCGCACATACTCACCCTCGAGATTGACGCGCACGGCGGCGGGAACGAGAGCGTCCTTAAGTGCGGCCAAATCCTCGTCGGTCGCCCTTCTTCTTGCGAGCGTAGCGTCGGCACGACGCCGTACCGCGTTTTCCAGCGGAGAGAGATTCTCCTTCATATCGCCAAGAGCCTGATAGTCGGCGAGCGCTAACCGGCTCGAGCTGCCCCGCCCATCGCTGAGCTCTCGCAGGGCAAAGGCTAACAAGGGTAAAGCGTCGTCAACCGCGGCGTCGCGAGCGGCCGCCATTATCAGCCCTTCGTCGGCGGCAAGACCAGCCACGCGCGCGGGCCCCTCGATAATCTGACGTATCCGCTCTACAGGCATTGGCTTTAACGAAACCTGCTCGAACCGGCTGCTAGTCAGCGACTCTGCCGCCTGCCATTGCGGCAAGTAGTCCGAGCGCAGGCCGATCATAGTAACAAACGGCATGATGTCGGCCGACATCGCTTGGATCAATTCCAGCATCTTGTGGCTCTGGGCCGTTTCCGAGATGCTAAACAACTCCTCACCTTGATCGATGGTGAGCAGTATGGTTGCCTCGTTGGCACCACGGGCCATCCTCAGATCACGCGCCAGATTTAATAGGGCACGGGTCGCATCCTCCGTTTCTAAGCGTTGCAGCCAAGCGCGCCAGTCCTCGCCACTTACGCTGGCGAGAGTCTGCGCGAATTCGTCGATTGGCCGTGTGCGCGGGCGGAACGGCGGCAGGAGGATCCATCTCGTCTTGTCGCGGCTAAGGCGTGGGAGCACGCCAGCTCGGATCAAAGATGATTTGCCTGAGCCTGATGCTCCGAGCAGGGTCACGATCTTTTCACCGCCTTGAGAACGGCGCGCGTTGAGCCGTTCAATGAGACGGCGAATGTCGTCGTCGCGACCGAAATAGACCGCAGCGTCAGCCTCTTCCATTGCGGAAAGGCCAGGAAACGGCGAACGCGTTTGGTCCCACTCAAACCCGCCCTGTGAATTGAGTATAAGCGCGTTGAGATCTCTCGCGAGACGGTTTAGTCCGCCCTCACGGTCTTTGACCAGATCCAGATGCTGGATATCAGGTGAGACAATCAGATCGCCGTCCGGCGACTCTATAAGCGGATAGATCGCCTTGCCAAGTGCTCGCGCTTGAGTGAACTCGGCGAAGCACCATTTCGATGCGAGCCAACTTGGCGTTAAGACCAGAAGGACGGCGGCCGCCCGGTCGATTTCGCGGTAAATTGTGCGCTCCCAGTCTGCCCCCGGGGCAATACCGGTTTCCGTATCGAAATCGAGAAAAATGCTCGAAAAACCTTGCCCATCCAACCACTCCTTAAGCCGAACAACCTCGGCCAAATCCTTGCTTGAATGGCTTATGAAAATATTGGACATCTAAGGCTCGCTTCGGCCGCGCTTTGGAACTAAATTTGACGCAAGAAACGTTGGAAATGCAACGGGGTTTTCCAAAAGCTTGCGCTGACTTGCCTCGCTGAAAAGCATGGATCCAATATGAGCCGGCTGCGTCTGCGCTTGTCTTTTGTGCGATCGAGGAGGTCTCGAGGTCGACGAATTCCATGCGGCTTCACCCCCGGTCTACCTTTGACCAAGCTGAAATTTCGCACCACAGGAAGAAATCGCGCTAGTCGCATCGTCCGACGACTCGGCATCGTTCGCCTACCGAAAAGACGAGCTGGCCCGGCCAGTCAAGCGCCCGGGCCGTCGATCCTTCGAGTATCAAGGCCCTGTTGACGTCAGGAAATGCGCGCGAGGACCGCTACATGTACGTAACAACTCTCCTGGAATCGCTCGTCTAGATCGGCAACGAAAGCCGCGACCTCGGTTCGATCATCCGCACTACCAAGGCGTACAATCCAGAAGCATCTTCGCTAGCGTCCTCGAACAGCAGCTCATGGCAATTCTAGGCGCTTGTGGCCATAGACCGACTGCCAAGCGGCGAGATCCTCGGTCAGTATCTGCGCGGTGGTCAGCAACATATCTCCAGTTTCGTCAAGCCTGAGCGTGCTGCGGGCTTTCTTGATGTCTCCCGAAATCTCGTTGAGAGCCTCGACGGTCTTGGTAGACCGCTCCGCCACCTTGCCGAAATCTCCGGTCTCGCGCACGCCCGCCGCCGCCGCCCCGAACGCCGGCAATAGCGCCGCAAAGAATGTTAAAAGGTTAGTGCTCGCCACCAGATGACCAGAAAGCCATTCGGCCGCGGCGTGATCGCCCCATAGCTGCAAGGCTTCCTGACAGGCACAACCCAGCAGGAAGGCACCGAGGACGACGGCCGTAAGAAGAAAGCACCCGTCAGCAAAGCGATGCAGCCATTGGTCCATACGTCGCAACGCCGCTGCGTTGCCTTGATGCCAATTCCGCTGCGTGGTCACAACGAGACGGTCGAGCGCACCCAAGAGGCTACGTTGGTAGGTGCCGTCGAGCGAAGCCGAGGGCAGGCCGATCTCACGGATAGTTGCGCGCAAATACCAAAGCACCCACCCGTTCGCCGTCGATGCCGCACCAAAGCGGTGGGCGCGGCCGTGCTCGCCGACAAAGGCAAGAAACCTGGCATTTAATAGCAACTCGGCAAGGCACCGGTACTCCATCCATTTCTCTTTCCAGCGTTCGCGGCGCCCCTGCGTGACGATCCACACCACGAAACCGATCAGTAAGAGTTCGATCAGGACCAGAATGGCCTTTGCTAGCAGAAGTTGGTCATGATTTTCTCGAAACCAATCGTGGGCGAAGACGCCCATAAGGGCCACAGCAACCGCACAGCTGGCCAGTGTATAGCAGACGATATACGCCGACCGATATCGATGGGAATAGGCGCTAGCGAGCGCTTCCGCCCAGGCGAATCGCGGCAGCAGCATTTCCTCGAGACTTGCGCGGAGCGGGCCGACGGCTGGAATCTGACTGGGCGGTGGGTCCCACCGCAAGCGATGCTCGGCCCTATCGCTCGCGATCGCACTGCGTATCGGCTTGCCCTCAACTACACGCCGGAAGGCGTCATATGCGATCCATCGCGATGGGGAAGGCCACGTCTCTTGCGCGTAGTCCTTCAGTCGCTGGGCGACCGGCTCGGCCTCAAGCTTCTCGTCGCTGTCAGACTTGGCTTCCGCAATGCCGATCAGGACATCGATGGCCTCGCTCAATGAGCCCTTCGTGCAATCGGCATCTGGCGCGATGGTCTTGCCCCTTTCATCGAACCCCTCGATTATTCGGGCGGGACTGCCATGCAGCGGATTGATCCATACCGTCGGGATGCCTGCGGCGACCGCAGCACGCACCACATCCCCCGTGCCGCCCCGGCCTTCGTCGGCCTTGTCGTCCCACACCGCAACCAGGATGTCGATCTGCCGCAGCAGGAATCCGCCGAGACGCACATAGGCTGCTTCGCGCGCCAACCCGAGCGGCTCTGCCGCTTCATCGCCCCCGCCGCGGACACCAACAGATTCGGTCGGCAGCTCCAGCACGGTTTCGGCGCGATCCACCAAATTCGTGAAAGTTTTGACCGCCGAGTCGCCATCGCCGAGCAGCGGCGTTTCGAAATCCTTCACATAATGGTCACGCGGCAGCGGCAATATTGCGTCGAGTGCCCAGGCGGCCGGCATCGCAGCGACCGCAAGCTGGTCTGCGCCTTCCGCGAGGCCCGAGACCAGCCGCACTTTTGGGACGCCTTCGTAATAGTCCTGGTATTTCTCGATCAGGTCGGACAGCGCCCGGTCCACCGCATCAAACACCTCTTTGAGTCGGTTTGTCACGAAGCTGATCGATTGGGGGGGCAGCCGTTCTGGCTTCGGGCGATGTCCAGTGATGCCCACCCGCAATGTCAGCCCCGGCATGGGAGGATATTCGCCGAGTGCATTGGCATCGCTTTCCAGGGCTTGAACGGTCATCACTTACTACCTTTCCTCGGAATGTCGTCCGGCTGGGCACCAATAGAGCCTTGTTTCTTTGTGCTGGACAAGCGGATTGCTTCACCAGTTGGTAGTATCCTCGACGGCTGGCGGTTGAATGACCGTCACACTCCGAGAGTGAATCTTATCAGGAATTGCAAATAATCAGACTTGACAATTTATGGAAGCGCCGATTGCATAGCTTGTATGTCCGTCTTGGCCCTTTAAGCTATGGCTCCGGCAGCGCTCGCGCATATTTTCATTTCCTACTCGCGGGTCGATACCCTCTTCGTGGATCGGCTGGACACGGCACTCACCGGCAGGGGCTTCGAACTCCTGATCGACCGGCGCGATATTCATCACTTCAAGGACTGGTGGGCCGAGATCGAGCTTCTGATCTCCAGCTCCGATATTGTCGCAGTGGTCCTCAGCCCGGACGCCGTGTCGAGTCCGTATTGTTTGAAGGAGATCGAATTCGCCGTCTCGCTTGGGAAGCGCCTGGCCCCAATCCGCTATCGACCTGTGCCCGAAAGAGATCTGCCTGCGGCTTTGAAGCCGCTTCAGCTGTTCGACTTTAACCAAGAGACGTTCGAACCCAGCACAGCTGCGCTCGCCGCCGCTTTGGCAGACGATATCGACTGGACGCGCCAACACACTCAGATCGCTATCGCTGCCAGACGATGGGAAGTAAAGCATCGTCCCACGGGGCTGCTGCTGCGATCTCCCGCTCTGGAGGAGGCGGAGCGCTGGCTGGCAGCGCGGCCTCGCCGCAGTGAGGAGCCGGCCAGCTGGACGCGAGACTTCGTCACCGATAGCCGCAGGCAAACGACGCGACGCCAACGCCGGACCGTGGTGATGTCATTGACGGCGGCGACACTCGCCATCGCGATCAGCGGGTTCGCTTTCTTGCAGATGCGCGCCGCCGAACGAAACTTCGTCGCAGCCAAGACCGCTGCCGACGGCCTAGTGTTCGACTTCGTGAAATCGCTTCGTTACCAGAAGGGCATGTCCCAAGGACTGATCCGCACACTCTTGCAAACGGCAGAGCAGGTCATGGATCGTATCGCGCCGGAGACCGATACATCCAGCAGTCTGCTGCTGACGCGTTTCGAATTGTTGATCGAATTCCACCAGACCTATTGGAATTCAGGCGATCTCGCCCGCGCTCACGACTATGGTCTGCGAGCTTTGAGAACCGCCGACCAGTTGCTGGCACAGACCGGCGAAGCGGGTCGAACCCCCGACGCCCGCGCAAGGCTCTATCGAGCCTTGATGCAAACCGGAGATTCGCTGCGCAATGGTGGCGATCTAGACGCGGCGCGCGGCAGTTTCGAGCGTGCCCGCGACTTGGCGCAAGCGCAACTCGACGGCGGCGCAGCGCGCGGTGACCTACCATGTCTCCAGCCCTCCTGCCTGCTGCTGGCCAGAGCCCAGGCGCGGATTGGCGACGTGCTTCGAACTGCGAGTGAGTTCGAGGACGCAGAGGCTCACTATGAGAAAGCGCGAGTTCTGATCGACGGTTATCTCGCCGTGCGTCCTGGCGATGAAGAATGGCTCGGCGAAAGATCTCAACTTTATAACCGTTTCGGGGACAATCACCTGCGGATCTCACAACATGAGGGCTACACGCTCCTGGTCAAGGGTGCGATTCCGGATGACCGCGCGTTGCTCGCCGCCAGGGCCGGGCGGGATTACGAACGCGGGCTCGCACTCCGGCGGAAATTGTACGCGAGCGGAGGCCAGGACGTCCGACGTCATCGCGACGTCATCTGGAGCCTGTCGCTGGCGGGACTGGCGGCCATGCCGACTGATCCGGAGCAGGCGATCACACTTCTCGATGAGGGATTGGGCGAGGTCGCCGCCGCCCTCGCAGCCGATGGAGACAACGCCGAATTGCTACGCTACCAAGCACTGCTGTACGGCTTTCGGGGAGACGCTCATCTGTTGCGCGACAATCGAGAGGCCGCTTTTCGAGACTACGACGACGGACTCGGCATACGCCGCCGGCTCGCTGAGAAAATCGATCCGCAGAACGCGCGCTGGCAACGCGACTTATTCTACACCCTTCGCCGTTACGCATCGATCGCGCAAACGGCGCGTCCCGAGGCAGGCCAGCAGCTCTGGCAACAGGCCGGAGCATTGCTGCCGCCTCTGCTGGATAAGTATCGCACGGATCCGGTGCTTGCCGCTGCCGCGCGGGAGTTTAATGACGCTCGGAATGTAGGGCATTGATTTACGCAGGCGTCCATGCGGCTGCAAATTCAAGATGCAGGCCGATGATCGAAGGGTGCCCGAGGACCAGCACATCGAATATCGGGCATCCATGGTTCGCGTATAACAGGAGTCCGGTCGTGAACTACATTTCGTCCCCCCGAATCCGTCTGCGCTGCCGCGCCGCTATGCCGCCTTCATCAGCTACCGGCACCGCCCGCGGGATCGCGAATGGGCGATGAAGATCATGGCCGCCCTCGAGACCTATCGTACGCCACGCGCACTCTAGCAGCAGGCATTTCCAGATCGCATCGGGCATATCTTCCACGACGAGGACGAGATTCCTTCGACGCAGGATCTTTCTGAAGAAATAAGATCCGCGCTGGCGCGAAGCGACCACCTCATCATCATCTGCTCGCCGGACACGCCGGCTTCGAAGTGGGTGAGACGCGAGATCTCGCTGTTTCAAGAGATGGGCAAGGGCGACCGCATCCTGCCGCTGCTGATCGCGGGCCAACCAGAAGATTCTTTTCCGCCGGAACTCCGCCAGCGTCGCCAAGTCTTCACGAACCCCGACGGCACGGAGCGCGTGACATTCGAGGAAATCAAGCCCGTCGCGGCCGATGTGCGGCCGCGCCAGGATGAAACACGCAAATCGACCGAGAGGCGCGCACTGTTGCGGTTGGCCGCTGGTCTGATCGGCTGCCGTTATGACGATCTCGCTCGCCGAGACGAGGAGCGCGCCCGGGCGGCCTTCCGCAAGAAGCTGTATGCCACGGCAGCAAGCCTCGTCATTGCTTTGCTCGGCGGCTGGTGGACGTGGGACACCTACTACGCTTTTAAGACGCAATATTGCGCGGCAACCATCGAAAAGTTTGGCGTGCCCGAGTGCCTTGCCGAGCTCACGCCGGCAGAGTGGCAGGCGAGCTTGAGCTGGCGCCTGACTTCGCAGGGCGGCCGCTTACTGGAGAAGGCGCGGGTGAATGGGTTGGGAATTCCGGTAAGTTGGCAAGAAACCGATGCGCTGCCGAGCCTGGAGGATCTATGAGGATTATCGCACTCGCAGCGGCGACACAGCTTATCGCCTAGCCAGCGCTTGGTCATCCGAGGGGCCGCTGCGGGAGAATGCGTAGTGCTCGTGCGCAAACTCGGCGCAGCACTTCAAGCGGCAGCCGAGGCTTCCCTGCTCTGAAAGGCTCGCGCTCCTGATGCGGCGGTGGATGGCTCGCCAGCGCGCTTGCGATGAACGCATTGGGCGTCTTAAGACACGTTACTTCTCAGCTCGGCCGCGAGTGCAGCTTTCTGGTGCCCGATGGACGCATCAACCCGCTTGAACTCTGCGATGTCGAAAGTCCCCTCAATGATCTGCTCCTTTGTCGCCGTGAGGTGCCGGAACATATCCTGCACCAACGGCGCCATGCGCTCATCCTTGAAGGTTGCAATTTCGTAAGCGTGCGCCTCATCGTCCGCGAAGACGTCATGCGCAAGATCCATGATGCCGATTTCGAGCATATAGATGTCGCGGCCATACTGCTCATGCAGCTTGATTTGCAGCTCGGTGGCTTCGTCAAATTTGTAGAACGATTTACCAACAGTCGTGAGTACGGCATTGGTGCAGAGGGCGACGAGATAGAATTGCAGGGCATAGTGCTGCAATTCTTTAATGGTCCGATTCGACCACAATTGGCGTAATTTCTGAAGAACGATCTCTTTTCCGAGCGGCGTTCGAGCCTGCTTGAGGCAATACTCCCAATTTGCCCAATGCGCCTCGTTCAGGATTTCTCGCAGGCAGGTGGCGCGTTGACGCTCCCACGTCGGCTCCGAAGCAATCCTTTCCAAAGCCGGCGTTAGATAGTGGCGTCGATAATATTCGACGAGCGAGATTCGGACGCCTTCCCAGCGAACATGCAGATCCTGCATGGCCCGGACCAACTCCGCAGGAGCCGGCGGCTGACGGATCATGGATTCGCAATATGCAAAGAGATCGGGACGGCTCAAGGCGCGACGTCCGCCGGCTGTTTTCGCCATCAACCAAAGGTTCTTGCCGATCCCCATCCGTTGAGAATACCGGAAATTGCAATCAGGGAAAGGCGCTCCTTCAGTCCGGCGGCTAACTCGGCAGTCTAGGAACGAGGCGGTCCAGCTGCATGGGTGGGTTGGTGGCCTGCGGTTCGCGGTCCTTGGGACCGATGGCCATCCAGACCATGGAGGGCATGACGTCGGTGAGGTCGTGGAAGGCAAGCGCCGAGGTCAGCGCGATAACCCCCTTGGGCGCGCGTTTGGCGGCTTCGGCAAGAGAGTGGTGGGTCTCGATGGGCGCGTCGGGGAGTTGATAGAGCCCGCGCCCCAGTTGGGCGACAAGACCGTTTTGCTTCATGCGGGCAATAGTCGCCGTCGAGACGCCTGCGGTCGCGAGTTCGGAAGAGCGCGCGATGCCGCGCTCCTTGAGGAAGGCGATCGCACGATCCTGTTGCGTCGGGCGCTTAGCCATGCCTGACGATCTAATTCGTCGGATATAACATATTTATATCCGACATTTTGTATCAGACGGAACTTCGGCTGACAATCGGTAAATGTTCCGCCATCAGCTGATACGTATAGCTTTCCTATGGTTCCTGGGGTTAGCTCCGCTTGTCAGGAGGGGAGCCGCTCGGTTCCAATGAAGAAGCTGGATCATCTCGTCACCACCCACTTGATGGAACGCCCAATCAATCTTGAGCGGTTAACGGCCAATCTGGCCTCGGTGTTGGGCAAAGACAGCCGAAAAAGGCGATTGGTCGATTGGCGCTTCTCACCATCCAAACCGAGGTCACCGAAACGGACGAAAAATTGAAGCGCCTTTACAAGATGGTCGAGGATCACATCACCGGTCTCAATGATCTGCTCAGGCAAAGAATCGCGAGGCTCAAGTTCGACCGGGATCGCGCCAAAACGCATTGGAACGGATCAAGTCCAGACGGCCGGCGCCACGGTCTTGGATCGGAAGCCATTAATCGTTTCGGCAGGCAATGCGCGAGAATATCACCTCCGGCGATATTCCTTTCCGGAAGGTCTATATGCAGGGGGTGTCGTTGACCCAATCAAGGTCGACGACATTGTTATCCGTATTATCGGACATAAGGCGACGTCGGACCAGGCGTTGTCGGCCGCGTCGTGACGGCTGGCGGTGTTCGCAGGTGTGTAACGAAGTGGCGCACCCGAAACGATTGAAACGTCTGACCTTAGATTTGTAATCTGCAAGTCACAGGCATCGCTAGGCAGCGAGGCTCCTCTGATCTTCAACCTCGGCGGCCCGGTCACCGACAGCTTGAGCTAAGAAACGAGCCAACGCTGCTTTCCGCGAGTCGCGATCGAGTGCGTAAGCAGTTTGCTTGAATTTCACCCCGTCGAGGAGCCCTTTGATGTAGCCCGAAACTGTATCGGCGGCCATGATGAGCGCGGTGTCGAGTGTATGGATGTACTTGCTGGTGACGGAACCCTTCGAATGGCCAACCAGCGCTGCGATCGTAACCTCGGTAAAGCCGAGATCGTTCGCAATGCTAGCAAAACTGTGGCGCAGCACGTGAGGCGTGAAGTTTGGAAGCGACGATTTGCTGAACAACTGTTCCCAGTGGTTTGGAAAGCTGCCGAATGCGTTATCGTCCCCGTACCCCGGGAAAACATAAGAACCGACTTTCTTTCTCTTTCGGGCGTCCATGAATTCCACTACAGGAAGCCCAATCGGTCGGATTGAGGCTCCCTCCTTGCTGTCCGCTAGACGGAAACAGCTCGACTCGGTATCCACTTCCGACCACCTCAGGCCGATGATTTCACTACGACGGCAGCCGGTCAGCGCGATCTGGCGGATGATGTCGACCGTTATGGCGTACTTTTCGTCCTTTGCTGCTTCTTCCAGCATCTCACCCAGCGTCCGGTACTCGGCCTCCGTGAGCCGACGATTGCGGACATTGTCCTTCGGCTTGCGAATGCCGTGGGCTGGATTGTGCTCGATGATCCCGGCCTCCACCGCATAGGTGAGAATGCCCCCGAGGAGACCGACGGTTCGCGTTGCCGTGCCAACGCCGCCACGTACATTGGCTCGGCCACGAAGCTTCTTGGTCTTGACGCTGGCACGAGTCTTCCCGGCCATGATGTCCTTCAGGACCTTGTTGACGTCTGCTTTGACGAGATCCTTGACTCGGCGTGTGCCAATCAACGGAATGATGTGACGATGGATGCGCCCAGTGTCCGTCACCAACGTTGTCGACTTCTTCGGGCGTCCGCCCTTGCCTAGAATAAGACCCGCTTCAAAGTCTTTGAGGTAGAGTTCGCAGAGCTCCTTGACCGTCACCGCCTTGTGGTCGAGCTGCCGCTCCTCGGCCGGGTTGTCACCTTGTGCGACCCGCCCCAGCTGAATCTTGGCTTCCTTACGGGCAAGCTCAGGCGTCCAAACACCGTGAACCCCGATGCTATAGCGGCGAGAGCGGCCCGCTGAACGGTATTGAATTAGGTAGCTGCGCTTGCCCGACTTGAAGACGCGCAGGCCAAAGCCAGGCAGTTCGTCATCCCAGATCACGTAGTCTGTGCTTTGAGGTTCAGCGCCTTCGACAACGCGTTTACT
>Ga0265336_10000109_pt1 | contig 62807 bp, 62 predicted proteins | sample 42119metaG_FD_193583 | JGI IMG/M metagenome (GOLD analysis project Ga0265336, IMG submission 193583) | Rhizosphere microbial communities from Carex aquatilis grown in University of Washington, Seatle, WA, United States - 4-21-19 metaG | ecosystem: Host-associated > Plants > Roots > Rhizosphere...
TGGAACGCTACACGTACGAGCAGTCGTTCGGACGCTCGATCTATATTCGAGAAGGATGTTTGTACTGCCACAGCCAGCAAGTTCGCCCGGTTGGTTATGGTGCAGACCAGGCACGCTTCTGGGGACGCCCGTCGGTTCCCGCAGATTATGTTTACGACAAACCACATTTATTGGGGACGATGCGCACCGGTCCGGATTTATTCAACATCGGTGCGCGGCAGCCGAGCGAGGAATGGCATATGCTTCATTTATACAACCCGCGAATAGTTTCTCCCGGTTCAGTGATGCCTCCGTTTCCGTGGCTGTTTGAAGAAAAAATAACTGCCGGTCCAGAAGATAAAGTTGTCGCACTTCCCGATTCCATCGCGCCAAAGGGCAAGGTTATCGTTGCGACCGCTGAAGGCCGTGCATTGATCGCCTACCTTATCGGTATGAATCATACGTACCCCGTGAGCCAAGCTTCGGCGAGTAATGACACAACGAAGAAAAAATAATAAACCTGTCTCGGCGAGACGGTCCGCCAAGAAAGAAAAATCTCCTGCAGAAGCCGTTCGGGAAGAGAAACCTGTCGAACCGAAAGTCGAAGCCGGATTTTCGGATGAGACCGGGGCGTTCGCCGATTCCGACGCGTCAGACGTCAATAAGATCCATTTACGCATCGTCTCACGCGAACAAGGTGAACCGGAAGAAGGTTTTGAACCGACGCCGACGTGGGTCTGGGGAATATCTGTGCTCTTGCTCTTTGCAATGGGATTTTATCTTGGGAAGTACGGCGGCACATTCGGGACGATTGCCCATGAGGTCGAACAGCCGCAGACTGGCGCAGGAAGCGAAGTGAAACAAGAGGTTAAAGGGGATATGATCTACGCCGGAGTGTGCCAGGCGTGCCATCAGTCAGACGGCAAAGGAGTGGGGGGGAAATATCCGCCCCTGGCCGGATCGGAGTGGCTCTTGCAGGATTCGTTTACTCCTGCGCGGATTGTGTTGTATGGACTGGAGGGTGAAATTAGCGTGAAGGGAAGCGGCTTCAACAATAAGATGCCTCAATTTCAAGATAAACTCTCGAACGAAGAAATTGCCGCCGCTATTTCGTTCGCGCGATCCTCATTCGGCAACAAGGCCCCCGCAGTCATTCCCGCCCAGGTCGACAGCATGAGGAAGACATACAACGGAAGAGGCCCATGGAGCTCTGCCCAGTTGGAAGGCTTGAGAAAGAAATAGCAATGAGGTTTTTTGGATTGAAAATTTCAGTTCGAATATTGTTCCTTTTTCCGATCGTAATGCTCGTCATTGCTGTGTCCGGCTGCGGCAAGAAAGAACTGAAGCCCCGCCAGCCGATCGCCTTCAGTCATAAGATCCACGCGGGGGATTATCAGATGAACTGCCAATATTGTCACAGCGGGGCGCGCAGAGGCAAAGCCGCGATGATTCCCTCGGTTCAAACATGCATGGGATGTCATCAACTCGTCGCGGCGACGAGGCCTGAGATTCAGAAGATCCGCAAAGCGTGGGACGAGAAGACGCCGATCCGGTGGACAAAAGTAAACGTGCTTCCGGACTTCGTCTATTTCAATCATCAGCCCCATATCATGAAGAACATCCCCTGTCAGAAATGTCACGGCGAAATCCAGACGATGAGCGAGGTCGCACCGCCCTTCAAACTTGCTGACATGTCGTATTGTGTCGGATGCCACAAAGACAACAATGCGAGTATCGATTGCTGGACGTGCCATAGATAATTATGAATTAAGAATTATGAATTAAGAATTATGAATTAAGAATTATGGGTTTAGAATTATGGATTTAGAATTATGGATTAAGAATTAGGAAGTATTCGTGGGGGCTAAAATTAAAGATCAAGGCCTAATGGCCAAGACCCAACACACTACTCACGGAGGAGAAAATCGAATGCAAGAAACGCCTCAGCAATATACCGCAAGAATTCTCAGCTACCAGCAAGGGAAGAAGCCGCTGACAATCCTAGGGGGTACTGTGAAGAAGATCGAACGTCTTATCAAAGGCGTACCGAGGAAGAAATTGATGACGAGGCCGGAACCGGCGAAATGGTCTGTCGGTGAAATTCTTGCACACCTGACAGATACTGAACTTGTTTCCGGCTTTCGGATCCGGTTGACGCTGGGGATGAACGGCACTCCCATTCAGGGCTTTGACCAGGATGTCTGGGCGGAGAAATTCAATTATGGAAAACGTGATCCGGCGACATCGTTAAAAGTATTTCGGGCGCTGCGCGAAAACAATCTTTTGCTTCTGAAGTCGGTCCCAAAAACGATGTGGGAGAATTACGGCATGCATTCGGAACGTGGAATGGAAACTGTTGCGAGACTTACTGAAATGGTTGCGGGACACGATATCAATCACATGGCACAGATTGAAGGAATTGTAAAACGCGGCAAGAAGATTGCCCGAAAGTGATTTTCAGGACCGCCGTTGTTTGACGGCCCTGGGCGCAACATACCATGATTAATTGAATCACAAAGGACATTGTTCGTAAATGGGTTTGCAGCGCAGAGACTTTCTTAAACTTGTAGGGGCAACGACGGTCGCCACGGCACTCCCCGGCTGCGGCATAAAACAGCCGAAGTCGCTGATTCCGTACGTGATTCCGGAGGAAAATATAACTCCTGGGAAATCGGTATGGTATGCGAGCGTCTGCCAGGAATGTCCGGCGGGATGCGGAGTCTCCGTGCGAGTTCGCGAAGGTCGGGCTGTCAAAGTAGAAGGCAATCCGCTTCACCCAGTCAACAAGGGAGCGCTGTGTGCCCGGGGGCAGGCATCACTTCATGGATTATACAATCCGGACCGCATTCAACAGCCGTTGAAGAAGAAAGCCGACGGGACCTGGGAGACACTAAGCTGGGAAGAGGCAGAAAAATATTTTCTCGAAGAGCTGCAGAAGATTCAGAAAAGCGGGCGGGCCGGAGATGTTGTCTTCATGACACAGCATTTGAGCGGTGCGCTCGACGAACTCATCGATGGTTGGCTGGCCGCGGTCGGGTCAAAGAAGCGTATTCGTTATGAGCCCCTGGCGCACGAATCAATCAGGAGGGCGAACGAATTGATGTTTGGCGTCGGTCAGGTGCCCGTCTACAATTTCGCGGAAGCCGAAACGGTGATGGCCTTCGGGGCTGATTTCTTGGAAACGTGGATTTCTCCTGTCGAGTTCACAAAAGGGTTTACGAAACATCGCGGGTTCAAGAACGGGAAACGAGGAACGTTTTATTTTGTCGGTCCCCGTTTATCGATGACTGCCACGAATGCGGATGAATGGCTTTCCGTCAATCCCGGCACTGAAGGGATATTCGCTCTTGGCCTTGTGAAAGTTATTCTGGACAACAAAGCGGCAACCGGAATTTCAACGACCGACGAAGAGCGCGTTGCGGCCATGGTGAGCGCCTATTCACTCAGTGAAGTTGAGAAAGCGACCGGCATACCATCAGAAAAAATTGTGAATACCGGCCTGGCGTTTGCCAAAGCCAAATCCAGCCTCGCAGTTGCCGGCGGAACAATGATTGAAGGAGGTGATGGCGCCGCGGTCATTGCTGCCGTGAATTTACTCAATTATGTTTGCGGCAACGTTGGGAGGACGATCACATTCAACAATTTCGTCATCTCGCGATTGGATTCGTACGTCAATCTCGCGAATCTTGTCGATGAGATAAATCTGGAGAAAGTATCTGCTCTCATTGTTGCCGACGTGAATCCGGTATTCAGCACGCCGCAAAGTCTTGAATTTGATCAGGCGATGAAGAGGATCCCGTTCACGGTCAGCCTTTCCAGTTTCATGACGGAAACCTCGGCGCTCGCAACTCTCATCCTTCCGACACACTCACCGATGGAATGTTGGGGCGATACAGAAACGGAAACTGGCGTATATGGACTGATGCAGCCTGCGATGCAGCCGGTATTCAAGACAAAGATGCTCGGTGATATTCTTCTTGAATCCGGAAAGAAGTTGAGCAAGCCTCAGGACTTCAGCGCTCCCACGATGTATGATTATGTGCGCGAACGATGGAAAGCAATTCAAAAGAGGTCAGGCGATAAGACTGATTTTGAAAACTTCTGGATAGAGAGTTTAGCGCGCGGCGGCTATTGGGATAAACCAAACGCCAAAAACCAATTGTTCAAACTCATTCCGACCTTCAGCGGCGCGATCTTTTCTCGGATGAAACCTGTCGACTCTGAGCCGGGAAAGAACTTCGCCCTCATCGTTTATCCTTCGCTTAGTCACTATGACGGACGAGGCGCTAACCGCCCATGGCTTCAGGAACTTCCTGATCCCATGATGATGAATGTGTGGGATTCGTGGGTGGAGATCCACCCGCAGGATGCTGCGGCGGCAGGAATTGCAACCGGCGACGCGGTTCAAATCTCGTCCCCCTATGGTCAGTTCGACCTGCCGGCTCAGGTTTCAACGGTTGTGAAACCTGGTGTTGTTGCTATTCCGATCGGTCAGGGGCATACGTCCTACGGCAGGTACGCCAGCAACGTCGGCAGCAATCCGATTGACTTGCTCGACCCGAAGCCTTCCGAACGAACCGGTGGTCTTGAATGGGCAGGAATGAAGGTCGAGCTGCTGAAGAAATCGGACCGGCTCGTGTTAGCTTCCGTTTCCGGGAGCGACACTCAGCACGAAAGGGGAATTGTTCAGAGCGTGCCTCTTGACGCATTGGTAGAGACTCGCACACCAGCAGCCGAGGTGCAAAAGAAAGAAGAAGCTCTTTCGATGTATGCCGACCACGAGCATCCCAAACACCGCTGGGGAATGACGATCGACGTTGACAAGTGCACCGGCTGCAGCGCATGCGTCACAGCGTGTTATGCTGAAAATAACATCCCGATCGTCGGCAAAGAAGAAGTTGCCGTCGGACGGGAAATGGCGTGGATTCGGATCGAGCGGTATTTTGACGAACACAGTTCGACCCCGCACGCCGATTTTGCACCGATGCTCTGCCAGCAATGCGACGATGCTCCATGCGAAACGGTGTGTCCGGTCTATGCGGCATACCACACGGAGGAGGGTCTGAACGGGCAAGTCTACAATCGCTGCATCGGTACCCGGTACTGCGCAAACAATTGTCCGTACAAGGTTCGGCGTTTCAATTGGTTCGAGGCACAATGGGTGGAGCCGCTCAACTGGCAGCTGAATCCCGATGTAACCGTCCGAAGCAAAGGCGTGATGGAGAAGTGTACGTTCTGCGTTCAGCGAATCAGTGATGGAAAGAATACCGCAAGAAACGAAGGCCGCCCGGTTCGCGATGGTGAAATTATTCCGGCGTGTGCACAGACGTGCCCTGCCGAAGCCATTACCTTTGGCGATCTGAAGGATACGATCAGCGCTGTCTCAAAACTGATCGCTGAAGAAGACCAGCGGGATTACAAAGTGCTGGAGGAATTGAATACACGTCCTGCGGTGACGTATTTGAAAGCGATCGAAAGATAATTAAGAATTAAGATAGCTTCAAGAGAAATTGAATGGTAAGAGTGCAAGTGGATCGACCTATAACTTATGACTGAAGACTTCAAACTTAACTATACTGAAACGGACATCGACCTGATGCAGTCGCTCAAGAAACCGGGCAAAGGCTATTGGGTTCTGTTGACGTTTCTTTTCTTGTTGATTTGCGCCGGCGGCTATGCCTGGGGTGTGCAAATCGCCAACGGCATCGGCGAGGCGGGAAAGAACAACCCTGTCGGCTGGGCCATGTATATCGCCACGTTCGTCTTTTGGGTCGGCATCGCTCACTCCGGTACGCTCATCTCTGCCATCTTATTTTTGTTCCGTGTAAAATGGCGGGCCGCTGTTTATCGCAGCGCCGAGGCGGTCACTATTTTCGGGCTCGCGACGGCGGGATTGTTTCCGTTCATCCACCTCGGAAGAGTGTGGGTAGCGCATTGGATCCTCCCCATTCCGAATTTCGGCGGACTCTGGCCCAATTTCCGCTCGCCGCTGGCCTGGGATGTTCTTGCGATCACAACCTATCTCACCGCGAGCACGTTGTTCTTTGCTTTGGGAATGATGCCCGATGTTGCGATCGTCCGCGACAAGACGAGCGGGTGGAGGAAAAAAGTGTACGGCCTACTTGCGATGGGCTGGCAGGGAAGCGATAACCAATGGCGGCATTACACTGCGGCATACGTGTTCCTCGCCGCCCTTTCTACGCCGCTCGTCATATCCGTCCACAGCATCGTGTCGTGGGATTTTGCGATGAGCGTGATTCCAGGATGGCACAGCACGATCTTTGCACCGTATTTTGTTGCTGGCGCCATCCATTCCGGTTTGGGCATGGTCGTGCTGCTGCTTGTGCCGATGAGAAAGGCTTTCAAGATCGAAAAGTATATTACGATTCATCATCTTGAAAGCCTCGCCAAGTTCATGATCTTCACCGCCCTCATCGTCGGCTTTGCGTATTCGATCGAATTGTTCATTGCGTGGTACAGCGGGAACCAATTCGAGCGCGCGATTTTTATCTACCGGATGACGGGCGATTACGCCTGGGCATTCTGGCTGCTGATCACGACCAACGTCGCCGTTCCGATGCTCCTCTGGTCAAAAAATATTCGAACGAGCGTGCCTTGGCTTGTAGGAATTTGCATATCAGTTGAGATAGGGATGTGGCTGGAACGATTTATTATCATCGTCACATCCCTTGCCCACGATTATTTGCCGTACGCATGGGGCATCTACAAGCCGACGCTCGTGGATAGCTTTATCGTTGTCGGGAGCTTTGCGTGGTTTTTCTTTCTCTTCATAGTGTTTTCAAAGACCCTTCCCGTCGTTTCAATGTGGGAAGTGAAAGAACAGATCGAACCGCCAATGAAAGAGCAGCCGTAATGCCGATGCCGACCCAAACATATCGCTTCGGCATCTTTGGGCATCTCGATACCTGCCTTGCCGTCATCAAACAATTGCCGGCAGAAGGCTTCAAAGAGATCGAGGTCTATTCTCCAACGCCCGATCATGCAATCGCTCACGCGCTCCATAGAAAGCCCAGCCAGGTCCGCGTCTTTACGCTCTTGGGAGGATTGACCGGATTACTCACCGGATGGGCTGTGACGATCGGTTCGACGATGCTTTATCCCATTATTGTGGGGGGGAAACCGATTATCTCAATTCCTCCGTTTGGCGTCGTCGCGTATATCACCACCATTCTCTTTGGAACAATCGCCACATTCATCGGATTTCTGGTCAACGCGCGCATGCCTCAGGTCAAAATTGTCGAAGGATATGATGAACGTCTTTCGTCCGACCACTACGGAGTGCTGGCGTACTGTCTGCCGGAAGACGTGGTGAAACTTGAAAAACTTCTGAAGCACTTGGGAGCGGAGACCGTTACCCGATCACAGGGACTGTAATTGAGAAATCTTCATTCGACATATTGGTTTGCTGAATTCTTCGCTGCCGCTCTTCTTTTCATGACGTTATTCGCCGGATGCGAGAGCGAACAACCGGGCGAGCAGACGGAATACCGTACGGACATGTATTACCAGCCGTCGTTCAAGCCGCAGGAAGACCCCATTCTGCACGCAGCGGGAACGGTCCCGATGTCCGGTTATGAGCCCGCGATCAAAGATTCGATTAAGGCAGCAAAATTGAAGAATCCATTCCTGTTCACGCGGACATCCGAAGACACCGGAAAATTTTTGTTTAACACGTATTGTTCCGTCTGCCACGGAGTAGCTGCAAAGGGCGACGGGCTGGTAGCGCCGAAATTTCAGACACCGCCGGACCTCACGGCACCTCTTTATAAAATGGCTCCGGACGGTTATATTTACTTTGTGATCCGCAAAGGACATAATATCATGCCATCGTATTATGAACATACAACCCAGCGGGAACGATGGCTCATCGTAGCGCATTTACGGAGACTGCAGCTGCAATGACCGATCCTCCGATGACATTCCCTGCGCAAGAACTCTCACAGCGAGTCCGAAATACGCTTTGGACGTTCGTTCTGATAGGAGCCGCCGCGTTTGCCGCGTCTCTTGTCCTTGGATATGCACAGCGCGCATGGCAAATTTATTATGTCAATTTTGTTTTCTGGACTGCGATCGCACAGGGCGGAGTTGCATTTTCTGCCGCATACCGTATGACGAACGGCACATGGGGCGAGCCGTTTCGCCGCACCGGTGAGGCGATGGTAAGTTTTCTTCCGGTAAGCTTCATTCTTTTTATCGGCGTATTTTTCGGACGTTCGGAGATCTATCCGTGGCTGCACGTATCAACCGGAAAAGAATCGTGGTTAAACACACCCTTTTTCTTCGCGCGTGATGCGGTTGTCTTCTTGTTTATGATGTGGCTGAGCTACAGGTATGTCCGGACATCTCTTCGCCCCGAAGTCGGTCGATACCGGGTGCGCGTCCCGGAAAAGTTCCGGAGCTTCATCGGACGACTGACGCGCGATTGGGCGGGAGACGAAGTGGAAGCCGTCAAAAGCAGATCGTCGCTGGCAAAACTTGTGCCGGCGCTTTTGATCGCATTTGCCGTTTCGTACACACTTCTCGGATTTGACCTCTTGATGTCGCTTTCGCCGCAGTGGTACAGTACGTTGTACGGTTGGCTTTTCTTTCTCCACGGCTTTTACGGAGCGCTTTGCGTTATCACTATTCTCGCGATCGCGGCACGAAAGGCCTTTGCGCTTGAAGCCGGATTCAGAACGAGTCAGTTCCATGACCTCGGAAGATTGGTCATGGGTTTCTGCATGTTGTCCGGAGGATTCTATTGGTCGCAATATCTCGTGATATGGTACGGCAACCTCACGGAAGAAATTCCGTACCTCCTCATTCGCTTTCACAGTCCGCTCTGGGCGCCCTTTACCTGGTATTACATCATCTTCGCCTTCTTTTTCCCCCTCGCAATCTTCCTCAGCAGGCGCGCGAAAGAAAGACCGGCAGTTCTTGTTTCCGTTGCATCAATCATTCTTTCGGCGTTGTTCGTCGAACGGTTCATCGCGGTAGCGCCGTTCTTATGGCATGAATCGAATCTGCCCTTTGGCATTCTGGAGCTATTGGTTACTCTCGCGTTTGCAGCAGGCTTCGCGCTGGCATGGTTCAGCTTTATATCGATGGTCCCCTTGGTCTCAAAGAAGGTGTGAACCGCAAAGGTTCGAAGAGAGCCAAAAAGATTATTGTGCTTAATCCCTCTTACTGTTTTCTTTTCAATTCTTACTATTTACGCTCTTGAGCATGTCTTCGCCAGACCTGTCATCAACGAACATTCTTTGCGACCAGTGCGGTTTGCCGTACAGCCGGTCCGAGAACGGCCGCGGCGGAGTGACACAATTGAAAGGGAACATTGAATTCCATTTTTGCTGCTACGGTTGCTCGTTCACCCATTCGTTGACCGGAGAAAAAGGGGAAGGGGGCGTGGCGTCGATGTTTCTCCTCCGGTTGGGCTTCTCCGCCTTTTTGTCGATGAATATCATGATCCTGAGCTGGGCGCTCTATGCCGGAAAGGCGAGTTGGTTCGGCATCGATCAGGATGTGATCCCGGCTATGAATATGCTCTTATTCGTTCTTTCGACGCCGATCATGGTGCTTGTCGGCTATCCCTTTTTCAAAAATTCAATAGATGAAATTCGCACGCTGCGTCTCTCGATGGACAGCCTTATCGCACTCGGTTCTCTTTCCGCGTACGGGTTTTCTACGTACGAAGTATTCACCGGCGGTACTGCGCTTTACTTCGACACTGGCACGATGGTGATCGTGCTGGTAACGGCAGGCCGGTTTCTCGAATCAACCGCGAAGGTCCGAACGTCGTCCGCTCTTCATTCACTGCTCGACCTTCGCCCCAATACGGCGCATGTTCTCCGAGAAGGGCGTGAGGCTGACGTCAGTACTTCCGAGATCGGTATAGGAGAAAAACTCAAAGTATATCCGGGCGAACGAGTTCCGATTGATGGAATACTGATCGAAGGGGCGACGTTCGTGAACGAGTCGTTCCTCACCGGCGAGTCGCTCCCTCAACCCAAACAGTCAGGCTCGACGGTCTTCGCCGCCACCGTCAATGGCGAGGGCTCCATCCTCGTCAGGGCAACGTCGACCGAGAACGATACGCTCCATGCTCAATTCATTCGTCTCATGGAAGAGGCGCAGCGGACCCGTTCACCGATCCAGCGCCTGGTCGACAGGATATCGTATATTTTTATCCCCGCAGTCATCGGCATCGCTGCTGCAACGTTCATCGGATGGATGGTTGTTGGAACGTGTGCTTCGGCGCTGCTCCATTCATTGACCGTCTTGGTTGTGTCGTGTCCGTGCGCGCTGGGGATTGGAACGCCTCTTGCTACGACGATCGCGATCGCCCGAGCTGCTGAGGAAGGAATCCTCATCCGTTCCACGGCTATTCTCGAAAAGCTCCACTCTGTCTCTACGGTCGTTTTTGACAAGACAGGAACGCTGACGGAAGGAAATATCAATGTCTCGAGCGTGATCGCTCCCGAAGTTCTCCCGGAAGAACTGTTGTCAATTACCGCAACACTTGAAAACTCCTCGGAACACCTGATGGGAAAAGCGGTTGTTCGATATACAAAGGAGAGATGCATTCCTCTTACCGAATGTCGGAACGCAGCGTCGATTCCCGGACTAGGCATGAAGGGAGAGGTTCTTGCAGAAGGGCGGTGGACGGAAGTCGTCGCCGGCAGACGGATATTAATGGCAAAGGCAGGGGCAGATTTTGGCAGAAACAAAATGTTAATAGAAACAGGCTCAGCAAAGACTAGTTCATTGTTTGTCTCCTGGGATGGCAGAGTCCGAGGAATCATTCATCTGGCCGACACTCTCCGCGGCAGCGCCATTCCGGCAGTGGCATTGCTTGTACAAAACAATATTGACGTCGGGATATTATCGGGAGACTCACGTGCGGTTGTCGAGGATATTGCAGAGCAAGTCCGATCTCGTTTCGCGTTCGGGGAGTTGATGCCCGACGAAAAAGTTGAGAAGATACGCGGCATGTGCGCGTCGGGCAAAAGTGTTCTTATGGTCGGCGACGGCATCAATGATGCACCGGCCCTTGCGTCAGCCGACGTGGGCGTTGCCCTCGGTTCGGCAACCGACCTGACGAAAGAGAACGCCGACATCACCATCATCGGGACTCACCTGATGAAAATACCGTGGCTGCTGAACCTCGGGAAGAAGGCGTATAGAACCATTCAATGGAATCTCTTCTGGGCATTCATTTACAACATTATCGGAATTGCCCTCGCCGCATTCGGATTGCTGGACCCCATTGTTGCCGCGTTTGCCATGATCATGAGCAGCGTCTTTATCATATTCAATTCACGCCGGCTGAAGAGCATCCAATTCGTCAAGACATAAGTCTTTAAAGGAGGAGAATACTCCAAGGAACCGTTTGGTGCGGTTGCCTTGTTATGAGTAATGGCGTGTGGTTAGAGAACCCACAAAATTATCAATAATTAGTCGCGATGGACTTTTAGTATCATCGGCGCAGAGATGAGGCAGGGTTATGTCGATACGAGCAGTGAAACAGATAATTCAAGCTCAGCCAACGATGGAAGGGGCAGGTGTGAAATTGCGCCGTGCATTCGGTTTCGGCAAAACGGGAGATTTCGACCCGTTTCTTTTGCTGGATGATTTCCGAAATGAGCATCCGGAAGATTACCTCCCCGGGTTCCCATGGCACCCGCATCGGGGCATTGAAACCATTACGTACGTTCTTGCCGGCACGGTCAATCACGGCGACAGTCTTGGAAACCGCGGCACGCTGGGAGCGGGCGACGTTCAATGGATGACAGCAGGCAGCGGAATACTTCACCAGGAAATGCCGAAGGGCGATGAGCGGGGAAGGATGCATGGCTTCCAACTATGGGCCAATCTTCCTGCAAATCTCAAGATGACTTCGCCGCGTTACCAGGACGTGACATCGAGCGAGATTCCAGAGGTGGTTGATGACGACGGGACCAGCGTTCGGGTTGTTTGTGGAGAATTTTGGGGGAAGAGCGGACCCGTGGATGGCATTGCGGCAAATCCCCGCTACCTCGACGTCTGGGTTCCGCCAGGTAAGAGAAAGGCGCTTCCTGTTGAAACAAACCGTCATGCATTTGCGTACGTGTTTGACGGAACCGGAACGTTTCGCGATGCTTCCGACCCTGTTTCGGTTCAGACCGACATCGTGGGGTCGGACGGCAAATCGAATATGAGTGTTGCGGGAAACAGATCGCTCGTTCTCTTCGACAATGGAGATGAGGTAACGGTGCAGGCTGGAGAGTCGGGCATCAGGTTCCTGCTTGTTTCCGGAAAACCCCTCAAGGAGCCGGTTGCATGGAGTGGTCCGATCGTCATGAACACGGAGGAGGAACTCCGGCAGGCATACGCAGAGCTTCACAACGGATCATTTATCAAGGAACGTTAATAGGGGTAAATTGAAAAGAAGACTATGGAAATGAAAACGGGAACGAATCCGATTGAATCGGCACTTCGCATTCTGCGGCAGTATAAGACGCTGGCCGAAAAAGGGATGGAGCAGGTAACGGACGAGGAATTTTTCCGAACGCCGGAGCCGGAATCGAATAGCATCGCCGTTATCGTCAAACATGTGAGCGGCAATCTGCTCAGCCGGTGGACCAATTTTTTGACGACCGACGGCGAGAAGGAATGGCGAGACAGGGACAGTGAATTTGAATTGGATGAAATGGAGAGAAGCGAATTAATGCAAATGTGGGATCGGGGCTGGCAAAGCTTGTTTTCATCCCTAAAGGTCTTAAGGCCGGAGGACCTCGGAAAAATCATCACGATCCGAACTGAGCCGCACTCGGTGCTGGAGGCTGTCAATCGGACCCTGACACACATGAGTTATCATGTCGGGCAGATCGTTTTACTTGCGAAAATGTTCAAATCAAGTCAATGGCAGACCCTTACTATTCCGAGGAAGAAATCGAGAGAGTTCAACGAAAAAATGAGCAAGGCGTGAAGAAATCGCCTCTTCCGGCCAAATTCTTCTATTCAAAAAGCTGTTGCAAATGACCTGGATTTTTACTACTTTATAAAAGTTCAAATTTTGATATACCGGAGGATGTAATGAAAAAAGGAATTCACCCCGAATACAAGCGCGCGATCGTCACTTGTATTTGCGGGAATACGTTCGAAACCCGTTCTACTGTCGGCAATATTCATCTTGAAATTTGCTCGAATTGCCATCCGTATTATACCGGCAAGCAGAAATTGGTCGATTCAGCGGGACGTGTAGAGAGGTACAATAGAAAGTACGCAAAGAAAACCGCAGCCGCGCCAGCACCAGAACCCGCTGCATAATCTTCGCTGAGCTCTTCATGTTGATGAAAAATCAAACGGAATGTATACACGATACATTCCGTTTTTTATCTGGGAAAGAATTGATCTCTTGCATGGATCATTTCTGTAACTGTGTCGGCAATTAATTCCGTAGCACCTCTACGAGGTCGTAGACCTTTTTTCACCAGATGGCTTTGTGTGAACAGATGCCAACCCACATTTGTATCTTCGAAGACAATTTTTATTCCCGGCTCCTTCCCCTCGTCTACTTCCGCCCTGTTTACAATCTGAAATGCGGCACCTTCTCGCTTCGGGAAAAAATTCAGCGTCAGTACGGCGATGTTCCCGTGATGCTTCATTGCCGCCCATACCTCGCCGACGTTCTCCGGCAGCAAGATCCAAAAGCGACAGTAAATGAACTTTCCCCGAAGGAGTATTTGTTTTTCAACGGACGCGTCATTGCCGATGAGAAATTGGTCAAGGCCATTCCTCTGAAGGCTGCTGCTGATACAGTTTACACCACCGGCGATCAGGTTGTGGCGGCGCGAGTTTCTCGCGAGATGTCGACCCGGTGGAGCGGCGGCGTGCCGGATTTTTTTTCTGCGGCCGATTTCGACGGGATGGAACGAAAAGAAGTTGACGCGACGATAGTGAATTATTCCTGGGATCTCGTCAACAACAACGGCGCCCAGCTACGCGCTGACTGGGCTTTCCTGTCGAAATTGTTAAAGGGGAATAAGATCAAAGGGAAACTTCTTCCCGGGGTGCACCTTGTTAACAAAAAGAACATCTTTGTCGGCAGCGGTTCGGTCGTGAAGCCAGGGGTCGTCATCGACGCCGAAGGCGGTCCGGTGTATATCGGAAGGAATGTCACGATCCTTCCCCAGTCGACGATTATCGGTCCGGTGTCCATCGGCGATGGTTCGACGATCAAAGCGGGAGCGAAGCTCTACGAGGACACGACCATCGGACCGATGTGTAAAATAGGTGGAGAGGTCGAGGCATCGATCGTCCATGGATATTCGAACAAGCAGCACGACGGGTTTTTAGGCCACTCGTACCTTGGCGAATGGGTGAATCTCGGGGCTGGCACGACGAACAGCGATTTGAAGAACAACTACGGGCCTGTGAAGGTCTTCGTGAGCGGCGAATTGGTTGACAGCGGCTCACAATTTGTCGGCGCTTCGATCGGCGACCATACCAAGACGGCCATCAATTCAGTATTGAACACCGGAGCAGTCGTTGGCGCCGCATGCAACATCTTCGGCCGAGGCGTTCCGCCGAGATTTGTTCCGTCATTTTCGTGGGGCGGATCCGGAGACTCATTTACGACCTACGACCTTGCGCGTGCCGTCGAGGCCGCGAAGCGCGTCATGTCCCGGCGTGCGATCGCTCTTTCCGAAGCCGATGCTGCGCTCTTCAGAAAGGTGTTTGAGTTGACCCGGGAAGAACGCCGCCACCACGGAACGGAGCAACCATAATTTTCCCACACTCTAGAACGGCCAAACCAGACGATGGATGTTGAAGAAAAGAAACTGCTTTTCCACGGAGTCCGCGGGAGCGCCGTCAAGATTCTGAACCGGGTTGAGAGGGCAGACGCTTATCTTGACAAGCTCCTTGAGGCTGAACTCCGTTCGGAAGAAATTAACGATTTGGACAAGTCTCTCCTGACGGAGATCGTCAACGGCGTCCTGCGATGGCAGATGAAGCTTGACTGGGTGCTCAACGGTTTTTTCCACGGTAATTTCACGAAAGCCGAAGTGACGGTCAAGAACGCTCTGCGTGCTGCACTCTACCAGATCATGTTCCTTGACAAAGTTCCCCACCACGCGGCGGTGAACGAAGCGGTTGAATTCGTGAAGCGCATTCGCGGGGAAAAGGCTGCAAATCTCGTCAATGCTGTCCTTCGCAATATCATCCGCAATATCGATGGGATTCATTATCCGGATGTCGCCATCGACGCTGCGCAGTATCTGGCGGTGATGTATTCACATCCGGTGTGGGTCGTCCGCCGCTGGATGAACCGTTTTGGTTTTGCGGAGACGGAAAAGCTGCTCCAGGCAAATAACGAGCGGCCGAGTCTCTCGCTCCGCATCAACACGTCGAAGACCACCGTTGAAAATTTTCTTGAACTCCTGAGAAACCAAAACGTGATTTTCGAAAGGTCGAAATATCTCAACAACTTTGTCAAGACGACGAATCTTTCCAATATCTCGCAAACGGATCTTTTTCGTAAGGGATTTTTCTCTGTTCAGGACGAAAGCGCCGGTCTTGCCTGTCAGCTGCTCGGCATACGGCAAGGCGATCGGGTGATCGATCTCTGTGCAGCCCCCGGGGGCAAGACGAATTTTATCGGAGAGATGCTCCTCGGTAAAGGGGAAGTGGTCGCCGTCGACAAGTACGCCACGAGGCTGAACCTGGTGAAGTCGAGCTGCGAGCGTTTGGGTATCACCAACGTGACGATCGTCGCCGCGGACAGCCGGGAATTTTCGACCGAGCCGGCGGATAAAGTGCTTCTGGACGCTCCCTGTTCCGGGCTTGGTGTGCTGTCGAAAAAGCCCGATGTGAAACTCAAAAGGGATGCTGAAGACATTCGAGATCTCGTCGATCTTCAGCGGCACCTTATGGAACATGCCGCCACGCTCGTAAAGAACGGAGGCGTGCTCGTCTACAGCACCTGCACCATGGAGCCTGAAGAGAATTTTGGCATTATCAGGACATTCCTCGAACGGCATCCTGAATTCGACGTCGATTCGGCAGCGCAATTTGTCCCTCTCTCGCTCGTAAGTGCTGACGGCTACGTCGAGACGTTTCCGCACATTCATGGGACGGACGGGTCTTTCAGTATTCGTCTGAAGAAAAACAGGTAAACCCAGTTTGATCATCAAAAAGTGTCAATCATGAAAGCCATTACAAAAATCAAGCCTGTTGAAGGGAAAGACTGGCCGACGGGGTTTCAGCTTATTGATAAGCCGATTCCCGCGGTCGAATCTCCGGACGATGTGATCATCAAAGTATTCGCCGGAGCCATTTGCGGCACCGATGTCGGCATTTATAATTCGAAGGAATCGCTGCGCGTTGAAATGTCGCGCGCCCTGGTGTCCCCCGTAACCGTTGGTCACGAGTTCTCGGGGCACATTGTCGACGCCGGGTCGAAGGCACGGAGGCATATTGCCGGAATGGTGTTCGCGAAGGCAAAGGCAAATTCCGATGTGAAAAAACTGCTTCGGGGCGAAACTGAAGCGGCATTTCCCAAGAGCAAAAAATTCCTGCCGATCGTGAGAGAGTATTTTAATGCGTCCGCGGAAATGCACGTCACCTGCGGCACATGCTATCAATGCAGGATCGGAGAGAAACACGTGTGCCGCAACACGGTCATTAAAGGAGTGCATGACGACGGAGCGTTCGCAGAGTATGTCAAGGTCCCCGCAAGCAATCTTGTATTATTTCACAAGAGGGAGATTCCGCTCGAGATCATCGCCTTCATGGACGCGATCGGCAATGCGACGCACACCGTGATGTCTGTAGACGTTAAAGGCCGTAACGTTGTAGTGCTGGGGTGTGGAGTCCAAGGGCTGATGGCGACCGCGGTGGCAAAATATGCCGGCGCAAAGAAAATTTTTGTCACCGATGCGTCTCACGGCGAGTTCTCGCATGAGAAACTCGAAGAGCGCCGTTTCCGAACAGCCCGCCTTTACGGTGCGGACGATTGCTTCGACATGGCGCTGGAAGGTGAACGGGATCGCTTTCACGCCGTTGTCATGAAAGAAACGAATCAGTCGGGTGTCGACGCCGTGTTCGAAATGTCGGGAAGCTACAAGGCGTACGAAGACGCATTCAAAGCTATCCGGATGGGGGGGACATTCTCGCTCCTTGGACTGCCGGCCGGAACGATGGCGGTTGATTTCGCAGGGGATGTTATTTTCAAGGGCCTTACGATCAAGGGGATCATCGGCCGGCGGGTGTTCGAGACATGGATTCAAATGGAAAAGATTCTAAAGGCCGGACTTGCAAAAAAATTCCTGAAAACTGGTTTCATTACCCATCAGTTCCCGCTGGAAAAATATGAAGAAGCGTTTGAAGTGATCCGGCGGGGAGATGCGTTCAAAGTGCTGCTGAAACCCTGATGATTTACGAAAAAATAAACCGCAAAGACGCCAAGACGCAAAGGGGATGTGAAAATTCTTTTACTATTATATTTCTTTTCTTGGCGCCTTCGCGTCTTTGCAGTTCAAATCATTTTTCCGATAATGAACAATCTACCATGAACCTATGAACTATCTCGACCTTGTCACTTCCGAGCTTACGCGCATCCGCGACGCGAACACTTTCAAACATGAGACTCCGCTGGAATCGGCCCAGGCGGGCATTGTCAGCGTCAAAGGGAAGCCCGTTGTCATGATGGCATCGAACAATTATCTCGGTATGTCCAATCACCCGATTGTCCGCAAGGCAGCCATCGAGGGGATCAAGAACTACGGGTACGGCGTGGCCTCGGTCAGGTTTATCTGCGGAACGCAAACGATTCATCTCGACCTCGAAAAGAAGATTTCCAAGTTCGTCGGGGCGGAAGACACCATTCTTTTTTCCTCATGCTTTGCTGCAAACGAAGGGTTCTTCGCAAGTCTGGTGAACGAAAAACTTGGCGCAGAGAATTACAAGGATGTTATTTACACCGACAAATTGAATCACGCCAGCATCATCGACGGCATGCGGCTGTGCAAGCCGGAAACCACGGATAAGAAGATATACAATCATGCCGATGCCGCCCACCTCGACCGGCTTCTTCAGGAAGACACGGACAAAGGGTACCGGCTCCGTATTGTTGCGACCGACGGCGTTTTCAGCATGGAGGGAGATCTTGCGCCGCTCGATGCGCTTGTCGAGGTCGCGCATAAACACGGCGCGATCATTTTTGTTGACGACTCGCACGCCATCGGCGTGTGCGGAAAAACAGGAAGAGGTACGCCAGAACACTTTGGCGTGCTCGGAAAGGTCGATGTTCTCTCTGGAACGCTTGGAAAAGCGATCGGCGGTGCAGCAGGCGGTTATGTGAGCGGAAAGAAAGACCTCATCGCCTACCTCAGGCAAAAGTCTCGTCCGTACACCTTCTCGAATTCGCTTCCTCCGGCTATCGTATGCGCGTGCCTGGCATCGTTCGACCTCCTGACAAAAGACAAATCCATAGTCCGACGGCTTCATGAAAATACTGCGTATTTCAGGAAAGAGATCAAAGCCCTCGGCTTCACGATCATCGACGGAGATCATCCGATCGTGCCGGTCATGCTCGGCGATGCTTCCCTCGCGCAGGAGATGAGCGCCGCGATGCTGAAAGCCGGCGTGTACATCAAAGGGTTGTGGTTCCCGGTCGTCCCCAAGGGAGAAGCCAGGCTGCGCGCGCAGGTTTCGGCCGCACTTGCAAAAAAGGATATTGACCGGGCGCTCGATGCATTTAAATCAGTCGGGAAAAAGCTGAAAGTGATCTAGGTTATTGCTATTGCGCTAATCAGTGAACGGTCCATTCGAATCCTCTTTATATTCACCCAATGCCGCTGCCGGATTCTCAGACACCTGCTCAACCGCCGCCGAAGCAGCGTTACGTTTACATCGACCTGCTTCGCGGGTGGGCCGTATTGGTGATGATCGAAACGCATGTCACGAATACGTTCATGGTACCTGCATTCCGGCTCAAGCCGTGGTTCGAAGTGGTGAATTTTGTGAACGGGATCGTTGCGCCGTCGTTCCTGTTCGTTGCCGGATATTCGTTTGCGATCGTGGGGCAGCGAAAATGGAACGATTATCTCTCATTGAACGGCGTATTCTGGAAACAAATTGGACGCATCCTTCAGATCTGGGCAGTTGGCTATGCTCTTCATCTTCCTTTTTTTTCATTCAACAAGCTTGCCTATCTTATCGGTTGGGATGAGTGGACTTCTTTCTGGCCAGTCGACGTTCTTCAATGCATTGCATTCTCGCTTCTTCTGATCCTTATATTTGTTCTGATAACGAGAAACCACCGCATTTTTCTGGCCGCGGTCTTTACGGCAGGCTGTGCCGTCGCGTTTGCCAGTCCGTTCATGTCGGCGATGAACGTTGATGGCATCCTGTCCCTTCCGTTTTCAAGCTATATCAATTCACTGCACGGTTCTCTTTTTCCTCTTTTTCCGTGGATGGGTTTCGTTTTGTTTGGGGGCGCGGCAGGGGAGCTGTTTGCATTGTTCAAAGCACAAATACCCGCACGGAAGTTCTTTATTGGAACGCTTGCTGCCGGAGTCGTCCTCATTGTTTTTTCGATTATCGCGAACCTGCAGCCGATAAAAATTTTTCCGACGCATGATTTCTGGAGTGCCAGCCCGGAATTCTTTTTTGTCCGGCTTGGCGTAGTGTTGATCATTCTCGCATCGCTCTGGTTGTGGGAACAGTCGGCACATTCGGGAAAGTCCATCGTCAGCCTTCTCGGGTCGGAATCGCTTGTGACATACACGGGGCATTTGCTGGTCATCTACGGTTTGTTCATCAGAGGAGACAGCCTTGCGATCATCATCGGGGCGACGCGATCAGTTCCGGAAGTTGCCGCGATGGCGCTCATACTTATCGGGGCGATGGCTGGAACTGCGTATGTCTGGAATTCATTGAAGAAAAAGAGTATGTTATACGCGCGTGTGCTGCAGTATTCGATCCTAACGGTAGTTCTATTCATATTCTTCACGAAGCCGTATTAGTCAATGAACAATGAGGAATGAACAATCAACAATGTTGAGAGATTGAGACTGAAGTTATGGAAATTGTAACGCTTGTTTTGGTTGTAGTCCTTGGGGTGTTGGTAGCGGTATTCCTTTTCAAGAAACAGAAAGAGCAGCCCGCTGCAAACGAGCAATCGGCTGCGCTAATGCAGCAGCAGATCGAGTCGCTGCGAGGCGAAGTTTCGCAGAGCCTGAAAACCGCCACAGACACCATGTTCCAGAGCATGCGGTCGACGTCGGAGAACCTGAACCAACAAATCACGCTTGTCACTCAGTCCATTCAGAAGACGACGGACCAAGTCAATCAGCAGCTATCGGCGCAAACGAGCACGATCGGGACACGGCTCGACACCGCGGCAAAAGTGATCGGCGATCTTCAGAAGAGTCAGGGCCAGCTGCTGCAGGCAACGGAAGAGATGAAGCAGCTCGGCGTCAGCGTTGCCCAGCTTGAAGGGCTTCTCAAAGCGCCGAAGCTTCGCGGCGGGCTTGGGGAATCGATGCTCGAAGATCTGCTGAAGCAGGTGATCCCCGCATCGTCGTACGCGACCCAGTACCGCTTTCGGAACGGCAATACCGTCGATGCGATCATCAAGACCGCGAACGGCATCATTCCGATCGATTCGAAATTTCCTCTGGAGAATTTCCGGAAGATGGCAGAATCGTCGAGCGAGGCCGAAAAGAAATCCGCTTATAAACTATTTGTGAGCGATGTAAAGAAACATATCGACGCGATCGCGCAGAAATACATCGCTCCGGATGAAGGGACGTTCGATTTTGCATTGATGTACATCCCGGCGGAAAATATTTACTACGAGACGATCATCAAAAATGATGACTACGACGACGATACGAATATCTACAACTACGGGGTTCATCACAAAGTGTTTTCCGTTTCACCGAACACATTCTACGCACAGCTTCATGTGCTTGCGCTCGGGTTCAAGGGGATGGAGGTAGAGAAAAGCGCGAAGGAAATTATTCAAAATCTTGCCCGGCTTCAGGGAGATTTGCAGCGATTTGCCGACGAATTTGAAACGGTCGGGAAACATCTTACCAACGCGAAGAACAAGTACGACGAAGCGGCGCGCAGGCTCGATACGTTCGAGGAAAAGCTGAAAAACTCCTCGACCGGCGCACTTCCGGCGCCTCCCGTTCAGGGTGAACTGCTGTCATAACGTTCTCGCCGCGTCAAGTTCCGATGACAACCGACCACGGCCGGATTTCCCATCGAGTGACCAATCCGTTGTTGACGTAGGGATCCTTCCTGATGAATTCCTCGATCACCGCTTTGTCCTTTACCCGGAAGATAAGAAGAGCACGGTCTGCAGGGCCGCTGAAAGCTCCTGCAAGGATCAATTCTCCTCTGCTGTTTGCCTCTTTTGCGAGGCTCAGGTGTTTATCACGAAGTGCGGCTCTTCGTTCCAGGTAATCATCGACCAGAGAGTAGATGAGAGCGAAATATTCCATGGGAATTCCTTCCTTTCAGTTATACAAAAATCCTCGCGCTTTAACTGTCTACTTGCTTAGGTCGACATCGACGATCGGTACGTCCCAGTGACCCAGCAGGATATCAAATCGCCGCTGTTCTTCCTTCTTGTATGTCTCCCGATCGGGATACATCTCGCGGATCAGTCTTGCCTCATCAAATCCGTCATCCGTTACCTGGATATTTTTCCATACGAGTGTCACTTTGTAGTCCCACCGGCCGTCCTCAGTTGCATGATAGCGCGGTTTCACAATTGAAATCTGGAGAATTCTCCCCATTTCCATCTCTTTCTTCATGACCGGATAATGATTCTTCTTGTATAGCTGGAGAAATTCGTCGGCAAATCCCCATTTCGCTTTGTAGTAATATTCGACGACGAAGGGCTTTGCTTTTGATTCCGTCTGTGCCGAAGCAGCCCCGAAGAACGTCATCACGAGAGCGAATCCAATAAAAAGAAATCGAAGATCTGGCATTTGACCGGCCGTATCGTGCTCAGCAATGTCCATTGTCATTCTCCTAATTATGTATACATGATTGTTGGATTGTAGTATGTCGCAAGGTATATATTTTTCTTCTCACTTTCATCATGCAATCCACTTGAATCCTTGAAACAATGGAAAAAAATGCCGATTATTTAATTATCATCTCTGTTCAACTATTGCATTGATTATGGATAAGAAGATCCTCTTTGTCTGCCTGGGTAATATCTGCCGTTCTCCTGCGGCAGAAGGCATAATGGAAAAAAAATCTATCGGCCGGCTGGTCACCGTTGATTCTGCCGGAACAGCAGGGTACCACGTCGGTGCACTCCCCGATGCGCGGATGCGCTCTCATGCGAGCAAGCGCGGGTACCCGCTGAACAGCCGGTCCAGAAAATTCAACCCCGCCGTCGATTTTGAGAAATTCGACCTCATCATCGCAATGGACAAGGAGAATCTCCGCGACCTCCATTCGATGGACAAAGAGAAGAAATACGAGGACAAGCTTTCACTGATGACAGACTATTGCGAAAAGGTCGCCGCAGATGAGGTCCCCGATCCATACTACGAAGGTCCGGAAGGTTTTGAATATGTACTCGACATCCTCGAAGATGCATGCGATGGACTTTTGAAAAAACTTGACGATGGATCCCTTTAGTGCGCTCGTCGAACAGGCTTTGAAGAAGGGCGTAGCGTCTGTAACGCCTCTGGGAGGCGGATCGATCTCCACCGCGATGAAAGCGACCCTCAAGGATGGGGAAACGGTTTTCATCAAAATCTCACCTCAACGGCGCGACACGTTTCTGAAAGAGGCGAACGGTCTCCGGGAATTGGCAAGGGCTGGCGCCATCAAGACCCCTGCAGTCCTACAGGCGGACGAAAAAATTCTTGTTCTCGAATTCCTCCCTTCTTCATCCCCTTCAAATCGGAAATCATTTTTTGAAGAATTCGGCAGGCAGTGTGCAGCACTCCATCGCTGTACGTCGTCATCCTTCGGATTTTTCGAGAATAATTACATCGGCTCGACGCCTCAAGAGAATGTGCCGCAGGTTGATTCGTGGAAAGAATTCTATTTCACGCGCCGTCTTCACTATCAATTTACTCTGGCAGAAAAGAATGGATATGCCGAACTCGAAATGCGAAATGCGTTTAATGTGCTGGGCCGCCGGATGGACGAGTTGATCCCGGAGGATGGCGAGCCGCCGTCCCTGCTCCATGGAGATCTATGGCGAGGGAATGTTCTTTGCATAGACAAGGGAAGACCGGCGGTCATCGATCCGGCTGTGTACTACGGACATCGAGAAGCCGATCTTGCCATGACGCTTCTCTTCGGCGGTTTCGAAGAATCATTTTATTCGGCGTATGATGAAGCCTATCCGCTCAATCGGGGGTGGCGAAAAAGGATGGAACTCTACAAGCTGTACCATCTCTTTAATCATCTGAATATTTTTGGTGAAGGATATTACGGGCAGGTACTAGGGATAATGCGCGATCTCACCAGATAGACCGCGGAACGAGTGTTTTGTTCACCACATAGATTACAGCCGATCACGTCACTCAAACACTATCGTCTTCCCGCCGTAAACAAGGATGCGGTCCTGCAGATGCAGACGTACTCCGCGGGCGAGCACCAATCGCTCAAGGTCTCTTCCTTTGCGCACCAGGTCTTCCAGCGAATCTTTGTGAGAGATGCGGATAATGTCCTGCTCGATGATAGGTCCCTCATCGAGAATCTCCGTGACATAATGGCTCGTTGCGCCGACGATCTTCACACCCCGTTCATAGGCCTGCTTGTACGGGTTCTTCCCGGCAAAAGCAGGAAGAAATGAATGGTGGATATTCAGGATCCTGTTTGGAAATTTCTGCAGAAATGCAGGCGAGAGCACCTGCATATACCGTGCGAGAATAATAGTGTCGACGTTATTGCTCTCCAGGAGCGCGAGCTCCTTTGTTTCCTGAACTCCCTTATTTTCCTGTCTGATGGGGAAAAGGTGAAATGGAAGATGATATCGTTCAGCCAAATATCCGAGGTCGGGATGGTTTGAGATGACCAGCGCAATGTCCGCATCGAATTCACCGAGCTCGTGGCGCCAGAGTATCTCCTGCAGGCAGTGATCGTACTTTGATACGAAGATCGCCAGCCTGTGTCTGTTGCGATTCAACCGGATCGACCATTCTGCCCCGAATTCTTTTGACATCGGTAGAAACGCATCTGTCAGGCGTTCGGGACTAATGCTGAACTCTTTCATATCCCAAGCAACCCGGAGGAAGAAACGTTGCTCCTCTGCGTTCACGTGTTCGACCAGGTCGACGATGTTACCTCCGCGTTCGAAGATAAAGTTAGAGATGAGAGAGACGAGTCCCTTTCTATCGGGGCAAGTCAGGAGAAGCGTTGCGATAAGTTTTTGTTCGTGCATCCTATTGTCGAAGTTTATCGTTTTTCGTCAGTGGACATGCGGCATATGCGCGCTCTTATTCTACAGGGTTGAAAGATTGGTATTTCTTTGCTGCAAACAAAATCAGCAAATAGATGCAAAGTCCATTGGCTATTATAACCATCAACCCTTGAACAATCAAATAAAAATGGAGCACATATCCAAGTCCGATTGTCAGAATGGACGGTAAGATGCCAATGGCAATGACAATAACCGTGAAAATCCCAAAAAGCATTCGCTGAAGAGTGTCGTGCTGGTCGGGGTTGAACAAAAGCACAATAAAGAGCAAGCAGCTCATCAGCATGTAAGATAATGAGATCGCGACAAATCCGAGGAGGAGGATTCCAAACTGATGGGGGAACAGTACGATAAGGAGAAGGGTCCCGACAAGGGACGAACATGAAACGATGACTGCTATCGGCAGCAGCTCTGAAAAAACTGCGCCTTTCGAGGGAATAGGAAGGGGTTTCTGGATCTCGAATCGTTTCAGCGTTTCTGTCAGCCATCCGACACTCGTTACGACGAAAAGAAAAACGACGAAGAACTGAGCAGTCCCGCCTAAAGCAATGAAGCCGTCCTCCTGTATGCCGGGTTTCCACTCACGAAGAGCGGCGATACCGCCGTAGAATAAGGCCGAGAGAAGAATGTTCGCTTTTATGACAGACATGATAGTAGATCGACGCATCATCACCACGTTTTTCCAAAAAAGAGCCATCGCGCCGGTTGGGGCCCACGTATTCAACCACCCTGATTGCGTTACGCCGATCGTGTTCATCCCCTCCTTGCGTCCCATCCATGCTTTGACGTTGAATGTTTGATTTCTGAATTGTTCTCGCCGATGCGCATTCACTTGTGCAAGATGGCTTGCGTAGTCGTACAGCGACGGCGCCAAATCCATAAGGATCCTCCGGCACAACACCAGCAAACCTCCCCAGATGAGAATACCGAGGAGGATCGCATATGTCCAACCTGCGTAAGCCGTAAGGGCTGCAGCAGCAATCGCATGGAAAGGAATCAGCAGCATGGAAAACGGCTGTTCAGTCGATTGGTGCAGAATCTCCCCGAGAACGTCCGAGCCCGGACCCGTGCCTAAAACGGCGCGGTACAAAAGCGCGGCAATGAAGGAGGCCGGAAGTACAATGATCAACGACCAGAGAAGCTTTCTTGACAGCCCTCGGCGGTAGACCGCCAGGCCGCACAGCACGCCTCCGATCAATAAAGCGCTGTTTGCCGTGATGAAAAGTGCAGCGAACGTCAACGGGCCTAGTACGGTTGATGCTGCCGACCCGCTCTGAGGAATAATGCTCATCAGCGAACGGCTTATGCGGGAAAAAAAATATGCGATGATGATAATGGACAGAGCGCCCGCGAGGAGGCCTCTTGTGAACAAGAGAAATTGAAAGACAAGCGTGCGACGCAGCGGTGTGGGAAAGATGTTTAGTGCATCGTGCTCTGTGAAGGCGTTCGTAGAGTCGACTGCGAAGGCGAATGAAAACAAAAGGTAGGCGGCGACCATCAGCGTGAGGATCGAACCGACGAGTGCGATAGGGGGAAGAAATGGCGCGAACGCATTCCGTCCGGGCTGTTCCCGGTATTGCATAACGAGCGGGCCACCGTACGTCGCCGCGAGCAGGGCAATAATCGCGAGCGTTCCTGCCGCACGGGCGGGATTACTGAATGCGCGTCTAAAACTGTTCAGGAAGCGGCGGGTCATCAAGAACCAGAGGGCGCTCACCGCTGGTCCTCCGTCATCCGTAAGAAGACTTCTTCCAGTGAATTGCCCTTCATCGTTGCCTGCTGCTGCAGTTCGCCGAGAGTTCCCTCTGAAATTTTTTTTCCCCTCTGCATAATAATAACCCGGTCGCAGAGTTTTTCAGCGGTGTCGAGCTGGTGCGTGCTGATGAGGAGTGAAGCTCCTTCTGTTCGGAGGCGATGAAGCTCCGCCTTGAGTGTGAACTGGCTTTTAGGGTCGAGACCGACCATTGGTTCGTCAAAGAGAAATATCTTTGCCCGATGCACGAACGCACAAGCGATGATCAGCTTCTGCTTCATACCTTTCGATAACGTAACGGAGAGTTCGTTTTCCTTCTCTTTAAGTTCAAACCGCGCAAGCAAGTCATCGACCGATGCTTCGTAGACGTCGAGCGTGTCATAGCACATGGCGATAAATTTGATATGTTCTCGGACCGTCAGCAAGTCATAGGGCGCTGGAGTCTCCGGCACGAAGGCCATCAACTTCTTCGCTTCGCTCTCAGTGCGCTTCAGGTCGAATCCGCCCGCGGAGATCGTGCCGTCGTCCGGTTGAAGAATTCCGCAGATGCAGCGCAGCGTCGTAGTCTTGCCTGCACCGTTCGGTCCGAGCAAGCCGACAATTTCTCCAGGCTGAAGATCGAACGAAAGGTTGTCGACAGCTTTGAGGTCGGCATAGTATTTGGTGAGATGTGAAACGGTGAGCATATTGATCCCGCGTCAGATGTTTTCCGCAGTGGTAGCGAGCATAAAATCAGGAAACTGTTTGTCAGGATGCGATGTGACAAGGAGTGACCCGGCAGAAACTGTTACGATGGCGAGGGCGACTCACATCTTTTTTCCATTTTGCCAATATACGCACGGCTTAGGCGAGATGCAAAAAATGGGAAGCCCTCGTTTGAATTGAAAACAGGCAGGTGGAAAGCTACGGCTCGGATATTTGCAGAAGAGCTGCCGGCTTACTGCGGTTTCTTTAATGGGAACACGTCAGGGTACAACAGCTTGGCGCAATCAGGACAAATACCGTGGGAGAATTTGGCTTCTGAATGCTGCTGGATGTAGCCTTCCAACAAGTCCCAGTAGCCCTTGTCGTTGCGGATCTTCTTGCAGTTAGAACAGATTGGAATCAAGCCGCCCAATACTTTGATGTTGGCCATGGCTTCTTGTATGCGTGTTTCAAGTTCCTTTTTTCGTTTCAATAACTGCATCAGACGAATTTGGTATAGCCCGAACGAGGCGGCAGCAAGCGCTATGAGCACGAATCCATAAAACCAGTACGTCTGGTAGAAGTGAGGCTGGAGCTCAAACGCAAAGCTGGCGCCGGTTTCGTTCCACACCCCGTCGTTGTTACACGCCATCACACGAAACCGATAACTTTTGGGAGGGAGTCCCGTATAGTAGGCTACGCGGCGGGTTCCCGCATCAATCCAGTCTTTATCGTACCCCTCAAGCCTGTACTTGAAAAGAACTCGTTCGGGAACGAGAAAGCTCAAGGCCGTATAATGGATTTCAAACTTGTCCGCCCCGGGGTCCAAGGCGGCGAACTTGTCTGCCGGGATTGTCTTTTGATCGACGACGACCCGTTCAATCAGCACCGGAGGCTTCAGCAGATTCTGTTTGAAGGCCTTCGGGTCGATCATCACAGCCCCCTTCCTCGTTGCAAACCAAATTCGTCCATCATGCGTTTTCCAACCGGCGGGCTGCCATTCGCCGAAACACTCATCCGTTTTCATTCCATCGGCAGTGACATAGACCGTTGTATGTATTTTGCTTATTCGGCCGTCGGCGTAGTCATTAAATTCCTGCCGCTGAACATATCCGATACCGCTGGGACTGCTTAACCAGATTCCACCCTGATCGTCTCCGAGAATGCAATAGATTTCATCGCCAAAGAGGCCGGCCTTTGTATCAAACGGAGTGAATTTACCATTCTTATAACGAGTCACACCTCCTTGGGGAGAACTAATCCACAAACTTCCTTCGCGGTCACCGTAAATTGAACTGACCCAATTACCGGCCAGCCCGTCCGCAATTGTGTAGCCCGTGATATTCCCATTTTCAATTCTCACTAACGAATCAGCAGTTCCGACCCACATCACGCCTTTTCGTTCCGGATAAAAGCATACAACATATTCGATGGAAGGATAGTGTTTTCCGTTTTTCATCAAATACGGCATCACTTTTCCGTCGACGAATCTGAATATTCCCCGATGGTCCACGTAAATAATTAAGCTTTTGTCGTCTTCTGTAATTGCAGAAATCCATTTGGCTGGCAACCCTGCCGATGTACCGTAGTGTGTAATCAGGCCATGATAGATATTGTTCAGCATGCCGTTTTGACCGATCCATAGACTACCATCCCTTGCAGCGAAGGCGGGTCCTACGAGAATATCATACTTTGTGGCTTTGCCGTTTTTTATTTGAGTAACATTCGACCCTTCAGGGCTAAGGAAGTAAAGAGTGTTATCAGTTGTCTCTATAACTGTTGAGATAAAATCGTTCGATAGCCCGTCATACGTGGTGTACGTTGTTACATTGACATTTTTAAATCTGTTTAACCCATCCGATGTGCAAACCCAGAGGCTTCTTTCATGATCTTCCGATATTGACAGGACTTGGTTGTCGGTGAGGCCGTTATTTTTTGTAAAGGCTGTCCATTTCCCTTCAGACAAACGGTCGATTCCTCCTCCGTCCGTTCCGACCCAGAGATTCCCATCCAGATCTTCATGAATCGCCATAATGTGATTGTTCGACAAACCATTGTCGGTGGTATAAACTTTAATCTTGCCGTCTTTCCAACAGGCTAACCCATTGTTGGTGCCGACCCAGACAATTGCCTGGCGATCTGCATATATGCATGTGGTGACGTCGGTTGGCAATCCCTCTTTTGTGGTCAAACTCGTTACTTCAGAGGGCCGGTTATCGTCGACGATCCGCACGCCGCGATGAGTGGCAATCCAAATTCTCTCATGCGAATCTTCCGCGATAGCCACCGTATAATTTGGATTGAGCAGAACAGGTATGAATTTTCCTTCGCTGAACATGTAGACACCTATCGAAGAACCTATCAACAAGTGTCCTGCCCGGCTTTCGAACAAACTGAGTACCTGAGTGTCAAAAAAACCTTCCTTCAAACCGTACCGAAATATCTTTCCGTTCTTGATCCGACGCAGGCCGCTGTAACCGGTCCCGATCCAAACACTGCTGTCCCTTGACTCCAGCAATGAACTGATAGTCTCATGTGTTTTGTCATTGTCGGCATCGAGACTGACTTTCGTGAAATTCACACCGTCAAATCGGAAGAGGCCCGCCGACGTGCCCAGCAAAATGTATCCGTCATGAGTTTGAAGCAGAACGTTTACAGCGTTTGCAGGCAAACCATTTTCACGAAGCCAGGCACTTCTTCCGTACTGAGCAATCGATTTTTGGGGATCAAGCGAATAGAGATGTGATGGTACGCTGCAGACGACCATAACGAGGAGTGCGGAAGAGAAAAATTGTTTCTTGAAAATATCGGACTTTCTGTACGTTGGGCTCATCTTTCGCAGATGCCCCTTTGCCGCAGCGCATGAGTGAGGAGTTTGAATTGAGAAGGGAGCGAAACAGTTTCGTGGCGGTGGTGCTGTCACTCCCGGCTCAATGATCAGTGAAGAAGCGGGCTGCAGATCTGCAACCCATTCCTTTCTTATTATCGGCATAAACTTCTCAAAACTCAAGAGAACGATTCTCGAATTATGCCATATCTAAAAATAAATATTCTGTCGCATAATTCTGCGAATGAAAAAAGCTATCGTTGTCCTTGGAAGTATTTCTGCAAATAATATTGACTGATGCAACTCTTACACTGCCTTGCTGAGAAATGACAGTAAATGATCACATTGCGTTGTGTCTGGTTATGGGGTAACGAGTCGATAACTTACGAATGCGACGGTCTTGCTGTCGGGCGACCACGACGGGACATTGATCGTACCTTGTCCTCCGAAGAGTTTCGCAAGAACCTGGATTTCACCTCCGGCGGTCGGCATCATTCGAAGCATCACGTTCTTGTTTGGCGGATGTCCCTTCACATCTTTTTCAAAAGACACAAATACGATCCATTTGCCGTCGGGCGAAGGATGCGCAAACCAATTATTATAGTTGTCGGATGTGACTTGCTGCTTTCCGCTCCCGTCACTTTTCATCCGCCAGATCTGCATCAAGCCTGTCCGCTCCGAATTAAAATAAATATATTGACCGTCGGGGGAATAGTCGGGACCGTCGTCAAGACCGGGGGTGTTCGTCAATCGTCTTTCTTCGCCGCCTGCTGCTGGGATGGTATAGATATCAAATTCGCCGTTTCGTTCACCGCAAAATGCCAGAGTCTTGCCATCCGGCGACCATCCATGCCAGTAGGATGGACCGGTAGCAGTGATTTGTCGCAGAGTTCCTCCGGCAATCGGCAGCACGTAGATGAGCGATTTGCCGTCTTTCGATTGGTCGCTGATCGCAAGCTGTGTGCCGTCCGGCGAAATGCCGTGGTCGTTATTGCATCGGTTGGCAAATCCCGTTTCGAGGAGCTTGGGTAATCCTCCTTCCACCGGAATCGTGTAAAGGCGTCCGTCCTGGTTGAAGATAAAATATTTTCCGTCGCGGGACCAATTGGGCGCCTCAAAATGTTCACGGCGGCAGTAGACAACGCGCCGGTCAGTTGACGCGATTGTAACAGTTTCGAGAGTGCTTTCGAGCATCGGATCACCTTTGGATTTTTGTTTTCCTGATGTGATTTCAACGTTGGAGAAGACTGCCGTTTCCATTGCGTTGCTGTCGTGGGCGCAAACGCCAAGCCCGACATAAAACGGGTCGCTCAATTTGAATCTGAATGAACCGCCGGCAGAACGAAGCGTATCGCCATCGCGAGCCAGGGACATGAAAACATAGTCCCCCTCCTTCTCGATCCGTACGCGTTGGGGTCCGGAGACGTTTGACTGTATCTCTCTCGTTGGCGCTCCTGCCGTTTCGCGGTATTGGAGGGATGTCAGCCCTTCGCCGTGCACTGCAACATCGGCATACTGCGAGTTCGGGTCAAGGCTTCGCCGGATAAGAAGGCATGCTTTTCGATGAGGATTGCCTCCAGTCCTTACCCATTGGATGTCGGCAGTGAGCGAAACGTCCCCCGACGTCTTTATCCAGGCAAATTGAAAAGCGTCGCTGGTAAACCACATGTTTACGCCGCTTCCGCTGATACGGTAACTTTTTTTCACAGCGTCGAATTCGACGGATCCGAGATTGAGAACATGACCGATGTCTCCGTGCCCCTCAAAAATTCCTGCTGCGGAATCCGCGGGCGGCGCAGATTGCGCTTGCCGATGAACGACTAGGGTTAAAAGAAAAAACAATGCCGGGGAAAACAATCGCATTGAGACTTCGTGTTGAAATGATGGTAGGGTAATCGTGTTCTTTTTAATCACAGAATATGTTGTTACGTCACATTCGTCAGGGGCCCTCGCGATCAAAAAGAACTACCATGACGGGATTTCTTGGTGGAATGAGATGCCGTGCTCCCAAGGAACTAATTTCATGTCTCTCTTTTCTCTCGTTCCCAATCTCCGATTGGGAACGGAGTGAGTCTAGTGCTCGATGTTCTCAGACGAAAAGACGCGCTACGCAAGTCGCTCCCAAACTGAATTTGGGAGCGAGAGTGGAAATTCTCAATGCGTAGCTCTACCGGCGGATGAGCAGGTTACAATAAGTATATTACTTTTTGCAGTTTAATATCCCTTGACGATGATCCGACGTGGAGGATGAATTCTCCTTTTTCAGCGTACCATCCCTTGGTCTCCGGATTCCAATAAGCGAAATCCTTCTTGGTCAGTTGAAGTGTCACGGTCGTAGTTTGACCCGGTTCCACATTTACTCTTTTGAAGCCCTTCAATTCTTTCACTGGACGGGGGAGAGAAGATCGCACGTCTCCAATATAGAGCTGGGCGATTTCTGCCCCATTCGCTTTTCCAACATTCTTGATGCTGAAACTTACTTTGACAGTATCGTTCTCGGTGAACTGCTCTTTTGAAACGCTAAGGTCGCTGTACTCGAACGAGGTGAACGACAGACCGTATCCAAAAGGATAAAGAGGTTCGATCTTTTTCTTTTCGTACCATCGATAGCCGACGAAAATGCTCTCCTTGTAGTCGATATCAAAGATTGGATGGTCTTTTTCTTTTCCGTCGTTCCAGCCTGTGTACAACGCCTCGCCCTGCGGAATATACCCGTATCCCGGCGAGTCCTTGAAGTCCCTCTCGATCGTGATCGGGAGTTTTCCCGACGGGTTGGTTTTTCCCGCGATGATTTCGGCCAGCGCCCGGTTCCCCGTTTGCCCGCCGTACCATGCGTACACGACAGCCCTTGCTTTGGCGTTCCAGTCTGTCATCTTGATACCGCTGCCCGAAGTAACGATCACGACCGTGTTCGGATTATTCTCAACGCAGAGACGTACTTTTGCTTCCTGGTCCTCCGGCAGAGGAAACGGCCTGTCCCAGCCTTCGCTGTCTTCCGTTCCGACATTGCATAATACAATGTCCGCTGATTGTATTTGAGCAGGGGAAGGACTCCTGACATACATGAGCCTGCCGCCGAATTCTTTTCTTAGTTCGTCGAGCATTAGTCTATTATTATATCCTTTGACCTCAGCCGAGCCTCCTCCGGCCGCTAACTTCTCGACGAAATCGCCGGTCAAGAGGATCGATGTCGTATTGCCTCCAATGGGAAGAATGTTTCCTTCGTTCTTTAGAAGAACGATCCCTTCCCGCGCAGTCTGTAACGCTGTACTTTCGTGATCACCAAAATTCTCGTACATCGTCGTATCTCTTTTCATCTCGTCGAATTTCATGGCAAAATACGTTCGCAGGATGCTCTTCGCCATTCTCTCGATATCGCTCATCTTTACTTTGCCGTCACGGAGCAGTCCGTGAGCATCTTTCAATGCAACCGCAAGAGGCATTTCAAGGTCCTGGCCGGAGCTGGCCAGCTTCTCCCCGTCGTACACGGACCACCAATCGGTCATGACAAGCCATTGAAAGCCCAGCTGTTTCCTCAACAGTTCATCGATGACCGTTTTGCTCTGCCCGCACCACTCTCCGTTCAACAGATTATACGAAGTCATTACGGCTTTCGCCCCCGCATCGACGCCGGCCTTAAATGGCGGCAGGTAGATTTCGTGCAGCGCTCTTTCGTCGATTACGGAATTACTTCTTCTCCTGTAATAATCGGTATTATTGGCGGCAAAATGTTTCAGCGTTGCGACGGTGCCGGTGCTCTGAACGCCCATGACATACTCTTCGATCATTCGTGACCGCAGAAACGGGTCTTCCCCGAAGTATTCAAAATTGCGGCCGCATTGCGACTGCCGGTATTCATTCATACCGGGGCCGAGCAGGATGCCGATTCCGCCGGCGCGGCATTCTTCTCCTATCGCTTCGGCATACCGGAATGAGAGTTCCGGATCCCATGTCGATGCCAGCAGGATAGGGCAGGGAAATGAAGTCGATTTTTCCAACTCGTACTTTGACAGATCATTTCCGACAAATTTATCCCTGATGTGGACGCCTTGCGTTGCATCGGACATGTACACTTCCCGAAGGTTCAGACGGGGGAGGGGCCTGATAAAAAAAGAGCGGTCCCCGCCGACAAGGGCGATCTTCTCATCGGCGGTCATCAGGGCGAGCACTGAGTCGGCCTTCTTATCCGCTTGTTCAAACGTCAGGGGTTGAAACTCCTCGCGGTGAGGTTTCGACTGTTGTCCGTTGAGACGCGTGTACGAAATAAGAAAAACAACCGAAGCGGAAAAAAAGAAAAGTATTTCTTTGTCCATGCTGCCATCCAATGCTTATGATTATTTGAAATTATAAACAACGCTGACGACCAAAGCCAAGGCGCGTTTCATCAGCCTCATTTCTTTCTGATGTTCTTTTTCGCCAGACCGATATTGGTGCAGGAATCTACGGTGCTTGAATAATCGCCATCTCGAACGGCTGAAGTGTCAGAGAAACGCTGCTGACAATTGGCCCGTCGAATCGAACAAAGGATGTATCCTCACTCACCCTAAGCTGTTTGCCATGGAGCATTTCGGTCCATCCGGCGGTGGGAATCTTGTTCTCGAATCGAAGCGATACTGGTGCCGCTTCGTCGCCCATGTTATAAAGGACATACTCTTTTGTACCAAAGAGATACATTGCCGCACTGCCCGGACCGTCCAGCTGTACGTGCAGTTCTTTGACAAACGGACGGCGGATCGAATTCAGAACCTGGGGCGGAAATCTCAGCAAGTCGTAGCTATTCTCGGGCATATTGAGAATGAAGATCGTTCCTTTGAGATACTGCGCGCTCAGCATAACGCCATAGTCGTAGTCGTCCTGTTCCACCGCGACATCGCGCACATACGGCCAGGTCGTCGTTTCAATCCGCTGAAAGGTGAACGGCTTCTCTGTTTTGACAAGCTGCTCGTTCCAGCCGACACGGATGCGAAATTGAGAGGAAGATACGCTTCCCCCGGCATCGAGAAGGCTCAAAGTGTTTTTGAATTCAGTGTCTTTCAGTTTAAGCCAGAGACCCCATGTCATGAATACATCGTGTCCGCCGCGCAGGCGCTCGAGCAATTCGTCGGCAAGTTTTGGGTCCTGCAAAGAATGAAGAGTAAAAATTGCGTTCTGACTTTCCGCCGGAAACTGAGCAACTGGGGCGAGTGGAATGCCTGCCATGCCCAGGTAACCGAAAATATTGTACTCGCCCGTTGAACCGTACGGAAGATAGATCGGGACACCGCGGGAAGCGCCGTTCAACATTCCCGCAGCCTTGTCGAATTCCGGCAGCAGTTCAAGTAATTGGGGATAGACGTCGCTCGATGGATTATCGGGATATAACTGGCCTGCGCACCAGAGAATGATCTCCGGCGTTTCGGCGAGCACAGCCTGCCAGACCTGCGCGACGTAATCGTTGCCGTCGTTTTTCATATCATAGTTGTCGAGCCATGATCCGACCCACTTTGCCGGGTCGACGCTCGAGAACCATTTTTGGAAAATATATCCGCTGTAGATCGGAATGTGCTGATCATGGGTCATGCGATTGCGCGTTTCGATGCCCACCGCCATGTTGTCGAACTGCATGGTCTCACGGTATACATCATAACCATTCTGGCGATGACTCTCGTACCAGTTGGGATACTTAATGATCACCTTCGCATGCGGATTGACCTGTTTTGCAACGTCGATGATATGATTCTTTGATTGGTCCAGGATCAGTTCCGTACGGTAGTCCGCCCAGCTTTGATTCCCTCGATCTTTGATGCTCTTTTCATCGGTGGCGGTTGTAAAGAGCCAATCGTCGAGAATGATGTCGTCGAAAACCTGTGCGAGCGCCCGCATCCGTTTTTCGAGCGTCGCCATGTCCTCTGCATTATTGTAGACAGACGGACCGTTTCTACCGACGGGAACCATCGAACCCGAGACTTTGATTCCCATGGAACGAAACCGGTCGGCAATCCTCTTCATGAGCGCAATGTCGATATCTCCATCGCTGCTGCCTTCCAGATATACTTTGTATGGTTTGACGGGAGCAAAGTAGTCAACGGTCTTGACAAATTGCGTCGAATCCGTCAGGAGGCGTTCGATGTCCGTATACGTGAAATACACCGCATACTTCACGTGTGACCATCCGCCCTTCGGGGCGGCATTTTGTGAATGGACACGGGCGCACGGGATGCTGAGGCTCAAGAGGATGACGAAAATAGGGAGTCTCAGGCCGAAGGCATTAATTTTCGGGATGGCAAAGTTCATTGGGCAGTTCTTAGTGATGGCCGAGGAAGACGGGAAATTCTATTAAAAGGGGGAAGAGAGGGGGTCACAAATTCCTAGCAAGTTAATGAGTTGGGCGATTACCTCCGCGATCTCTGGCAAATATCCAGCAAGAAAGTGCGAAAAAATAGTAATAATCTCAACCTATTTTTCTTTGGTTTTTCTAGTTCGACAAGATGATCAAGGGCATTGTTAAGTAGCTTCGGTTTCATAGGCTTTTATTGCGGTTTCTTGTGGCTCTCCGACTTCCGTACCATTTCGATTCTCTTTCCTTTGTATGAAACCGTTGCGTCGACTTGTATTTCCGGTTCGAAGCCGGCCCCGTGATGGTCTCCTACCCAGATAACATGGAACTTCCTCTGCTGCATCATCCCTGAAAATTTCCCGCGGCGGTTGTCGATGACGAGTGTGTGTTTCTTCTCATCCCATCGAATCGGTATGATCGAATAGGACCCTTTTTCATAATTGAAATTATCGTTCTCATCCTCATACAGCGAAAATGAGCCATCGTTCCCGGAATATACCCGCAGTTCGATGGTGCCATCCGTTTTCTCTTCGGCATATTGAACGAACGGCCCCATTGGAACGATCGAGCCGGCTTTGACAAACAGGGGAAGAGTCTCAAGAGGTGCCGAGGCATCGATCGTTTGACGTGATTCATACCTCAAGCCCGTCCAGAAATCGATCCATCCCCCTTCCGTTTTTGGAAGATACACCTTCCGTGAGTTGGTATGCTGCTCGACGACGGGAGCGACTAAGAACTCGTTTCCGAACATGAACTGATCTTGGATGTCGTATACACCGGTATCGTTTCTGAAATCCATTGCCAAGGCGCGGTAGATCGTAAAATCGTTCAACGTGACTTTTGCACCGAGAGAATAGATATACGGCATCAGCCGGTAGCGGAGGTTCGTGTACTTTGTCAGCAGCGCCACGGTGCTGCTGTCATAGTTCCAGAACTCGGTCTTCCTGCAGCCGTGCACGCGAAGGATGGGAAGAAATGTTCCGTACTGGTACCAACGTACAAGTAATTCCGGATATTCCGGTGAATCGGCAAATTTGTACGGGACAAATCCTCCGATGTCAACGGTCCAGTACGGCAAACCGGTGATGCAATAGTTTAATCCTGCGGGAATTTCTTTACGATACGTGTCCCAGTCCGGACTGACATCGCCGTTCCATACTGTCGCGGCATACCGCTGCTGTCCGACAAAGGATGAGCGCGTCAAAATATACGGACGTTTCGCGGATCCGGTCGAGCGTTGACCTTCGTAAACGCCTTTCTTCGACATGAACGGGTACGCGTTCAGATAGCGGTTGCCGGTTCCCATTGCTGTGTGTGCCATCGAAAAATCGTAACCCCACTCAGGTTCGGATGCGTCCATCCACCAGCCGTCGAATCCAAGTTTGAAAAGACGTTCGTTCATGAAGTTCCAGAAGAGTTTTCTCGCCGCCGGATTGAACGGATCATACGCGGCATTCGGCATTTCGTTCTGAAGAACGACTCCCTCGTTTGTGTTCGTCAGCGTGCTTTGGAGTCCGAGCAAAAATCCTTTTGCGTTCATACTGTCGTACACGTCCGTGCCTTTGTTGATCCGCGGCCAGACCGAGATAATAGTGTGGGCATGCCGATCGTGAATGTGATCCACCATGCCTTTCGGGTTCGCATAACGGACGGAATCGAAAAGATGCGAGCCCCACAAATTTTCCGGATACAGCGGCCAGTACTCCGCGTCCTGCACAACGACATCAAGCGGGATCTTTCGTTCCCGGTATCCGTCGATCACGCTTTGAATTTTTTCCTGCGTCTTCCAGCCGTACTGACTCATAACCAGTCCGTATGCCCATTTCGGATAGAGAGGCGCTTTGCCGGTGATCGTTCTTATCCCGGATACGATCTGATCCGCTTCGGGGCCATAGATAAAATAGTAATCGATCGCATCGGCAATGTGCGATTTGAACGACATTTCTCCGGCCATCTCCGGCGTTCGGCAGGAGAGTGCTATTTGGCTGAGAAAATGATTATCGACGGCCATGGACACTCCGGTCCACGATAATCGGGCCGATGCCCCTCCGCCGTCCTGATAGTATTCGATGACAATATCGTAGACTTTTCCCGAATCAATGTCCATGACATAGCTGTCAGTCTCGGGCGAACGGTCTCTCCAGTCGTCGATAACTTTTTTGCCGTCTATAAAAAGCCGAGCGCCGTCATCGGCCGTTACATCGATGGATGCGCCCTTGACCGTCTCCGGAGCGATCAGCTTGCCGGACCAGCGTACGGAGTATTCGACCGTCTTGAAATCTCTTTTCGGAGAGCCGTTCCCCCAGTCGAAATCGATGACCGAATCGACTCGCGTGAACGATGGCGCGCCTTCAAGCTTCATGTTGGGGAAATATTCTCCCTTCAATCCATGTTCGCCGGGTTTTCCCCCGGCCGGATATAGGTACTGGGACGAAAGGAGAGGATTAATACTTGTTGCAAGATTCCTAATGTCAAACGCATACGATGTTCCTGCCTGAAGGTCCGCTTTTATGATCGATGGAGAATAACCGACGCCTGCAACGAGGCTAAATACTTTCTTCCCGTCTAACGTCATCTCGATGGGCGATGAACCCGGCCGGTCGAGGATGAACGTGTATGTTCCTGAAGCCTTCGGAACATAGCGAGCGCCAAGGTTATTATCGTCGAATCGCTGCAGTTCGATGGTCCTTCTATCTGGATTGAACTCAGTGTACGAGTAGTTATCCCAGAATAAACCGTATCCGTTCGTCGAGACGATGACCGGGCTCGCGATGGCAGTGTTCTGCTGTTTCATCCGCATGTGGCCATTTTTCCAGTTCATCACATCGAACTGATATTGACCGAGTCCGTAGATCGCTTCATCCGGCGGCGACAAAAATTCCTGTTCTACCACCCACGCCGTGTCGCCGGGAGAGTACGCCTGCGTAAATGTGCTTCCGTTCTCTTGCTCACACAAAACAGTGTTGCCGTCCAGGTCGAAAAAATGTATCCTTCCATCCGTTTTGGCAATCGTCACAAGAATCTTAGGCGTTCGCAGCAAATATTGATCTCTCGCTGTCTGGACAAAAAATTTACCGTTCGGCGTTAGATCGTCGACTTCCGATAAGCTTTTCCTTTGAGGGACTTGATCGGTAGGGGATTTGATGACCTGGACGATATTGTCGCGAATCACACGAAGCTTCGTAACGCCCTGGGGCGTATGGAGAATAATTCCGTCGCTTGTCTTTTCAACAATCGTATCCGCCAGCCCGGTCGTCCACAGGACCACAATGAGGAGAAGTATTTTATTTCTCACGACGTGGACTCACCGTATAGATTTCAAGGGAAGGAAATGGAAAAGAAATGTGCTCGAAAATAAAGTCAGGTTTTTCTCTGCCGATGCAACATGTTTGGCGGGTTGAATTATTTCAAGAGTACCAACTTCTTCACGCTGATAAAGCCCCCGGCTTCTAATCTATAGAAATATACACCGCTGGAGAATCCTGCGGCGTTCCATTGCCTCGAATATTCTCCAGCCGCCAACTCGCCGGACAAAAGCGTTGCCACGTCCCTTCCCAAAACATCATAGATCTTCAATCGGACGAAACTTCTTGAAGGGATGCTGAAAACAATGGTCGTTGCCGGGTTAAATGGATTTGGGTAATTATCCGCGAGATGAAAGCGATACGGAGTGTTGGCGAGAGGGACTGAAGTTGTTGAAATGGGAACCGTCAGCATTATAGGATATGATTGTGCCAGGATGGAATCGTTTATGTTGATGCTCAGGCGATAATAATAAGAACTCCCCCTGGCGGCAGTCGTGTCAACGAACGCTGATTCTGTGGAGGCAATAGTTGCGAGAGCAGCGAACGCGCCGCCTGCAAACTTGCGTTCAACAATAATGCTCGATGTATCGGTCGTATTGTTATGCCATTGAATCTTTACCGATGTATCTGCATAGCTGCTGATTGATAATTTGTTCGGTGATTCCTTGTACGTATGAATCAAAATATCCTTTATTTCATTCCAGGTGTGATGGGTTCGGTTGTAGAAGCCAAAATCCCCGCCATCCTCCCACGCCATGAAGGGCACATTTTGCAAGAGCGCTTGTTGGACAACAGTGCCGTAGTAGCACATCCGTGAATTATAGTCGCTGGTATCTATTGCGCCAAACTCACTTAATACGACCGGTATGTTATGCCGGGAGGACCACGATGTTACCTGATTGAATTTTTGGATGGTGGTATTGATGTCCGCTGAAGAACCGTATGTTCCAGTCCCAATAAGGCCGAAGGGATACGGATCATAAGAATGGTAGTACCCGATGAGGAGACTATCCTGTGGTACGGCAGCGCTTATAAGATCGGCCGAGTTTGACCAATTATTGCCGGAAAACAGTACGATTCGGGTCGGGTTGGTCTTCCGCATTATTGAGAGTATCCTCGCGTTCAAATCGTCCACGTTGGCAAGCGATAACGGATTTGGCTCGTTGATCACTTCAAACAACAGACTGTCCGATTTATTTTGAAATCGAGTCGCGATCTGACTCCAAATACTGTCAAAGCGTTCTTTATGTGCAGACGTGTACGCGGCTTTGAGCCACGTCTCATGATGCGCGTTGATGATAATGATCAGACCTCGGCTCAATCCCCAATTCACGATCGTATCGATCCGGTTGAGCCATGATGGGTTGATGTTGTACGGAGGCATTGTATCGGTGTGTGCATCCCACGTAATTGGGAGCCGAACACAAGTAAAGCCGGCGTTCTTATAGTCATCAAAATTGCTGGCAACGACGGGTGGGTTTCCCCATTCTCCCTCCCCGGGGGGATCGAGGGTGTTTCCCATGTTGATGCCTCTTACCATCGATTTGACGGCGTCGTTAGGCGATAGTTGAGCTCTCACGCTTATCACAACGCACAAGAGCATCAGAATTGTTAGCGTTGTCGCAGAAGTTTTTTTCATGTGCAGATCTTGCTGCAATTTTTAGCCGATGATTCGTCCTAAGAGACGCAATGTAATCAATGCAACGTAGAAATATATTGATCAGAAAGCAAACCCCCGCGTCGGATGGTAGTCGGTTACAGTTGTGTTAAATAACCGGCGACATTATCTTTCCGGGCGGGTCGACGGCCCATCGGGTCGTCGACGATGCGTTCTCCCGCTCTTCGAGCGGGATCACTTACTCAGGAACATGGCCTGTTCACACTTCCCAAAGGGATCCCTTCGGGAAGCAATCCCGTTCCGCTGTTGCGGAACGGGAGCGTCTGGCGAAGCCATCCCTTCGGGAGAAGGCTCGATCAAGCAAAGTAGCCCACCCCCCGGTGGAACATTAGTGCGGAAGAAGAGGCCTCAAATGCCGTTTACTTCCTCCATGATGTCCTCCGATATTTCTTGTCATGAATTAGCCGGCGGTTGAGAGCAATTTATCAAATACGTCCTGAGTCTTCTTTGCTCTATACCCGAGCTTCGCGTAGAATGCGTGCGCTTCTGCCCGAACCACATTTGTGCGAACACGGATTCGCGGGCAATGTTTATCAATCGCCCATTTTTCTGCCTCCGCGACCAGCCGAGTGCCGATTCCCGTACCGCGATGCGAATCAGTGACGACAAGGCCCCGGATTTCAGCGGACAACGCACTTTCCAGGCTTTCCACCGTTGAAACATGGATCCAGCCCACGATCCCTTCCTGTTCTGCAACGTATACCGCGTTTTGCGGGTTGGACACAAGCACTTCTAATCGATGTTTCATTTCCTTTTCGGTCGCCGGATAACCAAGCTCTCCGGAGAGCAGGCCGATTGCAGCCGCATCGTTCAATTGAGCTTTCCGAATGGAGACGTATTGTTGTTCTTTCATGCCTGATATTTTACGCCGAAGTTTTGGACCTTGGATTTGTTTTCAGCTCTACGATTGCTATTGCCGCGCCGCTGATGATCCCGAGGATAACCGTCTTAATGATTTCCATTACGACATTGGAAAGTGAGTAGACGAACATTCCGTACCAATTAAATGATTGGTACATCCCAACAAGAAGCCCAAGTATGGAGCCGATCGTGATGCCGGATCGCAGGCTCCGCTTTTGGTCGGGGACGTGAAGATAAAAAAAACCTACCACGAGGGCAAATGCAGCATGGCTCAGGAATACATAAACTAACTTCGGCAATTCTCGTAGAATCAGATGGAAATCTTGACACGAGTTCGTGAAGAGAAATTCGTGCCAGACTCGGTCGAAGGCAAATTGCAGTAATGATGCGGCGGCAACGCCAACGTAAAGCCATTTGCGTTTCATTGGCCCTCGGTCACATGACGGTATCTTTTGAATATTTCCAGCGATGTCTCGGGCAAATCTCGAAAGGAAGGTTTCGCCCGAGGCAGAGGCGCAAATTAGTTCTCAATAAATTACTCACGTCTTAGCGTCTTTGCAAGCTAAAATCCGTTTTCATAATTTTCTTCCCGCCAGCAGTGCAAATTCGCGCCATTTCCAATAACAGTCGACGTCCTCAAACCCGATATCCCTCATCCATCCGAGCTGGATCTCCGCGCTGATACATTTGTTGGACGGATCTTCATCTGCGACGTCCATATGGAGTGCATCATAGAATTCGGTGTGAAGAGATTTTGTCGGCGAGGCGACATGCTCCAGGTTGCAGAATATTCCGCCGGCTTCAAGCCGGTCATAGATTTCTTTGTATAACGAAAACTTTCTCTCATCAGTCAAATGATGGATCGCCAGACTTGATACTATTGCATCGAACGAGCCCAGCTCGGGCAGCGGTTGATCCAGATTGTGGTCTACGATCGAAACGGAACGGTCATTCCCGAACCGTTCCCGGGCGGCGGCCAGCATGGTTGGAGAAAAATCTACTGCAACTCCGTCTGCATCGGGATGCGCCGCTTTCGCGATCGCAAGAAGCCGTCCGTCTCCGGTGCCCAGGTCCAGGATGCGTCTGATTCGGCGGGGAAGGAGCTCTATAATGACTGCTTCTCCTTCGGTTCGGTGGGGAAACGTATCGGCTCGTGCCAGGTATTGAAGGGCGTGGCCAGCCTTAGCATATTCATTTACGTTTGGCACCGGCATACCTTCCTTCTGATTAACGGTGGTGGTCTGTTGAACGAATTTTTCTTGCCGACGCTGAAAAGATCGACCGGCTCAAAAGATTCCTTTTGTGTCACATCACCTGGATGTCGTACTTATCCAAGAGTCCGATAATCCCTGCTGCCGAAAACTTTGCCTGTTTCAGATTGTTGTTTTCGGGATCTATTGAATAGTTATACGAGGTGCGGAAATCTGCTCTCTTCAACGTCGTCCTGTCGAACTTCGTTTTCCCCATATCACAATTATCAAAGAGCGAGCCGCTGAGGTCGCATTCAGCGAAATCGACTTCCCGAAGGCTGCAATTTGTGAAACGCGTTTTCTTCATGCTCAGCCTGTAGAAAGAGGAGAGATCGAGAATGCAGTTTTCAAACGCTGCTGAAAAAGAGAGTCTGTTGCAGTACTCAAAATGCACGCCCAAAATTTTACAGCCGGTAAATGTGACATTTCTCATGGCGGTCTTTTTCATGACGGCCATGCTGAGGTCGCACCCGAAGAAGGTACATTCTGAAAATACAATATTCGATATGTCTGTATTTGAAAATATGCAATTTGTAAATGTGCAGTTCTCGTACTCGTCCTTCGCCGGCGCATTCTTAGAAAAATCGATCTTCTTGAATTCCGTTTCTTCAATCAGGGATGTGGTCATGCTCTCGTTAAGCGATTATTGTTTCATGTAACCGGTCTGAAGCGCTATTGCCCAATCCGGGCGGTTATTTTTGTTTGCCTGAGCGGCTGCGCGGGGCGAATCATACGGGACGGAGATCAACTCTACCGTCCACTGCATGTCGTAGCGAAGTACCGCGTAACGGGCGTGGGGAGAGCCGGATTCGATGACGTGCGGTTCAGGCAATTCATCTTCGTACGCCGGTAAGCCGACGCTCCCCGGATTTACGACGATCGTGTTTTCATCGAACTCGACAATCCTCTGAACGTGGGTATGCCCGCAGAGCATCACCGGAGATCTTGTACCGCCAAGCCGTCTACCGATTTCGCTTCGCGATGCGAGCACAGTTCTCCCGTGTTCAATGGATTCCAAAAGATAATCGCTGTCGCTCAACGGCGTCCCGTGAAAGAGGAACACATCCGGATCGAGGCGAGCGTTCGCCGGCAATCGCCGCAGCCAATCTTTTTCCGCATTGTTCATCGACTTGAAGGCATACGCGTCAGACAAACCATGGGACTGCGGATTCCCTGCGATGAGCTGCCGGTCATGGTTTCCTGCGATCTGCGTCCAGTTCTGCCGCATCAGAAATTGAATCGTCTCCTTGGGCCAAAGCGGTCCGGAAACATGGTCGCCGAGGTTGACGACGGTGTCGATGCGTCTTCGGGCAATGTCGTCCGCGACTGCCTCAAGGGCGGGAAAATTTCCGTGTATGTCCGAGACTGCGGCGAATGTTCGCATCGCTCGTTCTGTTTTTGGAATACGCGACGTAAATGAATGAACCCCCATCGGAAGGCCGAATTTGCAGCATCATGCGATGACCAATGCACTGAGACACTTGGCTGCAGCGCCAGCACCTCATTGGCCGATTATTCCCACGAGGGTTCCGATAGGTTTGAGAAGATATTTCTTGCGGCTGGTGAGGTCGAACCTCAGCAGCATCGGTTTCCCTTTTTTCGACGGGCCGAAATCGGTGTAACCGACGTAAAGACTTCCTTGCGAAAGGAAACATGCGTTAGCGTCTTCTTTGTCTGTGAACAGGCGTGTCGTCTTTCTGCCGTTAGTGATAAAAACGTTGGAGGGGGGGCCTTCGAATTCTTCGAACATGGAGCGGATATCGTCCTCGCAGAGGAAGGCACGCATGCGGTCGTTCAAAAACAACATCTGGGTTCCGGGAACGGTGAATTCCATATCAGAGTCCGGAGGCGTGAATATCCTGTTCGAATGGTCGGCGATATTGTATTCGATGACCTTATCGAGAGTCTGAAAAAGAAGGAGCGAATCCGACCGCCAGCCGAAGACGGAATAACTGCCGCCGGCTGTGCCGGGTGCGACGTCGTACCGTATCGTTTGTTTGATGCGGTCATAAATGGCGGTTTTCCAATCGCTGTTGGCCGGGAGATAATTGAATGCGATAAGCGCGTTGGACGGAGATATCACAGCTCCAAAATTGAATCGCGAATTCGATGGAATGATCGTCAGTGTACCGTCGTGCACGGAATAACATCCAACTTCGCGTTCGGACCGGGATTCGTCAGCCGCAGCTGACTTTGTAAAACAAATAAAATTGCCGTTTCGGCTGACGCTGACATCCTGTATCACGAATGGTGCCCGCCAAACAGTATCCACCACGCTTTGATCTTCCGAAGTGCGGATGATGATGGAATCTTTCTGAAAGTAAAGATCTCCGTCCTGAGCAAGGAGCGTCGTCGCCGACGAAATGAGCGCCGACATGAAAAGTGTCCGAATCATAATTCTCTTCGTGGAATTGAGGATGTTCCGGCTTGGAATCGACCGCCGCAGGTCTGAAGGAGCGGCCGAGAGGCGAATGATCGTGCGGATGGGTTCCCGCCTAGAATACTATTCGTCATCCATGCCGCGTGCGTCGAATGTTTCCGAAGGTATGATAAGAAAATTTTGAAGAGATTGCAATTAGAAACTCGGTAGTGACCGGATTTAGGATAGGTGTGAAATTCGCTCGCGCAAAATCGCTGAGAGGCAAAGAGAATTGATACGTTTTCCTTGCGACTTGGCGTCTTGGCGTGACATTTTCTTCTCCCAATAAAAATTCTTTTGAACATTTTTCTAATGCAGCCATTACCAGAAACTAGGGCCGGCTGTTCGTGATGCAGGCTCCGATGAAGAGTATCGCAATTTATTCAGAGGGGAGCGGGTCAAGCATCCGGTCCCGCATTTTTTATCTGCACGGAGAAGCGTTCGTAGATATCTGGCCCGACTCGCGTCGGTCTGAGGGACTGGAGGCTGATCGGACACCAGAGAGACCGGGCTCGTGCCAGGACCTTCATATCCTCCGACCGAAGGAGTTCGGTGTGACGTTCGAAGATATTTTTCTCTGCCGTGCCGACCCAGGTTCGGGCTACGATCTTGTCTCCCATGCGGGCGGAGCTGAGATAGTCGATCTCATGCCGGACAACCACCCATCCGATCGCCTCCTTTTGGGAAGGAGTTGCGGCCGAATTCCAATGAGCGGTCGATATCTCCTGGACCCAGCGGAGGTAAACCACATTGTTCACATGGTCGAACTGGTCGATGTCCTGCGGGAGGACCGCAATGATCTGTTCATATCGTTCGGATGCCGGGTCGATCGTCATACGTCGTTACTTTCATAGAGTACGTCGAAACTTATTTTTTTCTCTTTCCAGCCATTGTATTCATAACCCACCCTGCGAACCATTTGCGGACGAAGAAGAACGGAAAGATGATCAGAATGAAAACGAGCATGATATACGATCGTATGCGCCGAAGTTCAACGTCGCGCGTCCCAACTATTACCGCGTATGCAAGAATAAGGAGCGCGAGGAGGAATATCCATGCTGCGAACTGTACCGCAAGAATTTTGAAAAACTTAGATTGCGTATCACTCCGTATTGTGAGGAATTTGGTAAACCCAATATCGAATACTTTTCCGGAGAAATACTCCCAAATCGTTACGGTCAAAAATAGGGCCGCAACTATGAAAAAGATGTCTTCCATTCAGTTCTGCCGTCTGTAGATCATGGAACTGATATTGTTCGGGAAAAGTTTGGGTATTCTCAGGGAAGCATCCTTCTTGTCTTGCTCTGTCGAGGCATCGTTTCTGCGAAAGCTCTTGCTACTTCGTCCTACGTTTAAGCACGAAAGCGCAAAAAATATCGAACTCACAAAGAAAGTTACTGCCTGCATGAGAAAGCGAAAAGACTGAGCGCATCGTCCACGACCCTACGGATCGTAGACCTGAAGAGAAGGATCAAGTGACCTATTTTTGGGATGACTTCTAATTATTTACTTTTATTGAAGCAAGAGTTATGATGTTCTTAACGTCGGCTTTCTTCCTTATCTCGAGCCGCAATCCTCTCCCTTCGACATATCGTTTCGCGTTCTTCAATTCCTTGATCATTGAAGAGGGAAGAGCGCTGGCTTCAACTTCCTGGACAGCCTTGTCCCCAAAGACAAAAGCGATCCTGAAATATTTTTCGCACGGGGCGAAGAAAAAGAGATTTCTTTTTTTAAAGAGCAATTTGAGCGTCCACCCTGATGCTGCGCCATAGAATTTCCATTCCTCGGTCAGCGGGGAATAGAGGCTGCTGAGCGAAGTTGTTATTTCATTCCAATATTTGTACGACCGGCCGAGCGCGACCGAAAGCATTTCATCGTTTGGCTTAACTGATTTATCCAGGAATATGCTAGGCATATGTTCTTCTTTCAGGAGAGCGTGAGAATGAATCAGCGGACCTGCAGTCAGTGATAGTTTGCGGTGTAGAGGTTCGCGTTGGGTTTAAAGTAAAAGCAAAGGGACGCGTCGTCGGGACGAATCGTATCGCGGGGCGACATATCAGCCGGAGTTAGGTGTTACTGTTTCGTGTTATCGATCGACCAATGGGCGTCTCTCAATTTCCATCCTCCATCAACATATTCTGCAACGCCTGTAAAATAGCCGGCCGATGTGTCTTGTTTTCCCGTTGCTGCTGTGAGGACTTCATTAAATGACGCGGCCAATACCGCCAGGCGAGGGCCTAAGGAATCTATACGAATGTTCTCCCACGTTAGATCGATTTGCCGTATTGATTTTGCAAACGTATGAACAAAGGCGTCGGCAGAGTCGTAATTCGCAAACGCGAGCTGTCCGTTGGACGCCATGAAGAAATGCCCGGACCGGGAAAAATATTTGAGCCATGAAACCGGTCCGACATCGTGGAGGTCCCGGACGATTGCATCTGCCATCCGCCGCACTCCTTGATCTACTTCGCTGTCAGCTGCCGTCTGGCCGATGCTTTTGGAAGCTGGGGATATCATCAGGAAAAATATGCCGAACAAGAACCTCGCAGAAACTTTGAGCATGTGTATCTCCTCAACTAAAGATTGTGCACGTCGATGATACCGTCAATTGCAGAACTGGCACGTTATCGTTGACCGCCGTGAGCCTAATCGACCGAAAAGATTTCAAAAACATCATGCATCCCGGTTCACGGTGGAAGGGGAGAAAGCCGGGAGGCAAACAGCGATGTATTCAGCTCCTCCTTCGAGCGGCGAGCTATAGCGCACCCATTCGCCCGGCTGTGCGACAACGGCCTGGCCGGCTTTCACTTCGATGACACCGTCTTTGTGTTCGACCTTCAGGCAGCCGCGCAACACAATCGTGATCTCCTGAAACTCCGGTTTCTGGCCGGGCTCAAGCCAACCGGCAGGCGAGACCATTCTTGCCACGCTCACTTCGGTATGGCCGGAATTCACACGTCCTGCATACTCTTCTATCCGCTTGGGTAAATTACCGGCGGCAGTGATGATTGTCGGTTGTGAGATCAGTTTTGGCATGGATGAATCTCCGAAGTCTGTGATGTGTTGAGCGTGTTGGCTTATATTGCCGCCCAGAGGTGCGGCAACTTACATCGCCGGTTTTTCCTGAGTGACCGGTACTTTCAATGGCACAACTCCTGCGAGATCGCCGATGACGTTGACCAGCTCTGTGTTTCCTGAAATGACGACCTTCGAATTATTTTCAAGAGAACTTTGTGCGGTCTCGAGCCTCTTGAGCAGTTGGGCATTCCCCACGAAGTACTTGTTGGCGGAATCGTTGACAAGCCTGATGGCTTCGGCCTCGCCTTCGGCTTCGAGGATCTTGGCCTGCCGGACACCTTCCGCTTTCTTTATCGACGCCCGTTTTTCGCCGTCGGCGGTGGTTTCCGCCGCGGTCGCAAAGTCGATGGCGGCGATCTTTTCATTCTCCGCCTTCACTATTTTGTTCATCGTGTCCTGCACGTCTTTCGGCGGATCGATCTCCTTCAGTTCCGCGCGGACGATGTCGATTCCCCACGATGAGGTTTCCTGGATAAGAATCCGGTGGAGTTCGTCGTTGATCTTCCCTCGTTCACTGTTGGCCGACTTTAGCGTCAACGTCCCAATGATATTCCTCAATGTTGTGCGGGCGAGGTTGACGATCTGGCTGTTGACATTATTCACATTGTACTGCGAACTCTTTACGCTTTCTTCATCCGGTTTCACTCTATAATAGATCTGTGCGTCGACCATGGCGTTCAGGTTGTCATTTGTGATGATCTCCTGCGGCTCCGCGTCGATCATTTGTTCGGTGGTGTTGATCTGGTACATGTGGTCGATAATAGGGATCACCCAGTGAAAGCCGGGAGAAGCGAATTCCTTGTATTTGCCCAGCCGCTCGACAAGGCCTCTGTGTGTGGGGCGGATGATGCGGATGCCGATGAAGAAGATTGCGGCAAGTGCGATTCCGATGATGAATGATGTTCCGAGAGAATGTACGTCTTCCATGATCGTGTCCTTTGGTGATGTTAACGATAGTTGTACTGCGTTCAGCGACGGTTCTTATCTATATTTTCCTGAAGAAGTTTTAGCGTGTGGGCGAGCCCGTCGCCATCGGCCCACCCGTAGTGGCCGGGAATGACATACTTCGGACCGGGAAATCGATTGATCACATTCGCGATCGTTCTCGGCCACTCCGCGAGGTTGGCATCTTCAAGATTGCCAAGGTCGTTTGCGTCGGTGCTTTTCACCAGACAACCGCCGTAGAGAACCTTGGCATCGTCACACCAGATGACGATATTGTCCTTGGTATGTCCCTCTCCGGGGTAACAGGCAAAAAATTGGTGGTTGCCGACGACGAACGTCGTGTCTTTCGTGAAAGAATATTGTGCCCGATTCTTGCCGTGCTCTTTGCAGAGAGAGAGCGTCTGCTCCGACGTGTAGGTAATGACCCCCTTTTGATTAAGAAAGTCGAGGCCGGCGGTTCTGTCGTCATGGAAATGCGTCGCTATACAAAGGATGACGCGCGAGTGATGCCGATCCGCTATGCTGTCGAGTAGCGGCTGGAATTGTGCCGAGTCCCACGGTGTGTCGAACATGACCGCGCCCTGGTTGGTGATCACGTACATGCTATTGGAGGGAATCGTCTCCACACCGAGCTTCCGGCAAGTTGTGTAAACGTAGTAATCACCAGTTAGATGGGAGATTTTCAACGCAGGAATGTCGGTCTGTGCGAAGAGCTGCAGCGAAAGTCCAATATCAACAACAACTGCCAACAGAGAGGTGGTCAAATTCATATGTTTAGCGGAGAGTCACGCTAGATCAATATCGGCAGCAGGGTCGTCAATTCAGATCTGATTTACGCTGCGGGTCTAGAGGAAGACATGAGGCGCTTGCCTAATGACCGCGATCTATTCGCCCAATCTCACCGAGAATGGGTATGGCCCCAATGCCATGCTAAGAATAACAAAACCTCCATGATCGATCGTCCGATCAGGAGGTTATAATCCGTTCTCCCCCGAATCGGCTGTGCCGGGTGGAGAAATGTAGCGGTAATAGGCGGCAGAATCAAGAAAAAAAATACGTCCGTCGTGAGGCCTGAGCGCAGGGGATCTTCTTCAGACTGCAATTCATCCAGCTGGAAATAAAACAAAAAGAGCGTGTAGAGCGCAACTTAGAAGCAGACGCCCAAACTGAGTCCGCCGGTGACTCGTGCGCCGTTTGGTCCAATCACAGGATCGATTCCAACCCTGAACTGGATGCCGCCTCCCATGGGTTGATAACGATATCCAAATGAAAGAATTACCACGTTCCCACTCCCCGTGTTCGTCGTTGGGTCGTATCCCAAAAAACTTGACGTTGAGCTGTATTGGACAAATTCTATTCCGGCTCCAAGTTCGAGCTTGCTATTTCCATCACCCTGAAGAAAATTGACCATCACGGGAATGCCGGTAAACGATACAGAACTTGTAATAAGGAAAGGGGTTGTAACCTGCCACGATGAGTACCCGATTCGTATCGATACATTATTGCTAACCATTCTTTCGTAGTTAATTGAATACAGAATCCCCGGTCCCAGAGCTTCAAAATAGATGGCATTCTCAGGGGGCTCCAACGATTTTTCGACGGAGAGAGTCGAATCGATTTTCTTCTGGACGACGAGAGTATCGAATCCTTTGATCTCCTCCCATTTGATCGTCATGGTCTCGCCCGATCCCAATTGAATAACGACCGATCGAAATTCTTGTTTATCGAGTATATGACCGATCACTTTCCCTCCGGATTTTAAGTATACGACGTCATATTTCTCCTGGGAAAGAGAACAAACGGAAAAGACAAAAGACAATGCAGTTAATAAAAGAAGGTATCGAACGTGTGTCGTCATCATGAGATATTCTCCTGTTATGTGGACTAAGCAGTTGATGGCTGGGGGATACATCGATAATACGCTAATTGGAGATTGGATACTTCTCGAATTCCTCCCGAAAGTAGAGAACTACGCAAATCGACAATGCAGCATCTTTATTGCTCTGAAAAATTTCAGTAGCCTCAGTGAAGAGAGGTATTTTTTATCCCAATATTCTTCCAGATTAATCCTCGAATAAAACGAGAATTCGTCGACGATCGTTATGCGCACACTCCATCGAGCGATCGCTTTGCCGGAATTCACGCCCCATATCATCGGCATTAGTAAATCCGATTTCTCGCGGCTGTTCTCCAGCGCGTGATTTCTCAGCCAGAGAAATTTCTTCGAGTAGACGTCAAACATGATGTCACTGCCGGGGAAGTTAGCTGCGAGGCCGAGAAAGAGCTGCCTAAGGTCGTCATTCTTCAAATAGATAAACACTCCGGTGGCCATAAAGAACACCTTTGATAGGCGCTCAGTTATGTCTTTGAACCAGCTTTTGTCGAATACGGACTTTGCGATGCACCTGTTCCGATCTCCTTCGGGGATCAATTGCCGCCTGAGTGCGATCGTGTCGGGGAGGTCGAGGTCGTACCAGAAGACCCTGCCGTTGTCGACGCGATGGAACGTCGTATCGAGTCCGGCCCCAATATTGACAATCGTGGCATCAGGATATGTGCCGAGCAGATCCCGGAGGGCGCAGTCCAAATGATGTGCTCGAATCGCGGAATTGATCATGATCGGCATCGGCATTTGTTTTAGTTCGGGCCCAAAATCATAATTTAGCCTCTGGACGATCTCGTAGGCATATCTGTCTTTTACGAGCGGGTGCGGGCTTGCAAACTCCAACGCACGGCCCAAGAGGGGAATGAGAAGGGTTTTCTGAACCTTGCCCAGGTCGATGTTTATTTTATCGTTCAATGTAGGGTCCCCATAAGGATCATTTTCGTTAGAGGAATATCAGAAATCCGCCGTGCAAAGCCGACCGATATCGCGACTGAAGCTTCTTGATACGGAAGATAAATAACATCTCTGCTGTCGGACGTTATCTCCGTCACATTTGAAAGATTAAGAGCGATGGGGATTGAATTGATCGGACGTGTTGATTGACGGGAAGAACCGAATGAGGAGGGCGCCGAGACGTAAGCCTTATTTCAATTTTTTTTCAAAACAAACGCTGTTCTCCATTCCGGCATATTGTCCGTAATTGGGAATCGACGTGTAGCCGTTCTTGTCGTAAAGGCCTATGGCTTCCGGCTGCCGCTTGCCGGTCTCGAGTACGCATCTTGAGTGCGATAATTCGGCCGCCCATTTTTCCAGTTCGACCAGCATTGCCGTGGCAATTCCTTTACCCCGTTCCTGCGAGGAAACGAACATACGTTTGATTTCCATTGTCCCCGCCCCAAACTCCTTTATCGCTCCGCAGGCGCACGGATGTTCGTCTTCGTATGCCACCACGACATGCTTCAGTTTGTCAATTTTGTTGAATTGGGCATAGAACGTGTGTTCCTTGCCATCCCTTAAAGCAAGGTCCGCGTCGAGCAATTTCACGAGTGCAATGAAATCGCGATTCTCAGAATTGGTTCTGATTATTTTTAGCATTAGTGATTTCTGTGATCGTTTGTGCGGCCTACGGCTTCATCGCGACGTACGTAATAGATAAGTATAACAATGAATCCAAAATGTTGCAAGATGCAATCGCAATATGGTTGTGTTTGGAACGGCATTTCGACCGCTCCACCGATGACGTGCAAATGTGGGATTACATGGGAAACTGATCTATGATGCGGCACGGCACAGATTCATTCGCTCTGGTATCGACTATAAACATTTGATGCGGCGCCATTGAGGGTATACGATGCGTACTCGTACTTCCACAATTCAGTAAGCGTAAGCCTGTCTTCGTAAATGTTGTAGAGATACTTTTCGATGTCTGTCTTATCATCGAAATAGACGACCAGCGTGTCGGCGAAGAGTCTGTATTTTCCGTTGTGGGTTACTCCGTTCGGGTTCTCAAATTCGGAGTAACACACGATTTTGCCGTTCGTATAGAAACTGAGCACACGAGACAATCGGCGAATATAGAACGATCTGTTGTGTGACTCGTAGTTCACTGCATTGTTCACACGGATGGGCATGCGTTGTACCCAATCATCAAGGAGCTCGGGATCCAGCTGAACCTCTGCATTGAAGTACTGCTGATCATACTGTGTGCGAATACCTACCTGGAGAGGATTGACAATTGTGAAACAGCCAAGTGGAGAGAGTGAGAGTGCGGCAGTTAGAATAAAGGCCAGCGGCGAATTCATAATCGTCGTGGAAGAGTTTCTTAAATTGAATGAGCGGCAGCCGATGATTAGAATAACCTTACCCCAATCTGTACCAAGAGCATGCTAATGGTTTGAGTCCCGGAAGTATAGATCGTTTCTCCAGTGTTTGGATTAGACACAGTTCCTGTATAGCTCGGAGTAGCCGAAATATATCGCAGGCTTACAATGTATCTATTGCTGATCTCCAATCCCGCAGATGCTCCAAATGCAAATGCTGAGCCGTGTGCGGAACTGGAGTTCGAAAGTTGATTTCCATTCGGGCCCGACAAAGTTAAAGCCGGAATCCAGGAGAACATCATGCCAGCCTGCGCTTCCACATACCCGCGGTTGCGCGGACGTAATTGAGATTGAACGCCAACGCCGACCATAGGGACCAGAGAAGAATAAGACCCGACGTTGATTTGAAAACCTTCAGGTGCGTTTAACGATTGCAGGAGCTTGGATTTGTCCATGGAGTTCGACGTAAAATTAAGCGTTGCAAATTCAAAGAACGGTCCCCCTTCCATCGGCAGGTCGTATTCTGAAGAAAGAGAGTAGCCGATCCTGGCATATCCATCATTCTTCGGAACGGTGGTTTCCGCGAAACTTGCCAGCGGGATCGACACTCCGCCCGTAAGGCTGACTCCACCAATGTATCCTTCCGTTGGTGCGGCTGCCTGAATTTGAGAAATAACTGTTCCAGCAAAGAAAATCTGCAGCATGGGAAAAAACGGTGAAACAACAAGAAGTCTTTGCATGTTGTGTTTCTTCTTAAGGAATAAGAATCATACGATGCCTGCACAGTATGTTTCTATTCATACGCCGTATCTAATTAAGCCTCACCTTAGGAATTTCATGCGGTTCAATCCTTGGTCGAGGCTCGAAGGCGCTTATAACGATGGTTGTGTCCGGTGTTAATGTTAACTCTAGGCTGCCATCAAGCCACGTATAATTCACCATACTGTTCTCCAATGCATATGGATCGGCGTAGCTGGCTCCGCCGCGGGACCGCCCGTAGACTTCCGACAATCGTTCTTGAAAATAGCGCACGTCTTCGGCGGATGATGCCTCCGTCGTTCTAAAAATTAGTTTGGCTTCGTAATATCCTCCTGGCCCGGTGAAGAATTGACATGTAACAGCCCGTTTGGACAGAAACATGACATTCGAATACGCGGGGACAAAGCTGGTAGCCAATTCCGGCATCGGAACGGATCCGCTGCTGTATTGCAGAAAATGTCTTTCGATGACGTCTGTCGGGGCAGTCCATCGGAAACCGAGGAAGCCTTCCAGATCCGGAGGCGTATCAAGGCGCAAAAAGTAATTGCTTCTGCCGCACCCGGCGAAAGAAAGAATGAAAACCAGGAGAATGATGCTTATGTGCGTCCGGTTCATAGATCCGTTTGTTATCGTGGACTGGATAGACCGTCAGACGCCGTGCGCCGGGCCGTTTTCAATTGTTCGAATACTGGATCTCAGCGATCTCAACAGGAGTCTTGGATTATTATTTTACCTTCTTTGTCGATAGAAATTTCATCCGGGATTCGATGTGGATTTTGTACTTACCGTCGGAAAAATCTTTTGTGTAGACTTTCCCTTCGACCAGCGTGTCGGCATTCGGGGCGACGGACTTTGAGAGAGAGTGTCCTTTATATACATCCAAGCCATAGTCGAACGTGCAGTCCAATTGATAGTAATTATCGGCACCGTCGCTTCCGGGATCTCCGCGCTGCCAGAAGGGCTTGCCGCTGCCTCCGGGGTCCCCGTAATTAATGGAGATGGAATAAGTTCCGTACCAGTCTGCCGAATGATAAAATCCTAGTACGTCATAATAACTAGTTGTGAAAGAGAACTGGTACGTTCCCGGGTCTGTGCGGTAATATTCCTCGTAATAGAAGAGCGAAGGAAAAGAATCAAATACGCTTGTGGAAAAATCAAGTGTTCCATCCGAACTGGTGACGGCCGCATACGCATTGCCGTCTCTGCCGTCAGGACCGGTCGGCCCATCACACGATGAAACGAGGAAGGCCAAAAACAGTAAGGCGAGAGACAGATAATATGTGTGTTTCATTTTTTCCTCTTTTGTAATGTTCTAATGGTTGGGATCCCCGTTTTCTTAGAATTTATTTCAGGATGCTTCATGTTGTCTTTTTAGTCTTGCCCCTTTTCCCTAAGGCGTTACTCCGTGATTGGCAGGAGATTTATGCATCGTCGGGAGCATTGGCGGAACTTCTAGTTAATAATAATCCCGTTGCTGTAATAGATCACCTTCGACGAATCTGCCATCATATATCCGACGGGCCATTCTCCTCTGCCATTAACCGTCAATTTCCAGCTCAAGATATAGTCAGGGAATCCGTAACCTCTTCCTACGTTCAGATCGTAGATCCCCAGCTCGGCATCGAATCCCTTCCTTCGGAATGTGCTCAGTGAATCTTTGTACCAGGAATCAGCTGCAATGAGACTGTCGTACAGAATGGCGGCATCGTGCATCGAAACGATAGGCATCGTATCGAGCGGGAAACTGCCGATTGATGCTCCGGACCGTGAGCTTAATGTCCCGAACTGGTCGAACACAAACACCATATCATTCATGAAAAACTGCAGCCCCAAATAGAACTGATATGCTCTCACGTAGGACGAGCCCTGATCCGATTGAAAACTGTATATCTGCAGGTTAGACAAATCGAGATTATTTTGTCGAAACAACGTCCGCACGAAGGCAAATTCAGAATCGGGGATCAAAGGCGTCTGCGCGTGGTACATTCTATTTATGCGAAGGCCCTCGCTGCCATTTTCAGTGGGCGCATTTTTACTGCAGGAAATGGGCGCGAGTATGATCATGACCGCGGCCAACGTCGGCATGAACTTTTTCAGTGGTGACATAGAAGCTCCCTGAATATGTTTCACACGGCAAAATGTTGAATTAAGTCGGGTATGTGCCAGATCTTGCCATTACAGATCTTCCCCGAAGGATGTTGCGGTCACCGAGAGGTAGTTCGGCAGGTTTGTGAACTCCCCCTCCAATTGAATCCACTGAAAACTACGGCTATTCGGTTACAAATGCAACGAGACATCCGATCGTGAAGTGCTTAAGAGTAATGAACAAATCGACAACCATATGTCACCCTGATCCCGCCGATCTTGCCGAAGGCATCTCCTGAAGGGATCGCTTCGCGAACTTCGTAATCGGCGGGAGAGTATCTATTTCGGATAGACAAATCCGGTCTTTTCTTCCTTCAATTTTATGGGACGGACTTCCACACGTGCGGTGGTTCCAAATTTAAACTCCGGATTTCCCTTTGCGATGGCAATGGCCTTAGCTAGGTCTCCGGCGAGAATGTGATAGTAGCCGACGATCACTTCTTTCGTGTCGCTGAAAGGTCCTTCCTGCCACGCTCCGCTTGAGCCCGAGATCATTGCTCCTTCTCTTACCATCGGCTGGGCTGATTTTAATTTCCCCTGTGCAGTCAGCCCGCTGATATACTTCTCGCATTTCTGTAAAAATTGTTGATGTCGTTCGGCCGGCCATTGCGACTGGTGGTCGATCAGGTTGCGGATGAGCAGCATAAATTCTCTCACAAATCCTCCGGCGCACTTGTTAATAGATTGGTTGGTTCAAATTCATCAATGGGCGATGACTTCAACGCCTTTTGATTTCGCTAACTCGGCGATTTTCGGCTTTACCTCCTGATGCTTCTGGTATGTAATATTGCTGAGGTCAATGACGCAATGCTTTCCCTTTGTTGGAAGTATCGATATCGTGTACATTGCAACCTCGACGCTTGATACTTCATTCCATTGCAATTTAAGATTTTTCCCGAGCCCGATTCTTCCGCGGATGCCTGAATCATCAAACGTTACGGCTTTGGGTTTGTATATTTTCCAAAAGTAGAATCCCCCCGCAAGAAGCACAATGCCAAACACGATGTCAATGTATCGCAAGATATTCTGGACATAGAAGGCTTGCGCAAAATTGATGATACCCATGAAGATCATCCATGTGCGACCGAGAACTGATTGGCGCTGTTCCAATTCAAGAATGACAGCTGACATGCTTTAAGACTCCTTCCTACGATTCGTTGTTGTCCGGCAGTGTTGGCACATTTGGCCGCCCACCGGCGTTATTCAATAAACTCTTCTTCGCGCAGTTTCTTTTCAGAAGGTACAACTTCCTGGCATGGGACCATCACAGTGAAACCGTCGTCAATGGCTCGCCGGCCAAATTCTCCCGGCGCCGGGAAAAGCGTGTAGTCAAGACCGTCGATCGAGATTGGACTTGACTTGCGGGAAAAAAGCTGCGGATGAAGCCCGGCTTCTTCCAAAGCAGTTTTCGCATAGACCGCCTCGGCCGCATCGGTACTTCGGTAGACTCTCGCCATTCCTTCGGAGATGTGGAGAGTTTCGTGTTCATGACACAGAAAATGATGTTCAACTCTGCCGCCGCACTCTTCGCAAAACGGCCGTGCGCATACGATACAAACGCCGGCAGCCGTCTCCACAGGGTGGAGGACGCAGCGGACATTTTCGGCAAACACCTCTCCACACTCCGGACAGAACTCATCATCAGCTTGAACTTCTGTCTCGCAATTCGAACAGAGAAGCGGATCGTTCTTTGAATCTTTCATACACACATCCGGTGAACATATGTTTGCGAGTTCCGCTATTGCCAGCAGGAAAGAATCACTCCCATCACCAGCAGCGAGACGAGCCAGAATGCGTTGTCGAGGATCCAGAGCTTCCACGGACGCTTTTCGTAGATCACGTTGGTCATTGTTACAGGAGCAATGAATCCGAGCCAGCTGAAGAAACCCCCCATCAAACCTCCGGAGACTCCTTCCATCTTCACATACGCATTGCCGAACGCGATCGAATGGAGGAGAACAAAGCTCATGACGAACGATCCGATGAAAACCGTTATCATGCTTACGGGGGACGGTTTCATTTCCTGGATGCCCGTGAGTTTTTTCCAGAGGCCGGCAAATATGACCGCATACCAGACTGTCGCAATAGCATAGTTTGCCAGTGCAGCGACGAGGACGGCGAGGTAGTTTACATGCACTTCCATGGCGAGGATCTCCTTCGAACAGCAGAAAGCGTGTGAGAATTAGTTGATTAGAGTTTTCAGCAACGTTATTCGTCTCTCGTTTTCACGATCCAAAGTTCATAGTTCCCAAAGGTTGCCTTTGTGAGCCAGTTGATCAGCGGAAAAAGCCCGGCAAAGCCGACGATCAGACCCACAGCAAACCCGAGCATCCGCAAGGGGCCCATTGCAGCGTGGATGTCTTTATGGAGGATCACCGCAACGATGCCGAACATTGCACCCACGATTCCTCCGGCGATCATCGCACAGAGCGATACCAGGATGGTGATACATACGCCTCTCCAGAACCAGCTCCACATGAAATGGAACTGGTCGCTGAATTCGAGCTCACTGAACATGAGCCGGCGGCTGAAATTGTGGAAGTATATCGAGTTTGAGAAGTTCGCGTTAGTTTGGATAGTTTCCACCTGAAAGCTCCAATTCAATATATTTATTCTATTCGCATGTTGCAGTCAGCAGTTTACGAGAGCTTTAAAAAAGCAGTACGACAGAAGTGCGATGACCGGAGAGATAACAAAAATTGCCTTCCGCAGGTTCTTCCTGAAGGCAGCCCTGGGCGCTTTAAAAAACGGCTTTGCGTCGGAATCGATCGTCAAGGACAGCGTTGAAAGGATGCTCCTGGCTTTGGCTCCGGCTCGGACGAGGAAATGCCACCTCCGCCCCAATCTGGCAGCCGTAGAGGCCTCGAACGCCGTTCTGACCCCGCCGAGGCTCTCCGATTGTACGTAGAACGGAATGTTCACCTTTGTGAATGCTGTACGAACAACATCGACTTCAAAGACATATGCCGTAATAAAAACGATGGTGTGTTCCATGCGGGTTGAAATTGGCGATGTCAAAACTTGACTTCGACATCCTGTTTATCCGCTTCGGCGACTTTAAACAGTTCTCTCGGAGTGTAGTTCAGCATCCGCGCGATGAATGCGTCGGGAATCTGCTCGATCCGCGTGTTAAATGTGTACACTGAATCGTTGTAGAATTCCCTCCTGTCGGCGATCTCGCTCTCAATTTCGGTGATCCGCCCCTGAAACTGAGCGAACATTTCGTTGGCTTTGAGTTGAGGATAGTTTTCAGTGACTGCGAACAGCGATTTCAGCGTGGACGACATCATGTTGTCCGCCTTTGCCTTTTCCGGGATGGTTCTCGCGTTTGCATATGCCGACCGTGCCTCCGTGACTCTGATGAGGACGTCCTTCTCAAAGTTCATGTATCCTTTTACGGTTTCCAATAATTTTGAAAGTTCGTCGTGCCGCTGCTTTAAGAGCACGTCGATATTGCTCCATGCTTTGCTGATGCTGTTTTTCAGGGATACGAGTCCGTTGTAGAGAGAGACAAAGTAGCCGACAATGATTGCGATCAACAACAAGACGACTGCGCCAAAGACAAGAATCATGATCGATCCTCCTATAATAGGTCAGACAACTGAAGTATCTTGAAGAGCCCGACTATGAACATGCTGCTTCCGTAGAACAGGCCTGCAAGCATTTGCCATTTCAGCGCAGCGTTCAACTCGGTTTTGGTGCTGCCGGAAATGATGAAGGTGGAATTATTGCTACCCTTTTGGATCACTCTGTGGACGGACGTATCCTTGCGAACGCCGACGGTGCCCAGTACGCAGACGTCTTCGTTCGGCGATAGATATGACTCATTGTACCGTTTGTCGCCGACGTTCGCTATGAACGTGCGGCCGTTGATATCGTCGCCGTCCCTTCCCAGAAAGCCCGATTGCATTTGAGGAATCTCAAATTCCGCTCCTTCCGGATCGACGATGACTTGTCCTGTTTCATCCTTGGCCCAGAAGGGCATTCGAAGCGAGTTGGTCGAGATCGTTTTCCATTCATATTCCACCCCGGAGTTGGAGGTGTAGCGCCGCACGTATTCCTGCAATTCACTCCGATAGTAGACACATTCCTGTCGTGAATACGGAGTCGTCAACAGCTGCTGCGGAAGGACTTTCCCCTGAATTTCTGCGAGGCCGATCGCCGCCGATCGGATCTTGGAGCGAGGCACATTACGGGCCAATTGGAACTCCGACATCCTTTGGAATCCGTATTGGAGCAGGATCAATCCGATAAAGACGAACGCAAACGAAAAAAGAACGAGCTGAATATTCTGCTGGTCGGGATACCTGATCGATCCGTGCCTGCCGCCGAGAAAGCCTCCAATCAGGGACCCGAGAAAACCGTTGCCCGCGTACAAGGCCATAACAAACAGAAAGAGGAGGACAGCAGAATATAACAGAAAATTCGACAGGGATTTAATTTGCTCAGAAACCTTATCCTCCCAATCGCTGTCCTTGAAAACGTAGCGGTATGCGGGCCATGAAAGGCATATGGTGAGGAAGAGGCAAATGAGATAGAGGACTGAGATGTCCATAGTGATTATTGAGGTTTGGTTTGAAATGCCGGTTGCAGGCCTGCAAACTCCGCTTCGCCGAAATAGTCTCGCTTCTGCAACCGATGAATGGCATAGCCCTCAGCTATGATTGTATGGTAAGTTCCCGGGCGGTATGATACTACTTTCTTGCAGACATTGCAACGAAAAACATTAGGAGGTAAATTCTTTTGTGCGGAGTTCGCGTACTGCCATGAGTATCAAAACAGCAATAGTTATTGCATTACATCCTCATCACCGGTCATCGTTTCCTGTTTTTTTCTATGATGTCATATGGAATCTTTGCATCAGCATACACCTGCCAGAAATCGATCTTGTCTCCCTTGATGACGGCTTTCCACGAAGCGGGCAGGCGCCAGCAGTTATCTTTGACATCGCTCAGCCCTTTGAAAGCAGCGCCTGCGAATCCAAACGCTCCGAAGGTCTCACCCTCCGCGAAAACGGTCGTCACTTCTATCTTGTAGTCCGGAAACAATTGAAAATAGCCGGTCCACCCGGCGCGCATCGTCTCTTTGCCTGCAGTTTCGTTTCCCTGAGAGTCGACAAACCTGTGATTGTCGGTCATGAGCGCGCAAATCGCGTCAACGTTATGGTTGTTGATCGCCTCGACAAAATCGTCAAACGTATTTTTGGACGCATGGTTTTGCACAACAGTCTCCTTATGAATAGAAAGAGGTCTATTTCTTCAAGTTTCTTTAATCGCTCTTCGAGCGATAAGGATCTCCGTTCGATCGCGATAAATGTTTCCCGGATGACATAGACCACAAAACCGACCGCCAGGAACAGAAATGAGATAGGAATCCAGATATTGGAAAAATCTCACTTAGCATAACCGACAATGACCGAAATGATAACAAAGCCAAGGATTGACGACGGGAGAAGCAATGTGCTTTTGTGCATACCAACCTCTTCAAGAATAGTATTGAGTATATATTATTTGATTGAATAAGGTGAACCGGAAGCTGGAGACCGGACTACATAAGCGGCTCCAGGCGGAGCGATCGCGCGTTAAGACGCTTCGATATCCTCAGCCATAAAAATAGCATTCTTGTTCAGGTCGTAGAAACCGAATTCGTTCGTATTCCAGGCCGTTTTGGTTCTGAAGGAATTCTGTGCAACGGTTCCTCGCCGTACAAACTCGTCAAATAGGGGCTTGACGTCCTGTACAAAGATTCTGATGACGGAGCCTCCGAGGAGCGGGTCGCTTGCAGTGTCGGCATGCCATTGCAGGTGGATGCAATGATTTTTTCTGTAGAGACTGGCGTACATTTTGTCTGCAAAGTACACCCCGAAGCCGGCTCTCTCTTTGTACCATGCAATGTCCCTCTCGATGTCCGAAGAGGGGAGAACGGGAATTATTTGCAGGATTTTTGTCTTCATGCGATTGAACGGTCGTAATCCCGGCTTCCAATTGCGCTATTATTCACGTCCATAAGGTAAGCACCCGTGAGGCACGATAATGTTTTCCAGAAGAGATTGCAAGCCGATCTCAAGGGAGTGGTACTATTTAATCTGAGCGAAGGACATACTACGCGCCCCTGCCGTCAGTGTCCATTGAAGAGTTGAGCTAGATCCTCTCGA
>Ga0265336_10000111_pt1 | contig 62085 bp, 57 predicted proteins | sample 42119metaG_FD_193583 | JGI IMG/M metagenome (GOLD analysis project Ga0265336, IMG submission 193583) | Rhizosphere microbial communities from Carex aquatilis grown in University of Washington, Seatle, WA, United States - 4-21-19 metaG | ecosystem: Host-associated > Plants > Roots > Rhizosphere...
TCTCGGGCGGCAGCATGCGCGCCACAGCCCTGTCCTTGAATGCTCGTCCGTATCTCGACACTGTCGTCCTTCATCGCCGCCCCCGGCTCTGTTTCTATGAAGGCGACAACTATTGTGACGCGGGGGGGATGACCCTAGGCATCGAAGGAACTCACGCGTGCCATACCAGTGGATCGTCTGGTGAGCCTCTGCATCGCCAGAATCTCTCCGATCGACACGGTTCGCATGGGGCGACCGCGTTCGGTGACCAGACTGCGCCGAGGAAGGTAGCAGTTCTGTGAGACCTCTTGGGAGATCGAATGGACGAAGTCAAGCGCCGCGCGAACGAGTACTTCCTGGAATTCGAGGGTAGCCGCTTCTATCCGAAGCTCTTCTCTCTGTATTGGGGCGCGTGGGGACTGAGCGGAATCGCGTTCCTCTTCACGGCATACAAGGGAATTTTGAGCTGGACGCCGAACTCGTCGGAGTGGTGGCGTATCTCGACGTACATCGCCGAAATCATCTTCCTGGGGATGTGCGCGGCCATCGGCCTCTATAAAGCGGCTCGCGTGCACGAAGGAGCACCGAAGCCTACGGCTGAACGCAACGCGTTCATGGACGACAAGCGGCGCGCCGCTCTCGAGCGCATCTGTGGCATAGCCTCGTCGAAGTTCGCATCGGCCGCGAAGGAATGCGCCGACTTGCAGGCCACACAGAAGCGCTTTCCCATCGTGGCAGACATGTCGTTCGGCGAGATCATGCGCTACATCTACGACCCCGACTCGAAGGCTCGCATCCTGGCATTGCTCCTGGCTGCCGTCGGCACCTTCGTTGCGCTGCTGAATCACTCCTCGGCGACGGAAGACTTCAACATCCTCGCCGCATGGGCCGACCCCGGCTTTATGCGTCTGCTCGGTCTCTTGATGTTGACGGCCTGTTGTGCCTTCGGCATGTGGATTGGGCTGCGGGTTCTCGCCCGCTCGCTCATGGAATCTGGGAAATCGCTGTGGGCCATCAGCTTGGGTAGCCGCCGCGGCACCAATCAGGCGCTGAGCTACTTCATTCGCGATCTCATTCGGCTGCACCGACCTGCGCGCGATAGCGCGCAGCCCACGGCGACGCAGGCTGTCGACAGCGTCCCGCCGACACCATCGCTTCCGCAGTCTGAGGCGCAAGAGGATGTCTTGGCTGCGGCCCTTCGCAAGGCCGCTACCGAGTCTCGACCCGCCGAGCGCGTCTGAGGTGCAGGTGCCGATGGTCAGCGCCGTCGATCATTCCCGGACCCCGGACACGGCAGCTCGCACGGTAGGCGCGGATTTCGTGATGCGCTCGGGGCTCCGCCGCTCACCGGCACTGTCGCGGTGTTCGGCAACAGGCCGTGCCGTTCGCCATGCAGTTCAACAGTTGCCAACTGCAGTTCGCAAAGAGTGCGGCGTAGATCATCAGGCTCAGGCCAGTCCGGTCGGGTTAACCGTAAGCGGTCGACTAACCACGTCCTTGAGCAAACGGCCGTGACCTGACAGCCTACGTTCCCACGTACATGAACGCGGGAACGTAATGTCAGACGATCTGGAAGATCTCAAGCGCCGACTGGTGGTCGGCCATAAGAGCGATGGGCGCAGCGTGTACGACGAGTCGGCGAAGGCCGAGCTGGTCGCTCTGTGCATGCAGCCCGGCGCCTCGGTGTCGCGCCTGGCGCGCGAGTGCGGGGTCAACGCCAACCAGGTGGGGCTAACAGCGTAGCGAAGAATACGAGGCACAGCGCGGATTTCAGCGGGGCTCTTTTTCGAAGTAGGCGCGACTTCAAATCGAAGAAGCTGAGACTAGCTGAGCCCATCCAGGGCCTTCAGGCCCGCTCTTGATGCTCAACCCGTGCAGGGTTCAAGATTCGTGGCCCGAGGCCACAACGGGCGGCGACGCGCGCCCCTTGAGCGCGGCCAGGGTCGCGGCCAGCCAAGCGCCCGTCGCGTCCGTCAAAGCCTGGTTCGAACCCGGGATACGTGTAGCGATTTGAAAACGGCGCTTCACGTCAGTTCCGCGCCGGCCTCTCAGCGGCGTGCGCCGCGTGCGTCATGTGTGGTCAGTTTTAGAGGGGCCCCGGCGTACTCGTTGGGGTAGTCTCCGGCCCCTCGCCATTGGCGCGCTTTCGGCCCCGTCGGGGGCACAAGGCAAGACTGGGCACCCGTGCCCGCTGATTTTCAGGAAACTGACTCCCAGCGGATCATCGGCGGTCGGCATTAGCTGCTAGGCCGACGATGGGCGGTGGTCGGCGAACTCACTCTCGTTTGACGTTATTTTCGAATTCGCCCAGCATCTGAGTCAATCTGGACAAGCTAAGGCTATCTGATTTGTCAATCATATCCTCCACCAGACCTTTTATTTGATAGTACTCAGTCAAGTTCTTTATAGAGCCACGGCCCAAGGTTCGCTGCAACCTCTTAGAATAGCCCAACCTTACCTCATAAATAGAAATGATGCCGTGCCTTCGCAAGTCGGTATTGATTTCAGAAATTTTTTGAGGACTCCAAGAATCGATAGCAGCAATACAATCGTCAATCGCCATAACCAAGGCGCGCCCTGCTGTTTTCATCGACTTCACCTCCATCGAATTCAGAACCGCGATTGGGCGCTGCTCCTCGGGTACTACTTCGGCGTTCATGTAATTTTTCGCGAAGTAATCCAAAAACGCTTTGAGCTTTTTGTATTCGTTTGAGTCCATAGCGACAACTTAGATATTAACGACATGTACACGGACTGGAACCCCATGGCGATGGGCCCGGCATGGGTTCACCAAAGCGAGCATTTGCGTTGCCGATTGCCACATTCCGAACAGCGCTGGGCCATAGCACAATACCACCGATGGCATTGCGCGATGTACCTCCGCGCGACTTAGCTCCGCCGTTAAGACTGATAATTTGTTCCTCGCGCCCCCGGCTTGCCAGATACTCAGCGAAAGAATCGCCCTGGGTAGTAGTATCCAAAATTGGGCTTTGAAACCCTTCATTGTTTAGCAACGTCTGCTGCTGGCCTCTGGCCTTAACATTTTCCTGAGGGGTGCCTGTGCCCGAGGTCCGGCCGCTATAGCACTTCTTAGTAGTTGGATTCCAGCGCGTGTAGGTCTGATAGGTCTTCTGGGGGTCACCATCGGAGTTCCCATTCAACGCATCGGTAAGCTGTTGGGCGAGCTGTTTGTTGAGCGCCTGTTGTTGAGGCGTAGGAATGATTGGTATGGGCAGGCCCATCGGCCCAGGAAGAGTTTGAAGCCCCATGTCGTCGTATGCGCTGAGCGGGTTACCGTTGACGTAGCCATACGTCGACATGCTGCCACTGGCCAAGCCGATGGGATCGGATTGGACATACCGCCCGAGCGCCGGGTTGTAGTCCCGATACCAGTTGTAGTACCAACCCGACTCCGTGTCAGCCACCTGGCCCGGGAAGCGTGGGTTGTAGGTGTAGACGCCCAGACTGTTCGGGTTCGAATTGGCCTGGGTCTGCCCGAATGGCTCGTTGGCGCCCCAGGACCACACGATGGCCTGGTCGGCCGGACGCACGATGACGCGCGCGGTGTTGAGGTGGTCGGCGTAAACGTAGGACACCGTGGTCTGGCCGATGGCCGACTGCGTCAGCGCCGCCACCGGCATGTCGCCCAGATACACCGTCTCGTACACGGCCTTGCCGGTTGCGTCGTACTCGCCTACCAGGTGGCCCGCTTCGTCATAGACGTAGCTCGCCACGCCCGTGGTGATCACTGAAGAGGGCCCGGCCTTGTAGACGCGCTGCTCGAAGGCGTTGTAAAGATAGCTGAAGGTGTTGCCCGAACGCAGTGCCGTCTTGAGGCGCCCGCGTCCCGAGTAGGTGTAGGTGCCGTTGGTGTCGCTCGTCAGGTGGCCGGCCGTGTCGTAGCCTTGCGCAGTGGCGCCGCCAGCGGCCGTGGCCACGTTCGTGTACCAGTTGCTCGTGGAAGAGACCGTGTCGGCGTAGACCGTCCCGTTGATCGTGGTCTGAGTACGGTTGCCAGTAAGGTCGTAGCTGTATCCGTAGTTGTCCCCCCCCGTCAGGCTCGCGCTGACCAGTCGATCGAGCCCGTCGTACCCGAAGAACTGATCCCAATTCGTCGGGGTGGTGTGGCTGTAGCCAACAATGCGACCTGCGGCGTCGAACGCCAGCGTGCGCAGGACGCCGGCGGCGATGCCGGTTCCACTGGGGTTGCCCAGCGGATAACTGACCAAGCGGCCATAGCCATCGAAGCTGCGTAAGTACGGAACGGCGCCGATTCCCCACACCCAACTCTTGGGTTGGCTCAGGGCGTCGTAGGCCAGACCGCTAAGCACCTTGGACACGACGCCGTCGGCGCCGGTAACGCTCACGTCGTTGATCCGGCCAGCGGTGTCGTAGCCGTAAGTCACGATGGCACCGCTGGGGTAGGTGACCGAAGCTAGCTTGCCAGTCGAAGTTCCCGATGAGCCCCACGCGTAGTTGAGCGTGAACGTGCGCTGCGCGCCGGACGGACCGCTGACCTGGGTCTTCGTGACCACGCGGCCCAGGCCGTCGTAGACGAACGAGGTGCTGCCGGACTCGTCGGAGATGCTGGTCAGGTTGCCCTTGCCGTAGGTGCCCGCGTCGTAGCCCATGACGATGCCCGTGCCACCATCGCTGTAGGAGACGGAGCTTAGTCGATCGAGGGCGTCGTAGGTAAAGGTCGATGTCCGCCCGCGCGCATCAACGGCAGTCTGCAGCAGGCCGTTGTCATAGTAGGTGCGGGCCAAGGCGCCCGTATCCGGGGTTGTCAAGGCCGTCGTGCTACCCAGACCATCAACCGTATAGGTCGTAGTCAAAGTTCGAGGATCGGTTACTTTTGCGGGTTGATCTTGCAGGTCGTAGGTAAGGCCGATGACCGGCGCTGCCTGACCCGTGGCCGGCACAGGCAGAGTGATCTTGGTGCTTCGCGACAGGCTATCGTAGACCTGCTGCGTAGTGGCGGTGTTGGCATTGGTAACCTGTGTTGGGTTGCCCTGCGCATCGTATTGGTAGGTCCACTGCAGGGCAGTTGGCGGTTGCACCGAGCCGTCGGCGCTAATTTGGATCGAAGTCGCCGTCGACGCGCTTGCCGAATTCGTCGCGTCGCCGCTGTAGCTCGCCGTGATGACGTGCATGCCGCCGGTCAGCGTCTGCGTCCAGCTTGCAATGCCGCCCGCAACAGTCGCCGTGTTAAGCACAGCGGCCCCATCTCGGAAAACGATGCTGCCCGTCGGGCCGGAGCCCGTGACAGTGGCGGTCAACGTGATTGAAGTCGTTGGAGTTGCCGCGATCGAGGAAGAACTCAGTGAGGTCGTCGAGGTGGCGCCCGTCACATTGACAGCTGCTTGACCGGAACTGGTCGAGTTATAGGGGTCGCCCGAATAGGTCGCGCTGTATAAGTGCCCGGCGGCCACGGGAGGCATCAAGTTGAAGCTCGCTTGGCCACCGACCAGGGTCACGGGGCTGCCGAGGCTTACCGCACCGTCCTTGAACTGCACGGTGCCAGTTGGTGCGTCGCCACTCACCGTGGCAGTCAGCGTCAAGCTCTGACCTGCCGAAACAAGGTTGGCACTGGTGCCGAGTAGCGTAGATGTCGTTACAGGACCGGATTGAACGGTCTCTGTCAATGAGTTTGACGAATTCGCAGCATCATTGGCATCACCAGAATAGTTTGCGGTGAGCGTGTGCGTACCGGCAATGGTGAACTTTGCAGAATAGCTTGCAATACCCAAAGCAACGGGAGCTGCGCCCAGCGCGATCGCACCATCCATGAACGTGACTACGCCGGTCGCAGATGGGGGTGTCACCGTTGCGGTCAGCGTTGTCGTTTGGCCGATCACCGCTGGGTTGACGCTGCTTGTCAGTACCGTACTGGGCTTGGGCGTAACAGTTTCCACTAGCGTCCCGGATGTGCTCGCCGCGTCCGTGGCGTTACCGGCGTACGAGGCCGTCAAGCTATGCGTGCCGGTGGTGCTGAACGCAGCCGAATAAGTCGCAGTACCTCCCCCCAGTGTGGCCGTGCCGAGCACCGTCGACCCGTCGAGGAATGTGACTATGCCCGTTGCCGTCGGCGGTGTCACTGTCGCGGTCAGTGTCGTTGCTGTTCCAACGACCCCCGGATTGGTGCCGCTCGACAGCGTAGTCGCGGTGGCTGCAAGGCTGACAGCTTGCGTTAGGGCACCAGTGCTCGGGGCAGTCTCGATGTCTCCGCTATAAGCTGCTCTCAGACTATGCGTCGCACCGCCACTGAAGCTTGTAACCAACGACGCGATGCCCGTCGTCACGGGCACTGTTCCAAGAGATGTCGCACCATCAAAGAAAGTAATCGTTCCCGCCGACCATCCAAGCGAATTGGTTGCGGTTAGGGTAGTGCTTTGACCGATGTTGACCGGGTTGAAGCTGCTGGTCAGCACCGTCGTGTTTGCCTTACCGATTACTGCCTCGGCAAGCGTGGCAGACGTTGCAGTTGCGTAATTTGCATCGCCCGCATAGATCGCGGTCAGGTTGTGAGTTCCAGCTTGGTTACTGAAGTACACGGAAATCGTGGCTACCCCGGAACCCAGGTTTACAGCGGCCAGTTTCGTCGCGCCGTCCATGAAGGATATTTTCCCTGTGGCCGCAGGCGGAGTCACCGTTGCTGTGAGCACAACCGTGTCATCGACAGTAGAAGGGTTCAGGGAGCTCGTCAGAAAGACTGTCGCTGCATTGGCTGTCACCGTCTCAACAAGCGCGCTGGAAGTACTCGTTATATCGCCCAAGTCGCCACCGTAGACAGCGGTCAGGCTATGCGAACCTACTGTGGCGAAGCTTGCTGCCAGAGTCGCGACGCCGGCATTCAATGTGCCAGTACCCAGTACCGCAGTGCCATCCTTGAAAGTTACAGTGCCGGTCGCTGACGATGGTGTCACCGTGGCAGTCAACGAAGTGTTCGCTCCGATCACTATCGAATTGACGCTACTTGCGAGCACCGTAGAGGTGGCGACTCCCACCGTCTCGACTACGACACTGGAGGTACTCGTCGCATTGTTGGTATCGCCGCCGTAGGTAGCAGTCAGGCTATGGGCGCCGGTGCTGGAGAAAGACGTGGTCCATTGCGCCATCCCAGAAACCACCGAACCCAGCGTATCTGTGCCGAGCGTTGTGGTGCCATCTTTGAACGTGACTGTGCCTGTAGCTGTCGACGGGGACACGTTCGCGGTCAGCGTTGTAAGCGCTCCGACTGCGATCGGATTTATGAAAGTCGTCAACGAAATTACAGTCGGATTGGAATTGACGGTCTGAGCGAGCGCGTTAGACGTGCTGGTCGCATTCTTGGTGTCGCCTCCATAGACGGCCGTCAAGTTATGGGTGCCACTCGTGGCAAAACTCTTGGCAAGAGTTGCGACGCCGGAAGTTACCGTGCTGGTACCAAGTGTTGTCGTTCCGTCCTTAAACGTAACAATTCCTGTGGCAATCGTTGGCGTTACGCTCGCGGCAAGTGTCGTGCTGGCTCCGATGAGGCTCGGATTGACGCTACTCGTCAGTGAGGTCGCAGTCGATGCGAGAGTCACGGTTTGCGTGAGCGCGGCCGAGGTGCTTACGCCATCGCTGGCGTCGCCGCCATAAACCGCGGTAAGGCTGTGCGCGCCGCTTGAGCCAAAGGTTGTGGGAAACGTTGCTACGCCAGAAGCCAAGGTAGCCGTACCAAGTGTCGTCGTGCCGTCCTTGAACGTCACCGTCCCCGTTGCCGTCGAGGGAGTCATCGTCGCCTTCAGGGTCGTGCTCGCCCCGATCGCGATCGGATTGACGCTGCTGGTCAGCGCAGTCGTCGTTACCTTTAGGTTCACTGTTTGCGTCAGCGCACTCGACGTGCTGGTCGCGTCGCTAGCATCACCCCCGTAGACTGCCGTCAGGCTGTGGCTGCCTGAGGTACTGAACGTTGCTGCATAGGTCGCTACACCAGAGGCAAGAGTTCCCGTGCCGAGCGTTGTGGTGCCGTCCTTGAACGTCACCGTCCCCGTTGCCGTCGAGGGAGTCATGGTCGCCTTCAGGGCCGTGCTCGCCCCGATCGCGATCGGATTGACGCTGCTGGTCAGCGCAGTCGTCGTTGCCTTTAGGTTCACTGTTTGCGTCAGCGCACTCGACGTGCTGGTCGCATACGTCGTGTTGCCCGCGTAGACAACCGTCAGGCTATGGGAGCCCGCAGTGCTGAACGTCGTCGCAAAGGTGGCGACGCCTGACGCGAGGGTGCCCGTACCCAGCGTCGCCGTGCCGTCTTTGAACGTTACGGTGCCGGTAGCCGCCGACGGCGTCACCGTTGCCTTGAGCGTCGTGCTCTGCGCGAGTTGACTTGGATTGACACTGCTGGTGAGTATGGTCGTCGTGGTGGTCAACGCTCTGGCCGATGCGCTGGCCAAACTCAGCGCCACCATCAGACCGAACGCGACCCAGGCGCTAGTTGCGCCGATCCATCCCTTGCGAACCATCATTTGGTCGTCCTCCCGCGGTCAGCGCGGATCTATCGTTTTTCGTCAGGCCACCAGTTAAGTGGGCCTGCGCTTCAATCAGTTCAGCAAGCTGAAGGGCAGCCCGTGGGCATCCGCCCTCGCACCATTGCATCAATGCATCGCGCCCGTCGTGCTTTGGACTCGGTTGAGCGCGTCGTAGATCCGCGTTACCGAACTCGCTAGGTTTCCCGATGCGTCGCTGAGTTGCTCGCTCGTGCGGTTGCCAACGCTGTCCAACACGTAGTGCAGCTTATTGCCGGCGCCATCGACCACATCCGTCAGGCGATGCGCATCGTCGTAGGTGTAGTTCAGCGTGCTCGAGTCCGCCATCGTCACCGTTCTGAGCAACCCGGTTGGCCAGTAGGCGTAGGCAGTCGTCAACGGGGCACCTGCTACCGGCGTGACCGTCTGGGTCTGCAGCCAGCCTCTAGGAAAGTAAGACTGCGACGTGACGGTGCCGTTGGCATCCGTGCTCGAAAGCAGGCGCCCGGCCTTGTCGTAAGACGTGTAAGTCGTGACTTGGCCCAGCGGGTTAGTGACCGACTGCAAGTCGCCGATCGTGTAGCCGGCAGCGCCTGCGAAACTCGTCGTGGAGTAGTAGGCGTAGGTCGTCGTGTGCGAGAGCGGATCCGTTGGCGACTGCTTCGGGGTCGTCTCGGTCAAGACCTGACCATACTGATTGTATGTGTACGTCCAGACCCGAGTGGCTCCTGTTACGGACGCAGATAGCCCCAGTCCCCCGGTCGCGTCTGTCGTGGCCTGCTCGTAGTGCTTGCACAGCACGGCCAGGGGCTTGCCATCCGGCAGTGTCGTTCCAGGCGTCACACACGCCACCGTGCCGCCCGCGATGGGATCCGCTTGGCCGTTGTAGACCCAAGTCGTGATCTTCTTCGGAGCGGCTTCGCGGGCTTTCAACACCCAATCGGGATGCCACACTCTTGTAATCTTGCGCTCGGGGTGAGTTGCATCTGCAACCGAGGGTGCATAGCTGTCGAGGGCTGATGGACACGCCTTGCCGCTTGCGCCGCCCTGCAAACCCTCGAGTGTCACGATTGGAAGATCGCGCGTTAAGTCATAGCTGAAACACGCGCGATTTCCGTTGAAATCGTCGAAGCTAGCAATGTTGCCACGACTGTCGTAAGTCTGCGCCGTGGCGCTCGCCAAGGAGCCACTTCCAACCGGCTGATCGCGGCCAGCGAGATTCATCGTCCCGTTGAAAGTTTGTGCTGAGAGGTTGCTAACCTGCATCGCTGGCAACGTCACTTGAGTTCCGACTGGGGCTTGCCAACGGTGCTCTCGGCACACAAACGACGATGAAATGTCGGTCGTTGTGACAGACCAGGAAGGGGGCTGAGCATAGGTGACAGCATAGCTATCGACGCCCGAGCCCAAAGACGTACTAACAGCTCGGCCTTGAGAATCGTAGCCATAGGTGCTGTATCGATGCCCGCTTTCATCGGTGATGCCCGTTAGCGCCCACTCCAACGCTGTATTTTCGTATAGAAATAGACGAACTTGGTTGTCCGCCCAGGTGAGAGAGTTCATATTGTTTTGAGCATCGTATCCGACAAGTATTATCGAACCATCGGGCGATATGATTCTTATTATCCGCGGGGGCAGACCAGGATCAATTGGCTGCTCATAGTCAAACTTGACACTTCTGCCAAATTGATCCTGTACAAGCGTGACCAATCCTCCAGTATATGAATACGTTAACGTACCACCCTTGGCGTTTGATAGATTGACCACCGCCCCTGTCGAATCGTAAGTCTCCTCAGCGAGAGCCATTTGATCCAGCAATGTCGAAGCGAGCCCGCTTCCACTGAAATTCAGTCGAAGGCCTTGATTGATTGTGGGAGTGTAGACAGCGCCGGCGCCGGCGCTTGAGCAGGTATCCGACCCGCCCAAATTGGCCGTTGATACCGTCATACCGCCACGCAACATGGCCACCGAACTGAATGGCGAGCCCATGCCACCTGTCGCCTGCAAGACTAGTTTTTTGTGGATGCTTGATTGCCACAGGCTCCCAAACGAAGGGGCTCCAGGCACCATCCAGGTTTGGCCTCCGTTCACTTCTGGCACCCGAGAGCTGGTATCGTACGAAATTGTGATTGGCTCTCCTCCCAATCGGATACCTAAATATATATCCTCTCTCCTTGAGCCGGTCAGCGGATATATCGGATCGCCTATTTGAGGATTAGACTCCAACCCGCTTATCGACATTAGACACGGCAAGCAAAAGTCAGATCGCGGATAGTATCGATCTCCAAACGCTTTACAATAGACGCCATTGGTCGCGACAGTTATATAATTTTGAGCACACTGGCTCATGGGCACTAGCTGATGTGTATCCACAGCGCCGCTGTAAGAATATGCGTCATACCAACAACTCCCGGTTCTTAGCGAGTTGCCGGAAAAGTCAATAGGAGGGTCACAGCTTGTTAGGATGTTAGCGTAAGGGGCGTAGGGACTGGCACTAGCATCAAGGCAGGCAAGATAACTATTAGCCAGCGCAGCCATAGTATTCCCGCTATAAAATCCACCGCACTCGCCCAAACCATTCGCGCCTGAATGCAGAATCCAAGGGTTTGTTTGTGCCTCGGAGGCAAATGAAACGAAGGTTAGAATGGCACTCAGGACAAGCTTGAACAAGAGATCGTAGAGCAACTTCATGTTCGCCGCCCCAAAATCAATGGTATGTCCACTATCACAATGCTCTGAATATGGCTGCAGCGAAATAGATTTCGTCATACACACTTCGTCGTTGGAAGAAAACCACGCTTGAACCAGACCGTACCGCCTCGACTGGAAGCGCTGAATAGAGAAATCGGGCAAGCTGAACAAATCTGCGCCGTGGGACAAATTTCGAAACGCAGTCTCGCCATTTGCTCCACTTGAGGACATCCCCCAAAAGAGGGTATGCAAACGTATCCACTTCGCCGCTATAGGAGGCCACGGATAAGGACAACGGAATGGACCTGCGTAATCTCGGTTCCGGCGCTAGCAGTGCCAGCGCTCGAGCGAACGTCACCGGTCCGCACTCTAAGTCTTTGGATGTGCCATCTCGGCGGACCGCCGCCAGCGTTCAGCTGGTCAATGTAGTCCTCCAACGGTGCTTCGTTTGCAGCATCGAGTTCCACCACGACGACAGCTCTATCTGCATTCAAATCGATCGAACGCAGTTGTATCCCCGCAATCTCAACATGCTCAAGTTCGGCGAGCGCATCCGCTTCAGGCAACGTAGCGCGATTCGCGATCTCCTGCGCCTTCGCTTGATACGACAGCCCTGATCCACGAACGATCGGCGCCAACGGCGACGCCTTTGAGACAAGCTGAGCCACTGCCAACTGCTTGCCCAACTGTGCGTGAATGAAAGCCTTCGTACCCCACAGAGTCAACGCCAGCATAAATGGCGCCGCTGACATCAGCCATACTCTCCGCGAAGGGAATCTTGGTTCGATGAACTCAATGTTCATTCGAGCCCTCCAGCAAAGGGGCGCCAAGAGCCGATAGAAGCACGCACGCCTTCACCCTGCCTCGCGAGCTCCATATGGCGGGAAGATGCGATCGCATTCCAATTCACCTGCAGTCGCCGGCGCAACTTTGCTCCACCGGCGTCACGGCTATCGAGTACATCGAACCCGGCCTGAAGCGGAACGCCGTTGTCGACGATTCCGTGAACAACGCACCCGTCCTCTGTCAGGCTCCAGCCCACTGCGCCGCCCTCGCGGGCACTGTCCGCAATCACAACATCCATGACCTGGTTCCACCAGGGTCGCAGGCTGATCAACTTGAGTGACTTCGCCGCGCCGTCTTGGGAAGTGCGTGCAGTACCGGCCTGTTCAATCATTCCTTGCAAGACCACCCAAACGTTCTCAGGCATAGCAACCGCCAGCCCGCCCCGGTCCTTCCGCCAGCCGTTGACCCAGACACGAATCGTTCCCTCAAGCCCCGTTAGGTCGGGCGCCTGCATTGTTGCAAGTGCATTGGCTTCCGCTCGAGTTCGAGCGCCCGATCCTGCGTCCAGAATGAGAGGACGCGCCAGCTCTGCACCCAGCCAGACCCGAACGCGTCCACACGACCGCAGATCGCCTCGCGCCAAAGCGTCAACAAGGTGCGAGACAGCGTCGTTCAGGTCTACTGTGTCGATCCAGGTAGCCACCGCGACACCGCCTCCCCTGAGTCCGACGCAAGTCGGCGCAAGGTAGACCTCCGCCCACTCAGAGCGATCCCACCACACGTTTGAGTTCCTCCATGGTGGTATTTCCTTCTGAAGCGCGCTGCAGACCGATGGCTTGAAGCGACTCGATGCCGGCGTCGAAAGCATGCTTCTTGAGGGTCGTCAGGCTGGCGTTGGCCACCACCAGTTCGCGCAGCCGGTCATCGACGCGGTGCACTTCGGCGATGACAAATCGACCGGCATAGCCCGACCCCAGGCAGGCGTCGCACCCTACGGCGTTCCACAACCTGTGCGGCGCCGACGCGCGATGTCGCACGAACACCTCCCGATCCATCGGGGAGGCGTCGCGCTCTTGCTTGCAATTCGGACACAGGCGGCGCAGGAGCCGCTGCACGACGACGCCATTCAATGCCGACGTGAAGCCGAACATATCCAGCCCGAAATGCAGGAAGCGGCCCATCACGTCGGTCACGCTGTTGGCGTGGACGGTCGTGAAGACCTGGTGACCGGTCAGCGAGGCCTGGACGGCAATCTCGGCAGTCTCGGCGTCACGAATCTCCCCCACCAGGATGCGGTCCGGATCGTGCCGAAGAATGGAGCGCAAGCCCCTCGCGAAGGTCAGCCCCTTGCGCTCGTTGACCGGGATCTGTAGCACGCCGTCCAGCTCGTACTCGACTGGATCTTCAATCGTGACGATCTTCTCGTGTCCAGAGTTGATCTCGGAGAGCACCGCGTACAACGTGGTCGTCTTGCCGCTGCCCGTCGGGCCGGTCACGAGCAGCATGCCGCTGGGCTCGGTCGCGAGATCTTGGATCATCAAGCGACGTTCGGTCTCGAATCCAAGCGCCTCGAGAGAGATTCCCTGGCTCGTACCTCGGAACTGCGCCTTGTCCAGAAGCCGAAGCACCGCGTCCTCCCCATGGACGCTGGGCATGATGGAGACGCGCATGTCCATCGGCGTTCCGGCGCTGGTGTGGCGGAAGCGCCCGTCCTGCGGTAGGCGGCGCTCGGTTATGTCGAGTTGGGCCAGTACCTTGATCCGTGAGATGACAGCCTCGGCACTCGCAACCCCTTCCATGCGGGCGAACGGCTGCATGACCCCGTCGAGGCGATGCTTGACCGTCACCCCAGTGCGATTGCACTCGAAATGGATATCGCTCGCACAGATCGCGATGGCTCGACGGATCGCCGCGTCGACGAACGACACGATGGGGCCTTGCACATCCACGGGCTCAGGCGCAGTAGGACGCCCCTGCGCACCACTGCCGTTGATCCAAGACTCCAATTGGCGACCTGTTGCCGCGTGCAGCGCAACCCCCCGCCCGAGGGCGCGCTCGACCAGTCGGTGCAAGTTCGGCACCCACGGATCTGCGGCTGCCCCCACCCACGAATCGCCCGGCCCGCGAAGCACAACGCATTGGTTTACCCTTGCCTGCTCCGGCGTCCAGCGCTCGAACACGGCTTCCCAGCCCAGGGAGGTATCGACGGCCGCGATGCCACTCCTAGGCTCCAGCTCCGCGAGTAGTGACTCTGGCTCACGGGGCCAATGCCGCAACAGGGCATCCAGCACCGTGCCCCCACCTGCGCGGTACTCGCTGCGCGCCGATGCCAAGCGTTGCAGCCAAACGGCGTCATCGGAGAGGGAGGGGGTCATGGGAGGAGCCATCTCAGTCGCTGTCGTTCAATGCAATCCGTTGGCGATGTCAAAGATGGGCATGTACATCATGATCACGATGCCACCGACCATCACCGCGACCGCGAGGAGCAAGAGGGGCTCGACCAGGCGCGTTGCGCGCTGGACGAAGGTGCTGAAGGCCTCGGCGTGCCGGTCGGCCAAGGTGCGCAGCACTTGCTCGAATTGCCCGCTGCGCTCGCCCACGCGCAATAGGCGCTCGCCCACGGCATCGATGAGGTCGGCTTTTCGGAGCGCTGCGGATGCAGGTTGTCCGCGCTCGACGTCTTCACGCGCACCGGCAAGCGCCGCTTCTACGCCACCAGCCAGTCCAAGGCGCTCGCAGACCCGCAGCGCATCGACCAGCGGATAGCCACCACGCAAGGTCAGCATCAAGGCTTGGAACAACTTGGCGCGCGCAAAGTCTTGCTGCGCGCGGCGGGCTGGCGGAAAGAACGTCAGTAGCCGGTTGCCCAGCCGGCGCCCGCGCCCGTCTGCCAGGGCCCATCTCAGCAACAGTGCGGCCACAAGTACGCCAACGACCACCGACGGCAACGACTTCGTCAGCGCGCCGCTGAGCCAGAGCATGGCCCGCGTCAACGGACTGATCTCGCCGCGGAATGTGCCGTACATGCGCGCAAAGCGAGGCATGACGAACGTGAGCAAAAACACCGCGATGAGCGAGCCGATGCCGACAACCACAGCCGGATAGACTGCCGCGCTGACCAATTGCCTGCGCAGGCTCTTGAGCTGCTGGTCGTACTGCAGGAAGTCGTCGAGGGCGTCCACGAGCCGGCTCGTTCGCTCGCTCGCCAGGACACCGGCCACCAGCACCTGCGGAAATCCTCCCGCCGTCTGCATGGCCTGCGACAAGGGCTGACCCTCGTGGAGGGATTTCAACAGCCGCGTCTGAATCTCGCCTCCGGCGCGCGTGGTCTGTAGCTGCAGCGTCTCGATGGCCTCCACGGCGCTCATCCCCGCGCGCAGCAAGGTCGCGAGCTCTCGACACCACCATGCGACATCAAATCCCTTGCCGAGTCCTTCGCGTGCCCGCTTCGGGCGCGGCGCCGGAGCGACCGACAGGACCATCGCCCCCTGCGCTTGCAGTTGCGCGCGCAACGCCGCCTCGTCGACGGCCTCGAGGACGGCCTCGGCGATCGACGGTTGTTGCGGCGCGATCCAGCGGGTCAGGAATTGCATGAGGCGGTACGTGCTAACCAGGCTAGATCGAAATGTCGGCGTCGTCGCCTGAGCCGCCTGGCGCCCGGTCACGCCCATAGCTCAGCACTTGGTAGTCGCGCCCATTCGGGCCCGGCGATTGGTACTGGTATTTAGTCCCCCAGGGATCCACCGGGATCGCGCCCTGCAGGTAGGGTCCGTTCCAGCGCGTGCTACCCGCCGGCGCGACAACCAGCGCGTCCAGCCCTTCAGCGGTCGTCGGGTAGCGACCGTTGTCGATGCGGAACGCCTCGATGGCCTTGCGAAACGCATCCATCTGCGCGCGCGCTGTCGTGACCTCCGAGCGCGAGATCTGGCCCAGGAATCGCGGGGCCACGATACCGGTCAGCAGGCCAATGATCAGGATCACGACCAGGAGTTCAAGCAGCGTGAAGCCGCGGCTTGTCCGGCTCCCTACACGTCGAATCGGGGTATGGGCGTAGACCACTCGGGCTCGGTACAAGTCGTTCATGAGCTGATATCCGCAAGAAATTGCCAATCGCGGACGCGGGTGGCGGGCGTAGCGGCGGGGAGACTGTAGCGGCCATCCGACCAGGGCGCGCGCATCAAGGGCGTGGCGTCGCTGTTACTCGACACCCCTCGCAGTTCGCCGGCCGGCCCGCGCACAAGCGCCAAGGGTTGGCCGGGTAACAAGGGATCGGTGTAGGCCTCGCGCAAGTGACGTACCACCAATGGAAATCGGTTGTCCAAGAGCAAGTCATCGACGCCGCGCGGAAGCCGGCGTGCGCCGTCCGGCTGCATGCGGTAGTAGTGCTCGATGGCCCGCGCGTACGCAGTACCCACCCGAAGCAACTCCGCCTCACGCTCGCGCTGTACCCGATCGGCCCACATCGGGCCGACCAACGACATGCCGACAGCAAGCACTGCAATGGCCGTCAGCAGCCAAAGGTACGTGAAGCCGGCCTGATGCCGACACAGCGGGCGCCTACCAGCTCGCATATGGCGTCCCATTGCTGCTGTTGCCCTTGGCGCCGCTGTGCAGGTCATGCAACGCCCCGTCCACCATCACGGGCACCCAGGTGTCATTGCGATCGGTCACTGGATCGACTGGCAATTCGTGCAGGTAATGCGCAGTGACCAACTCTGCCAGGTCGACGGGGTCGCGCGCGCGGTCGGCGTGGAACTGATCGATCGTCGCGCGCACGGTCTTGAGGTTTTGCTTGAGTGTCAGCTCCTGGGCCCGGTCGATGTGGGAGAGGTAAGCCGGTGCCACGAGCGACAGCAGCAATCCGATCACACTGAGCACGACGAGCATCTCGATCAGCGTGAAGCCGTGTGGACTTCGAACCGAGCGGGAGCGATCGCTGAAATCTCGCATGGCCGTCACCATCGCGCGAGCGGGATGCCGTTCAACCCTGTCTCGGTCGAGCGACTGTGGATATCGAAGACATCGTCGCCGGCTTCCGGGTGATCAGGGGGTGAGCTGTAGCTTCGAAGCGCCCAGCCGCCGTCCGGCGCTGCAGCCGCGAAGGGATCTTGCGGCACGCTGCGCAGAAAGTACGCGGTGGTGGACGTGTTGGTCCGCACACCTGCAACGAGCGTCTGCAGATCCGGCGGGAACCCCGACTTCGGCGACTGCGGGATGAGGCCCGCGTCAGCCATGCGCTTGTAGGCATCGATCGCATCGCGAATGGCCCACAGGCTCTGTTTGAGCTCCGCCTCCCGTTCGCGCCGAGCCGTGAGTTCTGCGAGCGGTATCGATAGCACCAGCAGCACCGCGAGGATGCCCAGCACGGCCAGGAGCTCCACCATCGTGAAGCCTCGCTCCCGGCGACGCAGCGCAGGCATGGGCTGGAGCGATCGACCCGCCGCCATGTTCAGGGCTCAACCTTGAGCTTCCAAGGGGTGGGCGATGCGACCGAGATCAGTGGATCGGTCGGCGTCGACTGGATCGACAGTGGCGCATCGCCTTCCTTGAGGGCTTTGAATTGGACCCGCACCAGGCTCAGCGGCCCAGAGCTGGGATTCGACACGACTCGCTGCAGGTCGACCACGCCAACGCCCTGCGGGTCGGCATGCACCGCCGGCGCGCCATCGCCGCCTGCTTCGGGCATGTCCATCGAATTCGAGAATCCGACCAAGCCGAGCAGTGCGTTGGGGTATTGGAGTTTCAGGGCCAAGGAACCGAGCGAGATCCCCGTTCGCAGCTGAAGTTGGACATCAAAGACTTCGCCAACCTTGACCGTCGAGGGCGCAGCCCAGCTGATGACGGCCGGAGCACCCGCAGGCACTGCGACTGGCTCGCCGACATGAGCCCCCAGCCCTGCGGCCGAGCTCGCGCCAGTGGGTGCCGCCGGAGCCGCGGGGCGACGTGAACCGGCAGCGGCCGCAGGGGCGGCGGCGCCCTGCCCTTCATTGTCGAATCGGCCACCCACGGGCTTCAAGCGCTGAAACATGTCCGTGCCGACCCAGGCCTCCGACTCTGTCGCGTCCAGGTGGGGTTGGCTGCGAACAATGTGGGGCGTGATGGACAGTACCAATTCGGTCTTGGAATGGCTGTTGGTCTGGTCGCTGAACAGACGACCGAGCAGCGGGATGTCAGCCAGGCCGGGCAGGCCCGCCGTGTTGTTCTGCTCATCCGTGCTGATCAGGCCGGCCAGCAGCTGCGTCTCACCGTCGTGAAGGCGCAGCACCGTCGAGGCATCTCGCGTACTGATCTGGTAGGCGACGGTGCCGCTGGCGGTCTTGGTCTGCGTGCCGAGAGCGCTGACTTCCAGGTTCAGGCGAATGGCTACGTCGTCATCGGGAAAGACTTCGGGCTCGACTTCGAGCTTGATGCCCACATCTTGGTAGCTGACCGATTCCGAGACGAAGCCCGACGCACCCGGCGTGGTGGTGGCCGTGATGATCGGGATCTTGTCGCCGATGAGAATCTTGGCTTTCTCGCCGCTGCGTGTGCGCAGCTTGGGATTGGCCAGCGTCTGTACGTCCCCGATCTTGCGTTGAGCATTGATAGACGCCGAGCCCAGGCTCACGCCGATGTTGTCTCTGTGGAGCGGAAAACTGCCAAGCGTGAGGTTGGTGCCACCGGCCAACGTCAACGGCGTCAGGCTCACCGAACTCGGCAGGCTCACACCCAACTCCGTGAGGCGATCGGCGCTGACTTCCAGCACTTCAGCCTCGATGAGCACCTCGGCATCCGGGTTGTCGAACAAGGTGATCAAGCGTTCGGCAAGTTGGATGTTTTCGAGGCTGTCGTGCAGCACGAGCAGGTGATGACGATCGTCGACGTACGGATCGCGCAGCTTCATCGACGCCTTCAGAAACGCCGCCGCGCCCTTCGCATCGCCGTTGGCCAAGTAGAAGGCCTTGACCAGTTGTTCCTGGTGCTCGCGTTGCTTCTCGGGCGAGTTCGGATAAATCAGGATGGTCTTGGAGTCCAGCACCTTGCGCGAGAGCTGGCTGGTGGTCAGGATCATGTCGAGCGCGTCGTCGAAGCGCACGGATGAGGCGTAGACCGTCACGCGTTGGTCCCGGATGTCCTTGTCCAACACAAAATTGATGCCGCTGGTGCGGCTGACGACGTCCAGTACGCTACGGATGTTGGCGTCGTGAAAATCCAGCGAGATGGGCTTTGTCGGGGCCAGCCCGCGCTGCATCGCACGCACCTGGGCCTGTCGTTGGTCGACGGCCAAGCGATGCTGCAATGCCAGCAGGTCGGGGTTGCGCCGGTTGTCCTTGAGTGCGTCGTTGACCAGTTTGAGAGCCGCGTCAACCTGGCCCGCCGACGACAGCTCGCTGGCTTGGTCGATCGCCGCCGTCTGGCGCCGCCGTACATTCAAATCTGCCAGTAGCGCGCTGGCGCGCTGACCGCTTGAATCAAAGACCTGGGCCCGGCGAAGCGCCTTTTCTGCCAGATCGAGGTTGCCAGCCGCCTCGGCCGAACGCGACTGCTCGACCAATTGATTGAGCGCCTGGGCGCGGGCCAGCAAGAGGCGGCCCCGCAGTTGCGCACTGTCGGGATACTTGGCGACGCCCGTCTCGAGCGCCTGAACGGCGTGCTCGTAGTCGCCGTGTGCCGCCAGTTGCTCAGCGTCATCGCGAATGCGGTCGACCGCGCAGCCAGCGAGCACGAGCGCGCAGGCCAGTCCAAGCGCCGTTGGTACAGCGCGCAAGTTCACCAGTAGTTTCAAACGAACTTTCTCCCCGGACCTTGCATCTTCAGACGCTATTGTTGGCTCGTCGCGTGCAGCGGAATCGAAACCGTCGAATGCTGCTGCGTGGCCGAATGCACGAGCACGACCGCATTGTCGCTGATCGATTCGACTGCCCAACCGCCGTCCAGACGGGTACCGGTATCGACGGCCACGGGTGACCCTTCGACACCGCGCGCGACGTAGGTGAGGCGTTGGCCGCCTTGGACCAGCACCCGGCCCCAGAACCGGTAGTCGGACACCGGCGGCGGGGGAGCGGGCGGCGGCGGAGCGACGACCGCAGCGACGACAGGCTTTGGCGCGGGTGGTGGCGTCACGATGAACGGATTTCTGGTCGCAGGCTCAATGTTCACCGCGGGCCAATGGGCCGGAAGCGCATCGGCGGATGCCGCAGGCGCTGCGCCCACACCAGCGGCAAGGACTGTCGGCGGCGACGAGTCAGTTTCTAAGTTTCCGGTTGAGGGTCGCGCGGGGGCAGCAGCGACGACGGTCGCGATCGCGCCATTCGTGGCCGGCGCGGGGTTGAGCAGCGCCCAGGCAGACAGTGCTCCAGTGCCTGCGAGAACGCCCAGCAGCGCGCGGTTCACCGCGGCAGCTCCGACGGTCGCGTGTACTGAATCATTTCGAGGGTCGCCTCGTCGTCGGCGCGGTCAGCCGGGGGCAATGCCGTTGCGCTCGTTGTCGCACCCGGGGGCGCGGACACGTCAGCATGATGACGGATCGTCATGCGTTCCAGAACAAGGCCCGGATATTTCTCGATCAGGGCGATCCAGACCGTCTTGATGTCTCGGTAGTCACCACGCAGTTGAAGCGTGAGTCGGCTTTGTCCCAAGGTCTTGGGGTCCGCCTTGAGAGGCTCGGTTTGCATCTGCACGACGATGACGCGCGCCTCGCGGGCAATCTTGGCGGCGAACCGAATCTGCGCATCACTGGGAGCTACAGCAGGGAGTTCGGCGACGAAGTCGCTTGCCGCGTTCGATGGAGGTGCCACCGCAATGGCCGGCTCAGAACCGGTGCTGGCGCCCAACCTCGGCGACGGCACTGGCATTTGCTGCGCCTTTCGCAGCGCTGGCAGCACCTGAACGATGTCATATGTCGACAACGCCATAGAGGCGACGCCGCCGACCAGGAGCGCTGCCAAGGTCAAGCGAGCAAGCAATTCCTGTGTCGAGGGCGCAAGTTCGCCGACGAAGTTGGACAGATGCTCGAAGTTGAATCGCATGGTGCGTGTTAAATGCCATGCGTCGCGAAAGCGTTGCCTCGGCACGGAGCGGAAGGAGCATCGCTCCGCGCTCGTTCGAGGTGTCCACTGGTTGCGCTAAAACGATGAGGTATGACCACGGAATCTGCCGTCAAGCTCTCAGCTTCATTCCGGCTGGATCAGGAATTCATCGATTGATCTTCCGCCATCGATCGCAGCCATCAGCCACTTCGGCTTGAGACCTCGGCCCGTCCACGTTGAGCCCGTGATCGGATCTCGAAACTTTGCTGCAACCTTCTTCCCCATCCCCGTGGCAGTCTTGCCCTTCGCAGTTGCAATCAAGTCGGCTGGCGTCAACTGGTACTCTGCCATCAGCCTTTGCACCCTGGAGATTGCCTCTGCCCTCACTGAGGCCCGGGCGTCTTGAATCTGGCGCTCGAGCGCTGCTTGCTGTGCGATCAGTTCACTGAGCGAGGTCGCCATGGTAGTTGCGAATCAGTCGTTGGAAGGACATTCTCTCATTCAGCCCACCTAGATTGCCTTCCGACGCGCCGAAGGTCGGCAGCGCAATGGCCGGGCGGTGCAGAGAATCCCTCGCGTCACGAAGTGTTCGCCCAGGCTCGAGGCGTCTCCGCGAGCAAGCTGCGTAGCAGCGCACGGCGCGCTCTCCATGTTTGTCGAGGACACTCCGTTCTACCCGGCCAATCGCCTGGCGTTCCTGCAATCCGACGCTGCAGCCCTCGCTCGAGCTCTGGGTGGCATGGGCGGCGCCAGCGAGTTCGTCTTGCATTCCGGCCAGCAGTTGCGGCCCGGCTAGCTACGGTGGGATCTGTACGACAGCGACGCCGACCCGGAGGGCTTCAAGGACAAGTACACGGGGATCCAGAACGGCAGGATCAACCGCTGACGAATGGCGCAGGGACCCCCCGTAGACTCGGTGCAGGGAGGCCTGTCCATGACGTTCGATACTGTCGATTCACCCAGCATCCAGTTCCTGCGGGACACAGCGGCCAAGCACTTCGTATGCATGAGCTTTCGCGCGCTGGGGCCTGACGGATCGAGTCGGTTCCTCTACGCATCGTGCTTCTTGGTCGAGGTCGAGTCGCACTGGTTCCTTGTCACAGCAGGCCACGTGATCACCGACATCCGCCAGGGCTGCGCTCTCGGCACCGCGTACTCGGAGTTCACCTTGCACGACAAGCTGGCGGGCAATCGGTTTCCGTTCGGTGTGCCTATTCCGTTCGACGACGACGCGTGGATCGTGTTCGACACGCAGGACGCAGACATCGCTGCCACGCCATTGTCCTGGCTGATCGTCGACAACCTCAAGGCCGGTGGCATCGCACCGATCGGTGAGGTCGCGTGGGGGCCGCCGCCTTTCGAGGACTACGACCACTGGCTGCTGACGGGCATCCCTGCGGAGTCCTACGAGCGAGCGGGGAGCCAACACCTTTTGAGGCTCACGATCGTGCCGCTGCAGCCAACCCAGGCACCGGCCGGCGTGCCCCAGGTGGACGCCAGCGGCGTCGAAGGCGCGATCGCCGGAGACTTCCCACCGCAGTACGGCAAGATCATCACTCGGCCAGACCTGGACACTGCGCACGTCGCCGACGTCCGGGGGATGAGCGGCTCACCGGTGTATGGCCTTCGGGCTGAAGGTGGGAAGCTGAAGTACTGGCTGCTGGGAATCGAGAGCAGTTGGTACGAGGGGGCGCGCGTCGTGAAGTTCAATCCGTCGATCTGCTTCTTCACCGCATTCCAGCTGGCCATCAGGCGGCTTGGCGAAGGCGAGGGCCCGGCCAGCGCAGTCGATTGAAGGCACCGGTCAGTACAGGCTCGGGCACTTGTACGGGGTAAACGAGCCCTTCTTCATGCCGGCACCTATGGTCTGCGGAATGAAAACGCTGACCTGGCGGCTCTGGTCGGTCGCAATGAGCGCCTTGCAGCCGTACGAGCAGCTGGTCTCGTCGGTTACGAAGCAGGCACCCGCTGTGGTCTTGTAGAACCCGCGTGGCCACTGGAAGCAGTCGAACTTGCCACCGATCGGACAGCTCACCTGCTGGATGTCGCCAGCGTAGATGATCGTCTTGCCCTGCAGTTCCTCGAGGTCGTCAAGAACTCCGGCGGTCGCCGACAGCGGGAGCGCGCAAACGACAAGCACGGCGGCGAAAACGGGGGCATGCATGGTGGCCTTTCCGAGCTGCAGGCGCGTTCAGAGCAGCGTGTAGCGGCGAGTCCCGTCAAGCGACTGAAACACCTTCGGATCGTCGGTGGGATTGAGCCGGTCGCCAGTCCCCAGCCGGTACGAGGGAAGGCCAGCGAAGCTCGATCGCCCGCTGAGGTTGCTCGTGTCGACCTCGCTCGAGGTGCGCTCGATGATGCAGGCCTCGCCGCCCGGGCCCTTCGCGTGGAGTCGTTCGGTGCTCATGCGCGGATGGTACCGGGTTCAGCCTGATCGCCGCCGGCGAAGTCGAAGGCACGTCCGACGGCTGCGTGAGCCCGCTGCTTCATGTCCTCCAGCAACCTCAGGAACTCCGCCTCGTCGGCCTCGAGGTGCAACTCAGCGCGCAGCGCGGATACCTGCCGCACCATCAGTTGCTGGGCGGCCATCAACTGCTCGAAGTTGCCCTCGAACCAGGCCTTCCGCAATGGCAATGTCGACATGAAGGCCGCATCCCTGTTTCGCCGAAGGTCAGCAAGTGCGCTCGAGATCCACTGGCTCGATGCCGTGAGCGCCTTCAGCTTGTCGTCGTCGCGATCAGCAACCGCGGTGCGTGCCTCGACATCCACGGCCCGCAGATCCTCCTCGCCGTGAGCAATGCGGCGATCAAACTGCCGAACGACCTCCATCGCCTGGCGAGTAGGGACTGAAGACGTAAGCGCCGCCATGAAGTACTCGGACATGGTCGACGCGAGATTCCGAGACAGGCGCGCAGCTGGGGCATCAGCAACCAGCCAGACCTTCGCATTGGACTTAAGGAACGCCTGCAACGCATTCGTGTCGCCCTCGGCTCCAACTGGGCGATCAGCAAGCCCGCCGATCGCCGCCAAGAGAGCGTGGATGTCCTCCACGGCCTGTCCGTAGATTTCTCGTCGGATCGCCGACTTGCGATCTTCGTTCTTCTGGTTAGCATCGTGTTCGCGTTGGGCCGCAGCCTGCCGGTCGTCGCGCTTGTGCTGCTCGCGCAGACGTCGCAAGCTCGCCCGATTGGATTGCCACGATGTCAGAAATGAAACGAAGGCCCCAGCCAGGGCGCCGATGACGCCGGACCAGACGACGGCAGGCACCGTGGAGAACCAGGAGACGACGACGGGTGCTGAGCTTGGAGCGGTCATTGCGCAAGGCCGGAGGCTGGATGGCGGTACTGATGAGCATACCGAGCGCGGGCTCACCGGGCGAGCCTGCCGCTTGCCACGATGAGGCCATGACCCCACTTACCATCCGCCTCGCCGCAGGCGACACCATGCGTGCGATCACGAGCCAGAACCTGCACGAGATCAGCCGCCTGTCGACGCTCTACATCCCCCTGCGCGACTTCATCGCGACGGAGACCGACCCCGATGCCCTGAAGCACGGCGGCGTTGCTCACGAACGCACCCTTGCCGACTACATGCATGCGCCTCTTTCCGGACGCACTCGTCGCGCCGTGCTGCTTCAGTGATCGAGCGTCCCGCGGCGACCTGATTTGCCACAGCGCCGAGTCGACGATGGCCTTCGGTCCGCAGCCGTGAGCTTTGCGACTCTTCGACCGACCCGCGCAGCCCCGTCATAGTCCAGTCCCTTGGGCCGAGCCAACGATGGTTGGCGTCAACTGGCGTATGCTGCTCATCCATTTAGACTGCCCGACTACTACGGGCGGCAAAAAGCTTGGGTGGGAGACCTATGCCAACGAAGGATTTCCGCGTCTACTTCGCGACGACAGCCTGCGGGCCACAGGCCACGCCGCTGGCGCCCACACTCCGTGAACTCTTCACAGAACATGGTGCGAACTTGCCGGCCGTCGAGTTGGGTGATGACAACTACCAGGTTCGCAATCTGGTGCGCACCGGCACGGTCTGGGTGGGTGAATTCGCAAAGTTGCGGGACGATGCGCCCCACATCGTTGATCTGAACGACGATGAGGTCGAAATCGGCCTCGAGGAGGGCGAGCGAGTCATCGACAAGTGCGTATTCATCTATCGTGAGCGGAGGGACGTGTTGGTCTGGCAGGTGAATAGGCCAGCCGGTGGCCTGTCGAAATTCGCCTCCTACTGGAGTGTCCTGCTCGACGTCCTGGTTTCAATTCCTCAAGTGATGAACAACGCCGAGATCGACCGGGTTCTAAACGGCCAGCTGTACGAACTCACGTTCGCATATGACAGACCCGACCAACTCGACGACGCTGCCCCCGCATGGAACCAAAAGGCATTCGATCTGATGGAGAACGTGCACGCCGCGCATGCGAAGTTCACCATGCGCGCGCCGCGGGGTGGAGGGCTCACGAACCCTGCGAAGAACTGGATTCGCCGCATGCTGCACGGGGTCAATGGCTTCGAGAAGATCCGCGTTAGGATGACTGACGACACGGATCCGATCGACCTGTTCATGTCGCCATTGAAGGACAGCATCACGGTCGAGCTCATCAATCGCTACCCCTCGCGAGCGCAGGTGCAGCAAGAACTGGAGGACGCATATGAACGTAAGCGCCATGCCCTCCCCGCAGTTGCGGCGCCCTGATCGACTGGTTTTCACCGTGCGATCCACATATCTTCCCATTGCTGTCGGCGCCCTCATCGGCGCTGTAGACTGGCACTGGGAGGTAGTCAAGGCAATTTCAGACTCCGGTTCTGCTTGCGCCCTAGGTGGTGCTGTGGCCAGCGTGGGCGCGACGCTACTCGGCTTCATGCTCGCAGCGATGGCAGTACTTGCCAGCATCAATCAGACGCACCTTGTTGCGATGATGCGGAAGTACGGCCACTACGACGACCTACTGGGCACGCTGTTCATGGGCTGTGTCCTCATGCTAGCTTGCACGATTTCCGGATTCGTGGTTCTCTTCGGGATGACGCTGTCGGTTCATGTCATCGCGGTCATTCTTGGCTTGCACGTGGCGGCGCTCTTCTCACTACTCGACGTAGGCAGAAAGTTCCGACTGATGCTCTCGAATCTCAGGTCGGAGTAGAAGTCCAACCGGCGTCCCTGAGCCACTCCTCGACCTTCGTCCAGGCGTATCAGTGACTCAGCCAGCTCCGGACGGCTGCGGACGTGGAGCCGAACGCTGTCGATGAAGTGCCGCGCGCTCTCGAGAATGGAGCCACCTGGTCCGGCCGCGGGCTCGAGCCGAAGTGGCTGGTCGAGCCGCTTGCTGCCGGCCGCCAGGTCGCCGACTTCGCGATCTGAGATCGACAGGCTATCGGCCTCGCGTTACGAAGCGGCCGTGGATCGGGCTCTACGAGTCCATGCGCCAAGGTTGATCGTTCGCAGAGGATATGCGCCGAGACTCACGCAAGGTGCAGCCCGCCTCAAGCACCACGCCGAGCCAAGTAGTTCTGCAGCAAGAACCAGCACATGTTGAGCGCGAAAGAACGGCCAAGCCGGGTCATCTGCGCCTCAGAGATTCCGATGGCCATCGGCCGGTGTGCGCCGGTGCTCAGGAAGAAGTAGACGCTGGCGAGGCCCTTCTCCTCCTCGGCGGAAATTGCGCAGGACGTGCGCAAGTAGCTGATGATCGAACCCCACTTGGCGCGGTCGAAGGGCAAGGGGGTTACCTTTGCGCTGCCAGCGAGGTCGTGAGCGATGTCACCGGCGAGTGTCTCAAGAGCAACCCTGGCATTGACCAGAGAGGCGTTGTAGTCGGGCGAATTCGATCGGAAGGCCTGGGCGGAGTCGTCGATTTTCTGGGTGATGGACTCGCTGCTGCGTGCGCCTGAACTGCGCAGAGCTTCGACCAGGTCGTCATCGATGAGCGATGCATCTGCGATCGACGGATCAGTCTGCAGCAACCACTTCTTGTCGACCTGGTAGCCATCGAGGGCGAGACATTGCACCAGGTCGTGCATTCGCTCGTCGAAGCGGTACTTCGGGGTGACATGGTGTCGCAGGTTGCCTTCAGTGGCTACGAGCTCCGCGAGAACGCTTATCACTTGGTGATCCTGCAAGTTCCGGACAGCATTCAGGATGTCGAACATCTCGGTGCCAAGACCGAGGTTGATGTGACCGTCGTGCTTGGAGATCAGCGTCACGACGTTGAGTGTCGGTTGCTGTTCGAGCAGTTGGGCCAGGGAATATCGCGTTCGCTTTCCGATCATCACGCATCACCCCACTTGCCGCCCAGACTCGTCGCTACGTTCATGCCGTCAAGCGATTCCAAGGCAGGCAGCCAGACAACATTCGGCTCCAAAATGAAAGGCTTCTCCAGGACTTGTCGGGCCCGGAGAAGAAAGCCTCGGCGTGGATTGCGTCAGAGAGACACCTGCTCAGGGAGGTGACGCAGATGGCCGCCACCCCAAGGCCACCGCCGTCGTCGACTCTACTGAGCGCATTTTCAATCAACTAGTGCTACGCGCACCCGGCATCACCCGCAGCGTCCGGGACTCGCGGAAATTGACGCCGTCGAGCGGGACGCAACCCCCTTGCCCCAGATCCTCGCGCAGGGCCCGCGGCAGAGCCAGAGCCAGCCAAGCGCCGGTGTGCGCCAGGGCGCTGGCCTCGACGTCGACCTGGATGAAGGTGGGCTCGGTGCAGCCCACGCGCATCCAGCAGAGCCGCTCCAGCGGCTCGGTGACTGAGGTCGTGATCGCCGCCAGGCTGTTCCGCGCGAACTCACGCTGGAGGAACGTGCCGGCGGCACACCGCAGGTCGACCTCGACATGGGCTTCGTTCCCATCTTGCAGGGCCCGAGAGGTGACAACGACCACCGAGAAGCCGGTGACCTCCTGATCCCTCATCGCCCAGAATCGGATGGCGCGGGTCTGGGTGGCCATCTGGTCATCCTCGTCGTCGTCATGGCCCACGGTCAGCGTGGACTGGCCGAACGGGCCGTCGCCCAGGCAGGCGAGGGCGGTCTTCAGCTCGCCGCCCAGCAGCTCGGTTCCGAGACCACGGTCGACGAACGCCTGGGCCTTGGTCAGCAGCTGCTGCTCGTCCAGGCCGGCGGGGTTGTCGGCGTAGAGCAGGATGCCGCGACCCGCGTCCTCAGTGGGCCGGCCTGCGTCGTCAGTGGCCTGGAACAGGTCGTGGGCCAGGCCGGCGTAGAACGGGTGGCCCTTGCCGATCGTCGCGAGCCGCGGGTAGCGCGGATGGCGCGAGGCCGTCGTCCACAGCAGCTCGCACAACACATCCCAGCCGGGAAGTTGGGTGCCCACGAGCTTGAGCAGACGATGCTCGAGCGCCTGGCGGCGCACGAGGGCCTCCTCGCGATCTTCGGGTACGAGTTCGCGGCCGTTGGGGCCGTCCCGGTACCGCAAGTCTCGTGTGGGCTCCTGAGTCAACGCGGTATTGGCCACAAGATCGTGCCAGTCACGGTACCCGTACACGCTTGCCGCCCAGTTCATCGAACGCATGTGTCCGAGGCCTGGGAAGACGGGCTGGAAGCGCTGGGCCAGCGCCAGCGGGCGAGACAGAGATGTGAAGCGGAAACGCATGGGCAATCCTTGCCAAACAGGGTGAGTCGACGTCGTCCCCTCGGCCAACACTGTTGGGCCAGGCATTGCAGCGCTGCTCAAACAGGCGCGATGACGGAGTCATCATGGAGATGCCCTGAGGGGCTTTGCCAGTGGGGACGGGCGCGAGTCTCGATTCCGCTGCAAGCATTCTCGCCACAGTCATCCCTTCGCGTCAAGCGGGCTTGGATATGCTGGCGGCATGAAACGTCTCGTCTTCGCCATGGGCCTGGTTCTCGCCGCCGCTGCGCATGCGCAGGGCAACTGCGGCAAGCCTGAGGCGTTCCGCAACGGGTTCAATACGGCGCTGGCCGACAGCCACGTGGACGTCCGCGTCGCGCGCATCGTCAACGTCGAAGACCGCGGCACGTTCGGTTGCCATCTCGTCCTCGACATGGACAACGGAGACCAGATCGGCGGCATGATCGTCACGCGGCAAACCACCGATGCGCAGTGGACGCCGGACGACGGCCGCCAGCCCCCGGACTATGAATGGCGCGTGATGCTCAAAGGCCTCGTCCTCAGCCTGGCGGACCTCGCCGACGCACCGAAGCCGCCGGCCGACACTGCAATCGCACCCGAGATTCGCGCGCGCATGGACGCAAACCCAAGGTCTGTGCCAGCGTTCGACGCCAACCAGATATGCAACAGCATCGGTGCCGGACTGCCTCCGAACGAACGCATCGTGTTGATGCAACCGCAGTTGAATGACATCCTGATCGACGCTGGCAAGGTCAAGGAGCAGCGGGCCGCCGCGGTCAAGAAGCTAGCCGCCGGCGGCATGTCGAAGATAGACATCGACCGCACCATCGAGCTGTACCGCTTCCTGGACTGGCGAGCAAGGCACCAGGATGGGCTCTACAGGTTCATGACCAACACGTGCCTGAACCAGTGGTTGTTGGAGCTGCACGATTGAGGATTCAAGGACTAACGCTTCAGGGCGCCTTAGCCCGCTTGGCGTCCTGCGCCTGCAACGATCCTGGCATTGCAGCAGTCCGACACCGCAGCGCTCGCTCGAGCTCTGGGTGGCATGGACGCAGCCAGGAATTTCGCTTTTGGCATGCGCCCTCACGGCGCCTTGGGCGGTATCACCGCCCGCCAGGCCGTCAGCAACGGCGGCCTGTAGCGCCTCCTCGAACTGGTCGGAGACCGGGCACGCGAGAAGTGCGTTCAGCAGGCCGCTTCCCAGCGCTTCTCCACGTCTGCCGGCCTCGCCAGATCCGGGCAAGGGCGTCGCGCACGCCTCCTCGCAGATCCGGCGTGCTACTTCGGCAATCCCGAAACTCCGCAATCTGTGAATTCCTGGGGTGCATGGTGCCCGCGCTAGAAGCAGTTCGATGGGTATTGGAGATGGATGGAATTGCCGGCCCGCCACTATGGGGCAAGAAACGTGTGCCAAGCGCTCCCTTTAACAGCTTCAGCGACTTTACTAGACGTTTTGGCCAGAGCAGGCTCACATCTTGAAGGCCCGTGGTGCGGCTGAGCCGGATCGGGCTCTGCCTTGATGGGGAGCGGTTCGGAGTCGCACGAACGCTCGCCGCATGCGTCTTCAGAACCTTCCAGCCAGCACCCCACTCATCAACTCGAGATGATGCTCGACCTCCAACTGCTTGTTCGTCCCAAGCGCAGGCGGATCATTCGTATTGGCGCGATTGAGGTAGTCGCTCGCCGCCTCCGTCACCCCGAAGCTGCTGTCGGCGCGTTTGGTGGCCTTCTTGAACTTTGCCAACGCCTCCATGAACTTCCCGTCGTTGTCCTGGACTGCCTGGTTGGTTTCATCCGAGACAAAATGCTCCACCCAGATCTCACCTTGCGGCTTGGCAAGGTGGATGTGCGTCATGTGGAACGCGACGGCGCCCGGAGGGCCTCCACCGTCCGACGGCTGGGGCGGCAAGATCGTGTAGTCAGAGAAACCTGCCCATCCCGACGCCTTCCATGTGAGGTGCTTGTCAGTGAACGGATGACGGCCCGCATAGTCGGCATTCCGAGGCCGATGCGGGAACCGATCCTCGACCCACACGCACTTGGGCTTCTCAAACAACGTGACGTTGGTTTGCGTGGGGCTTGGGGTCTTGAAGAAAACGCGTTGAATCGTCACTCCAGCTAGAGCGCCAACAACTTTCGCCAGGTCGAGTGACGTCGGGGTGATTGCCAGGCCGATCTCTTCACCCTTGAACGCTTGAACGAAGCGTTTGACGACCGTCGGCGTGAGCGCGTCACTGACCAGAAGCGTCGGGCGTGTGGTCTTGCGGGCCTTCATTTCGCCGAATGCGGCGAGTCCCCAGGCGAGCCTGTCAGACTCGGACGCCTTTCTGAAATCAAGCAAGGCCGGGTTGACGACTACCCAGTTGGTGAGCTTCTTCTTCTCGGACGCGTCGAGCGTCTTGACGAGCGATCCGAATTTGTTTTTAACGGGTTCGATGATGGGTTGAACCTGACCTTCGTCGGCGAGCATTTCAGCCAGCCCTCGCACGGCAATCAGTTCCTTCTGCTTACCGTATAGGTATGGAAAGTACATTTTGGGATTACGAGGTGATACACCCCCTAATCGTCACCTATCCTGTCGAGTGGCTATATCACCCAAACGGGTGATGCAAGCGTTGGCTAGACGTGCTCGAAGAGTGCGGCCGTCAGTCGCTCCTGGCCTATCCCAGAGAGGGCTTCGCTCAAACCGAGCAAGCGAACGCTGGTGGGCAGCGACCGGACAAAGTCGGCAGTGGTTGCGTCAGTCGTCCTGCGCCGCAGTTCGGTCACGGCCTCCGCATGTGCGACTTCTTGTTCGAGCTCGCAGAAGAGTGCCTTTGCCTCGGCAAACAGACGCCCGCGCGGCACCAAACCGTCCCACTGGTGCGTGCGCTCCAGGATTCGGAGGTACTCGGATCTCCGAAGAACATTGAACAGTCCGTCCAGGTCGAGGCGCGACATGTCGCTTGTTGCTTCCTTGACGGTCGACAACGACCCACGGTCTGTGAGCACCATGACTCCGACGTCGTTCGGGACGATGCGCAGGACGCCATCAACGGCTGGGCCGTAGGTCACGACGTTTACCTTGTCGAAGATGCGCATGTAGTCGCGTAGCTGGTCAGGCAGGCGCGCGAGCGTGTCGTACTCAGTTTTGATTTCGTAAGCTGTCGACGTACCGTTGAAGACCGCCACGTCGAGGATGGACTGACCGGTGCGCAGCTCGCTCACGAGCGAAGCCGTTCGAGGTGAGTGCCGCGCGAAGACGATCTTCGAGGCGATTTCGTTCTTATAGATGTACTCGGACCGGAAGCTTAGGGTCAGGCGCTTGTAGGCGCACTGGAGCACGTCGGCCATGGGCACTGAACTGCTGCCGCAGACGAGTTCTCGCGCACCCCGGGCGAACTCTGGCAAGCGACCCTGCGCGAGACCGGCGAACACGGGCCTGCTGAAGAGCTGGGCCAGCTTCCGCAGGTCGTTGGCGAGGAGGGCGGTGTCGAGGGTGCGGGGCATTGTGAGGAACGCGTGGGATAGGTCTCCCGTGTAGCGACCGTCCTATATTTTGCCTTGTTCGCGCCAAGCGTCGTCTGCAGCGACGACGGGAACATGTTGCATGCGCGGGATTCCACAGCACGTGGCCTGGTCGAGTTCCTTGAGTGAGTTGGCATCAGCGGAACGCCGCTCATAGCAGTAATCCGGCTCCAAGCTCATCGTGAATACTCGGTTCAAGACCGCGCGTGGGTGGTCACGAATGACCTCGTAGGTCGTTACTAGGTACTGATTCAGGTCACCGAGGACGCCTAAACCCTCGCCCAACCTCGTGAAAAGTGCAGCCGATCCGACAAACGGCTCGATGTAGCGCCGGCGATGCGAGGGTGTCGCAGAAACAAGCATGGGCAAGAGTTTCTTCTTGCTTCCGGCCCATCTCAGCAGCGATTCCCCCATCCTCTCCTCCAAAGCGGCCTCAGAGCCGCAACGCTTGCATTAGCCAAGATTATGCACATAAACTTAGGCTATGCAATCTTCACTCACATACGCGGAGGCCGTCGAGCTCTGGCTCGTGGTCAGGCGCGTCCCGTTGTCTGCCGCCAGCGAGCGTGCTTACCGAGGCGAAGTCGGTCGCCTGGCTGCCTACGCAGCCAGCGTGTTGAAGTCTTTGCACGCCGGCGAACTCAGCGAGAACGAATGGCTTGAGTACCTTCGCTCGATGAAGTTCGATCGGTCCTCCATCCTGCCTCGACGAAGCGTCACTCTTTCACCTAGCAGTCTTGACCAGGCGCGCCGCATAACGGCCAGCTTTCTGCGCTGGCTGCATGACCAGGGTGTCCTTTCGTGGACGCCTGACCGGGTGGTCGCTAGGGGCACCAGTAGAGCCCGGTCACCGATCGTGCTGGTGCCACTCGCCAATCGGCCCGAAGCGGCATGCGAATTTCGGGCTGCGCTGTCTGGGAACCTACCGGCGTCCCCATCGTTGAAGGAACTCCGCGCTCACCTTGTGCTGAACTTCGCCTATTGGGGCGGCCTGACTACGAGCGAGATCGCGCAGTTGAAGGTCAGCAATCTGCGCGTGCTACCTGGCCAGCGTGGGCTGGATATTCGGTTGGAATCGCCCCAGTCTCCTCCCGCGCAACCACACCATGTCGCCAAGCTGTGGCGCAAGTACCTTGCGGTACGCACCGAAATCGCTGGGCACCTGAATCCTGAACGGCCTGCGATTGTTGGGCTTCGTACGAGTGAGCCGCTCTCAAGCTGGGCAGTCTGGGCGATCATGAAGGAGTGGGAGGAGTCGTTCGGGAGAAGGCTTACCTCAAGCAGTCTTCGGCGCGACTATTTGGATACCCGAACAGGAGTCGCGCGCCAGGAGCTACAGCGCATATCGGACTACACGCGTTGCACATATGTCGACTACAGATCTTCGAAGGCTCTAGGCGCACCAAGCTGAGGGCCACCTCACGGGACCAATCGCATGGAGCGGAGGCGGCAAACCACTTCCTCCCCTAGCATCTCGCAGAATTGGTCACGTGTCGAATGAGCGCACACGTCCGCGCCATACCAAGCTATGCGCGGCGTGCGGTCAGCGATTCAGCGCCGGATTTCAAATGCTGTCGACGTGTATCGTCTCGAGCCACCAGTGTGCGAAGGCCGCAAGATCTTCATGAAGAGAACGAGCCGCAGAAATGTTCTGCCCGCTGTTGGGCGATCCAGCCGCATGGGTGCGAAGCAGCGCCGTGTGGATGCTGCTTGGAAGACCGACGAGATACGGCAGATAGTCATCTACGAACGCAACCGGTCTAAGGACGCCAAGCGCGGATGCCTTCGGATTTCCGCCGACTTCCGAACTACTCGTCGCGATCACCCGCTCGATTGGGAATCCGAGGCTTTGCAAGTTTCTCAGCCGGGCACTTTCGAAGGCCACATCCAATGCGGACACGCAGACAAGTTCGTAGCCGACATCACGCAAAGAATGCGTGGCTGCAACTGCGCCCGGCACGGCGGGCATCGATGACCAGAAGGCCTCATCGAAGTGGCGCCTGAAGTGGTCGAGACGTTCGCCCTCGAGTCGATCAACCTCCCAACGGTCGATCGGCCAGTACGCATCCGGATTTCGCTCATTGGGAAAGACTCCGAACGCACGCTGCCATGCATGCGGATAGGCTGCGCCGTAGTCGAGTAGGACGCCGTCGGCATCGAGCGCGATGATTGGTCTTTTCATAGTTCACCTATTTGCGTCGCCTAATGCGATCCAGGTCGGAGTTGAATGCGGGCTCAAGTGCAGATCAAGACCATCAAGGTGGTGATGGCGGCACGGGCCAGTACAGAAAGCCCGCGTTGTCTTCATACGCCAGCGGGAAATGGCGGAGCGTAGCCTCGAGGACATCTCGTCCGTCCACGGTCACTGCGACGCCAGCAGCGGCCAACTGCTCAAGCAGCGAACGTGCCCCCCGGACGGCCGCGGCTTGCGCCGATGTCAGTTTGATCAGCGCGCCTTCACCCATAGCATCAATGACTGCGCCATCGGGCAACGCGGGAACAAGCCTGCAAGCCAGCTCCGCCAAGTCTATGGGCGCCGAAGTTTCAACCAGCAGTTCGTTCAAGATCGCTGCACCCCAGTGCAGCGCTCGGCATCGCTCGAAATTTGTCGTCACCATCACCTCCTTGGTTGTCTAGGAACTACATGCGCGGCAGTCGTAGCCTGCGGTGCATCGTCCGAACCCTAGTGGCGAACCACAGATCGCGCCCACAGGGAAACCGCCGCTTCAGTCGCAGCACGGGCTTGGCGAGCGCTGGTAATGCGCGCGATATCGAAATCAAGCTCCCCGACCGATGGGATGGTGCCCGTCGGTACCTGCCAACGCTGCTCGAGTTCGGCGATGACGGCAGCGCAAACGCTCGGAAGGTCTTCGCGCCGCGGCTGTGGTACCTGCAGGATGCGAAGACGAGACTGCAGCGGCCTGGAGATTCCCCTCAACGCGTTGGCAGTGCAAAGCCAACTCACCTTCGAAAAGTCGCACTCGGTCTTGAGGAAGCTGTCGTAGTGGCGGCAAGACGTTTCGGGCTCAAGCAGGCCCAGCAGAAACGAGTCAATCCCTCCGCCGGACCGGTGCGAGTCAGTCGCTTTGTCGAGTTCGTCAAGGATGACGAACGCCGACGCTGTTCGCCCGCGCGCCAGGAGGCTTGCCAAATCGCTGGGGCGCCCCGTCGCCCATCCACGACTCGTCCCGCCGATCAGCTTGGTGTCTGAGTTGCCGCCCAGGCAAACATCGAGGCGCGGAAGGGCAAGTTGCTCTGCGATTCGACGCGCAAGGCGTGACTTCCCTGCACCGGGCATGCCGATCAGCAATGTCGGCGGCAACGTGAGCTCCAGGACGCCGAGATTTGCTCGGCCCACCAAATCGTCGAAGATGACATCCAGCACCGTTCCTGCCCATGGAAATTCTGCGAGCAGTTGGGCCCTGTATCCCGCAAGAAGCGAAATCGAGGGCATACGTGCGACCGGGAGTGGCTCTTCGAGAACGCGATGGCGCGTGATTTCCTGAATATCTTGTTTGTCGGTGCTGTCAGGGATGGGGGTTCGACAAACGACATGCATCAAGTTGGCCGATGAAGCACCCGGCATGCCGTCAGGCGACGCGACCCCTGGGGAAGCAGCCGACTGAACCGCTAGCGACAGCCGTCCAAACTCAGCCAGCTTGTGCGCTGTTGGCAAACTGATTTGTGCGACTGTCGCCCGTACCAACGCCCTGTCGAGTTGCTGCCAAAGTGGTGTGCCGCAACGCTCCAGGTCGCGCCGCAGCTCTGCCTTGCTCGGTTTGCCGCAGTTGGCTGTGCCAACTTCGCAGTACGTGAACGCAAGCCAGAGCGCCTCAAGGCCGGCAAGGCAGTCCTCCCTGCGCCAAGCGGCGAAGGCAACTTCTCCAATCGCGCGTTCCTCGAGTAGTGCAGCGACGGTTCGTTGCACGGCTCGCGTGACACAAGCCATGGCCTCATGCTTGGACATCGAAGTCAAACGATGACTCTTGGCGATCGTAGCGAACGACAGGGACAAGGGCAGATCGAGGTCCGTGCCCGCAATGAACTCCCTCGCTGCGGTCATCAAGACACTGGGACGGCGAGAGATCCCTCCGATGAAGGCGACCACCGCCAGCCGGATCGGGGCGAGAAGGTCTCCCAGGCCATGTTCACGCTCCGCGGCAGTGACGGCACCCAGGAGTCGATCGACGAAGGCCTCGTTATATCTCGACCTACGAATCGCCGCCCGCATGCTCTCGTGGAACTCGCGCAGCACGGTCGTTGGGCAGGGGTGTGTCAGAAGCAAGCGGAGGGGCTCTCGCCAGCGAAATGGATCGAAACCAACGACCGAGGTCATCTCACCCAACAGGCGAGCAATGTTCCGGGCCAGTGGCGGGCTTCCGTTGTCCGCTGACTCAAGTGGCGGACGGGACTCTTTGACAACTGAATGTGCGCGCATGACGCTTCCTTTCCAGGGAGCGGTTGCGGTTCACGCGCAGTTTGAAGACGCGGTCGGAGAGCAACCTTCGGTTGTGGCCAGCAGACCTGCTGAACCAGGCGGCCGAGATGACCGTCGCCAGGACGATAGGACGCGCTCAGCGATGCCGTCAAATCGGCGCCCTACGAGCTCGTCGCGGGCTTTGAACCGCCGCACAACGGAAGAATCTGCCGACTCTCGGCCGGACTATGGATACATCTAAAGCTGGGCAGGCATAACCCCTTGTTGGAACAGGAGAAATTCGCGGCCATGGTTTGAGTTACACGACGACTCCCGGCCAAGCATTGCTTCACCTGCCTCGGCGAACGGCCGAAGAACGAGCTTTACTCCACCGCAAGATGACCTTAAGGCCCAGTCGCCGAGCAGATTTCGGCCAGACTATGAGTTAACCGGCTGGCAAACTATTGTTCAAGTCACACGGGTCCCCGGATTGCTAGCCCGTGCTGCCGCCCCACGAACCCGGAACACGCTTGGATCCGCACCGGAACGACCTCGTCGTCGCGCGCCCCGAAGGCCTCTATTGCGCGGCGGGCGACTTCTACATCGACCCCTGGCAGCCGGTCGCGCATGCGCTCGTCACGCATGCCCATGGCGACCACCTGCGGCCCGGCCATGGCCGCTACCTGACGTCCGAGGCCGGCCTGCACGTGGTGCGCCGGCGCGTCGGGCCGGTCGACCTGCAAGGCCTGCCCTACGGCGAGACGATCACGCATCGCGGCGTGCGCGTGTCGTTCCATCCGGCCGGACACGTGCTGGGTTCGGCGCAGATCCGCCTCGAGCACGCGGGCCAGGTCTGGGTCGTGTCGGGCGACTACAAGACCGGTCCCGACGCCACCTGCGCGCCGTTCGAGCCGGTGCGCTGCGACGTGTTCGTCACCGAATCGACGTTCGGGCTGCCGGTGTTCCGCTGGGCACCGCAGCAGGAGGTGTTCGACGCCCTGAACGCCTGGTGGCAGGACAACGCCGCGGCGGGTCGCGCGTCCATCGTCTACGCCTACTCGTTCGGCAAGGCGCAGCGCGTGCTGGCGGGCCTCGATCCGCGCATCGGCCCGCTGGTCGTGCACGGCGCGGTGGCGGCCATGGACGAGGCCTACCGCGAGTCGGGCGTCGAGTTGCCGCCCACGCGCAGCGTGCTGGAGACGCCGCCCGCGGACCTGCGCCGCTGCCTGGTCGTCGCGCCGCCGTCTGCGCAGGGCAGCGCCTGGACCAAACGCTTCGGCGAGCACGGCGACGCGTTCGCCTCGGGCTGGATGCTGCTGCGTGGCGCGCGCCGCCGGCGCAACGTCGATCGCGGCTTCATCCTGTCCGACCACGCCGACTGGCCGGGCCTGCTCGAGGCGATCGCCGCCTCGGGCGCGCCGCGCGTCATCGTCACCCACGGTTACGTCGACCCGCTGGTGCGCTACCTGCGCGAACAGGGCCTCGAGTCCGGCGCGTTCAAGACCGCGTACGGCGACGACGAGGACGCCGCCGAGGCCGACGAACCCGCGCCGGCCGCAGCGGCATGAAGGCGTTCGCCGCCCTCTACGCCGCGCTGGACGGCACGACGTCGACGAAGAAGAAGACCGACGCGCTGCTCGCCTACTTCCAGCGCGCCCAGCCCGCCGACGCCGCCTGGGCGCTCTATTTCCTGGCGGGCGGCAAGCCGCGCCAGACGGTGCCCACCGCGCTGCTGCGCGCGACGGCGCGCCAGGTGGCCGGGATTCCCGAATGGCTGTTCGACGAGAGCTACGAGGTCGTCGGCGACCTGGCCGAGACCATCGCCCACGTGCTGCCGCCGGCGCGCGCCACCCTCGAGCTGCCGCTGCACGCATGGATCGAGGAGCGCCTGCTCGCGCTGCGCGGCCAGGCGCCCGAGGCGATCGCCGCCGCGCTCGCGGGCTACTGGAACGAGCTCGACACGCCCAGCCGCTTCCTGCTGACCAAGCTGATCGGCGGCGGCTTCCGCGTGGGCGTCGCGCGCAACCTGGTGCTGCGCGCGCTCGCCGAGGCGACCGGGCTCGACGCCAAGCTGCTCGCCCAGCGCCTGATGGGCTACACCGACAAGCAGCACGCGCCGGACGCTGCCCGCTTCGCGCAGCTGAGCGCGCCCGCCGACGTCGCGCAGGCCGACTCCGGCCAGCCTTATCCGTTCTTCCTCGCCCACCCGCTGCAGTCGGCGGTGCACACGCTGGGCGAGCGCGCCGACTGGCTGGTGGAATGGAAATGGGATGGCATCCGCGCGCAATTCATCCGCCGCGGCGCGACGTCGTGGCTGTGGTCGCGCGGCGAGGAACTGCTCAACGGCCGGTTCCCCGAACTCGACGAGATGCACGCGCTGCTGCCCGACCACACCGTGCTGGACGGCGAGATCGTGGTCTGGCGCGACGGCCGCGTGCAGCCGTTCGCCGACCTGCAAAGGCGCATCGGCCGCAAGGCCGTGACGAAGAAGATCCTCGCCGAGCTGCCGGTCGCCTTCCTGGCCTACGACCTGCTGGAAGCCGAGGGCGTCGACATCCGCGCGCGGCCACAGTGGCAACGCCGCGAGCGACTCGAGGCCCTGGTGGCCGCGGCCACGCGCGGCCCGGGCGGGGCGCTGCAGATCTCGCCGCTCGTGGACGCGCCCGACTGGCCCGCGCTGGCGACGCTGCGCGCCGAGTCGCGCGCCCGCGGCGTCGAAGGCTTCATGCTCAAGCAGCGCGCGGGCCGCTACGGCGCCGGCCGCACCAAGGACGTGGGCACCTGGTGGAAATGGAAGATCGATCCGTACAGCGTCGACGCGGTGCTGGTCTACGCGCAGGGCGGCCACGGCCGCCGCGCCAACCTCTACACGGACTACACCTTCGCCGTGTGGGACGGCCAGGCCGGCGACGCCGCCGATCCGCGCCGGCTGGTGCCGTTCGCCAAGGCCTACTCCGGCCTCACCGACGACGAGATGCGCCAGGTCGACCAGCGCATCCGCCAGACCACCCTCGAGAAGTTCGGCCCGGTGCGCAGCGTGAGCCCGACGCTGGTGGTCGAACTCGGGTTCGAGGGCATCCAGGCCTCGTCGCGCCACAAGTCCGGCATCGCGGTGCGCTTCCCGCGCATGCTGCGGCTGCGCTGGGACAAGCCGGTCGAGGAGGCCGATACCCTGCGCACGCTGAAGGATTTCATCGCGGCGTCGGCCGCCTTGCGGCCGCCGGCCTGAGCAAGCAGCGCACGCGCCCCGCGATGCGGGACACGACGTGCCTGCCGCGCTTGCGGCCGCCCCGGCTTCGGTCCTAAAGTCGCGCATCGCCCACCGAAGGCCATGCCCATGCCCCGTTCCAGCGCCGCGCCCGATGCCTACGACCCGCGGGTGGACGACTACATCGCCAACGCCGCGCCGTTCGCCCGCGCCCCGCTGGAGCACGTGCGCCAAGCGATGCACTCGGCCTTGCCGGACGCGACCGAGGCCATCAAGTGGGGCCACCCGTTCTACCTGCTCGAGGGCCGGCCATTCGCCAGCATGGCCGCGTTCAAGGCGCACTGCAGCCTCGGCTTCTGGAAAGGCGGGCGACCGATCGCGGAGGCGGCCGCCGGGCCGCGCGACAAGGCGATGGGCCAGTTCGGACGCATCGAATCGCTGGCCGACCTGCCGACGGCCGCGGCGCTGCGCAAGCTGATCGTGGCGGCGCGCGCGGCATGGGCGGCGGCCCGGGAGGACAAGGCCGGCGCGCCCCCGGCGCCGAAGCCGGGGCGCCCGGCACCGACGGTGCCGGACGACCTCGCCGCCGCGTTGCGCGCGCGTCCCGGCGCGCGCGCGAGCTTCGACGCCTTCACCGCCAGCCAGCAGCACGAATACGTCGACTGGATCGTCGAGGCCCGCCGCGCCGCGACGCGGGAATCGCGCATCGCCCAGGCGGCCGAGTGGATCGCCGCGGGCAAGACGCGCAACTGGAAGTACCAGGCCTGCTGAAATATTTTCCGCCGGGGCGCATCCAGGTGCCCCGGTGCGCGCATCCAAGGGATATCGACCTTCCCGCCGCTCGCGGCCTCAACCGGACGAACGCCATGGATGCCTGGAGCCAGTTGCTCAACCCCCAACTGCTGATCCCCGTCTGCGCAATCCTGATGCCGCTGGGCATCGTGCTGGTCGCGCTGAACTTCGCCTGGAAGTACCAGGAGCGCAAGCACAAGACCATCGTCGACCTGCTCGAGAAGGGCCTGCCGGTGCCGCGCGAACTGCTGCGCCCGCCGCAGCGCGCCGGCTCGGCGCTGATGCGCGCGCTCACGCTGGTGGGCGTCGGCGTCGGGGTCAGCGCGTTCCTCGGCGCGATGTTCCACTTCGACCACGGGCTGTGGGCGGCCGGCCTGATCCCGCTGGCGATCGGCGTCGCGCAGCTGATCGCGCTGAAGCTCGAGCCGCAGGTGCCGGAGCCCCCGGAGCCGTCCGCCATCGACCTGCAATGACGCGTTGACGTGGCCCGCGGACCCATGCTGTTCGACGAGGCGGAACGCGTCGAGGCGGAACTCGCCGGCTGGCTCGCGCGGGCGCGCCGCGGCGACCGCCATGCGTTCGCGCGTCTCGTGCGGGCGCACCAGTCGCGCGTGCGCCTGCAGCTGCGGCGCCTCACCCACGGCGACGCGGCGCTCGCCGACGACCTCGCGCAGGAGACCTTCGTCCAGGCCTGGCTGCACCTGGACGACTTCCGCGGCGACGCGCGCCTGGCCACCTGGCTGCACCGGATCGCGCTGACGCGCTTCCTGCAGCACGTGCGCCGGCCGCAGCTGCCCGGGTCCTGGGCCGATCCCGACGCCGAGGGCGGGCCCGAGCCCGGGCACGACCCGCGCGCCGTCGAAGGCCTGGGCCGCGATGTCGAGCGCGCGCTGGCCGCGCTGAGCGAGATCCAGCGGCTGGCCGTCGTGCACTGCTTCCACCTCGACCTGACGCACGCCGAGGCCGCGCAAGTCCTGGGCCTGCCGCTGGGCACGCTGAAATCCCACCTCGATCGCGCCCGGACGCGGCTGCGCACGCTGCTGGGCGCCTGGAATCCGGAGTCCGCCACATGAACCGATCCGAACCCACCGACGACGCGCTGGACGCCCTGCTGCGCGCAGCCGCACCCGAGCCGCTGCGCGACGACGGCTTCGTCGCGCGCACGATGGCGGCGGTCGACCAGGCCGCGCGCCGCCTGCCCGCGCAACGCCGACCCGCACCCGTCGCTCCGCTGGCGATCGCGCGCGCCCTGGCCGCCGAGCAGCGCCGCCACGCGGCGCAGGCGCGCCTGTGGCGCTGGGCCGCGGCCGGCGTGGTCGCGGGCTTCGTGCTGCTGGCGGCCGCGGTGCTGCTGGCGCCAGGCGGGGCGACGATCGCCGGCCCCGCGCTCCAGCAGTGGGTCCTGCTGTGCGTGATGCTGGCCATCGGCGCGGTCGGGCTCGCGTGGCGGGAGCTGCGAACCTAGTTGGTGGAGACGACCGGCGAGGGGCCGGCGGCCGGGGCCGCCTCGCGCATGAACGCCACGCTGTCGGCCAGCACCGGGGCGCGGGCCGTCAGCGGCCAGGCGAGCGCGCCCACCAGCAGCGCATGGCTCGCGTGCGCATAGGTGCGCAGCGTCACGGCGGTGCCGCGCGCCGCCATGCTGTCCGCCAGCGGCAGGCTGTTCTTCTGCGGCAGCACCAGCGTGTCGTCGAGCGCGGCGCCGATGAAGGCGGGCAGCGGACGCGCGAGGTCGCCGACATGGTGGATCGGCTGCGTGTCGGCCGCCGTGGCGGGCCAGTCGAACACCGGCTTGACGTCGGGATCGCCGATCGGCAGGAAGTCGTACGGGCCGGCGAGCCCGACCCAGCCGGCCAGCTCGCCCGGCGAGTGGCCGACGGCGCGCAGCCAGCGCGGATCGAGCGCCAGCATCGCCACGTTGTAGGCGCCGGCGCTGTGGCCGTACAGGAAGACCCGGCGCGGGTCGGCGCCGAGCTCGCGCGCGTGCGCCAGCCCGTAGGCGACCGCGCCGGCGCAGTCGCGCAGGAAGTCGGGGTAGCGCACCTGCGGGTAGAGGCGGTAGTCGACCACCATCACGGTCAAGCCCTGCGCCGCCAGCGCCGTGCCGGCGAAGCGGTAGTCGCGCCGGTCGCCGGCGTTCCACGAGCCGCCGTAGAAGAAGATGACCAGCGGCGAACCGCGGGCGCGGTCGGCTGCGGCGAGCGCGGCGCCGGGCAGGTAGACGTCGAAGCGCTGGCGCGGCAGCGGGCCATAGGCGACGTCGGTGGCGCCCCGGTGGCCGCGCAGCGTGGCCAGCGCATTGAGCACGCCGGTGCCGGCGCCGGCGAGCGCGGGGCCGACCGCGGCCAGCAACGCGGCGCCCGCGGCCCAGCGGCGCAGGCGGCGGCGCGCGGCGGGCGCGGGAACGAGGGGGTGGCGGACAGGTGAGGTCATGGACGGCGCGAGTCGGCCGCGGGTGCCGCGGCGCATGGGCAGGATACGCACCAGGCCGCCCGTCGGATGCAGGCCGCGCGCACCGCCGCCCGCCGCCCGCCGCCCGCCGCCCGCCGCCCACCGCCCGCAGCACGCCGGCAGTCGGCGGGGCCGCGGCGCCGCTACTTGGCCGCCGGCGCCTCGAACGGCTTGACGTTGCCGCAGTCGCTGGAGATGAACTTGCCGGCGACCTCGCTCTGGATGTGCATCGTCATCTTGGGCGAGACCGTGTCGGACGTCGTGCTGACGGCGAACGCCGAGTCGCCCATCTCGGTGAACGCACCGTGGCCGGTGGACGTGCTGTGTCCGGTCGTGCAGCTGAAGTCGAAGTGGGTGACGTTGCCCGAGCGCACGACGTTGCTGCGCGTGCAATGGCCATTGCCTTCGGGAGTCATGCCGCGCTCGACCTGTTCCTTGGTGATGCACACGCGCATCGCGCCGGGCGCGGCGCTGCCGGGCAGCCCCCGTCCGCCCATCATCTTCTCCATCGCGGCGCGCTGGTCGGGGGTCATCGAGGCCAGGCGCTGCTTCATCTGCTCGGCGGCGGCGTTGGCCTGCGCGTTGTCGGTCTTCGACGTGACCGTTTCTTCCCAAAGGCCCGGGCGCAGGTGGACCTGGGCGTGGGCGCCGGCGGCCACGAGCGCGCCGGCGAGCGCGAGGGAAAGTCGGAGACGGGCATGCATGGGGCGTTTCCTCCAGGAGTGACGGGGCGGGTGGCGCGGATTCTGCGCCGCGCCCCGCGACCGCGCAAACCCCCGGAAGAAGGGTTCTCAATCGGCCGGATGCGCCGCGCCCATCGTCTTCGTTCCCGGCACCGGGCTGCGCAGGGCGCTCGCCTGCACGCCCGGGTTGGTCATCTGCTCGCTGATCCAGCGCTGGAGGTCGTTCCACATCGCGGCCAGTTCGCGCGGCGGCACGGCGCGGGCATTCTTCAGTTCCAGCGTCATCACCGGCACGTTCTTCACCAGCCCGCCGTAGTTGCCCAGCGAGCCCGGATACACGCCCACCGGATCGAGCTGCAGGCTGCCCAGGCGGCGCGGCGCCGGCGGCGGGCCGTCGAAGTCGAGCAGGCCGTAGGGCGCGTGCACCGACACGATGAGGTCGGGGTGGAACTGGTCGATCTGCGCCAGCAGCCAGCGCGACTCCGGCTCGGACAGCGGCTGCGGGCCGGGGAAGCGGCGGGGATCCTTCTTCGTGCGCTGGATCCAGTACGGCTGCGCGTCGCGCCCCCAGTTGGCGGTGGGGAAATTGCGGTTCAGGTCCACCCCGTGGGCGTTGACGCGCGTGGACGGCGCGTGCAGCAGGCCGTCCGGGTTGAGCAGCGGCACGAAGCGCCAGCCCACGTCGGCGATCGTCGGCCGCGCGCGGCGCGCGGGATGCGGCATGGCCGCCGCCTGCACGCCGCGCGAGCGGGCGATCCAGTCGAAGGCCAGCGTGACGGAGGCGAGCTCGTCGCCGTGGATGCCGCCCAGCAGCAGCACCCTGAACTTCGGCGCGCCCGCGGCCGGCAGCACGTCGTTGGTCCACAGCGGCACCCCGCGCACCGACCGGCCGCTGCCGGCCACGAGGCCGGAGGCGCGACAACCGCCGAGGTCGACGCCGGGCACCGCGGGCGCGAGGCGGGCGCACCACTGCGCCAGGTCGGTGGTGGTGGGCGCGGACGCGACGGCCGAGGCCGCCGGCGCGGCGGAGGCCAGGGGCTTGTCGCGCACGTTGGCGCGCGCCGGCACGAGCGCGAGCGCCAGCGCGGCCACGGCGCCGGGCAGTCCCAGGCGGTGGCGTCGCGTCGACGGCGCACCCGGGGCGGCGGCCGCACGGTCGGGCTGGCCGCGGAAGGCATTGATCACGTTGTAGTCACCCTTTCGACCCGCCAGTGTAGGCAGTGTCGGCGCGCCCGCCCCGCGAGCGGGTCGGCGACGCGCCGCGGTCACGTGTTTCATCCACAATGAAGCCATGATCGAACCGCTGCTCGTCCCCCGTGAATCCTTCGACGACCCCGATGCCGCGGTCGCCCGCGTCCGCCAGATCTACCAGGCCGGCATCGATCACCTGCGCAAGCACCTGCACGACTTCGTCGCCGGCCAGGTGCCCGCCGCGCACGTACGCGCCTGCTACCCGAGCGTGCGCGTGCACACCGACACGGTGGCGCGCGCGGACTCGGTCTCCAGCTACGGCTTCGTCGCCGGGCCCGGCACGTTCGAGACCACGCTGACGCGCCCCGAGCTGTTCGCCGAGTACTACCGCGAGCAGTTCCGGCTGCTGCGCCAGCACCACGGCGTGCACATCGAGGTGGGCGTCAGCCGCGAGCCGATGCCGCTGCACTTCAGCTTCGCCGAGCACGACCACGTCGAGGGCACGCTCACGGCCGAGCAGCGCCTGCAGCTGCGCGACCTGTTCGACCTGCCCAACCTCGCCGCGATGGACGACGGCATCGCCAACGGCACCTTCGAGCCCGGCCCCGCGGACCCGCTGCCGCTGGCGCTGTTCACCGCGCCGCGCGTCGACTACTCGCTGCACCGCCTGCGCCACTACACCGGCACCGCGCCCGACCACTTCCAGAACTTCGTGCTGTTCACGAACTACCAGTTCTACATCGACGAGTTCATCGCGCTGGGCCACCGCGAGATGGCGCGCGCCGACTCCGGCTACGAGGCGTTCGTCGAGCCCGGCAACGTGGTGACGATGCGCGACGGGCTCGCGGCGCCGGTCGGCCCGGCCGGCAGCCCGCCGCCGCGGCTGCCGCAGATGCCCGCGTACCACCTGCGCCGCAGCGACAACAGCGGCATCACGATGGTCAACATCGGCGTCGGCCCGTCCAACGCCAAGAACATCAGCGACCACATCGCGGTGCTGCGCCCGCACGCCTGGATCATGCTGGGCCACTGCGCCGGCCTGCGCACCACGCAGCAACTGGGCGACTACGTGCTCGCGCACGGCTACGTCCGCGAGGACCACGTGCTGGACGAGGAACTGCCGCTGTGGGTGCCGATCCCCCCGCTGGCCGAAGTGCAGGTGGCCCTCGAGCAGGCGGTGGCCGAGATCACGCAGCTGGCCGGGTTCGACCTGAAGCGCGTGATGCGCACCGGCACCGTGGCGTCCACCGACAACCGCAACTGGGAGCTGCTGCCGCATCCGGGTCCGGAGCGCCGCTTCAGCCAGAGCCGCGCGATCGCGCTCGACATGGAGTCGGCCACGATCGCCGCCAACGGCTTCCGCTTCCGCGTGCCCTACGGCACCTTGCTGTGCGTGTCCGACAAGCCGCTGCACGGCGAGATCAAGCTGCCGGGCATGGCCAACCATTTCTATCGGGAACGCGTCGAGCAGCACCTGCGCATCGGCATCCGCGCCGTGGAATTGCTGCGCGGCTCGGGCGTCGACAAGCTGCACAGCCGCAAGCTGCGCGGCTTCGCCGAGGTGGCGTTCCAGTAGTGTCGATGTGGGCCCCACGGTCGCTGGCGCTCCCCGCCCCCGAGGGGCGGCCGCGACCGGCCTGGCGAAGCCAGATCCGGCGCTCCCTTGAATCTCGCCTGAGGCGGGTCAGCGGCAGCGCCGATGGCGGATGCCGTCGCACTTGCATGGTCGAGGTCGCAGGCGTAGGCTGATTGCATCTGCCAGACCGGCCGTGACGCGGTTCGGGTCGCCGCGGTGCCGGTTGGCGTCTCGGCCCGTGGAGACACGCGCCATGACGATCTTCGAATCAACCGATATTGCGGCGATCCGCAACGTGGCACTGGTGGGCGCCTCGGCCACCGGCAAGACCACCCTCACCGAGGCCTTGCTGCTGCGCGCCGGCGCCATCAAGACCGCCGGCAGCGTCGAACGCGGCTCGACCGTCAGCGACAGCGACCCGCTCGAGAAGCGCGTCGGCCATTCGCTCAACACCGCCGTCGTCAACTGCGTCCACGACGGCATCCGCATCCAGTTGCTCGACACCCCCGGCGCGCTCGAATTCGTCGGGCAATCGCTGCCCGCGCTCGAGGCCGTCGAGACCGCGGCCATCGTCATCAGCGCCACCGCCGGGGTCGACTCCACAGCGCAACGCATGATGGCCCACGCGGCCGAGCGCCGGCTCGACCGCATGATCATCGTCAACCGCATCGACGTGCCGGGCGCCGACTGCGCCGCCGTGCTGGCGCAGATCCGCGAGGTGTTCGGCCGCGAATGCCTGCCGCTGAACCTGCCCGCGGGCCGCGGTGCGCGCGTCGTCGACTGCTTCTTCAATCGCCGCGGCGAGACCGACTTCTCGTCGCCGGCGACGGCGCATGAGGCGCTCGTCGAACAGGTGGTCGAAGTCGACGCCGAGTTCGTCGACCGCTACCTGAACCAGGGCGACGTCGAGGCTACCGAGCTGCACGCGCCGCTGGAACAGGCGCTGCGCGAAGGCCACCTGATCCCCGTGTGCTTCGTCTCCGCGCGCACCGGCGCGGGCGTGCCCGAGCTGCTCGACGTCATCGCCAGGCTGCTGCCCAACCCGAGCGAGGGCAACCCGCCCGACTTCCTCGACGGCACCGGCGCGGACGCCAGGCTCGTGCACGCGTCGCCCGACCCGGACAAGCACGTGCTGGCTCACGTGTTCAAGATCACCGTCGACCCCTACGTCGGCAAGATGGGCGTGCTGCGCGTGCACCAGGGCACGATCACGCGCGACAGCCAGCTCTACGTGGGCGACGGCCGCAAGCCCTTCAAGGTCGGCCACCTGTTCCGCCTGCAGGGCGGCGAGCACGTGGAGATCGCGCGCGCGCTGCCGGGCGACATCTGCGCCATCGCCAAGGTGGACGCGCTGCACTTCGACGCCGTGCTGCACGACGCGGCCGAGGACAGCCACATCCACCTGAAGCCGCTCGCCTTCCCGGTGCCGGTGCACGGCATCGCGATCGAGCCGAAGCGCCACGGCGACGAGCAGCGGCTGTGGGACCTGGTGCAACGCTCGGTCGACGAGGATCCATGCCTGCGCATCGAGCAGGTGGCCGCCACCCGCGAGACCGTGGTCAACGGCCTGGGCGAGCTGCACCTGCGCATGCTGCTGGAGCGGCTGCGCGACGTGCACAAGTTCGAGGTGGAGACCCGCCCGCCGCGCACCGCCTACCGCGAGACCATCACCGCCCCGGCCGAAGGCCACCACCGCCACAAGAAGCAGACCGGCGGCGCCGGCCAGTTCGGCGAGGTGTTCCTGCGCGTGGAGCCGCTGGCGCGCGGCGCGGGCATCGAGTTCGTCGACGTCGTCAAGGGCGGCGCCATTCCCGGCCAGTTCATGCAGGCGGTGGAAAAAGGCGTGCGCGAGGCCCTGGCCGCGGGCGTGATCGCCGGCTACGCGGTGGAGGACGTGCGCGTCACCGTGCACGACGGCAAGAGCCACAGCGTCGACAGCAAGGACATCGCCTTCGCCACCGCCGCGCGCAAGGCCACGTGGGTGGCTGTCATGGAAGCGCGGCCCATCGTGCTGGAGCCCATCGTCGACGTCGAGATCCTCGCGCCCGCCAGCGCGATGGGCGACATCACCGGCGACCTCGCCTCACGCCGCGGCCAGGTCAACGGCACCGAGGCGCAGCTGGGCGGCACGATGATCGTGCGCGGCCAGGCCCCCGCCGCGGAGCTGATCGCCTATGCCACCCGCCTGAACGCGATGACCAGCGGCGAAGGCCATTACACGATCGCCTTCTCGCACTACGAGCCGGCGCCGACGAGCGTGCAGAACGCGCTGCGCAAGGAGCACAAGCCGGTCGAGGTGGACTGAGTGACGTGCGATTCGCCGTGAAAAAGGGCGCGCCCCCGTCGCGGGGACGCGCCCTTGTTCCTGGATGCATCGCTCAGAAGGCCCGCTTGCCGATCTTGTCGTCGGCAGGGGCAGGCCTCAGTCCTCGTCGCCCGCCGGCGCGTCGTCGTCGTCGCCCGGCTTGGCCCAGCGCGCCAGGGTCTTCTCCAGCGGCGCGGCCGACTTGACGAACGCGTCGGTCGACACGGGCTTGACCAGGCGCACGCCCGGCAGCGAGATCGTGCCGAGATAGAGATCCCCCACCAGCGGCTGCTGCTGCACCGATCGATCGACCAGCAGCAGCACGCCGCCCACGGCGACCGCGCTGGCGATCGCCAGTCCGAACGCGCGGCGGCGCAGCGGCAGCAGCAGGCCCATGTGGCGCCACATCATCGTGGCGAGCGCACCGATGAAGACGACGTGGCCGAACTTGTCGATGGCCGGCATCGACAGGGCGAATGCGACCTGCCCCGCCGCTGCATCCACGCCGACCGCCAGGAGCAGCCAGGTGAGCGCCACCTTCAGGTGGGCCCAGAACGCGAAGCGACGCTGGAACAGCATCGAGCCGATCGCCCACAGCGCGCACCAGACCACGATGCCGGCGGGCGCCGACAGGTAGCCCCACACGAGCGCCGAGCCCGGCGCACCCGGAACGGTCGTCAGCCACAGGTCGAACGCCTTCCACAGCGCCGCCAGCGCGACCAGCACGACCAGCGTGACCGCATGCCGGCGCTCCACCTGGTGCGTGTCGATGAGGCGCTGCTCCGGCGCCAGCGCCTCGCCGGGCAGGCGGACGCGCAGCGTCGTCGCGCCCAGCGTCAGCACGCCGGAGGCCGGCAGCAGCGCCGTCGACCCCGGGGCGATGGCCGCGCGGCCCAGGCGCACGCCGTTGAGCGTGGCGGCGGGCACGACGTGCAGGCCATCGGCCTGCCACTGCAGCGTGGCGTGGTGCGCGGCCACGTGGGGGTCGTCCAGCACCAGGTCGCAGTCGATCGCGCGGCCGATGCGCACCGGCCACTGCGCGACGCGCAGCACGTGGCGCGGCTGCCCGTCCCGGTCGAGCGTCTCGATCAGGGCGAGCGTTTCCATGCGAATCCTTGGAGGTAATGACTGGCCAGCAGCATGGCGTTCGCGAAGCTGACGCCGCGCGCGTCGAAGCGGCCCTGCACGCCCTCGGTCTTCGCGTCGACCGACTGCGTGAGCACGGACACGTCGTACAGGCCGGGCAGGCGCCGGTAGGCCCGCAGGCACATCACGGTGCGCATCGGCAGGCCGCCGTTCTCCACGAAATCCTCCTGGCACTTGGGCGCGGTGAGGTCGCGCGTGCGCCGGCCCATGCCCTCGTTGCGAAAGCTCTGGCCGGCCTCCTGCGCGAAGCGCAGCGCGCCCAGCTTGCCGCCGTCGTAGACCTCGTGGCGCACCACCAGGTCGCCGGTGCGCAGCGATTCGTTGATGAAGATCGCCGTGTCCATCTGGCAATCGGAGCGTTCGAAGGACAGCCCCTTGGACTCCGACGGATTCGACGAGCCCCAGCAGCGCATGAAGTCTTCCTGCGGCACCGGCACGGCGTAGTGCGCATGCTTGATCTCGCGCCACGGCAGGGCGACGAAGCGCGTCGTCAACTGCTGCTGGTGGGCCAGCAGCTGGCGCGCCATCTCGGCCTCCACCGAGGCGGTGATCGGCTTGGCCAGCGCGCCGCGCGCGATCAGCGCCTGCGCGAACTCGGCCGGCACGAGGAAGCTGATCTGCTGGCCGTCGCGCCGGGTGGCGACGTTGACGCCGACGATGCGGCCCTTGTCGTCGAGCACCGGGCCGCCGCTCATGCCGGGGTTGAGCGAGCCGGAAAACAGGATCTGCGGCAGGAAGCTGCGCTCGACCATGCCGTTGTAGGTGCCCTCGACCACCGCGAAGCCGACATCCAGCGGATTGCCGAGGGAGAAGATGCGCTCGCCCTGCGCCAGCGGCGTGGCGGCCGGGCGGAATTCGAAGGTGCCGCGGCTGGCGATGGCCGCCGGCGGCCGGGCCATGCGCACCAGCGCGAGGTCGTGCACGACGTCGAAGGCGATCAGTTGCAGCGCGCCGCTGACCCCGTCGACGGTCTGGAAGTTGAGCCGGTAGCGCTGCGGCTCGAGCGCCATCTGGCTGACCACATGGTAGTTGGTCAGGATCAGGCCGTCGGCGCCCACCAGCGAGCCGGAGCCCACGCTGGCCTGGCTGTCCTGGTCGCGCAGCAGGGTGCGCACCTGCAGCAGGCGCGGCCGGCCGGTGTCGTAGATCCGGCGCGCGGAGGCCGACAGGTTGGCGCTGTCCTCGGCGTTGCTGGCCTGCTCCGCGGCCGACGCGGCCGTGGCGGCGGGCCGGGCCAGCGGCGAGGCCGGCGCCGCGGGCAGTTGCGCGCTGGGCGGCGTGGCGTGGGCCCACGGGCCCGGTGCCGCCGCCAGCAGCACGGCGAGAAGGCGTCCGCCCAGGCGGCGCAACAGGCTGTTCGAAGGCATCGGGCCATCGTACCCGAGCGCCCGCGCGCGCTCGCGGCGCCGCCGCGCGGCAAGGCCTTGGATCCGCCGCAAGGCAACATGCGACACGAGCCTTTATCATTGCGGTCCATGCACGCCCCCCGAGACGTGGCCTCTATCCGCCTGGACAACGCGCTCGCGCTGTTCGACGAATTCGTCCGCAACACCATCAAGCACCCCGACGCCGCGACGCTGCGGGGACTGGAACGCCGTTTCGCCGAGCGCCTGCAGATCCAGCCCAGCTACTGGAGCCAGATCAAGAGCCGCTCGCGCCTCATAGGCGAGCGCCTGGCGCGCCAGTTCGAGCAGTGCTGCCAGAAGCCCGTCGGCTGGATGGACGCCGAGCACGCCGCGGGCACGGCCGCCGCGACCGCCGCACCGGCCCGCCCCTCCGATCACCCGCTGCCGCAGGACGACGACGAGCGCTTCATCACCGGCCTCGTGCTCACCTACTACCGGCGCCACCCGCAACGCGCCCGCACCCGGCTGCTGGACCTGCTGGGTGAGGTGTTGATGCCCGAGGTCGAGATCGTGCCGCCCGTCGCGCCGCCGCCGCCGCCGCGCAAGCTCGCCCCCGGGGTCACGGCGAGGCCGCCCGCGCCGCCACCGGCGACGGACGACCCGCTGGCGCTGTGGCACTCGGCGCAGGCCGGCATCGCGCCGTTGAAAAAGAAGCGCTGAGGTCCGGGCGCCGACAGGCGCGGCGCACATTTTCGGATCAATTGATTGATAAAGTACTTGCGCAAGATCAAGACTTGTTTATCATTGCGCCAAGCGTCGAACGACGGCCCCAGCGCTCCCGCTGCCCGCCCCGCCCGACGTGACGCCCCGCCTCGCCACCCTTCACGAGCCTCCATGCGCCCAGTCCTGAATCGAACCCGCACCGCCGCCGCAGCCGCCACCCCGGCCCTGCGCAGCGCAGGCGTCGCTCGTTTCCAGGCCGTCCGCCCGCTGGCCATCCCGCCGCCGATACCGCTCTGAGTTCGCGAGAAGCATGACTTCGCGAAGGCCCGGGCGGTTGCAAAACCCCCGGGCCTTCGCCATTTCCGGCCCGCATTTCCAGGAGACATCCATGTCCACGTTGATCGTCAAGGCCTCCAAGCCGCGCAATCCGCTCGTCGCCGCCGCCCGCTTCCGCCAGGCCGGCCAGCACGGCAGCGGCCGCGCCGGCGAACGTCGCGAAGGCCGCCAGGCCCTGCGGCGCGAGCTCTCCCGCCTCGACCTGCCGCGCAGCGTGCGCAGCAAGCCGCCCAGCCTCTGAATCCAGCCACGCGGCCGCAGCGCCGCCCCGGAGAACGACATGACCCCCGTCCTGACCGGCCACCGCCCCGTGCAACGGCCCCCTTTCAGCGATACCTGGCGCCGGCTCGTGGCGCACCTGCTGCGCAGCACCAGCGCCATGCTCGCGCGCCAGGCCCGTGACGTGGCGCGGCCGCTGCACGCGCGCCAGCGGCGCAGCCAGCACGACGTCAGCGTGGAGTTCCACGCCGAGGCCGGCGCGCCCGAAGGCGCGCTGTACGTCGACGGCGAACTCGTCGGCTACGTCGACGTGCGCCGGCTGTGACGGCCGACCGGCGCGCCCCGCCCACCGGGGCGCGCCGGCCCCCGGGCTCAAGTCGGCGCAGCGCCGGCCGATAACCCGAGTAACTGGATGTCTCTGAACCGTGGGGCATCCTCCCACGAGCGCCGAGAGTTCCTCCATGTCCGCCCTGCCCGCCACCCCCTCGTTTCGCACCCCGCGCGATGTCGATGGCTGGGTGCGCGCGCTGCGCCAGCTCGAGATCCCGGTGCTGGCGAGCACGGCCGCCGCCATCGAGGAGATGCGGCTGGTCGAGGACGACGTCGACGCGCGCGTCATCTCCGAGGTCATCGGCCGCGATCCGCTGATGACCCTGAAGCTGCTGGTCTACGCGTCCTCGCAGGGCGGCAACCGCCGCCTGACCGACGCCGAGACGGTGGTCGAGGCGCTGGTGCTGATGGGCATCACGCCGTTCTTCCGCGCCTTCGGTCCGCAGCCCACGGTGGAGGATCACCTGGCCGCGCATCCGGACGCGCTGGAGGGCCTGCGCCACGTGATGCTGCGCGCCGACCGTGCCGCCCGCTTCGCTGCCAGCTTCGCGATCCATCGGGCCGACCACGACGCCGTCGTGCTGCACGAGGCCGCGCAACTGCACGACTTCACCGAGATGCTGCTGTGGCTGCACGCACCGGAACTGGCACTCGAGCTGCAGCGCCGCCAGCGCGGCGACCCGACGCTGCGATCGACCGCCGCCCAACGGGACGTGCTCAACGCCGAACTCAACGACATCCAGCACGTGCTGATGAAGCTGTGGCGCCTGCCCGAGATCCTGGTGCGCATCACGGACGACACGCACGCCGAGAACTCGCAGGTGCGCACCGTGCTGCTGGCCATCCGCGTGGCGCGTCACACGATGACCGGCTGGGACAACCCGGCCCTGCCCGACGACCTGCGCGACATCGCGGCGTTGCTGCAGCTCGGCATCGAGCCGACACGGCTGCTGCTGCTGGCCATCGACGCGGACTGAAGGCGCAGCGCGCCGCGTGCGGTCAGTAGTCGATGCGCCGCCGGATCTCGTTCCAGATCTCCTCGCGCGCGGTCAACGCCAGATGGCCCGTGCCGCGCAACTGCTTGGCCTCGCTGCCGGGGAACACGGCCGCGGGCGGCGGATAGACGACCTGGTCGCATTCGCTCCACCAGCTGGTGATCAGGCCGGGCAGCGTGGGCGGCTCCGCGGCGGCCAGCGCGGCGCGCCAGTCGCTGTCCAGCCGCATCTGGCGCGCGTTGGCCGACATCGCGAGCCCGGCGAGCCAGGTTCCCCGGTGCGGCGTGCCGATGGTGATCAGCCGGGCCGCCTCGTCGGTGCCGTCGCTGCGCTTGTGGGAGGCGCGCGAACGCAGCCAGGCACGCGCGACGAGCCCGCCCATGCTGTGCGCCACGATCACCGGCGCGAGCCCGGTGGCGGCCTCGAGCCGGCGCACCGCACGCTCGACCTGCGGGATGTAGTCGTCCAGGTTCGCGAACACCGGTTCCAGGTTGACCGCCACGAACGCCCGGTCCAGCTTGTGCAGCCGCTTCATCCACGGGTTCCACAGGCCGCGGTTGCAGATGTAGCCGTGGATGAACACCACGCCGCGCAGGCCGCGCGAGGTCTTGGGCAGGTGGTCGGCGACGGCGTTGGATCGCCAGGGCATGCGCCAGCCGAAGACCGCGGTCGATTCGGCCCACTCGCCCAGGAGGGCGCGCAGCAGGTCCGCCCACGTGGCGCACGGCGCCGCGCGGCGGTGCGCGACCTGGCGCGCCAGCAGCATTTCCACGGCCAGCAGCGTCGGGTGGCCCAGGACCAGCGCGTACAGCGCGGCCCAGCAAGCGGGCGTCCATCCGGTCACCCGTGCGGCGGCCAGCAGGGCGGCCAGGAGGGCGAACCAGGCGACGAACAGCAGTCGGGCGGCGCGGGCAAGCATTCGCCGAGTATCACGCAGCGCCGCTCGCGTTGCCCGGTGCCCACACGCTCAAAGACCCATGCCGCCGTCGATGATCAGCTCGCTGCCGACCGCGAACGGGGATTCGTCGGACGCGAGGAACACCACCGCCTTGGCGATCTCGCCCGGCGTGCCGAAGCGCCCCGCGGGCACCTGGCCCAGGATGGCCTGGGCCGTCCGGTCGAGATCCGCGGCGTTCAGACCCAGCTTGCCGTACAGGGGCGTGGCCACCGGCCCGGGGCTGACCGCATTGACGCGGATGCCGCGGCCGATCAGTTCGCCCGACAGCGTGCGCGCGAGCGACAGCAGGCCGGCCTTGGTGGCCGCGTAGACGCTCCTGGTGGGCATGCCGATGTGCGCGTTGATGGATGTATTCAGGACGATGGACGACGGATTCGCGAGCCACGGCAGCAGCGCCTGGATCAGGAAGAACGGCCCGCGCAGGTTGATGCCCAGGCTGCGGTCGAAGCCGGCTGCATCCCAGGCCTCGAGCGGCCGCAGGTCGGCCACGCCCGCATTGACGAACACGGCGTCCAGGCCGCCGAACGCCTGGCCGACGCTGCGGGCCAGCCCGGCCTGGGCGTCGACGTCGGCGGCGTCCACCTGCAGGACCAGCGCATCCGCGCCCAGCGCCGCCCGGGCTTCGGCCATCGTCTTCGGATTGGTGCCGGTGACGACCACGCGGGCGCCTTCGGCGATGAACTGGCGCGCGGTCTCCAGGCCGATGCCGCTGGTGCCGCCGGTGACCAAGGTGCGCTTGCCTTCGAGTCTGTTCATGATCTGCTCCCATGGATTCAAGGGTTGAAGAGGTCGGCCGTGGCCGATGACTGAACTTTGATCCTCATGAAGTCGGCAATCGATACCCTATGGATGCACAATCGGATCAGCTTTTATGAATCTTCGAGGCTGCCATGGACCGCTTGCGCGCCTTCGAGGTGTTCGTGACCGTCGTCGCGCGCCAGGGCTTCGCGCGAGCCGCCGAGACGCTGGACACCTCGCCGGCCAACGTCACCCGCTATGTCGCCGACCTCGAGGCGCACCTGGGCACGCGGCTGCTGAACCGCCACTCGCGCAAGCTGTCGCTGACCGAGAGCGGCGAGGCGCTCTACGAGCGGGCGCGCACGATCCTGCTCGATGTCGCCGAGGCCGAGGCGGTGACCTCGTCGGCCACGCTGCAGCCGCAAGGGCGGCTGCGCATCAACGCGCCGCTGAGTTTCGGGCTGCTGCACCTCGCATCGCGCTGGCCGCGCTTCGCGCGGCGCCATCCGCGGGTGGAGCTGGACGTGTCGCTGATCGACCGCGTGGTCGACGTCGTCGACGAAGGCTTCGACCTCGCGATCCGCATCTCGCGCGCGGGCTCGACGACGCACGGCGCGCGCAAGCTCGGCACCTCGCGCAACGTCGTGTGCGCGTCGCCGGCCTACCTGCGCGAGCACGGCGCGCCGGATACGCCGGCCGAGCTGGCGCGCCACGACTGCATCGTCTACGACCAGGTCGGCGGCGAGTGGCACCTTCAGGACGCCGAGGGCCGGCCCCACGCGGTGCGGGTGCGCGGGATCATGCAGACCAACAACGGCGACACCGCCGCCGCCGCGGCCCTCGCCGGCCTGGGCATCGTCTGGCAGCCCACCTTCATCGTCGGGCCGCACCTGCGCAGCGGCGACCTGGTGGCGCTGCTGCCCGGCTACCGCGTGCCCGACATCGACATCCTGGCGGTCTATCCCAGCCGTCGCCACCTGAGTGCCAAGGTGCGCGCGATGATCGACTTCCTCGTCGAGGAGTTCGGCGACGTGCCCCCGTGGGACCGCGGCTGATAACCTTCGCGCCATGAGCGACATCGCCAACCGGATCCTGCAGTCGCTGGCCATCGTCGAGGCCGAGCGGCACCGGCGCGTCGCCGCACCGGCGCTGGCGCGCGACGTGGACGCCCTCAAGGCCTACCAGCAGTCGCGCTTCGCGCGCACCCACGCGAGCCTGCTCGCGCACCCGCGCTACGGCCGCGCGGCCAACTTCTTCCTCAACGAGCTGTACGGGCCGCAGGACTTCACCCAGCGCGACGCCCAGTTCAGCCGGATCGTGCCCGCGGTGGTACGCCTGTTTCCGGCCGACGCCATCGACACCGTCGAGTCGCTGGCCGCCGTGCACGCGCTGTCCGAGCAGCTGGACACCGCGATGGCGCTGCAGCTGGCGGGCGAGCCGCCGGGGCGCACGAGCTACGTGCGCGCCTGGCAGGCGACGGGCGATCCGGCGGCCCGGGCGCGCCAGATCGAGCTGGTGATGCGGGTGGGCGAGGCGCTGGACCGCCACACGCGCAGCTTCGTGCTGCGCGCCAGCCTCAAGGCGATGCGCGGCCCGGCGCGCGCCGCCGGCATGGGCGCGTTGCAGACCTTCCTCGAGAGCGGCTTCGACGCGTTCAGCGCGATGGGCGGCGCGCGCGAGTTCCTGACGACGATCCGCGCCCGCGAATCGGCGCTGGCCAGCCGCCTGTTCGAGCCCGGCGCCGTCGCCGCCGCGACCGGGTCGCCGCCGCCTGAGGACCCGCTGGGCCAGTTGCCATAGCCGGTTTCCCGGGGTGTCGCGCGGGCCCCGTGGATCACAATGGTCGTCCATGAACGACCCTCTCGCACCCTCCGCCGCCACCGCGCTGTCGCGCCCCTGGCTCTCCCACTATCCGCCCGGCGTGCCCGCGGACGTGGCGGTCGACACCTACGCGTCGCTGGTCGAGCTGCTCGAGGAATCCTGGACGCAGCATGCGAAGCGCGACGCCGCGGCCTTCATGGGCGCCCGCATCACCTATGGCGAGATCGACGAGCGCTCGCGCGCCCTCGGCGCGTGGCTGCAGGCCCAGGGCGTCGTCCGCGGCGATCGCGTGGCGCTGATGATGCCCAACGTGCCGCAGTACCTGGCGGCGATCGGCGCGGTGCTGCGCATCGGCGGCGTGGTGGTCAACGTCAACCCGCTCTACACGGCGCGCGAGTTGCAGCACCAGCTGGCGGATTCGGGCGCCACCGTCATCGTGGTGCTGGAGAACTTCGCCCACACGCTCGAAAGCGTGATCGCCGACACCGACGTGCGCCACGTGGTGCTGGCCTCGATGGGCGACCTGCTCGGCTTCGCCAAGGGCCAGCTGGTCAACTTCGTCGTGCGCCACGTGCGCAAGATGGTGCCGGAGTTCAGGCTGCCGCTCGACGAGGGCCGCACGGTCACGCGCTTCAACATGGCGGTCGCCCGCGGCACGCGCCTCGCGCTGAAGCCGGTGAAGCTGGGCGGCGACGACGTGGCGTTCCTGCAGTACACGGGCGGCACCACGGGCGTCTCCAAGGGCGCGACCTTGCTGCATCGCAACGTGGTGGCCAACATCCTGCAGAGCGAGGCCTGGTTCAAGCCGATGTTCGGGCAGCTGGGACAGCGCCCGCTGACCATCGTCTGCGCGCTGCCGCTGTATCACATCTACGCGCTGACCATCTGCTGCATGTTCGGGGCGCGGCTGGGCGCGATGAACATCCTGATCCCCAATCCGCGCGACATCCCGGGCTTCGTCAAGACGCTCAAGGCCTACAAGGTCAACATGTTCCCGGCGGTCAACACGCTGTTCAACGCGCTGGCCAACGACCCCGAGTTCGCCCGGCTCGACTTCTCCGACCTGGTCATCTCCAACGGCGGCGGCATGGCCGTGCAGCAGGCGACCGCGCAGCGCTGGCTCGAGATCACGGGCTGCCCGGTCGTCGAGGGCTACGGGCTGTCCGAGACCTCGCCCGTGGCCACGAGCAACCGCCTCGACAAGCGCGAGTTCACCGGCACCATCGGCCTGCCGATCCCGTCGACCGAGATCGCGATCCGCGACGACGACGGCCGCGACCTGCCGTTCGGCAGCGCCGGCGAGATCTGCATCCGCGGCCCGCAGGTGATGGCCGGCTACTGGAGGCGCCCGGACGAGACGGCCAAGGTGATGACGGCCGACGGCTTCTTCCGCTCCGGCGACATCGGCGTGATGGACGAGCAGGGCTATGTGCGCATCGTCGACCGCAAGAAGGACATGATCCTGGTCTCGGGCTTCAACGTGTATCCGAACGAGATCGAGCAGGTGGTCAACCTGCATCCGGGCGTCCTGGAGTGCGCCGCGGTGGGCGTGCCGGACGAGCGATCGGGCGAGGCCGTGAAGTTGTTCGTCATTCGGCGCGATCCAGCCCTTGCGGAAGAGGATATTGCGGCGTATTGCCGCGAGAATTTCACGGCGTACAAGCGTCCGCGGACGATCGAGTTCCGTGACGAGCTGCCGAAGTCGAATGTCGGCAAGATCCTGCGCCGCGAATTGCGCGCGCCTGCCTCCTGAAGGGTTTGTCCTGCACCGTGCCTGCCGTCGCGTCTCCTGCTCCAGTTGCTTGCCCGACGCCCTTGCCTGCATCGGCTGAACCGGGCGAGGTCGCGTCCGTGCTGCAGCGGGCGCTGGGCCTGGCCGTGCTCGAGCGCGGTTGGCTGTCGGCCAACCAGGCGGTGTTCGGGGCGTGCGGCGCGACGCCGGCCACGGTGGTCGACACCGGCTTCAGCGGCCACGCGCAGCAGACCCTGGCGCTGCTGGACCACGCCCTGGGCGGCGCGCCGCTGGGTCGTATCGTCAATACCCACCTCCATTCCGACCATTGCGGCGGCAACGCTGCGCTGCAAGGACGCGGCGGGGTCGAGACCTGGATCCCGGCGACGAGCCTGTCCGCGGTCGAACGCTGGGACGAGGAAGCCCTGAGCTACCGGCTCACCGACCAGCCCTGCCCGCGCTTCCGCGCCGATCGCGCGCTGGTGCCGGGCGAGTCCATCGCGCTGGGCGAGGCGCGGTGGCAGATCCATGCCGCGCCGGGCCACGACATGGATGCCGTCATGCTGTTCGAACCGCAGACACGGACGCTGATCGCCGGCGATGCGCTGTGGGAGCAGCGGCTGGCGATCATCTTCCCGGAACTGGTGGGCGACGACGGATTCGGGCCGACCCGGGCGACGCTGGCGCTGATCGAGCGCCTGCAGCCACGCGCGGTGCTGCCCGGCCATGGGCGTCCGTTCGGCGACGTCGCGCAGGCGCTGGCCGCCAGCCGCGAGCGCATCGCGGCGTTCGAGCGCCAACCGGAGCGCCACGCCCAGCACGCCGCGCGCGCGCTGCTGATGTTCCACCTGCTCGAGGTTCGCGAGGCCGGCCTGGACGAGCTCGTGGCCTGGATGTGCCGCACACCGATCTATCGCGCTGTCGTCCAGCGCGATGGGCTGGACGAGGCGGCCGCGGCGCGCTGGGCCGCCGGCCATGTGCGGCGGCTCGTCGACGACGGCGTGCTGGTCGCACGCGAGGACCGGCTGGCCGTGCGGCCGCAGGCGCAATAGCGTGCGCGACATGGCCCAACCCGACGACACGACAGTCCCCGGCGAGGACTTCATCGACACGCTGGCGCCAGCACCGCCCATGGCGCCGCCGGTCGAGTTGCGCATGCAGTCCGATGCGCCGGACCGCCTCGTGTTCTTCTTCAGCGGCTTCGATCCGAAGAGCGCGACGTTCTACCACCGGTTGTTCCGCAATGGCATTGCGCAGCGCAATGCCGCTCATGACGAGACGCTGGCGCTGGGCAAGCGCCACCGCATCGGGCGCTGGGCTTCGGTCTGGACCGCGCTGTGGCGTGGCGCGTCGTCCGCCCTCGGCGGTCGGCCGGTCACCATGCGCACGCGGGTTCATTTCATGCGCTGGGACGACATCGTGCGCCAGCATTGGCGGCGGATGCCGGCGACGCTGGCCCGCGACTACTGGAACGTCTATGTGGGCGGTCTGCGTTCTGGCGTGTTGCGGCGCATCTGGCGCGCGGCGCCGGGTGCGTTCTGGCTCGCGATGTTCCCGCTTCTCGTGTGCACCGTGTCGCTGGCCGGTGGCGCGCTGGTCGTCGGCGGGCTCCTGGCACTGACCGGCTGGCTCTCCGGTCCGGCCTCGGCTGCGGCCGGCGCCTTCGCAGGCCTGCTGGCCTGGCGACTGCTGGCCAACTGGGTCGACTGCGAATGGCTGCTGCGATTGGTCGCGTTCATGCGCCAGCAGGCCATCGGCGAGGTGCCCGCGCTCGACGCCCGGATCGACGAGATGGCGGCGCGGCTGGTCGAGGCGGTAGAGGCGCGGATGCGCCAGCCCGGGGCCGCTGCGCTGAGGGAGATCATGGTCATCGGCTACAGCTCGGGAAGCGTCATGGCGGCGAGCGTGCTCGCACGGGCCATGCCCCGGCTGGCGGATGTCGTCGACAGCAGGCGCACGAACAAGGGCACGACGCTGGCGCTGGTCACCCTCGGCCAGTGCATCCCGATCGCGGCAGAATGGCCGGAGGCCCGGCGCTTCCGCAACGAGCTCGAGGCGCTGGCCGAGACGCCCATGCTGACCTGGCACGACTATTCGTCGTCCTCCGATCGGGCCGCGTTCTGGCAGGCGCCGCCGTGGCCGCAGCCGGCTTCACTCAAGGGCTACCAGGCGTCGCCGCCGTTCAAGCCTGCCCCCGGCGCGATGCAGTTCGCCGCGATGCGCCGCGATCGCCGCGAGATGCATCTGCAGTACCTGCGCCCCCCGCAGGGCCGAGGCGCGGCGGACAGCTACGACTTCTTCACGCTGGCATGCGGCCCGCAGACGCTGGCAGAACGGCATGCGCGCGGCAAGCCTGCGAGCGACCTGCGCGGGTGATCGCTCGAATGCCCGGCGCATGCGCGTGAGATCGAGGCCAGGCATGGCGGATGCGTCGCATTTCATTCTCTACGTTGCCGACCAGCAGCGCAGTACGGCGTTCTATCGCAGCGTTCTCGGCAGCGATCCACGACTCGACGCTCCCGGGATGAGCGAGTTCTCGCTGCCGGGTGGCGGCGTTCTCGGGCTGATGCCGGAAGCGGGCATTCGCGCCTTGCTCGGAGCGGTGTTGCCGGATCCGACCAGCGGGCGGGGGATACCCCGGGCAGAACTCTACCTGGTGGTACGCGATCCGGCTGCCTTCCACCGGCGGGCCATCGCGGCCGGGGCGATCGAACTCAGCCCATTCCTGCCGCGCAATTGGGGGCACTCGGCGGCGTACTCGCTCGACATGGACGGCCACGTGCTCGCATTCGCGATGGATCTGTCCGCAGAGCGTCGCGAGAGCTGACGGCATTCTCCGGCACGCCGTCGCGCCTGGTTGCCAGGGCACGCGACACGGCCTGCTTCGCCGTCTGCCGAACGGCGGCGGCGGCGGCGGCGGCGGCGGCGATGAAATTCGATCGTCCAAAGCAAAACGCCCGAGCTATTTCTAGCTCGGGCGGTTCACTTTATATTAGCCTGACAATGTCCTACTTTCACACGGGAACCCGCACTATCATCGGCGCAGAGGCGTTTCA